>Ga0247844_1000108_pt1 | contig 165678 bp, 131 predicted proteins | sample LaCtaG_FD_192421 | JGI IMG/M metagenome (GOLD analysis project Ga0247844, IMG submission 192421) | Freshwater microbial communities from meromictic Lake La Cruz, Castile-La Mancha, Spain - LaCruzMarch201714.5m_1 | ecosystem: Environmental > Aquatic > Freshwater > Lake | place: Spain...
CTGCGGCATCAAGCCGGGTGAACGTCACCATTCGCAACATCTCCTTCGGATACGACGCTGCGACCAACACCCTCAATCGCGGTCAGGCCAGCAACCTGATCCATCCCGGTACAACCATTGACGCCCGGTTCCTCATTGACCGCGGCATCGTCGAGAGTTTCTGGAACGGCGGGGAAGCCGCATACGCGATAGCCTCCCTGCATACCGACGCCGGACCCGCGTTCGCGATCGAAGGTGATGCCGTAATCGAGGAGCTCACGGTCTATCCGATGGCGAATATTTGGAAGTGAATCTCCTTGAAGGTTGCCGGGAATCCCCTGCGCGGAGGGTGGTTAAGAAAGGCTCTACACAAAACCGCGCCGGGCTTCCAGCTCCCTGCGGATCTCCGCGACCCGTTCCCTGGTGAGGCCGTAGCTGTAGATGGCGATGGCGCAGATGCTCAGGAAGACAACGGGGATCCAGACGTAGCATGTCTGCATATTGTGAAGCACATCGTCGGGCTGCTGGCGGTTATTGACGTTGAAGCCGACCCATACGAGCAGGATGCCTCCGAGGCCCGAGATGAACGTTGAGGTCATCTTGCCGATCCATGTGAAGACGGCCGTGAAACTTCCTTCTCGCCTGCGTCCGCTGGCGAGCTCGTCATAGTCCACCACATCGGCCAACATCGACGGGAGAATGAGCCATGTCCCCATCCCGATGGGGGCGATGATGAGCGCCGGGATCACCTGCAACCAGGGATGGGCGGGGTTGAAAAAGATATACGTGGAGAGGTAGCCGGTGATGCCGGACCCGAGCGCGAGGTAGAGCAGGGCTTTTTTGCCGAACCGCGTGGCGATCCAAGTGAGAGCGGGAACGCTGAATATGCTTGGCAAGAAGAGCAGGGTGCCTTTGACACCCTGGATCGTGGTCGCCAGCACGATATCGCCGCGGCACACCACGTAGGCATTCATGTAAAAGCTCAGGGCGTTGACAATCCCGGAACCGATCGTGTTGCAGAGCAGGATGACCGAGAGGATGAGGAACGGCCGGGTGGACAGGGTCTGCTTCATGGCCGGCAGCAGCCGCTCCTTGGCCTGCTTGCTGACGGCGTGGTAGTAGCGCTCCTTGACAAAGAGTCCTGTCAGGACGCCGAATCCGATGGCGAGCACTGCCATGACGATGCTGATTGTTCGCATTCCTCCGGCCAGATTCGGCCCACCGTTATAGCTCGTGCCGAAGACCGAGAGCGCGGCCAGCGCAGGGATCCAGCCGATGCACATCGCCCAGATCTGCTGGGGGATCACACGATACGCCGTGATCCCGATGCGCTCGTCGTAGTTCGGCGACATCTCGAGCTGCAGGCTGTAATACGGCATTGCCCAGAGCGAATAGCTGGCATACAGGAGCATGCCGCAGGGGATCAGCCAGGCGGCCATCTGCCACTGTGAGAGCCCCTGGGGAACCCACCAAATCAGCGGAAGAAACAGTCCGGTCAAGATCGCCCCCGCGACAATAAACGGTCGGCGCCGCCCCCATCGGGTGCGAGCGTTGTCCGAAAGATTGCCGAAGAACAGGTCGCAGACTGCATCCCACAGGCGCCAGATCACCAGGATCCACCCGAGCAGCGCCGGGTTCATGCCGAGCCCGATGTTCATAATCGGAGTGAAGTGGTTGTTGGTCACCCAAATGGACATCACCTCCGTTGTGCCGCCCAAACCGTAGGCGATCTTTTGGCGGACAGGCACTCGGTCAGCCTCAGGGACTTTCGAGCCCCAAGTCTTTTTGAACCAGGCTGCAGGATTGCGTCCGGCTGCTTTGGGGGGCGGTCCTTCCATTGTGGCCGAACTCCCGGCCTGCTCGCTTTCGTTGTTTTCCATTTGGTCTGGGTTGGCGGATAAGCTGCGCAATCCGGCAGTTCTTAAAAATTCCGGCCAGCGGGCTAATCCCGACGCAGACCGTAGCGGATTTTCATTTTAAAGTTCCACCAAATCCTGCCAGCGCTAGGGATACTCGCTGCATTCGGTGGAGGCAAACACAGCACCAGTCTAACCGGCGCGACATTATACGTAAACTTTTTTGTCGACCGAAATGGCATTCCAGATTTGGAAACCGGTCGACCGGTCAGGCGTTGAGTTTGTTCCCTCGGGAACGGTCAGCTCAATCGCCAGACGTTTTCCAATCGGATTCCAATGGCGCATTGGCAAGCCGTGGGGAGTATCGAGCAATGCCCTGACCCACCGGAAATCGCCGCCGGACTGCGGAGTAAACAGGACTTTCTTGAAGCCGGGGCCAGCGGGCGGATGCCGCCGACCACTCCATAGAACCATTCCCCGGTCGCTCCGCAGGCAGAGTGGTTTAATGATAGCGGGATAGGCGGAAAACATGTCCGCCGGACGCCACCCGGTCGGGTGTCCGGAAGGGAAACACCAATCCCGGGCCTTCCGGCAGGCATCTTTTGGAGCCTTACTGTGATTTGATTTCTTTCAGCAGATCCTGACGTTCCTTGACCAATTCCGGATTCGAATCCCAGAGGTTGAGCGTTTCGGCAGGATCATCCGACACGTTGAAGAGCTGGTTTTTGTTTTCGCCAAAGCCGTTGTATTCGGGCTCCAGCTCCGCCTGTTCGATTAGTTTCCAATCCCCCTTGCGAATCGCAAAGTTCCCGATTGCCGAGCGGAGGACAAGCGAGTCGCGCCCGGTCGCGCCCGCATCTCCCTTCCACAGCGCGAGGGAGTTGACGCTGTCCATCGCTGGGGGAAGATTCTTCCCGAGCATCGCCGAGAAGGTGGCGAAGAGATCCGTGAGGCCCACCACCGAGTCGCACTCTGAGCCGGCGGGGACCTGCCCCGGCCAGCGAACGATGAACGGCACCCGGAATCCACCATCGTAAATGCTGTGTTTTTTGCCGCGCAGATCGCCACAGATCTTGTGGCCAGCCAGAGAGGCTGCATGGTTTTCCGGAAATTTCTCGATCATGAATTTCGGCGAGCGCGAGTCGATGCAGACGCCGCCATTGTCGCTGGAGAAAACGACCAATGTATTGTCCGCGACCCCCGCCTTTTTCAGTGCGTCGAGAAGAGTTCCGACATGGCTGTCGAGTTCCTGAACAAAATCCCCGTAGAGTCCGCATCCGCTTTTTCCGATAAATTCCGCCGAAGGGGTGATCGGGTTGTGAGGGATATTCGGGGCAAAATAGAGAAAGAACGGCTTGCCTTTTGACCTCGCGATGAATTCAACCGCCTTTCGGGTCAGATCTCCGGCGACCTGATCGTTTTTGTATTCCGCGTCGGGGCTCGGAGGGATGACTGCGGTTTGTTTTCCGGGTTCTCGAACAACGGTCACCTTCTCCCCGGGCTTGAGCCCGACAAACCGGTGGTCTTCAATGTAGATGCACGGCTGGTTACTGACGTTTGCAGCGAGGCCGAAGAAGTAATCAAACCCAACTTCCAGCGGTCCCGGTTTTATTTCATCGCGGCTCCAGTCATAGCGGATGGAAAGCTTGTCACCCTCGCCGAACCCGAGGTGCCATTTCCCAACGCAGGCGGTGGAATACCCGGCGCTCTTAAACAGGGATGCCAGCGTGGGCTGGCCGGCTTCAAACACCAGAGGCGAGTCAGTTGCTATCGTCTGGTTTGCCGGATGTCTGGGAGTCCGCCAGGCATACATGCCGGAGAGAAGACCGTAGCGCGTCGGCGAGCAGACGGAGGACGGCGTGTAGGCATGCGTGAACCGGCATCCTTCGCTCGCCAGCCGGTCGATATTCGGAGTCTTGATCTTTGTCGCCCCGTAGCAGCCTAGGTCTCCATATCCCAAGTCGTCGGCAAGAATCACCACAACATTCGGCCTGGCCTCGGTAGAAGATCCGGCAAGTTCGGACTGTGCAAAAACCTCAGTGCCGGGCAATACCGACATGACAAGAGCTGCGATCCAATTCTTCAAGGTTGAATGCTTCATGTTGTCTATTCAAATCAGTGGTTAACTCTACTGCTGTTTTCCGGTCCTGGCAAAAATGCGTCGGGCGGCGCCCCCGCCCCAAGCACGCCGCCCGACACTCCCAAAATCGTTAAAAGTTCTGAATTGGTACGTCGGAGAGTTTTCAGGCTCTCCGGATACGACGCATCCCAATCGCGAAAGCCAGGATTCCGGCCAAGAGCGCCCAGGTGGAGGGCTCTGGGATGACCGCAACGACCGCAAAGTCGCTGTTGTGGTTCAGGACTGCCCACGTGGATCCCGCGGTCGTATCCACGCCGTAGGCTCCCACATAGGCGGAAAGGTTCGTGCCGTAGGTGGTTTGGAATGCGCTGAACGAGCCGAGGTATCCTTGCTGGGCGAGAATCGCGTTGTTCCCGGCGTTGCCGCTTACCGCATTCACCCAAGTCAATCCACCCAACCATCCAACAATGTCGGTATCCACGAGTCCGGTCGTGCTGAGTTGCAGGACGAACAGATCCGTGCTGGATCCGGAGAGGCTGAAGACGTCGCTTTTGCGGGTGTCATCATTGGTAGCGGCGGAGGACCCGGAAAAGCTCATCGAAAGCGTGCGGACCGCTGTGGAATTTCCCCCGAGAATCGACGCTGTTGTGTCGGGAGTGCCACTCGCAAAGTTGCTGGTCAGGTTGCCGGTGGTGCCCGTGCGGAAGGCCGCGCCGATTGCCACTATCGTCTCGATGCTTGAGGTGGCGTTCGTGCTCGAGAAGGTGATGTTGTTTCCCACGGTGACCCCGCTGTTGAACCTGAGTGTCGCCTGGTTCGCCCCGCTGATCTCCACAGCGCCGCTTGCCGCGCCGATCGCATTGTTGGCTGCAGCAACGAGGGTGCCGGCTGAGATCAACGTGCCGCCGGTGTAGTTGTTATTCACATTGTTCAGAGTCTGCGTGGCACTTCCACTCTTTACCACGCGAGTGATCGCGTTTGCATTGACGATCGTGCCGCTAAAAGAACCGCCTGTAACTCCCGTCAGGTTGAGCGTAGCTACTCCGGTGCTAGCGGCGGAATTGCTTCCGCGGACCGTGCCACCCGTTCCATTGAGCGAACCCACATTGATCGCACGCTGCTCACCAGTGACGAGCCCGTTGGCGATGATGACGGTGCCGCCTGCCCCGAGATTCAGGGTTCCAATCGTGTAGTCGGCCGTGTTGTTTGCACCGAGCAAAGACAGTGTATAGGCGCCGCCGGTGGTGGAGACATTTGCAGTGGTAACATTCAGAGTGCTCAGTTCGTTGTTGCTCGTTCCGAAATTGACCGTGCTGCCAACACTGTCGGTCAGGTTGAGGGTCCCAACCGTCATGGTGAGCTTGTCGGTGGTCTGGCTGCGGAAAGTAAGCGCCGCCGCCCCGGTTTTTGTCAGGACTCCGTTAATGTTGAGGGTTTGGTTGCCGGATGCCCGGATGATGGTGGTGTTTCCGGTGATGTTCGAGGACCAGTTTGTCAACGTCGGGCTGGTATTAATCGAAAGGGTGTAAGCTGCGGACGATCTATCGACAATCACGCTGGCGTCAGACCCCGGCACGCCGGATGGGCTCCAGTTGCCAGCCGTATTCCACGCAGTGCTGTTTGCTCCGGTCCAGGTGGACTGGGCGAGGGAGGCCCCCTGAAAGGCGAGAAGCAGAGCTGCAGGGAGGAGGATCTGTAGTCTGCGTGAGAAGAAGCAGGGAGCGGTTGTTTTCATAGTTCCGAGTGGCTTGATGGTTGTGATGTAGACGATTGAGTGGGTTTTTGAATCGGTAAAACTCTGCCTCAAGGAAGCGGAAAAAGCAAGGACTTCCGGTGGAAAGAAGATTTACGTAAAACAGTCTGCCGCCCGCGCGGAAAGAGGGCTGGCAGCGCTTACTGCGAGCGGCCGTCTTGCCATGGAGCGGGAAGACGCGCCCTGCGGCAGCCGCTTCCGGTCATGAACCGGTTGCGGTTCAGCGTGATGTCATTCTTTTGAGACGCGTTTTGGAAATACGTCCGCATAGAACCCTTAATCTCCCGAGACCCAGTTGGTGGCCTTCGGCGGTCTTTGGGACCGCAAATCATCGATTTGTTGGCCGCTGGCGTAAGTGACATGCCCGTCGAACCAAGCAACATTCGCCCCTCCGCTGTGTCGCCTCGAAAAGTCGGCCGATAAAACGCTGTAATCGATATACTGACTAACTCCCCCATCCTCGTGCACATGGGCGGAATCGCCCAGCATGACGATCTGAGCCGGTCTGGCCAACGCGGCGGCGGAGGTGGGGGAGGAGATGTTTTTGTTGGCGGACGCGGGATTTGAGATCAGAGCGACCCGTGAATTGATCCCGTAGGAACAATCCATGGGGCTGGTAACATTTGTTGGGGGACCTTTGTCGGAAGGACAGTAATAGACCGGCGGCAACCCCTTGCGCTCCTTTCCGGTTGACCACTGTCGCCATTTGTCGTCCGTCCAATCAAATCCGAGATAGGGCGAAATGGCCCTCGACCAAGGAATCTGAGCGTAGCCGGCATTTGGCGGATGCGCGTAGAGGCCATAGGGCACTTTGCCGTCGTTTTCACCGACATACGCCAGAACGCCTCCGGCCAGAATCTTCAAGTTCCCGGCGCACTTCGCCCGGTTTCCCGCATCGATCGTCGTTGAGACAACGGGAAGGGCAAGCGCTGCCAGGATCGCGATAACGGCAATGACCACCAGCAGCTCGGTCAGCGTGAAGCCTGTTTTCAGGAGACGTGTCAAACGATTAGAGTCGCCAGGGAGGGAATTGGCAGAAGCTTTCAAAGTGATACCAGCATGGCTCCGGCGAGATCGAAGTTCAAAGGTTGTCTGCCAGAAACAAATTGTACGTAGAATACATTCCGGCCATGCTCGAGGTGGCTCCCCGCCGCGTCGATGGCATCGGTTATTCGAAAGAGACATGGAGATTTCAATTGGCTCGATATTGCTCCCGCGCTTCCGAGTCTATTATAGCACAGGAGGCGGTCAAGGTGGGATGCTATGCGCATTCTCGCGCAGTAGGAACAGCCCCTCCTGAGCTTGGAGCGTCAGGCTCTCCCCGACGAGTTCGCCATTGTTGGCGATGGGATCCTGCTGCGGCGTGGCTTTGAGGCGGCGGAATTGTCCACCCGGGAAAAGCTTTGCTAGGTCGAAGATGTAAGGCCGAGGCGAAGGGTTGGCGACCACAAGTCCGTGCTCAAACTCGCGAAACATCGCATCCGGCGACGCGTGTGCAGTGACCGCGCTGATCCAGACCGGCTCGGCCGACTCCATGACAAATTCCAAATCCACTTGCGCCGAGCGCACGTCGTTGAAGTAAAACCCGGACGGAAATTCTTTGCCATTCACCCAGGTCGCGAAATGCTCGGCGGGGTTCTCCTTCTTAGTTTTTTTGTCGGTGCGACCGGCCCGGGCGTCGGCGCCGGATCCGGCCGTGGAACCAATGCCCAGATGCATCTGACGGGCCATTTCCGCCGGCTCATTCCTCATCGTCCCGGCGCGTGCGGAGACGAGAATGAACAAATCCGGCCCGGCGCAAGGCACGTCTTTCAGCCGCACACGGAATTGGGTCGCCTCCGGATTTTTGGCGGTGAGCTTCACTGCTCCCTGATCGAACTCCACGCGAGCCTCGTCGCTTTCAAACCGGGAGAGCAACTCCTTGCTGATTGGCTTCCCTTTGCCGTCCAACAAGTCCATGTCACGCGCCGCCAGGCGGACCGCCGGCCCGATCGGTTTGCCAAGCCAGCCCGGGCGGCTTTTTGCGCCCATCACGAACTCGTCCCAAACGGGAAACGCCCGCTCGTCGCCGCCCGGCGGAGCGTAGGTGTAGCAGATAGCCGAGTCAGTAAACACGGCGGCGGCAAACACGAGGCGATGGATGTGGAACGGAACCTCGGGCTGCCTTTCCGCCACGGATCCTACGCCCGGATTCACAAATTTGTGGTTGATATAGTTGAAAGCTGGCGAGCGTGCGTTCAGGCCCCAGAAAAAATGCCGGTTCAATCCGCCTGACCAATCGCTAATGTTGTGGTCCGACAAATGCGGCCAGCCTTCGCTTTCGATGCCGTTCAGAATGCCGAACGCGCGCTGGGAAGTGTTCCGTTTGCTCGCGCCGTCGGCCATAATGATTTTGCCCTCACCCAGCTGCGAGCGGAGCTGGCGACAGAACTCAATAACCCCCGCCCCATAAACATTCGCGCCGCTGACGACTCCACCATCCGCCGCGCCGTCGGCGTCGCAGTCCGGGCCGCGCACGCTCCCGGGGCGCCCGCCGCTAGGAACGTTGTTGAGCACATCAAACTCAAGCCCGTCAAACGCAGCGAGCGGGCCGCCGAAGACCTCGCCCAGATGCGCGGCGAGGACATCGGCGCAGGAATGCCCCCGCGCATCCTTCGGGCAGGTTGTCGAGTAGTTGTAGAACCAGAGGGTGTTCGAATCCTTTCCAAAGGGCCCTTCGGTGCAGTGCGCCGCAGCATAGGCTTTCCCGGCTGGAAATGCCCGCGCCTTCGTGCCGTAGCAACCTCTGCGGACGCGGATGGTGTTATTCCCGCGATCTACGGAGAGGAGCTGCACCTGCTCGCTCTCATTCCAATCCGGGCGTCCATCCGCCCCAAGCAAGCAAAGTCCGATGTCGTCATTGGAATTTCGATAGCGGCCCGTTCCGGTCTCGAACAGCGAGGCGTCGGAAACCTGAAGAACGCTTTCCTGCTCGTCAGCACTCGCCGCCGACAAAACCTTCGCCCCGTTGTAATAGAGCCAGTGGCCGGCAAAAAACCGCTGCGACTCCCAGCGCGGATCGCGCGCGTTTCCGTTGAAATGAAGCAGCACGGCCTGGTCCGGATGGGCTTGCTTGAAGCGGGTGAAGAACCCGATGTTGTGCGAACGCCCCGGCACTTCCTCGTCCAGCGCCTTCCCCATGATGCCCATGAGCGGACGGAAGGTTTCCTCCCACTCTTGGAAAGTCAACCTGCCGCCGTCCGCCTGGAGCTCGGAACGCCGGAAAAAGAAAGAGCGCGGATAAACATCGCCAGCGAGTCGCAAGGGGTCGCGCTGAACTTCCAAGTTAGGCTTTGCGGGCTTATCCGGGGCGGCATCCGATTCGTGGACCGCTTGCAGTATGATGCCGGGAATGAGAAGCAGGAGCGCAAGGGCAGGAGATCGTGTGGGAACAGGTTTGATAGCGGAGAGTAAATGAACGGAGGGGGCGGGGGACAAGGTCTTTTTAAACAGAAAATATTGTACGTATAGGCCGCCGCGTGGCTCCACCGGGCCTTGTTTATGAGGGCATGCGCAATTGGACTTTTGGCACCGATCGGCCTCGACCGGGGGAAACTCGTTTACAACGGTACACCTAATAAAGCAGCCTGAATTTCTCCCATGAATATTGCCATTCCCTCCCACGGTTGTGTCGTGCGTGCCCATGCCCATGTCCCGCAATGAAAATTGCGATTATCGTTTTGCTTGCCTGCGGAACTTTCAACCTGCGCGCGGACATTTGCCATTTGGGAGACGACCTGCGCAGCCGGGAAGCCGCTGCGGGAGTGCCGGAGCGCCGTGATTTCACCCCGGCGGCACGGATCAAGACGATGCTCGAGCCTTTTAACTGCGAGGACAACATCGTCTTCAAGTTTGTGCCCGGCCCGGGCGGAAAAGAGGAGAAGCTGGAGTTCCTCTTCATCAAGCCAAAGGTCAAAAAGTTTTCCAAGGCACCGTTGGTGATCTACACGCACGGCGGTGGCTGGTCCAACTGCGACCGCTACGTGGCGCTGTGGCCCAACGCGGTCAAGGCCGTGACCCAACTGGTCGAGAACGGCATCGCAGTGGCCTCCGTAGAATACCGCACAACCCGGAGGGGCGTCTCGACTGCCTATGACTGCGTGGTCGACTGCAAGGATGCTGCGCGCTATTTCACATCCAATGCCGAGCGCTTCGGGATCGATCCTGAACGCATCGCGGTCTGGGGTGGTTCCGCCGGCGGCCACCTGTGCCTGATGACTGCCCTAGGAACGGATGCCAAGTTTCCCGGAGACCCTGCGTTCAAGGGGGTGGTTCCGAAATTCCGCGCCGTCTGCTCCTGGTTCCCGGTAACCACCTTCCTCGATCCGGCCGTGCTGAAAGGATCCAACTTTGAATTGCCCGGACGCTGGGTGGTATTTCTCGGCGGTGCCTATGATGAAAAAATGGAGCTGGCCAAAGTTCTCAGCCCGGTCGAATACCTGAAACCCGACAGCGTGCCGGTGCTGCTCATTCACGGCGACCAGGACAATGTTTTGCCGCTGACTGGCTCGACCTACATGTTGGAGCGGGCGAAGCAGGCTGGCGCACCGGTCGAACTGCTCGTGGTGAAAGGGGCCGACCACGGCTTCGCTGGAACAAACATCACGCCGTCGCTCGACGAGGTGCAGGCGCGAACGGCAGATTTCCTCACCCGGCATTTGCTGGAACCTTAACTCTAAGGAAATCCGACATTCCAAGACCCGCCCAAAGAATCCCCGCAATCATCTCCGACCAAACGGTGCTCCATAAGGCTGGCAAGGTTCCGATCTGGGGCAAAGCGGATCCCGGCGAGGAAGTCACGGTGACGATTGATGGAAAGACGGCGAAGGCCACGGGAGTGGCCCCGACAGACACAATTCCTCCAGATGAAGCCGACCGGCTGACGCCACAAGATCACCATCATTTGGTGGGCAATATTCTACTGCAATTCAGCAGGAATCTCATTCATAACAACCTCCAGAAGTGAGGCGTCCATTAACGCGATTAGACGATTTAAGTGATCAACTGCAGGGTTCCTGCTAAGAACAGTCGGGAGTGCCGAATTTGTAATTCTACGTATAATCTATTTCTTCCCTTGATCCCTTGAGTTCGGAGCGCATCGGCGGCACGATTAACTTTCCGCGGAGCCGCCTCCGACCAACTTATGTGGATTTATACTCAAGATATTTTTCAAGCCGACGACATCACGCTTAATGGCAACCGGTTTCTGATCGGCAACGGCTACCTTGGATTTCGAGGCACCTTGGAGGAGTTTGGCAGTGCGCAAAAGACCGCCTGCATTCTCAATGGGGTATATGATCAGGTGGCGGGCTGCTGGCGGGAGCCGGTGAATGCCCCGAACGGGCTCTCGACGTCGGTCTGGTTTCGCGGACAGGAACTATCCGTTCTTTCTGCATCGGTGGGTTCGCACGAGCAGACGCTGGACCTGCAGCAGGCCCTTCACCGGCGTAAAACGACATTCGCCTGCGACGGGGCGCTGGTGACCGTGGAGACGGAGCGCTTCGCCTCGCAGGATCAGCCGCATTTGCTTTGCATGAAATACACCGTCTCCTGCTCCGTGCCGGAGACGCTCCGGATTCGCACCGGGGTGGACGCCGGGGTTTGGGATATCAACGGCCCACATCTCGTCGAAATCACGAATGATCGCGAGGGCGAGCAACTCGTGGTCCAGGCAAAAACCGGGGAACTGGGGACGGAGATTGTTGTGTGCGAAACGGTGGATTTTTCCGGACTTCCAACCGCTGCCGAGATTTCATGGGCCGAGGGATTCCGCGATGTGAAGTTTCAGGCCGCGCCGGGGGAGGGCTATGTCTTTTACAAATATGTTTCGATTTTCACATCGCTCGACGAGCCATCCCGGGAGGTCCGGCGATCGGCTGTCCTGCTGGGCGACCAGGCGCTCCAGGCAGGCTATGACAATTTGAGGGAGGCGCACGCCGATCGGTGGAGAGCGATTTGGGAAGGATGTGACATCCAAATCGACGGAGACGATGAGGCGCAGTTCGCTCTGCGCTACAGCCTCTATCAACTGCAGTTGACCGCTCCCCGGCATTCTGACCGGGTCTCCATCCCTGCGCGCGGCCTGTCGGGCCAGGTTTACAAGGGAGCTGTGTTTTGGGACACCGAGATGTATATGACGCCGGTCTTTACGCTCACGGAGCCCGGAGTCGCAAGGAACCTGATTCTTTACCGGTATCACACTTTGGATGGAGCCCGGCGGAAGGCGCAATCTTATGGGTTCCGGGGTGCCTTCTACGCTTGGGAAAGCCAGGAGAACGGGGATGATGCCTGCACGGATTTTAACGTCACCGATGTGCTGACGAATCGTCCGTTGCGCACCCATTTCCGGGACAAGCAAATCCACGTCAGTGCGGACATCGTCCATGCCATCCGGCAGTATTTTGATTGGACCGGAGATGCCACGATCCTGCGGGATGGTGCGATGGAGGTGCTCGTCGAGTGCGCCCGCTTTCTTTTTTCCTATGCGTATTTCAAGCCGGAAAAAAGCCGCTACGAACTTCTCGATGTCGTCGGACCGGACGAATACCACGAGCGGGTTCACAACAATGCCTTTACGAACCGCATGGCAAAATGCGCGATGGATTCGGCTCTCGACCTCTTGGAGTGTTTTCAGGAGCGCTTCCCGGCGGAATACCGGCAGCTCCAGACCCGGCTCGACTTCGAGGGCGAGGTGAAAGGCTGGCAGGAGATGAATACCTCCCTCCATGTGCCACAGCCCGATCCGGAAACTGGTATCATTCCACAATTTGACGGCTATTTCTCCCTGGACGATGTGACGCTGGAGGAGCTGAAGTCCCGGGTTCTCCATCCGAATGAATACCTTGGGGGCGGCAGCGGCGTTGCCACAACCACGCGGATTTTGAAGCAGGCCGATGTGGCGCTGATGCTGAACCTTTTCCGTGACGACCACTCGATGGAGGTCAAAAGGCGGAATTGGGAATTTTACAATCACCGGACCGAGCACGGGTCCTCTCTCAGTGCCTGTGCGTATGCCATGCTGGCCGCGCACATCGGTTTACCCGAGCGGGCGTATCCCTTTTTCATGAAGACCGCGACCGTGGATCTAACCGGTGATTCCAAACAATTTGTCGGCGATCTCTATATTGGCGGCACGCATCCCGCGGCTAATGGAGGGGCTTGGATGGCCGTGGCCCTGGGATTTGCGGGGATTTCCCTGCGGGGGGATCGGGTGTTTGTGGTGCCCTGCCTGCCGGCCCATTGGAGGTCACTCGCATTCCGTTTCCGAATCCGAGGACAAGCGATCTCCTTAAGGATCACCGATCAGGAAATCCAAATCTCATCCAGCCCTGTCAATTCGGAGGCGGTTTGGTTTGAGACCGGTGGCCATCTGGCCGCGAAGTGCATGCCGGGACAGTCCATCCACCTGGGACGCCCGGCAACTGCACATACGGCCCAATCCTTGCAACGAAAAGGGATCCCTGCGAAAAGAAGCACGCAATGAACCGTCCGAACATCGTCTACATTCATTCGCATGATACCGGTCGATGGATCCAGCCGCATGGCTATGCGGTGGACACCCCAAATCTGCAACGCCTAGCCGGGGAAGGCGTGCTTTTTCGGAAAGCCTTCTGCGTGGCGCCCACCTGCTCGCCGAGCCGTGCTGGGCTTCTCACCGGCATGGCACCGCATTGCAATGGCATGCTCGGTCTCGCCCATCTCGGCTGGAAGTTGAACGACTACGGCCAGCATCTCATTCATACGCTTCACCACGCCGGCTACACTTCCGCCCTCTGCGGGATCCAGCACATTGCACCGTTTGAGCAGCCGCAAAAAATTGGATACGAGGAGATTCTTCCGCTGGAGGGATTGGCCGGGGAGGATATTGCTTCACGAACGGTCGAGTATCTTCATCGGGAGCACAAGAAGCCGTTCTTCCTGTCGGTCGGATTTTTTGAAACGCACCGGGAGTTTTCAGGAGATGATCCCCGCGATGATCCCCGCTACACGGCGGTCCCTCCACCGCTTCCTGACACTCCCGGGAACCGCGCGGACATGGCGCGATTCAAAACCGACGCCCGCATTCTGGATAGCAACATCGGGCGTGTGCTGGATGCCCTCGATACGTCGAGGCTCGCGGAGAACACCGTGGTTATCGCCACGACCGATCACGGCCTGGCGATGCCTGCAATGAAGTGCCATCTAACCGATCATGGCACGGGAGTCTATCTGATCCTGCGCGGTCCTTCCGGGCTTTCAGGCGGAAAAGTTTGCGATGCCATGGTCACCCATATGGACATCTTTCCCACCGTCTGCGAGTTGCTCGGGATCGAGAATCCGGAGTGGCTCCAGGGCCGCTCGCTCCTGCCGCTGGTGAGGGGCTCACTGGAGGAGATTCACGACGAGATTTTCGCCGAGGTGACGTATCATGCCTCTTACGAACCTCAGCGCGCGATCCGCACGCATCGCTGGAAATACATCCGCCGCTTTGACTCGAAATTTCGGAACCCGGTTCTGACAAATTGCGACGATTGCCCCCCGAAATCCCTTTGGCTCGACAAGACAGATTGGAGGACGCAATGCCTCCCGCAGGAACGGCTCTACGACCTACTGCTGGATCCTCAGGAAGGCAATAACCTTGCGGTCCAACCAGAGATGCTCGAGGTGTTGGAAGATCTGCGCGCCCGGCTCCACGGATGGATGGTGCGCACCGGCGATCCCTTGCTCAGCGGGGATGTGCCGCTTCCGCAGGATGGCCTCATGTGGCCCCAGGATGCTGTGTATCTGGAGAAAGAGCAAATGGTCGGGCCCGAGGGGGACGCGCCGGAATCCAAGGCATGAGCGCCATCTGGCTCGGAGGCCCGGAAACATCCGACGAGGTATTTCTCCGCGCGAGGAAATCCTTTCGTGCCAGCAGTGGCGGATCGCCCTGCATCCTACGTGTCACTTGCTCCGGGCGGTATCGGCTCTGGCTTAATGGGGAGCCGCTTGCGAGCGGGCCGGCCCATTCCGGCACAGCCGTGAGGCGGGTGGATGAGATCGAAGTGGGCGGGCATCTGCGGGAGGGCGACAACCTGATCGCCGTTCAGTTGATCCACTTCCGCTATTTTACCGCCCATGCGTATTGTCCCGAACCGGCGTTCTGGTGTTCGTTGCAGGGCGGGGAAGTCGATCTGGAGAGCGATGAGACATGGCGCATCTCCCGTGAGGAAGCCTTTCTGCTCCCATCATTCCGGCGAAATCTCATGTATGGCCCGCAGGAAATTTACGATGGCCGCTTGGAAGAACCATGGCTGGCCGCGGACTACGACGATGCGCATTGGCCCCTGGCTGTCGCGGTGACCGCCCCGTGGGCCGGCCGCGAGTTCCCGCGGGGAATCCCGCAGATCAGGGAGTTCGATCTCCGCCCCGTCGCCCTCTCACGCGTTGCCGAAGTGCTCGATCAGGAACACTTCCCTCAGATGTGGAGCTACCAGTCGTATCAAAGCCTTGCTGTCACTCTCTTGCAGGATGTCCCCGAGGAGCCGTCGCTCACGATGGTTTCCGGTGCGGCAAACCTCCTGGAAGGCGGCACGGGCTGCATGGAGGTCATACAGCCTTTTGCCAATGCCCCCGAGCAAGCCGAGCGCCGCTGCGCGACGGTGATTTTTGATTTTGGCCGGGAAATCAACGGTTACGGATGGCTGGATGTGGAGGGAAATGATGCTGCCATGGTCGATATGGTCTATGGCGAATTACTTACGGCTGGAAGGGTGCAGGCCATGCGCCAGGGCACGCACTGCGCCGACCGGTATATCCTTCGGGAAGGGCGCCAACGGCATCGGGTCTATGACTGGAAAGGGTTCCGTTTTCTCCAGCTCACGTTTCGGAATCTCACCCGGCCACTGGTCATTCACGGAGTCGGCGCGACATTTTGCACCTACCCGGTGGAACCACGCGGAGCCTTCCAGTGCAGCGACCTGCTGGTCCGGAATATTTGGAGGACCGGCGCTTATACCCAGCAGCTCTGCCTGCATGACCGTCTCATGGATTGTCCATGGCGGGAACAGGTCCAGTGGCTCGGGGATGGCAGGGTTCAGCTTCTGGTGATCCAAAATGCGTTTGGCGATCGCGCGATCGTGCGGAAATTCATCGAAGACTTTGCGCACAGCCAATACGCCAACGGGTTCATCCCCTCGATTTCCAACCGGGACGATGGCCGCCTCGATATCATGGACTATGCGCTGTGGTGGATGGTCGCTCTGCAGGACGCGGCCATTTGGGAGGCCGATCCGGCGTGGCTGCGGGAGATGTTGGCACACGGGGAGGGGCTGCTTGGCTTTTTCGAACCTTTGGCCACTGCCGGCGGACTCCTAGAAAACGTGCCCGGCTGGGTGTTGATCGACTGGGCTCCCTTGGGGCGTGCGGGCTGTATCGCTCCGCTCAATGCCATCTACTACCATGCCCTGCGCTGCGCGGAACGTTTGAACCAATGGGCCGGTTTGCCGGAAGGCGCGGAACGTCATGGCCGCACCGCCGCCCGCATCGCCGAAAATTTCCATCGGGTGTTCTGGTGTGAGGAAAAGGGTTTTTATCGTGACTGCGTTGCGCCCAATGATCAGACGGCCGAGAGTCGATTTTCTCAACACACCCAGGCGCTGGCGGTGGTGAGCGGCCTCTCCCGTGTGGACAACCCAAGTCTTCTGCGACGAACGCTCTTGGATTCCTCGCTCGCGCAGACATCTCCCTTCTTCTCCTTTTATCTACTGGAGGCCCTGGGGGCTGTCGGTATGGCTACGGAAGGGTTGGAATTTATCCGGGAGAAATGGGGGAAGATGATCGCTGAGGGTGCCACGACATTTTGGGAGGAATGGCAGACCGGAAGCACCTACCGCGATGGAATGTGGGCGGCCCGTCCGCGAAGCCTCTGCCATGCCTGGTCGGCAGCGCCCACCGCCTGGATCAGCCGCTATGTGCTGGGCCTCCGCCAGGAAACCCCTGACGGCAAGCTGATCTTTGCCCCCAACCCCTGCGGAATGTCCATGGCTGAGGGCAGCGTCCCGACACGACATGGAATCGTTCATGTCGTGTGGTCCGTGCGCGAAGACGGTTTTCATGCCGAAGTTGCGCTTCCGCACCGGTGCCCCGAGGTGGAGTTTTTCGCGCCTGCCGGCTTCATGGGCCGAGTGCACTGTGTGGTCCGCCAATCCGGCAATACACCGGGCAGCGCCTTGCCCTGAGCCACTTCCTCAATGCCTTCGTCTACCCCTTCAGGTTTTGCGGATATTTATTTTTGTGAAAACTCCATATTTCTCCCACTCGCTGCGGCCATGTCATCTTCTGTCCAAGAGGAAGAATTATACGTAAAACATTATTGTCGTGAAACGCCGTTGATCAGCCCCTTCCGGGTGCTACGATTCAATCGTATGTTTTCCCCCTGTTCCCGACGCGGTTTTCTGAGTTCCTCCGCGAACCCTAGCGGCTCCTGGTCGGGCCTTCCTGCCGACCACCTTTAAATCCCCGATGAGACCTCGCTTTCCAACGCCAGTGATCACCTTGCCACTTATTGTCGCCCTTGCCTTTCTGGCACTGGCCGGCTGTGCGAATCAATTGCACGCGGCAGAGCCCACGGAGACATCAACGACTTCCACATCCCCTGCGTCAACCAGTCCCGCAGAAAGTAAGCCCCCTATGAACTGGACAACCTCCTTCCCTGGCAAGAAGCCCGGCGAATGGTTTCCGCGGCCGCTCCCGCTAACAAAATTGACGGTTGTTAAGACGATCAATGTTGCCGATTTCGGGGCGGTGCCCGACGACAACGAGGACGACACCCAAGGCATTCAGGCAGCTTTCGATGCCGCCAAGGCCAGCGGAGTTTCCTGCAAGGTGCAGTTTTCCAAAGGCACCTACCGAATCAGCGGCTCCAGATCTCGCGGTACGCAGGAGCGCTCATTTCTGCTCTACGGCTTGAAAGACACGGTTATTGACGGGGCCGGAGCATTGCTTCTCCAAACGGATCCCACAAAGGGCGTCTTTCATTTCAAAAGCTGCGAGCAGGTGATCGTCCGGGATTTTGTCATCGACTACGATCCCCTTCCATTCACGCAGGGAACAATCCAAAAAATCCAGGCCGATCCTCCACAGATCGACTTCGCCGTCGCAGAGGGGTATCCCTCTGTGGACGATCCCCAATTTCTCAACGGCAAGAGAATCAACCAATGTGTCCCGCTCGACCCCAACATCCCCGGCCGTTTGCGCGACGGGGCCAGAAACCACTTCCTCTACAAAACAGCTGAAAAACTGGCGGATGGGGTTTATCGATTGCCATTCATCGACCTGAAAAGTGGTTGGGAGCATGATTTGAGCGTGGGGGATCGCTTCACCGTCTTTGCGCGGAACAACATTCCCATTGCGGACATTAACTACTGCACACAAGTCACGATGCAGGGGATCACGACCTACGCCTCCGGGGGTGGGCAATACACCGGAACCTATAATAACTGCATCAATATCCTGGAGTGCAAGGCGCTCATAAAACCGGGTCGATGGAAGGGCGGCAATGCGGACGTCATCCATATTTACGGGAGCCGGGGTGGTGGCCCCTGGGTCGAAGATTGCGTTTTTGAAGGGATCGGGGACGATGGGATTTGCATTTACAACGGCCGTCCGGTTTTCATCCGGCAGGTCATCTCCCCCACGGAATTAATCCTCGGCTCAGTGCGTCTGAACGACACGGCCAAAGGCGACTTTGCCCCGCTGAATGAGGCGCAAATTCAACCCGGGGAACGTCTCGCCTTTTTGAATCCCCAAACGGGCAGCCTGCTGGGCGAATCGGATGTCGAACGGATCAATGTCGCCACGGGTCATGTTGTGCTGAAACAACCGATTGAGACCGGGGGTCTGACGGCCGGCTCGGAGAAGGTGAATACCCAAGTCTACAACACGAGCATCGGCGGCAACTTTGTCGTCCGCAAGAACCGGATCGCAAACTCCCGACGCTATGGCATGTTTCTCAAAGCCGCCGACGGGCTGGTCGAAGAAAACCGGATCGACGGAGTGAGCGCCTCGGGCATTTACATCTCCGATGAGCCAGCCTGGCCTGAAGGGCTGCAGGCGGCCCGCTTGGTCATCCGCAACAACGAAATCATCAATTGCGGCTTTGATGAACTCTTCCGCACCGACCCCTGCCAGGCCCAGATCAGCATCTATTCTCAGAACGTGAAAAGGAAGCCTGTCTTGGATGACCCCAACTTCCATCACGATATCCTTCTGGAAGGCAATAGAATAGAAAACTGGTCGAAGCTGGGATTGTATCTTTCCAACGTCACGAATCTCACCGTGAAGGACACCTTTTTTGGCGAGCCCAGAGAAAAGCCAGCCGCCATGCTTTTCAAAGGCCCTCTTGGTGTGACCGACATCGAACCTTTCCGATCCGGTGTATCCGACAAACGCTGACCGAAGAACTCAAAATCATGAGCGTTCCTGCAACCCCCATAATCTTCCGGGCCTCTGCTGACTCAGTAAAGAATCTGTGAAAACCCGCCTCTTCAAGTCGCTTCCTGTCGCCGTGTCGACAGCCCTTCCCCGGGTTATCCCGAAGTGTATGACGATCGTTTCAGCACTATGGGTTTTTGCTAGTGCCGCAGGACTGGCTAAGGCCGGTTCTGGGGATGTCGCGGCAAAGCGGCCGAACTTCCTGATGGTGCTCACCGATGACCAATCGTTCCCGCATACTGGATTCAACGGGGACCCCGTTGTGAAAACTCCGGGGTTCGACAGGATCGCACGCGAAGGGATGAACTTCACCAATGCCTTTTGCTCAGCGCCGTCCTGCTCCCCCTCGCGCGCCGCGTTGTTGACAGGCCACAATTTTTACGAACTGGGGCCGGGCTCCGTCTTGTTTAGCGGATTTCCCGGGAATTTGCCGACGTATCAAGACATCCTCCGGAAGCACGGATATCTTACCGGCTATACCGGCAAGGGATTCGGGCCTGGCTTCTGGTCGATCGATGGTCGGACAACCGACCCCGTCGGGCTGAACTACAACCAGATCTCTCTCGACCCCGCCCCGCCCAAGGAGATTTATAACGTAGACTACTTTGAGAACTTCAAGGCCTTCTTGAAAGATCGTAAGGACGGTCAGCCCTTCAGTTTCTGGTTTGGCGCCCGCGAGCCTCACCTGCCTCAGCAGTTTGCTCGTGGTGCCGCCGGCGGAAAAAAACTTGAAGACGTTGTCCTGCCACCATACCTCGTCGATACCCCCGGCACCCGCCACAGCTTTCTCGATTATTACGACGAAATCGAATGGCTGGACCAGCACCTAGTCAAGATGCTCGACCATCTCGAAAGCACCGGCCAACTCGAGAAGACGGTGGTCATCTTCACCTCCGACAACGGCATGGGAGCACCGCGTGCCAAAGGCGACCTTTACGATCCCGGAACCAGAATGCCTTTTGCCTTGATGTGGAAAGACAATGTCAAAGGCGGCCGCACGGTAACCGACTTTGTCAACCTGATGGATATTGCCCCTACATTGATCGAATTGGCTGGGCTCACCCCGCCGCAGGAGATGACCGCCCGCAGCCTTTTCCCAATCATCGATTCCGATGCAAATGGAAGGGTTGATCCGACCCGGGATTTTGTGGTGGTCGGGATCGAGCGCCATGACACATCCTACCCGATGCGCGCCATTCAAACCGACGATTTTCTGCTGATCCGCAATGACGCGGACCCGAAAAGCAATCGCCGCGATGATTTCTGGGACACTCCCCCGCCCTCACCCGTAAAAGAGGCGGTCATCCGTGAAAACGGGATTACCTACGATCCCCTGATGCGCCTCTTTGCGAATCCGGAAATTCTTCCCAAGAGCCTCCTTGCTTTCGGCCCGCGGTCACAGTGGGAGCTCTATGATGTTCGTAATGACCCTTGGAGGATGAATAATCTCGCCGCCGACCCGGCCCAGGCCAGCACCCTCGCCGCCCTCAAAAAACGCATGGACGACTACCTCATTCGCACCGGCGACCCACGCGCGCTCGGAACCGCGAAATTTGACCAATATCCGCACTATGGAGAGGTCCCTAAGAACGACACCGCAACACTCAATCAAATCGCCGCATGGAAAAAATTTGAAGCCGGTTCAAACCAGCGCATCCGCGCAGAAATCCAGTCCACACCAACATACCAATGAAAAGCTACATTCTCACATTTCTTCTAGGAACACTCCTTGCATCTGACCCTGCGAAAGCCGCCACGGCCTCTTCCACAGTGGCGGCCCCGCCCGCGGTTTCACTGCCAACCAACGTGGGCTTCACGCTCACGTTGGATCTGGCGGATCTTCCTGCCTCCGGCGATGTCACATTGGCTGGAGAATCGTCAAGCGACGGAGGCGAACGCTGGCGGCTTACAGTTGAGGGAGAAGGCGCCGATCGACGGCTTGTGTTTGAAATGCGCATTAGCGCCGATCCCGACGTCGTGAAGGAGGTGGAGGAGAATTTCAACGAGAAGCGCTTTTTCACGACGGCCCGCGATGTGGCCGACGCCAAGGCAGGGCTCTTCCGGGTCAATGCTCCCCTCCCGCTGATCGGAAACGGACCGCACAAAGTCACCGTCCGGCTGACTCCCCCGAGCTGGGAAATGGAGCTCTTCGTAGATGGCGTTCCACTCGATGTCGAATGGCCGCTGGGATCCATTGTGGAGGCGGGAAAGCCCCTGGCATCGCATCCCGCGGTGAAGGCGTTGAATGTCGAAGCCAGCGTGGCAACCGATCAACAGATCATCGAGCGCAGCGGCGGAAAAGACGCGGTGGCGAAGCGTGAGGTGGAGTTTTATGGGCCGAATAACAGCACCCCTCCCTTTTTCCGCCCGCGCGGATTCGATACCAATGCAGGGGACGGCGCTCCGATGTTTGACGGCAAGCGCTGGCACCTGTTCTACCTCAAGGACCGCGGCCACTGGCAGCGGCGCTGGGGTTGGGGAGCCCTTACCTATGGCCACATTTCCAGCGAAGATCTGGTGCATTGGGTGGAGCATCCCGACGCTGTGAAGATCAGCCCCCAGGAAGGGGCCATCTGGACCGGCTCGTTCGCAAAAATCGGAGAGGAATATGTCGCGTTCCAATGGAACTTAAAAATGGCCCCGGCGGTCCAGAAAGGGACAACAGAGGTGGGAGTGACAATCGCCCGCAGCAAGGATGGAATTCGCTTCGATCCCCCCGAGGGCGGCAAGCCTTTTTCCGGTGTTACCGGCGGCGATCCAGACATTTTTGAAATGGAAGGCGGAGGATATGGTCTACTGACTCGCGGCCAGCGTGACGGTCAGCGGCAGATCTTTTTTTACACATCTGCGGATTTGAAAAACTGGAAGGAAGAGAAATCCCCGTTCGCCTTTGCGCCGAAAAACTGCGATTGCCCGCACTACTTCCGCTTTCAAGGAGGTCACTATTTCTTTGCCTCCCGGACGGCACGAGTGGGCGATGGGCTCCTGGGGCCGTGGCGGGATATCCCGCATTCCTCGCTCGGAGTTCCAAAAACCGCACCCTACAAAGACGGCCGACGTCTGATTGTCGGCATGGTCGGCGATGGCGGATGGGGCGGCGACTCCGTAATCCATGAACTAGTCCAACTGCCCGACGGAACGCTCGGTGAAAAGTTTGTTCCTGAAATGACCCCGGTGCGCGGCGAGGTCCTGGATTTGAAAGCCAAACCATTGATCGGAACTTCAGAAGCCGGTGACCGGAGCGTCACCGTGAAATCCTCCGGAGAATTTGCAGCTGCCGTGATTGACGGACTGCCGCCACTGGCCCGCATCCGCCTGACTGCACGTCCCTCCGCCGGATGCAAAACCTTCGGACTGGCATTCCAGGGGGACGGTAATTACGCCACCGGCACCGCCCTAGTTTTCAATCCCGCGGAAAAAACCGCTTCATTCGGACGGGTGGCAGGACCTGGCAAACACAACTTTGCGCCGGGGATGGCAAGCGTCAACAATGTAGCCCTCGATCAACCGGTGAAGATCGATATCATCCTCGGCCCGGAAGGCCTGATCGATGTCGAGCTGAATGGTCAGCAATGTGTGGTGCGGCGCGGGATAAAGAACTCTCCCAGCAACAGGCTCTTTATTTTCTCGGAAGGCGGTAACGTCACGTTCGATCAGATTGAAATCCGGAAATGGGAGTCATCAACCACCTTGGAACGCTGAGAAAGAACCCCGCGAAGAAATTAAAGAAAATCAAACAGACTAAACCTTTCCATGAAACCACTGCTTACCTGCCTGACCGCCATTGCCTTCTATCCAATTGCTTTGACCGCTGACGACGTCATCGTGAACTCGATCACCATGCCCGACGAAGTCGTCGCCTTTTGCATGGATGACGCCGAAAACACCGGGGTGATCTCCGGCGATCCGGGAGGAAAGGTGAATCCCGAGGCGGGCGCTTTTCAAATCGGCGACGTGGGCAATCCCAACGTTTCGAACCGGGTGCGCAAGGGGTTCGTTTTGTTCCACCTGCCCGCCCCCGATGGAAAGAAGCTGTCGCGCGCCACCCTGCGCCTTTACGCGACGAGGATCAACCGGGAGGCCTCGGACAAGCCTTTGCCTCCGCTCTGGCTTGTCCATGCGGAGAACTGGCACGATGACTTGTGGACATCGGATGTGCGCTGGCGCGGCCTCGCAACATCCCATTTTGCGGACGATGAGAGTTTCTCAAAGAAGCTTCAGCTCCTCACCAGTGACGACAAGCCGGGACCGATTGAGGTAGATGTCACCGAAATGATCCAAGCCGACTATCAGAGGACAAGCACTCCGGTGGCCGCATTCCGTTTCGAGATCGCCGACCGGGAGGCTCTCGACATCACGGACGGGTTGGTGAACTCGTATGTGATTGTAGGCCCGGGCGTCCGGGCTCAGCCAGAAAGAGTTCCCGCGCTCACCCTAACCTTCGAATAGACGACGCGGAACATTCCGCCTTGAAGATAATGATCGGCGTGAGGGGGGGAATCGCATGGGTGAAAGAACCGTCGTTCCCTCCGGAAGCTAGACTCCGAACGGTCAGGAGGTTTCAGAACTGGTTACGGTGACGTAGTCGTCAAAAAGCGAACTGCCGTCCCTCTCGGTGCCAGCGCTGCACGAGGGGGATGATCAAGGCGGCCCCGCTGCCCCCAGATACTGATGCTCTGCTCACCGCAGTCACATCCGGTGATCCGGATGGTCGCGTGCGGGGTTCATAAATCCAGAGGCAAACGTTCCGGGAGCATCCCGTTTCTCCACAATGAGGCCAATCGACCGATTTCCCGATATGATGGAGATCTGCCGGAGCGCACAAAATAGCCACTGGCGCAGACTCCGCTCAACAGGATCCCCACGTCGTCCATTCCAGAGAGAGCGCCCGCAAGGCAACCTGCGCCAAAGTTATCACCCGCACCCGTGGAAATAAGCGGTTCTTGGCAAAAAGGTCCCGGCACATAGACCGTTCCTGTGGCGCTGGAACAGGCGGCCCCGTCGTTCGGGTGGATGATCACGCGATCCACATCGATGCAGGAACGCAGTAGCCCGGCCAACTCGGCGACGGCATCGGGGTCCTTCCTTCCATGGTAGCTGCCGCCAAAGATTTCTCCCATCTGCCAGGCCTCCTTCAAGTTGAAGCTGAGCAGGGTCCGGCACTGGCGGGTGATCGGCCCCATGCGGTCCACCAAATCCTCCCGGTCCGAGAGCGGCCGGGTTTCGAATTCGGCCAGATCCATGAAAAAGTATACCTCCTTTTCCGGGACTCCCAGTCCGGACAGCCTTTCCGCAAGCCTGCTCCAGATCGTTCCGGCATGGGGGAGCTTGCCCCAGTTGACGGCGCCGATGAAATCGGCATCGAGCAATTGCCGATCCAAGGCGGACTCGCCCACGCATTCGAGCAGGCGATCCCAAGTTACATCGCCACAAGCGGCCATGTCGCAGAGCATCACCTTGCCGTCGGTGAATTCAAGGCAGGTGGTGTGAGCGGGCTGGGCCAAAGTAAAAAGAGACCTGGTTTTTCCACCCAGCGCATCCTGGAAGATCGGCAGAACCTCCCCAGATCCCATGGCTCCGATGTAGGTGATATCAATTTCCCCGGTGTGGATGTCATGCATTGCGGCAACGAAAAGTGGCCCGTTGCCGCCGAACTTGTCGCCCATGTGGGGTGCCGGGTAGGAGGCGGAGATGCCTGCCGCAGCGGCGACCTTGGGGCCGAATTCCGCCATCGTCGCGGGAGTTTGCAGACGCACGAAGGTATCGATGAAACCGTCGAAACCGCAGAGCCCGCCGAAACGGGGACCAACAGCAGTTGTCTTGTCGGTGAAATCCGAGATGACTTCGGCAAGCGAGGCCGCGTCCCGGTAAATCGTAATTGGTCTGTCCATCGTCGTGCGGTTCGGTTCAGGCTTCGAGATTCCTTTCGATGTCCTCGAGAGTGCGACCCTTGGTTTCGGGCACCATCATTTTCACCCATATGAGCTGGAGGACCATCATGAAGCAGAAGAAGAGGAACACGTATCCGGGGGCGAAGGCCGTCACCATCGACGGGAAAAACAAGGTGAGGAGGGCGGCGAAAATCCAGTGGGTGAAGCTGCCGAGCGACTGGCCCTGCGCCCGGTGACGGTTCGGGAAAATCTCCGAGATCAGGACCCAGATGACCGTTCCCTGTCCGACCGCGTGCGCTGCAATGAACGCAAACACGCACGCGGGAACGATGGCAAACGTTTTGGTGAAGAACGCCCACGCACAAAGGCCGAGAGAGGCGATGTAGCCAAACGAGCCGATGTAAAGCAGGGTGCGGCGACCGAGGCGGTCGATCAGCCAGAGGCCGATGAAAGTAAAGATCAGGTTGGTGACCCCGATGCCGACCGATTGGAGCAATGCCGCTTTCTCCCCCAGACCGGCGAGCTCGAAAATGCGCGGTGCGAAATACAGGATCGCATTGATGCCCGAGAGCTGGTTGAAGAAAGCGAGCAGGAAGGCAAGCAGGATCGGCGTTTTCAGCCGCATGCTCCAGAACCGTCCGGTGCTCGTCTTATCGTGGGACACCGAAGCGATTTCATCCACCTTCGCCTCGATCACGGACTCCGGGGCATCCGGGTAGATGAGGCGGATGATACGTGTTCCGGCGGCGCGGTCATTCTTGCGACCGATCAGCCAGCGCGGGCTCTCGGGAATGATGAGGCAGGCGAGCGTGTAGATGATCGACGGAATCGCCATAATCCCCAGCATCCACCGCCACGAGTTTTCTCCGATGCCGGCCAGCAGGTAATTCGAGAGAAACGCAACGAGAATACCGAAGACGATGTTGAATTGGAACATTCCGGCGAGCTTTCCGCGGCTTTCCGGCGGCGCGATTTCCGAGATGTAAAGCGGTGAGGCCACTGTCGAGATGCCGATCCCGAGTCCGCCGAGAAACCTTGCGATCATGAACGAATAGACGTCGTTGCAGCCCGCCGACCACAGTGAGCCGACGAGGAAGAGAGAGCCGATGCAAAACAATGTCTTCTTTCTTCCGAAATGATCCGTCGGCCAACTTCCGACGACCGACCCGAGGACGGTGCCCCAGAGTGCCGCACTCATGGCGAGCCCGTGCATTGCCGGGCTCAGGCCCCAGAGAGCCTGAATAGTCTTCTCCGCACCCGAGATGACGACCGTGTCGAAGCCAAAGAGAAACCCCGCAAGCGCGGAGACGAGAGACCAGAGGAAGAGACGTGGATTCATGATAAAGAAAGACTAAGGAAGGTTTGGCCGCAGATTAATGATAACGATTCGCGGGAAGGTCGGAAAAAAAGGGGGGGGTGATCTTTTGCTCACCCGCAGAATTTGTCGGGTGGCCAGGGGAGTAAAAACAAATGTCCTTCAAGTTCGGAAAACCTGTAATATCAGATAATCAACCTGATAACACCATGCCAAAACCTCCTCTCCATCGCATTATTTCCGATTATTTCCGTGAAGGCATTCTTTCCGGGAAACTTGGAAAGGCGCAGCGCCTGCCAAGCGAGGCACAGCTTGTCGAGCGGTTCGGCACATCCCGACCGACGGTCGCGAGAGCGATGCGGGATCTCCAGGCCGAGGGACTTATTGAGCGCCGCGCTGGTTCAGGATCTTACGTCTGTTCCCAGTCGGCCGCACCCGCGTCAAAGCAGCTCGGGCTACTTGTGCCCGGTCTTGGCACGACGGAAATATTCGGGGTGATTTGCGGTGAGATTGCCAGTCTAGCGAGGGCGCACGGTTACACTGTGATCTGGGGCGGATCATCTCATCCCCATGGCGATGGCGACCTGAGCCGCGACCACGCCGAGGAGCTTTGCGAGCAGTTCATCCAGCGACAGGTGCAGGGTGTGGTTTTTGCACCCTTCGAGTTGTCGGCTGACAACGAAACGGTGAATGAACGGATTGCCACTCGGCTGCGGGACGCGGGCATTCAGGTCGTGCTGCTCGACCGCGATCTTAGGGCATTTCCGAGCCGGAGCGACTTCGATTTAGTCGGTGTTGACAACCTTGCGGGAGGCTATCTGCTTGCCGAGCATCTGGTGAGGTTGGGTTGCCGGCGGATCTCCTTTGTGGCGCGTCCGCATTCGGCTTCCAGCGTGGACATCCGCATTGCCGGAGTCCGTGAGGCCCTCCTTCGGCACAAGAGCGAACTGCGTCCGGACTGGGTGTCGTGGGGCGATCCGGCCGATTTGAAATTTGTGCGCAAGCTGACTGCAGGAAGCCTTTTTGACGCCTTCATCTGCGCCAACGACCATACCGCAGCGGTCTTGATGCGCACGCTGGAGCAACTCAAGTTGAGCGTGCCCGCTCAGGTCCGGGTGGCCGGGTTCGATGACGTCCGCTTCTCCACGCTTCTTGTCGTCCCGCTGACCACGATTCACCAACCCTGCCGGGAAATCGGTGTTACGGCATTCCACACCCTGATGCAGCGCATTGCACAACCGGAATGGCCTCCGCGTGCGGTGCTCCTGACTCCCCATCTGGCGGTAAGGGGAAGTTGCGGGGCCTACCAAGCGAATCGGAACGCTTCCGTTCGTACGCAAGGCTAGTTTCAGTCATCCGCTCCCGCAGCGCCTCCATGCAGACTTCCATCGTTACGTAGTTGCGCTGATTCAAACCTATTGTTTGCGCGCGATTAGTGGCGGTGGCGGTGGCGGTGGCGGTGGCGGTGGCGGTGGCGGAGGGGGTGGGATTCGAACCCACGGAACCTTTCGGTTCTCCGGTTTTCAAGACCGGCGCAATCGACCACTCTACCACCCCTCCAGTGAATCAGGCTTTCAATCCGATGCGTGATGTAGTGATACGCAGGTGCTATCGTCTTGCCAATGCGAATTCTTGTAGCACCCGATAAATTCAAATCGTCGCTATCCGCCAAGGATGCCGCCCAAATTATAACAAACGCACTGTTGGCTGTCGCTCCACAGGCTAAGGTTGATGTTCAGCCGCTGGCCGATGGGGGAGAAGGGACCTCGGAGGTTATCACTGAAGCTTTGGGAGGTATGATTCTCGATTGCGCCGCGCACGACGCACTGGGACGCCCGGTTTCGGCTAAGTTTGGATGGGTTGAAGCGACGAATTTGGCCGTGATCGATCTTGCTGAGGCTTCCGGGTTTTGGAGGGTTGCGGCCGATGACCGAGATCCGTGGCGGGCCTCAACGTTCGGAACCGGGGAGGTCATCCGAGCGGCGCTCAGCCACGGGGCGGAAAAGGTATTCGTCGGTCTTGGCGGGAGTGCGACGAATGACGCTGGGGCAGGGATGGCCGCAGCGCTCGGATACCGATTTCTTGATTCGGAGGGTGAATCGGTGATTCCCGTGCCGGTGAATTTTTCACAGATCCACCGGGTGATCCGACCAGCGGAATTTCGCTCAGTTCCATTCGATGTGTTATGCGACGTCAATAATCCGCTTTCGGGTCCGTTGGGAGCCACGCGCGCTTTTGGTCCGCAAAAGGGTGTCGTGGTTGCTGACTTGGAACCTATGGATGCAGCGCTGCGGCGTTTTGCTGAAGTCGTGGAGCGCGACCTTGATGTGCGGATGCATGACCTCGCGGGAGCCGGTGCAGCGGGCGGCTCGGGATTTGGGTTGATGGTGTTCTGCGGTGGGCTTGTGCGTTCGGGATTTGAGGTGATCGCCGAGTTGACCGACTTGGAGAGGCGTGTGGCGTGGTGTGATTTGGTGGTTACCGCCGAGGGCGGACTGGATCGTCAAACCCTCCACGGGAAGGGGCCCGGCGCACTTGCCCGTATGGCGCGCAAGCATGACAAGCGCGTCGTTGTCATTGCGGGTCGCATTGAGGATCGAGCGCAGTTGGAGGATGTTTTCCACCGCATTGTGCCGCTGTCCGAGACACCAATTCCCATTCAGGATTCGATTGCGCGTGCTGATGAATTGCTTGGCATAGCAAGCCGAAGAGTGGCTATGCTTGAGATCGATAAATTATGAATCACAAAGTCGCTCTTTTATTCGCCGGACAGGGAGCCCAATCCGTGGGCATGGGAAAAGACCTGTATGACTCCTCACCTGCGGCACGGGCGATCTTTGATCAGGCCGATGCGCAACTTGGATTTCCGTTGAGCAAAGTGATCTTCGAAGGCCCCGTCGAGGAGTTGACAAAAACATCGGTCTGCCAGCCAGCGCTCTATGTGCATGGGATTGCATGCCTGACTGCACTGCGCGAAATGTTACCGGAGCTGAATGTCACCGCGGCAGCAGGACTTTCATTGGGGGAATTCACCGCCCATGCGGCGGCCGGAACGTTTGACTTTTCCACGGGCTTAGACCTCGTTGCAAAACGTGGAAAAGCGATGCAGGAAGCCTGCGAGTCTACCGAAGGTGGAATGGCGGCAGTCATCGGCGCCGAGGAGAACTCGGTGAGGGACCTCGCTGCGGCGGCAGACGTGGATATTGCAAACCTGAATTGCCCCGGACAGGTTGTCATCTCCGGCGAAACTTCGAAGGTTGCGCTGGCAGTCTCACTGGCCAAGGAATACGGAGCTCGCAAGGCGATGGAGCTTAACGTGGCTGGTGCATTTCACTCGCGGCTGATGGAGTCCGCCTTTGAAAAGCTCTCCGACGTCCTTGCCGATACTCCGCTACAACCGCCGGGAGTGGTTGTGGTATGCAATGTGGACGCAATCCCGGTCCACACGCCCGATGAAATCCGTCGGACGCTTGCGGACCAAGTAACCGGGAGCGTGCGTTGGACGGAGAGTGTGGAGTATTTGCTAGATCACACCGGATGTGACCTTTTCATCGAGATCGGGCCCGGCGGCATCCTAGCAGGCCTGATGAGCAGAATCCGCAAGGGCACATTGATCCACGCGATCTCTAATAGTGCGTCGCTGGAAGATACCGTGGCCGCTTTGCGCGCGAGCCTTTAGTAGAGGAGCATGCCTGTGCCGATGCGTGGCACTTGATGCAACGGAATTGGCAGGTCTGCAACCGCTGGTGCGTTGGTTTTCTTGCGCCCGCATCACGAATCTCGATTTCTCCTGCAACAGGATTGACGCAGGCCTTGTAAGAAGCCACGTTGCCTCCTAAATACCTATTGGCCGAGTGAAACCAATTGTTCCATCTAAAGCCAACCGCTCAAGCAAGAGCCCGAGTTTCGGCTTTTTGATCGACGCACTGATCGCTGGATCACTCGTCTTCGCAGCGTGTCTTTGCATCATCATCTTGGCAGTCTGGGTTGCTCGATTGACAGCGATCGATAGTGCACAAGACCGCGCCAAACGCATCGCATCGTCCGCTGCTCAAGCAGTGACTGAAGGGATGCAGACGGCACCTACCTCTCCACTTCACTCCGCTACCCACGAAGAATCGAGACTATTCAAATGCATCGACAAGGCAATCGCGGGCCAACCAAATGTGATCCGGGTTCGACGGTTCGCTTTCGTCGGTGATGTACCTATCGAAGTGCCAGATCCTCGACTCGAGAAAAAGCACGAGGCGCTCTCGCTTGAGGATGACGTAATTGATCGAATGCTCGCCGGCGTTCAGTTCGTGACGCACCGCGGAGAGTCATGGTTTTCAGCACCCGAGGAGGTCACTGCTTACGCACCGGTTTACGAACAGGGCGGCGACATGCACGGAGCGGTCGCCGTGGATCTTGAGCCCATCGTGCTCGGGGCACAGCTGACACTGCTCAAACTCGGGGCCTTAGCGACTGCGGTGATTGCTGCCGTTTTTGCATTTCTTATCGCGCTGCGTGTGATGAGTTCGAAACAGCGGGCCGCCCGCACCGCAAAACAACTCGAAGAGGCACGGCAGTTCGACAAGCTCACGATTCAAGCGCTCGGAGAGATGCTCTACACCATGGACATCAACTCCGGACAAATTCGCTGGAGAGTCACGGCCGAAGGTCGTTTTGGAAATATCCAATTCGTACCACCCAATACCATCGAAGCTTGGACTGAATGCATTCATCCAGACGATAGGACTGCGTTCACCGAGATGCTGCGCGCACGATCTACGGAGGGGGATAAACATTCTCTCGAGTATCGGCTATTCATCCCGACCCTTGGAAATCCGATGGTTTGGGTGATCGACCGTTCGACGCTCACAGCGGATGCCGCCGGCAATCTGGTCTCAGTCGGTGCGATCGTCGACATTTCGCTCCGCAAATCCTCGGACAGCCAGCTTCGCGAATTCATTGATCAAACTCCGACGGCGCAATTTGTCATTGATGGCGACCTGATCGTGAGCGCTAACCCAGCAGCGGTGCAGATGGTCGCTGCACCGTCATCGAGCGAACTTTCCAAGCGCTCAATCTGGAGTTTGTGGCCTTCGCTGCAACCAGATGGTGACATCTCGGCGGCGGCTTGGTCTAGGCATGTCGTCGCCGCCATTGAGGGCGGAACCCAGCACTTCGAATGGCTATTCTGCCGCCTTGATGGGCAGATGTTGTTCGTCGACGTGTTTTTGAAGGTCGCCATACTTGAATCTCGGCAGGTGATCTTAATGTCATGCCACGACCTTACGAAATCCAAGCACACCCAATCCTTGCTAGAGGAGAGCGAGCGACGATTCCGGGACGTGACCGAAGCGGTCGGTGAGTTTGTTTGGGAGGTCGATGTCGCCGGACACTACACCTACGCTTCGCCTCGGGTGATTGATATTCTCGGCGTTGCACCTGAAAATGCCATCGGCCACAACCCGCTCGAATGGACAGATGAAGAGGATCGGGAATTCGTGCTGAAACGATCTGCTGAAATCTCAGCGACCGAGAAGCAGTTCCGCGACTTTGTCCATCGGGTTCGCCGAAGCGACGGCGTGTTACGGTGGATTCGGGTGAGCGGAGTACCCAGGTTCGATACTGCGGGCACGCTCATGGGCTACCGAGGCATCACGCTCGACATCACGCAACAGCGGGAATACGAGAATGAACTGCTCTTGCAGAAAGAGGCCGCAGAGACAGCGGATCGCGCCAAGAGCAGCTTCCTTGCGATGATGAGTCACGAGATACGCACTCCGCTCAATAGTGTGCTCGGGTTCACAGAAATCCTCCTAGATTCGCCGCTCACGACGTCACAACGGGAGTCGCTCGAAACCATCCGGTCAAGTGGTGATGCGCTCCTGCATCTATTGAATGACATCCTCGACTTTTCAAAAATCGAATCCAACACCGTGGAAATCGATCTGCGACCAACTAATGTGCGGCACTGTCTCTCGGATGCAATCGAACTCCAGCGACCAGCGGCAGAAGCTAAGCAACTGGAAATCGACTCGGAGGTTGATGCAAATGTCCCGGATTGGATTGCGTCGGACTCGGTGCGACTAAAACAAATTCTGCTGAACCTGATCGCTAACGCGGTCAAGTTTACCGCCGAGGGGAAAGTGACGATCCGCATTGCAACGACTCCAAACCCCGATTCGACGGGCGATACGGAAACGCAGTACCTGACTATTCGCATCGAAGACTCCGGCATCGGAATCAGACCCGAGCAGCTTGAACGCCTGTTCAAACCGTTTTCTCAGGCAGACTCATCGATCAATCGTCAGTTTGGCGGCACGGGTCTTGGTCTGGTCATTAGCCGGCGTCTCGCTCGTCTGATGGGTGGCGACCTGATTCTTGAGACAACTTCGGAGCGCGGCACCGTTTTTGTCGCAATGTTTCCATTGGTGCCTGCGGAGTCTCCGACCTCGGGAGATACATCGCCCAAATCGATCTCCTTTCCGTTCCCTGGCCCACGGATTTTGGTGGTCGATGACAACCCAATCAATCGAAGACTCACGCATCGCATCCTCGGACAGTTCGGCGCGCGGGTTGAAACCGCTCAGAGTGGACAGGAGTCGATTGAAATTCTATCCGAACAAACTTTTGACGCCATCCTGATGGACGTCCAGATGCCTGGAATGGACGGCCATGAAGCAACCAGACGGATTCGAAGCATGGAAATCGAGCAGGGAAGACAACGAATACCGATCATCGCACTTACGGCAGGTGCGATGCGCGGCGACCGCGAACTTTGCCTCGAAGCTGGAATGGACGAATATCTCACTAAACCCATCCGGCGCGAGGCGCTCATCGCAGCGCTTAGTGCGATATTGCCCGGGCAGATTCGGCGGGTGGCAGCAGAACAATGAATTCATTTTTTCTTGAACGCATTGAATTCTGTACTTTTAGTGGGATATACGAGATATGGATTCCACGGTGTCGGCCCCATTGCTTAATGATTTTCAGCGCGAGAACATCCTCTTGTTTGTCAACGCGTCAAAGGTGCTCTCGATCCCACGCTCGATTGGTGAGATTTTCGGGCTTCTATTCAGCACTGAGCGCCCACTTTCGCTCGACCAAGTGGTGTCGTTATTGAACATCAGCAAAGGTTCTGCAAGCCAAGGGTTGCGCTGGCTTCGGGACATTGGTGCCGTTCGAACCGTCTACATGGATGGAGACCGGAGAGACCATTATGAGGCGGAGACTGAACTCCGTAGTCTCATTCTTGGATTTTTGCGTGAAAACGTGGAGCCACACGTCGCACGCGGTCCGTCCTACGTAGAGCGTATTTCCGAGGCAGCCGAGCGTTTACCTGCTGAAACCCGACCGTTTGCTACGAATAGAGCCAAGAAGCTGAGTCGGTGGCTGCAATTCGGCTCAAAAACACTGCCGATGTTCCTGCAACTGGCACGGAAGTTTTAGACCGCGCGGAGGCGCGTGATGTGCGTCATCCCGATGGTTCACGGATAACCACCTCTGGTGAGGGTTTATCCCAAAAATAGCGTTTAAGGAGAACCTTAAGCGTCGCCGTAAGCGGCACAGCGAGGAGCGCCCCGAGCAGTCCACCGAGGACGATGCTCCAGACGAGAACGGAAACGATCACGGTAAGCGGGTGCAGACCAACAGACTCGCCGACAATACGAGGCGCGATCACGATTCCGTCAAGGTTGTTCACCACGAGGAAAATGGCGGTTACGATAAGCGGATGGGTCCAATCTCCCCATTGAGCGATCGCTATGAGCACCGCTGGAATCCAGCAGATGATGACGCCCGCATAGGGAATAAGCCCAAGGACGCCGACCATGAGCCCAATGAGAACAGCAAAATCCATCCCCATGATCAGGAGTGCGACGGCAATTAGAAATCCATCGATCATGCTGACCACGAGCTGCCCCCGGAAAAAGCTGATGAGGTAACTATTGATTTCACTCAGGAGAGAAACGATTTCACTTTTCAGCGGCGATGCGCGGAGGGGCAGATAGTTACTCCACGAGGACGAGATTTTCGGCCCCTCTTTCAGGAAGAAAAACAAAAAGATCGGCACGAGGACCATGCTGATCAGCAGCCCAAACACGCCAAATGCGCCTCCGATGCCGCGCAAAATCCAATTTCCAGCACCGACGGCGAGGTCCGGCACTTTTTGTTTCAGCCACTCGATCCCGTCGCGGATTCCGGTGATCACATACCCCTGAAAAACATCGTTTATTTCCTCTTCTGCGGGGTCCGTTTTGAGGAGGCGCATTTCTGACCATTCCTTGATGTTATCGGTCGTTTCGGTGAGCAGAGTCTGCGCGCGGTGGGTATACTCCGGCAAACTCTGAGCGAATGACACACCTTGTCGATGAATCGACGGCACGATCCAGAGTGCAATCCCCGCTACCACTAACAAAAACGACGCGAACACGATTACGACACCGAGCGTGCGCGGGACCCTGCGGGCGGCCAACCAAGTAACCACCGGGTCTAACAGATAGGTCAGGATCCCTGCTACTGCCATGGGGAGCAACACGGGCTGGAGGAAGCCGATGAGTTGCGCGGCAAGCCAACCGACTCCGGTGATAGCCGCGCCAATCACAGCAAACGCTACTGCAGTAAGCGCCGCCCACCACATACGATATTGGAAATGGCTCGGTTTGGTCATGAACGTGACGCGTAAAGGTATGCTCTCGCTTTACTCGAGATGCAACCTCTCATTCGTTGAAAATCGAACCAAGGGTGTGGTGAAATCATCGAGCTTCCGAAGCCCTGATGAACCGCTCCATCATTCGCCGATCTCCCTCAAACGTCACCATGAAGCAAAAATCACCGAATTGAGATATTCCCAAAACGCGGGGAGCAGACTCCGGCCCGTATTCGACGATCCGCGAAGAACCGGACTCACCGGGCGCGATGCCTAGTTGGAGGGACGGGAACACGTAAAAGAATGAGCGGTTTTCGGGAACCACAGCCATGGCTACTTTTACGCCCTCAAAGTCGAAAACCCGGACTCCGACCACAGAGTGCGTCGCAAAACCGCTGGGTACCTGAAACCCATCAAACCCCTGCATGACAAACCAGTCTCCTAGGGTTCCAGCAGTGGCACTGAGTGCCTCAAATTGAGACGGTTGAGACACATCGCCGGCCTCGGCGAGCAGGACCGCCTCATCCACGCCAGGAAACCCATCTAACTGCGACGGGGTAAGCCAGACCACCAGCGCGACCATCGCGAGAAATGCAAGGGCAACGACCAGAAATGCAGGATTCCGGAATGTCGCTGAGGATCTCGCCGCCGGCTCGCCGAGCTTTTCACCGATCTCACGCATGGTCGAAAGCAAATCATCCGGCACGGCTACGGCAATCTTTTCCGCTGCGATCGTGTCCAGTGATTTTTGATTTTCCACGGCGGCGCCGATTTCCTTGGATTTCGACGCGACTTTCAGGGCGGCACGGGCGAGGCGATCCGGATCTTCGAGTTGTCCCGGGCCCAAACACTTCACAATCGCACAAGCGTTTTTGAAATTCATCCCTTTACCTCCGCACTAGTCCTCAACGCCTGAGCCACAGCGGCACGGGCTCGATCGGTCGCCTCCGCCAGTTGGGTGATAGACAAGCCCAGAATCTTCTCCATGGATTCGACTTCGACAGCATCCAGCAGCACTAGCGCCAAAGCACTCCGACCGGGCTCATCGGTTCGATGGAGGGCCGCTGCGATCTCACTAGCGCTTGCCGCCGTGAGATAGGGTTCCGCATCGATCGGCCAACCTGACGAGGCAGATGCCATCGGCGTCGTTCCGGCGACATTCGCTTTAAGTGCTCGTTGTCGAACGACCTGAAACAATCTTGCCTGCGTGCGCTCGGCATCCTCGTGAGAGTGGCTCGTTCTAACATGCACCTCCCCGAGTGCATCCAAGACCACCTTCCGAGCCATGTCCTCGCGGAGCAGAAGGATCCAAGCAAAACGGTAGAGGCTGGCGAAAAACTCCGACTCGGCTGATTCGTTAGACATCTCCCATGACCATACGTTTCTGCACTCGCACACGACAAGCCGGATTTCTTTGAGACCGCTGCTTGCATTTATGGACGAGTGAGTGGAACTTCCTGAGCAATGTCACTATCCAGAGCCGAAAAAGAGACCGTCATCCTTGCAGTTGCAATCAGCGTAATGGCCGCCAAAATCATGCTCGGTGTCATATTGCTGCATCGTTGGCGGACCTCGGCAGCCGCGCGGGGAGAACCATTCGGAGACGAAGCCGAGTAGCGGTCATCCCCTGCCCCACGTTTCAAGTTCGGTGCGGAAGATCATCCATGTCGATATGGACTGCTTTTATGCAGCGGTTGAAATGCGTGAGAACCCGTCGCTAGCCTCGCGACCGATCGCTGTGGGCGGTGGTGGACCGCGAGGAGTGGTAACGACCTGCAACTACGAGGCGAGGAAATTTGGTGTCCGGTCTGCGATGCCGGGTTTTCAGGCACGAGCGCTTTGCCCGCAGTTGATTTTCCTTCCTGTTCGGTTTGATTTATATCGCGCCGTGTCGCTCAAGATTCGACAGATTATGCGTGACGTTACGCCGCTAGTCGAGCCGTTGTCTCTGGACGAAGCATACCTAGATGTCACGGCGGTGAGTTCGGTGCGCTACGCCTGGGACATAGCGAAAGACCTACGTCAGCGGATTTATGACGAAACGGGACTGACAGCCAGTGCGGGAGTGGCTTCGAACAAAATGCTGGCTAAAATTGCAAGTGACTGGCGCAAACCCAACGGCCAATTTGCGATCACTCCGGGCCAGGTGCTCGAGTTTATGCGTGTGCTACCAGTTCGGAAACTTTGGGGCGTCGGACCGAAAACCGCGGATAAGCTGATGGCATCCGGCGTTCACACCTGCGGCGATCTTCAGGCGTTGGCCTACTCCGAGTTGGTTGGGCGGTTTGGCGCTTGGGGCAGCGAAATGTATCACCTTTGCCGCGGTGAGGACGATCGCGACGTTCAGCCGCACCGCATCCGAAAATCTCTGAGCATCGAAAACACGCTCGTGGAAAACCTATCTTCGCTCGCAAGCTGCCGAGAAGTGCTACTACAAATGCTTCCCGAACTCGTTTCGGAGATTCGCGAGAAGGCAGCCGACCGCGTGATCCGGGAGGGATTTGTCAAAGTCAAATTCTCAGACTTCGCGCGCACGACCTGTCAACGCGCCACAAACACGCCGACACGCGAGACCTTCTTGGAGCTACTAGAGCAGGCGTTTGTGCGCAACCCGAATCCGGTCCGACTCATCGGCATTGGCGTTCGCTTTTGCACGGGCGAGGAGCGTCTCCAACCTCCCGACGATCAAGCGCTGCTCCCGCTAAGTTACGGCGGCCAAACCTCATCCTCGGGATGATTTGCGATATCCACTTGGTGTTTGCCCGGTGAATCTGCGAAACAGAACGGAAAACTGTTCGGCGTTCGAAAAACCGCACCGCTCTGCAATGTCACCCATCGCGCGCTCGGTGCTGGCGAGGTGCTCGCGAGCGGCGTCCACCCGCATTCGGCAGAGCACGTCCCACGGTGTCGTGTGCAGGTGAAGCGAGCATTTTCGTTCCACCGCCCGCCGCGATATACGCAACCGATCGCACATCTCACCGATTCCGATGCTCTCGCTAAAATGCTCTCGCATGAATTGGACTACCCGCCGCAAGTCAGGATCATCCACCGCAACCAGAGTGGTCGATTGGCGCGGGTTGACCGGGCCGGGCTCGACCATCAATGCTTTCCCCGGAGCCTCCTCCCCGGCAATCAAACGAAGGACCCAATCCCCGGCGAGGTTGCCAATCCGATCCCACGGGATGATCACGCTTGAGAGGGGTGGATAACTTAAACCACAAACCAGTTCATCGTTATTTGCGCCAACAACAGCCACCTCCTCAGGAACATGCAGGCCTGCTGCAACCGCTGCCTCGCAGACCAGTCGTCCCAGCGGATCGTGAACCGCAAAGACAGCCACCGGTTTCGGCAATTGCTTTAGCCAGCGCGTCAGGGCTTCGGTGTCTTCGTTCCATGTTTCCATATACGGACGCATCCGGCCCACCTGTTGAAACGCACTGAACGTCTCGAAACGCCCGGCAACGGCTGCTTCAAACCCTCCAAACCGCTGGTCCGAATAGGGGGTTGCATTCCGCACGCACCCGAAGTGCGTGTACCCGGAGTCGATGAAAAACCGGGCCGCTTCAGCGCCCACGGACTCGTCATTCACGTCCATGCTCACCGCACCGGGAAACAGCGTGTCGGAGTCAGCGATCACGGTGGGCAATCCGAGACCGACAAGCATCTCCGTGCGCTTGGGAAGGGCCTCGATGATCAATCCTCGCGGATTCAGCGTCCGGATCTCACGCCGCAAATCACCCGGCGACCGGCCGATGTCAAGGATTCGAAAATCCGCCTGCATCCGCACAAACGATGCCAGTGCCGGCGTCAGCCGCCGCACAAAAACATCCGAGGCCACCAACAAGATCCGCGCAATCATCAGCCTCCACTCTCAGATATCATCTGTCGCAAATCCACAAGAAAAACCCGCAATATGCGGTTTTCGAGTTTAGCGGAATCGATAGACTCAAACATTCAACCCAATCCCCAGAAACTCCACAAATCCTCTCTATGTCCGACTACTTCCCCACCACAGCCATCCCTTTCGAGGGCCGTCTCTCCAAAAACCCACTCGCCTTCAAGCAATACAACGCAGCTCAACTGGTCGAGGGGAAATCCATGGCGGACCACCTCCGGTTTGGAGCGGCCTACTGGCATTGCATGCGCAATCCGCTCGCTGATCCATTTGGCGCAGGGACCGCGCTCATGCCGTGGGATGATGGCACCGAGTCCACCGAAAATGCGTTGAAGCGGATCGACGTATTTTTTGAATTCCTCACAAAGATCGGGATTCAATACTATTGTTTCCACGACCGTGATGTCTCGCCCGAGCGGGATACGATTCGCGAAACCGAGCAGGTCTTTGACCAGATCACTGCCCGCTTGAAGGAAAAGCAAGCCGAGACCGGATGCAAGCTCCTCTGGGGCACGGCCTGCCTGTTCGCGCATCCGCGCTACGCGCAGGGTGGAGCCACATCGCCGGACCTCGGCGTTTACACGCATGCCGCTGCGCAGGTGAAGAAGGCCATGGATGTAACCCACGCGCTGGGCGGCGAGGGCTACACGTTCTGGGGCGGACGCGAAGGGTACAGCACCATCATCAACACCGACCTCAAGCGGGAACGCGATCACCTCGGGGCCTTCCTCCACATGGCCGTGGATTATAAAAAGAGCATTGGATTTAAGGGCCAATTCTACATCGAACCCAAACCGCAGGAACCAACGACACACCAATACGACTCCGACGCATCCGCGTGCCTGAACTTCCTGCGCGAATTCGACTTGCTCGAACATTTCAAACTCAATCTGGAAACCAATCACGCCACACTCGCCGGTCACACCATGGTTCACGAAATGCGCGTCTCGCGCGAAGCCGGCGCACTCGGCTCCGTGGACGCCAACCAAGGAACTGCCAATTGCGGATGGGATACCGATGAATTCCCAACCGATTTGTATCTCACCACCGGCGTCATGCTGGAGGTCTTGGCCATGGGCGGATTTACCACCGGCGGATTGAACTTCGATGCCAAACGCCGCAGAGACTCGTTCGAGCCGCTGGACCTCTTCCATTCGCATGTCGTTGGGATGGATGCCTTCGCAGTCGGGTTGAAAGTGGCCGCCGCCATCCGCGCCGATGGACGGCTCACGGATGCAATCCGCGAACGCTACTCGAGCTGGGACTCTGACCTCGGCAAAAAGATCGAATCCGGCAAAGCCTCCTTCGCGGAGCTCCACGCAATCGCCCTCGACGCTCCAGCACCCACACTGCGCCCCGGAAAACAGGAAATCCTCGAAGGCATCATCAACCAATTCCTCCACGCCTCGTAAGAGCCCGCCGATGGGCGCAGTGGTATAGCATGGCGGCAAACCGCCGACTCATCTTCGCCGAAAAACAAGCGCGTGGCGCCGCAATGCGTTAGCTCGCATGCGGCCATGCATTTGCGCAGATTTCCTTTAGGCGGGAGGCTTGCTGGCCCACGAACGCTGCGTTCCTTTTTAGCGGTTCGAACTCCGTCGGTAGCCGCCGCGGCTGAAATATTTTTCCAGCCACACGTAAAAACAGATGAAAAGGTATCGACTACCCATTTCGCGGATTTTCAACTTTGCGACTCCGTTCCTATGATTGCGCCACGTGATCGGGATGGTCGTAAACGAATCCCCTCTCACGATCGCCTTCAGTGGAAGCTCGACGGTGATTTTAAAGTGCGGCGAGAGGATCGGGCGGATTTCCTCGATCACGGTGCGTCGATACGCTTTGAAAGCATTTGTCGTATCATTGAGACCATGCCGGAAAAGAATCTGGATAAACAGATTGGCTGCCCGGTTTAAGAAGAGCTTTACCTTGGGGTAATCAATCAAACCCGCCACCCTTCACGAACCGGCTGCCAAACACACAATCCGCTCCCGCATTCAGGGCCTCCCAGTAGCGAACTACATCGCGGCAATCATCCGATTCGTCCGCCATCATAATGACCACCGCGTCACCAGTCGAATGGTCCAATCCATAGGTGATGGCGCGTCCGAATCCGTGAAGTCCTGAGCCTTGCACCAATTTAACATCGGCAAACTTTTCGCACTCGTCGTAAATGATTTTCCACGTGCGGTCGAGGCTTCCGCCGTCCACCACCACGATCCCATGAGGCACGCCCCGCAGCTTGAGCTCGAGATGCAGGTGCTCAACCGTTGAGGCTACACCCTTCTTCATCGCGTGCGGGTATCACGATGGAAATTACCATTAGCGGTGTACTCATGATTGTGCGTAGGCCAATCCTATGAATCCAACGCATCCGCAAGCCGAAAAGTCGCGTAGTCTGCAACGTCGCTTTTTGCTCAGCCTCCGGTGACTACGGGCTTTGCCACCGGCAAACGTCGTGCTATACTGGCACTTCATGAGCGAACTCGAAACCAAGGACCTGATCATCCGATCGTGCGCCGACCGGCGCACCGAGTCTCCGCTGCAGGCGATTTACAACGACGACAACCGGGTGCTGACCTGCGCCAGTCCGAATGGGTCGAAGGCATTGATTTCATCCATCTGAACTATGCTCATTTGGATTGCTTCGTATCCCTGCTCGAATGAATTGTGCCTCTTGGATGCGATGCATCGGCGCTACGGTTTCACTTGGTTTGAGGCCGATTTACCAGATCAAAGCGCTTACGCGGTTACGGACGCAGAGCATGCGATGGGCAAGCGTTCAGCAAAAGGTCCCTGGCGTCGCACTTATGAGAAAGCCCTCGACTCAGATCGTGTGATTCTCGCGCGGACCAACCTGCTGCCGCGTGATCCCACACAGCCATTCATCTATGTTTCGAGATGCGGGATGCAGGTTGTGCAGGAATGCGCGAGGCTACGTGATGGCGGCTCCGAGCGCGAATTGGTCCGATGGATTCTCGGGCCGCATCTTTTTGGAAATTGGTCGTTCCACTACAACCGCTGGACCGAAGCGGCGAAACCCGGCGGATCTGTTTTTTTAAAAAGCGAAGAGCTTCTCGGCAGTTCGGATTACGATTGGCGGGTTTTAGATTCTCTAGTCGAACGAGAGATCAACACAGGTGCTCTCGTGAATCCAGCATTGCAATCGTCCAATGTGTCTTCGTTAGAGGGGCCTCTTTCAGATCTGTATCGCACGATTCACGGCTCTTCGGCCGAAGCACGCGGCTACCCGCCCGGAGGATCATCGTATGAATCCAACATCGATACTGGGATCCTTCTTTCGGTGGCCGTCGAAGAACTTACTGCTGCTTCAATCCTTTCATGCACCTTGCAAAATATGGCCGGTTACATCGACTCCCTCGAAGCGTCAAAAATCGAGGAAACCGAACGCCTGCGCGCATACATCGACATTCTTAAGAAAAAATCTGCGTAACCTATCATTTGGCATTGACATTTCTGCCATATGGCTTACTTTTTGGGGTATGACACTGAGAAACAAGCCCACCGACAAGGTCTCTTCGTGCGTGCAGGAGATACCGTCCGAGCGGTTCGCCAAAACCGCGATCGAGTCTTCGTTTCGCGATTTTGAGGACATTCGTTTGGGTTTTTCCTTCAAGCATTTTCTCGACTTGCAAGATCAGCTTGGAGTCTCTGCGGCAGCACTCGCCGAGGTTCTCGGCATCGCTCCCCGCACTTTACAGCGTCGCCGTGAAGACGGTCGATTCGCCAAGGATGAATCCGACCGCATTGAGCGCTTGGAGCGTCTGATTTCGCTGGCCAATGATGTTTTGGGCGATACGCGGAGCGCACGCAGTTGGTTGCTTCGCCCGCAAATGGCGCTGAGCGGGTTGGTCCCATTCGAAATGGCCGACACAGGGCCGGGAGTGCGCGCGATTGAGCGACTGCTCGGTCAACTCGACTACGGCGTTTACGTCTAATGCCGTCCGCTTATGGCTTGGTTCCGGAGCACCGGATAAATGATGCATTTTCCGGAGAAGGGGCACGTCTCTACGGGGGACGTTGGAACTCACCGGGGTGCGCGGTAACTTATCTGAGCGCACATCGCTCGCTGGCCGCGCTCGAACTACTGGTTCATCTGCCAGAGAAGCTGAACCAAGGGAGATACGTGTTTTTCGAAATCGAGTTCCCGGAAAACTGCATCATCACATTAGAATCTGACACCTTTCCCCCCAAATGGTTTACCTATCCGGCATCGAGTGCCACACGCGAAATAGGGGACCGCTGGTTGCAGGAAAGTCGAGCACCGATTCTGCGTGTCCCGAGTGTGGTCATTCGAGAGGAATCGAATTTTCTTCTCAATCCCCATCACTCTCGCACTGATGAAATTCGAATCAGTAAACCCAAACGATTCGCATTCGACCAAAGGCTGCTTGCTTCACGCGCGTGAATCGCGCTACCGCCGAAAAAGGCCATACTTTGCGATGCACCAAAGAGCCTGCACTCCGTCCTTCCAATTAATCTTTTTGCCTTCCGCGTATGTGCGTCCATAATAGGAGATCGCAACCTCGAAAATCCGGCACCCCGACCTCCCAACCTTTGCCGTGATCTCGGGTTCGAAGCCGAAACGATTTTCCTTGATCACGACCGCCTGAATGATCTCCCGGCGGAATGCCTTATAGCATGTTTCCATATCTGTAAGGTTCAGATTAGTGCACATGTTCGAGAGGAGCGTTAAAAATCGATTTCCGACAGAATGCCAGAAATACAATACGCGATGCTCCTGAGATCCGATGAATCGCGAACCGAAGACAACGTCCGCTCGCCCCATCAGGATTGGCCTGAGGAGAATTGAGTATTCAGAAGGATCATACTCGAGATCGGCATCCTGAATGATGACGATCGGTGCCGTTGCATGGGAGATCCCAGTACGCAGCGCCGCTCCCTTGCCTTGATTTTTTGAATGATGAAAAACACGAATCCGTGGCTCCGAGCTGGCTATTCGATCCAAAACCGCGCCGGTCCCATCCGATGAACAATCATTTACGATGATAAGCTCCGCGGTCTCGGGCTGCTCTAGCACCTTTACAATTACCGACTCCACCGTTCCCGCCTCGTTGTAGGCGGGCATCACAACGCTCAGACAGGTTAACGAATTGTTAATTACAGCGGGTGTGGTCATTTTAATCCGAGGCGGTGGGCCAATGTCGATTTCAGTTGATACGGTAAATTCGCTTTCCCACGCATTTCCTCGTAGGCACCTCGAACTTTCGCCATCACGTCCAAGCGCTCCTGAGCGACTGCGGCGAGCTCGTGAATCATTGCCTCTTTGCGCTTAATCTCGTCTTCCATGGCAGCCATGTGAAAAAGCACACCGTCATCGGGCAGACGCTCCTCGCGCCATGGTGCTGCAGCGGCATTCAATGCATCAAGTGCAGCATGACCCGGAATCGTCTCGGCACACCACGGAGCGCAGTCTGCGGCGGGAGGATAGAGATTCACAACAGGGCCGGGATCGCGCAGTCCCTGCGCGGCCAAGCGATCCAACTCGCACAGCACTTCATCTTGGTAACTTTCGATCCGGCTCCGCTGTTCGCCATGATAGCGAAAGGCCGCCAGCGGGGCGTGCAAACCGATGAGCGACGCATGCTCGAAAAACTCCGACCACAAATGAAAATCCGCCGCGAGCTTGTAGGTTTCTTTGATTTCTCCGCCGATCTTCTCCCAAAGCGAGCGTCGCCAGAAACATGCCTCCTGTTGGATGAAATTTGTGTTCGTGCGCCCGCCGTGTAAGCCCTCGGCAAACGCCCGAGCAGAATAGCCATACACCCGCTGGATACTGCGGAAGCCGCCAGTTTCATCCACGCAGCATTTGTAAAGCGATGTGAGCCACTCGATGTCGGTCCGTTGACGGAATACATCCGCCACGCACTTCAGCGTCCAAGGCAGGTAAATATCGGAAGAGTTGATCCAAGCCATCACATCGCCAGTTGCATGTGCGAAGCCTTTGTTAATTGCCGCGTATTGCCCCGCGTCTGGCTCGCTACACCACCAAGCGAGTCGGTCGGCGTGCCGTTCAATAATGGCCGGACTGGCATCTTTTGAGCCCCCATCCACCACGATGTACTCGAGCTCAAACCCCTCGCCTTCTTGCGACAGCACGCTGCGGATAGTTCGCTCAAGCAGTGCGCATTGGTTGAATGATGGCGTGACAATACTGATCTTCATAATTTGCTCAAACGCTCGCTCACCGTCCCGCGAGGCGGTCCACAATTTGCCGGACGATAGACGGGCGGCTCGTATTCTGCTTCGAGGTGAGTTCTCCTGCAAGCCGTTTGCATTCGCTGTCGAGCATCTCAATCAGCGCGGACCGCTTTTCAAGTTCATCCTTTAGTTCGCCGATATAGGAAAACTGCTGGCTTTGAATTCGCAGGCTCTCCAAAAGAAACTTATGAGTTTCCCGTCGTCCAGCCAAGAATACTGACCCAGCGGCATCCCGCCTCTGATCTCTGAAAAGCGCCAACTCTCGTGAAAGCGCGTCGTAGATCAATGTTTGATCCGGGGCGTCGTATCCCGGCGATCGCGACTCGTAGCGAAACTCTGCGCACTCCTTCGCGTGCAGCACGATTCGGGCGACATCTGCAAAACGACATCCCCATACCGTGTCTCCGCCGTGACCGCAATCGGTTGGAAACGGGTGATCGGTCAAAAACTGACGCCGATAGAGATTGCTCGCGCTGCTACCAAGGATTCCCTGGCCTGGCAGGAAGGCGTAGTTCAGCAAAAGCTTCATCATTGCATCAAGCAATAGCGTCTCTCCCTCCGGCATCAAGTCGGTCAACGCATGCACGGGCCAACGCAACGCACTATCCCCGTTGGCACCACGCATCAGCGGCGGTGAAAGCACGACATCCGCGCTGTGACTCTGCGCAGCCGCCACCAAAGCGTCCACACCACCCGCCAGCGGAAGATCCCCGACGGTCGCGAAGTAGACGTATTCCGCAGTTGCATTCTGGACCCCAAAATTCCACGCCTGATAGAGTCCTCTTGGTTGCCGAAAAACACGCCCGATTGAAAGAGACGAAATCCGACGCTCCAGCACCTCCGTCGTGCCATCCGATGATTCGCTATCAACTGCGATGACCTCATGCGCATGCGCGAGGAGATCCTTAAGTCCATCGAGGTGCGCTTCGATATTCTGCCCCTCGTTACGCGTCGGGATGATAACGGAAATCGGAAGTGGATTCATCGGCGTCCAAGAATTTTTTTGGCCGCCATTCGAAGCGGCGCGGCATCAATTGCATCCAATTCACCCCGAAGCCGCTCGACCTCCGCGCGCAGCGCCTCCATCCCTTGCAGGCGTTCACTGCAAGCTTTCTCGAGCTCGGCAATATAATCCGCTTGCTGTCTCACGAGAGGGACTGCCCTCTTTGCAATCTGAGGATTGCTTGTCGTGGTCAAGTGAGTGCCATGCCGATCGACAGCCTCGCGCGCCATAGCAAGCAAAGCCTCACCATATCCTTTTGCGCGTGTTTTTGCATCCGAGAGTGCTGCGTGCTCCCGCTCCGGATCTGGCCCGGCTGCCAACGTTTCGGACTCCGAGGCAAGAAGCTGCCCGAGCCGCGAAGCGTCCGATAGCGGGAAAAATATACCATCGTCGCCGGCCTGTTCGCGATGCACGGGGATATCCGAGCAGATGAGTGGACGCCCGAGCGCCTTGCAATCTTCAACACTCGTGCTCCAACCTTCGAAACGCGACGGTTGCACAACCGCTTGGGCCGTTCGCATCAGCGACACGAGATCGCCATACGGCACCTGACCGAGAATTGCGATCCGATCACGAACTCCCAACTCAGAGCATCTGCGCAGAAACTCCGAAAAGACCCGATTTTCTGGATCGCGGTAGTCACACGTGAGTCCGGTGCATACCACAAATGGACGCGCCCCAGCCTCATGCGCTTCGGCAAGAGCTCGCGGTAGAACAGCGTGGTCCTTATGTTTCCAGAACTGATTCGCAACCAGAAAAAACCGCTCGGGCAGATGATACTTGCTACGCACATCCACATACTCACGAAACGTGCTCTGCCAAAGCATCGACGAAAATCTTCCCACCCGTGCCTTGGCCACCGCTTCGGGCGCAAACGCAGCGAGATCCTCCCGCGCAGATTCGCTCGAGACGAGCACCACATCGCAACCGTTTACCACAGCGGAGAGCAGTTCGTCTCGTTCAGCAATATTTTCTTCCGTGAACAACTCGGGCAGCCGGAAATGCTGAAAGTCAGGCACCCACCCCACCTTCGCTCCCGGAATCTCATGGACGAGATGATCACGCACCGGGATAGTAACCGCGATCTCGTGAGTCCGCAAAATCTCGGCAAACCCGGCAGCATCCATGTCCTTTGGCAGATCCAGCCGTCTGAACTCCGGACCAATCTCGAAATCCGTGCGTCCGCTAAGGAAAAAAATCTCACCTTCGTGATTTGCGCGCGCCAGCGAAAGGCAGGCCAACATCATCCGCGTAAAGCTGGCTCCCGCCGACCAACCCGCACAACTTTGATCCAGAATTGCAATATTCACGGAGCGATCGGGAGCAGGTTCATGCGAAAAATTCTGGCAGCCACGGGTGCTGGGTCAAACTCCGATTTATAGCCGGTTTCGAACACGACAACCAGCTCGAATCCTGCGGCACTCGCAGAAATTTCCGCAACAAACTCGGTCACACGTCCGTCGCCAAATATTTCGATTTCCCCCAGCGAACGACCATCCAAGAAAACCTGTCCGTGGTTCGGACCGGCAAAAGCTGCCATCTGAAGCACCAAACGCGCAGGCACTTCAGTGCGATCACTTCGCAAAACCATGCGGGGGGAATAGGCATTGCGGAATACCGGCAAACCAAATTCCGGATATGGCCCCTGCACCGGACCGAGACCCAGTATCTCACCGCTCCATGCAAACGATGGGACCGGAGCGGCCGCAGCCACTGCCTCCGCATGCTCCGGCGGCACCAACACCTGCCATCGCTGTCCGAGTTGCACACGGTGCCAGTCAGAGAGTTCGTCAACCGCGGAATCCATCGCGCCGCCATCGGACTTGATCAGCACGACGTCGACAACCCCCTCCTCCGGTGAGCGCAAGAGCAATTCCGGCCATGGACGCCCGGGTTGCTTCAACTCTCGCAACACGGGATGCACAATTCCATCCCCCGCAAGCCGTAAAAGAACTCGATCCGGTTGAATGGTCCGGAATACCTCCCGCGCAGCACGCACCGCTTCCGTATCCTCGGGCACGTCTATCGTTCGCAGCACATCGGCATCCGGGATTCGGAACACCGATCCCGGTCCGACCACCGGCCGGCGGCTATTTGTCATTGATGGCAACAGCCACGCGCTGCAGAGCGTCATCAGCAAAATGGTAATGCTGCGACCTGCTTCCGCAACCACTAGCCCGACCGACACCGCCCCGAATCCCAGACATGGAATCAATAATCGTCCGTGCCACGGCTGCCATCGGAACAACAACGAAAACACGACCAACATCCCAATCGCCGTCATTCCAAACAACAACGCGGATCGGCGTCGCCCAGGCGGGCACCACATCCAGCCGACAGTGACGCCGCCCAGCAGCAGCATCCAATGCAAAAAGGCAGTCGCCCGGTCCTCGTGCTCGGGATGCCAAGCGACTGCAAATTGAGTTTCCACGAATGTGATTCGTGGGTCGTTTGGCGGAAACCCAAGCATCTCGGAAACATACGTGGCGACCTGAGCCACACGCTCGTTCCATCGGGAGTCAGGCAGTGCAAGCTGAAGTGCAAGATTTTGTGCCAGCACCGCTCCACCCGCCGCGGGATGGATAGTCGCATTCGCGTGATTGCTGGATTCCCCGCTCTCAGAGGCTGCGATCTGCGTCATCTGAGGGAGATAGTGCGGCGCCGCAAGCAGAGCGACCAGCGCCACTCCGACGGCCATCGAAACCAACGGCAATTTCACACGCGCAACAATCACGACAACCAGAAAGGCACCTGCCAGCACCGGAAGATACGCGATCGCAGTCCCCTTGGTTAGCAGCGCAAACCCGCACCCGACACCTGCGATTACAGCATGCCCGAGGCCCAAGCGTCGCACCAACACAGCACGCGCAAGACTCCATGCGACAGTTAAAAGAAAAAACGCCACCAAGATGTCGTTCTTCGTATTGGACGCTTCGAAAAACACCGTCGGCACCGAGGCAAAAAATACACACCCCGCGAGCTGCGCTCGGCGTGATCCGCCCACCAGTCCGATCACACGTCCCAATGCCGCCGATGCGCCGAGAAGGCCGAACCACTGAACCAAACTGTGCCACCGATCCGTGCCTGAGAGTATATACAGATTGAGCCCCAGAAGTTCACTCAAGGGTGGCATCTTCGTCATATGGGGGTTCGGAACCTCGGCACCAAAAACACATCCCTGCGCCATCCAAAAGATTTGACGTGGCAAATGGTAAATCAGCGAATCCGCGTTGTTCGGCGGCGAGCATATGGCCATCCCAAGCGGGAGTGCGAGCAAGCCGGCCATCAGCACCGCGAGAACCCACTCATCCCACCGCCATCGTGCCATCCGTTCGATCCGGGCACCCTGACGCCACCCGACAACGCCCACAGCTGTCGCCCCGACGAAAAAAAGACCCCACCAAACCCAGAAAAACGCAGGGGTTAGAATTCCTGCCAATGAGGCAATCCAGGCGGCGACCACCGACCATAAAACAACCGCTAGGCCACCGAAAATCCCGATATCCCGGAGTTCCCAGCGGAGACCTATTGCAGCAGAGTCTTTGCCCATGTTGCCACTGAGGCGATACCAGCCGGGAAACTCACTGCCGGAACAAACCCCATTTCGTGAAGCCTAGTGACATCGGCCCGCCAGTTCTGGGGGTCTCCTACACGCTGAGCCCCGCGAAACGACACCGCGTCTGCCGCACCAAAATGCCGACCTAGCTCCGCCGCCAATTCCGCAATTGAGACCTCCGCGCCAGATGCAAGATTGATAACCTCCCCATGGCAATCTGCCTTTTCCGCGATGACACGGAGCGCACGAGCGACATCGGTCGCATGGATAAAATCCCGCGATTCCCGCCCCGTTCCTTGCAGCACCGCTCGCCCATTAGTAGCAAACTGGGAACACAACTCCCACAAAATCTGGCGCCGCAGCCCGGCTCCATACGCCGAAAAAATCCGGGCACTGCATCCTCGCACTCCATGCACCCGGGCATACTGTTCCACCAACAACTCACACATTCTTTTGTGATAACCGTACGGAGAAAGCGGGTGCGTTGGCGCGTCTTCAGCGACCGGAAGCCGGCCTGGTTCACCATAGACCGCGGCGCTGGAAAGAAAAATCATCCGACATCCGGGAGCGCCCAACCGGAGTGCTTCAAGCAGCCCTGCCGTTAACAACACTCCGGATGCAAAATCCTCGTCCGGATGTTGCATCGAGTCGGCCACAGAAGCACGCCCCGCGCAATGCACACACACGTCCGGTTGAATCGTCCGAATCGTATCATTCAGGCGCTTGTCAGGAAGTTGTAGCGCCTCGTAAGCCACACCCGCAGGCAGCCCAGCGTTCTCCGGAGCTGCGCTTCCAGTGGCAAGCACCTTCCAACCGGCGCGCAGAAATTCCCGCACCACGTAACCTCCAAGAAATCCAGAGGCACCAGTTACGAGTGCGGTTTTCAATCCCCGACCTCCACGAGCGGGAGATGGGCAATGAGTGCGGCCTCTTCGTCAAATGTGGGGAACGCAAGCGATCCATCCTCCGCTCTCGCCTCACGGAACGAACGTCGCACATAGGCATCAGTCACTGTGATCTCGCGCACCGAATCATTCAGCAAATCCCTCCGCACAAAAAACGCATTGTTTCCCGCAGAGTTGGATCCGACCAACGCATACTCTTTTTTGCCTGCCAGCGCAGTCAGTGCGCCAAGCGAAGCCCCGTAGTAACTGCACGAAGCATGCGCTTTCGCCCGCTGAAACTCCGGATCATACGGCACCGTTACCGCCCGGTCCGGACCAAATAATCCGTTGTACTCGACCACCACGATCGCAGGCGACACCACATCAATTGCTTTCCAAACCCAATAGTCCACACCATCGACGTCGACAGAAAGGATGCCTATCTCGCCAGACAAACCATTATCTGCAATCAGCGCGTTGATATTCTCAGCCGTTACAAACGAGCATACCGCCTTGAGGTTGTGACGCCAGTAGATCGGATCGCGACGGATCGTGGCGACATGTTCTTCGCTTCCGTCGATCACGAGCCCCGACCAATTGTGCGCCGTCAGCAGCCAACGGCAGTTAGCCTCAACAAACGACTCGACTCCAAACTCCACAAATGTCCGATTTGCGATCGCGACGTGAGTGGTCAGATAGCGCAGGATTCCATCCTCACCCCATTGTGAGTGAACCTGAAACTCGAGATCCTCCACCGCCCGCACTGGAGATACCGCAATCTGCCGCTCTTCAATCCGCCCAAGTGCCGCCTGCATCAGCTCCATCTTGCGTTCCATTTGCTGGACTTTCGCCCACATCGGCCAAAGCTGTCCAACCGGGGATTGCATGGCCTCGACCATGCACCCGAGTTCCTTGAGAAGCTCGCCGTCTTTCATTTGTGGCATATGAACCAAGCTCCCACGGACTGCCCATCGTCCCAGAGACTTGGGAGAATATACACAGAGCGAAAGGATGCCCGAAATCGAAGCAACCACCAATCCGCTGAGTTATTGTAATATCCCTGATACGGCGTAATCCATCCCTCGTCTTCTCCACTCCGCGAAAGCGGAATCATATGAAACGCAGCCGTCGTCACGACACGCGCAGATTCCTCAATCATCCGCACCTCCGCCCCATCGCGGAAATGCTCGAGCGATCCAATCGAATAACAAAAATCAAAGCTTCCAGCGGCGTATGGCATGTCCGTAGCGTTGCAGACAGTCAACCGCTCTGCCGCAACTCCGCGCTCAAGCGCTTTCCCAATCAGCAAATCCGAGATATCACAACCGTGGATGTCCAACCCGTCGAACCGCGATAGGTCTGCTATGTTTTTTCCGGTTCCACAGGCGATGTCCAGCACGCGGCCGGTGCGTGCGGCGAACAGAAAGTCCAGCTCGTGCCACGCGTTTTTTTCGCCCCATTTCTCGAGAATATCGGCCATCTCCGGCGACCAATAGACTGACTCGTGTTCCTGCAATTGCTTTGGCTCGCTCATTTGAAATCGTCAGTGCCTCTCACCGCAAAAAAAGAGAATAAATCATACCCGGTCTGACGCGTGCGCGCAGCGGCTGCATCGAAGGGTGTAGCACTTTCGAACGGAGCTGGATACGCATTGATCGGGGACTCCGTTGGTGCCAATACCCGCTCGAGCCGAAGTCCACTGCGCACGAATGCCATGAGATATTCATCCAGATAGTAGCACCCCTCGTCTTGGGTGATTGGATACAGCGGGTGTGTGGCGAAGAAATGCTCGCGCTGCGCTTCGTTCCAAATCACGACATCCCGCAAACAGCACACGACACCACCAGATTTCAAAATGCGGGCGATCTGTCGTAGGAAACCCTCGAGTCCGTGAATGTGATGTAGCACTTCTCGAATATAAACTAGGTCATAGGCAGCATCCGGGTAGTTCATTTCCTCACCCTCGTGATGCCGCACATCGATCCGGACGCCATCGAGTCCGTCCAACTTTGCCGCAGCACCGATGCCAGCCAATAGCCCCCGCGAGGAATCCACCGCAGTCACTTGAAATCCAGCCTTGGCCAATGCGAACGCACCGACTCCGTTTCCGCAGCCGAAATCGATAGCCGCTTTTGATGGTCCCGGGAAAACACCTAAATCCGCCAGGTTTTGAAGAATGGCGTTAAACTCGTCACTCGTCGCAAACCGCCGCGCATTCTCCGCGTAATCAGGCGTCTTGTAGCAAAGCCGGACGAGTTCCTGCATGTTTCCATCCTCCCACGCCCAGCGATAGGCACGATCATATGCGTCGGACTCGAGAATCGCCACGCCCCCACCGCGTGGTCCAACTGCTTTAATCAAAGACTGTATCCATCCCATAATGCGATCATTCAGGTCATTCCAACCCGCTGCCAATCATGCAGGCCGGAGTTACTTGTGGGAAGCATCGAATGTAGATTATTCATCCGACCAATCTCCAATTCGCTGCTTTGCAGCACCCTGCATGTGAAGTGTGACATGCTGAATCCACCGTTCCGACGCCTCGTGATACGCGCCGGGAACTCCATCCCTGAAGTCGAAGATTCTCCTGTTTTCGTCAGCCCGGAAGCCCATCGGGTAGTTCACATTAAAATCCACCGTCCACCCGTCATCAGATCCGCACAGATTTTTCCAACTCAGGTCACTCGCATTGGCCAAAAAGTCAGACCATAGAGACATGTCACTGATGCCGCCGAACACCCCAGCCGATTGATACGGTCCACAAAATGCTTCGTGGGCCTGCAGCTTCGACGGGTCGGAGTAGATGCCTGTTACGAACTCCAAAAACTTCTCCAAATGCGTTCGGCTCAAAACGGCAGTGTGTCCGCTCAGAACAATCCCATTGGATCCCTGAGGCACCGGCATTCCCAAGGCTTCGAAGTCGAGTTGACAAAGCGCCGGGTTATCCTCGGGAATCCGAGGCGCGAAAAATCCGGGCAAATCAAAAAATCCGAGGACGTCGGAGTCAATCGCGACACATCGCTCTGCTCCCTCGCGCTCCATGAACGCGAGTAGGATAATCCAACGATCTATGCAGAAGAGATCATATACATAATCGTTTGCACTGCGATGTTGGTAAATTTGCCGGAATGCCCGGACTCTTGGATCCGATTCGAGCTCCGCACTCGCGACGCTGCGGCACACCGCATCGTCGGCGATAGGCACATTGCCAATCCAGACAGGCGGGTTCGCGCTAAATCGACGCACGTGCCGGAGCGTCCGCCAGAAAATGCTGTCCTCCAGCGCACCAGAATGAAGCGGATGCGAATGCAAGATAACGGGACCTAAAATAGACTGACTGCTCATGGAGATTCTAACAAAAGATGATATTCGAACGCAAATTCCCGGCCATCATTGGCAGACACGTGCCCCCGACACAAAGTGACTACGAGAACTTCAGAGACGTTTTGCCGACTTCGCGCAAACCAAGACGAGATCATATGGGATCAGAACTCTTCCTTTTTGAGTAACCAGCTCAACGTCATCAAATCCGGCAGCGAACAAACCTCGCCACTCTTGCAATGAATGCAGATTTTTTCCGCGATCCATGCGCATCAACCAACGTGTTAAAGCCTCGGTCGATTGTTCGAGGACCGGCTCAAAAGCGTACATCGTCCCACCAGCCGCAATTACCCGAGCGAGTTCCGATACCAACTCCGCGGACTGGGCATCGGTGAGGTGATGAAAAAGCCCTCCGCACACCGCGACATCGATGGAATCTGATGGCAGCCTTTTTAACTCCCTGATGCAGTCGCCGTGAAGGAAGGTTGCCCTCGGAATCGATTTATCACGCGCTTTCGCGATGTAGATATCGGAGAGATCGACACCAGTGTAAGAGTCAAAACGGAGAAAATCTGCGGCAACGCCCGTACCACATCCGACATCGAGCACACGGGTTGAATCCGAGGACTCGACAAACGAAGTGAGAAACCAACGGCGGAACCGATTTCCTCCAATCGCAGTTTGGAACAGGTCATAGACGGAAGGGAGCGAAAGAAGATGCATAAGAAATCGAGAGGCTACTACCGGGCGGCGGGTAACTCAGTTAAATTCGAACGAATCGTGCCATCCGGAAATCGATAAATCACCCAGCCCGGCAGCCGGGGGTCCCCTTCTCCAGGCGCGGCATTGGGAAAGGTCATCGGCAAGACGGAAGCAGGTGCACCAAACGGCCGGATCGCAATTCCCCGGCCTTCTGGAGGGAGGAAACGGAGGCACTGCTCGATACTTCGCGGAGGCAATCCGCAAACATCTTCGTAATAGATATGCTCTCCCAAATGATACATTCGTCCTTCGCCTAGCAATACCGAGAGCGGCTGCCATGGAAACCACATAGTCGCGGGAGCTTCCAAGGAGTATTGATACGCCTGCTCCAAAAAGTTGTTTTGATACAAATACCAACCCGGAAAACGCTGAATGACTGGCACGAGCGTGGGAGTTGCGATCGTTAGCGCCGCGATCATGGCAATCACCCCTCGTCCTTCGAGTTGTCGAGTTCCCCGCAGAGCAAGCGAATAGACACACAACGCCAGAAATCCGAAGTACAGTCCGGGCGCGTAATGATTGGAATCCGCCAACGCAGCGGCTCCCGTGTAGATCCCAAGCAATCCATACCCGAACGCATAGGCTAGGAACGCAGCAAACAGCCGAGTCGGCACGTCATGAAGCAGCGCAGCCACCGTCTTGGAGCGACCTCCCCAATTCCATCCGAGCGCTACTAAAAAGCATATCGATACGACGATGAGCAGTCCAACCCACGGAGAATAAAGCCGCATGGACTCCCAAAGCGTCATTGCACGCGGCAGGCCTGTAAAGAAACCGAGATACATTTGCACCCATCCCTCCCAAGCGCCCGTCACGAGCAGAACACTGACGGTGACGGCAATGACGACGAGAAATCCACCCGCCGACCAGAGAATCGCCCGCCACCCGGCACTCAAAAGGAGCAGGAGGCAGACGCCACCGACCGGGATCATGGTTTGTTTCGAGAGCACGGCTGCTCCAACGAACACGCCTGAAAGCGCAGCATCCCACCACCGCCCGCTGACACTCTTCGCACCAAACCAAGCCGCAAGCATCGCAAAAAAGAAAGCGGGTGCATCGACATGAATCGAAAATGCAACATAGCGCATAGGCGGAGTCGCCAACAGCAACACACCGAACACAGCAAATAACGCCAGCGTGATGCGTCGATCCATCCCAACACCATACGCCCTGATCACCATCAGGAACGGGGTGAGAACAAAGAGAAACGCTGTAATTTGTCCGGCCAACACCCCCGCTGTGGGAGATGATGCCCAAAAGGCCACCGCTGCAGCGGGTAGATACATCATCGCGCCCACAGGCCCATAGGCGAATCCGTTCGCTACCGAGTCCATCGTGGCGTAAAGCGGATACCCGTAGAAAAGAGAAACAATTGGTGCCAAGCGGCAGGCGCTCCAGTCGTCGACTGCCAATCCGACCACCGTCAAAAACGCCGTCAAGATCCCTCCGCTCGCCACACCAAACACCGTGGCAAACGCCAAACGGAGCATCCATCCCGACTCACGGCCAGATCGCCACGCTGCGGCCGAGCCTACGACGAAACCCACACTCCACGCCACCAGCTGGACAGGGCTTATGTTTTCAATCCACTCAAACATTGCCAATTTATCTACACTGCCTCCACCACATACTGTGCCCCCATCGGGACGTTACGCAGCAGACCATCAACACCCCGAGCAATACCAAGCCGAGGCGGCGCAAACATCAGATACTCGGTCCGCATACCCGTGAATCCGGCCTCGCGCATACACCGTCGAGCCGTCGGCGCGCTCAACAAGACCGCATTTCGATCGATCTCCGCCATTCGCACCACCACTTGAGTCAACGGGTTCCACGGGTTGTGTTCGAACAAATAAAAACGCCCACCCGGTTTGAGCAATTGCAGCACCCGGGAGAAATTCTCCACCCACATCGCAGGCGGAATGTGGTGAAAGACACATGTCGCCGCAATCACGTCATACGTCGGCGCATGCCCGAGTTCACTGATCGGAAATAGCCGCACCGACCGCATAACCGGCGATTTCTTTCGGGCCTCATCGAGCATCGCCTCAGAGATGTCCGTTCCCTCCAGTTGCCAGTCAGCTCGCTCGCCGCACAGCAGTCGCAGAAAGTCACCCGTGCCGCATCCAAAATCGAGAAACTTCACGTTCTCGATTGATTGCGCAAGCATCTCCAAAAGCCTCGCGACCTTCGGACGCAAAAAATCATCCTGATCGGCACCCGAGATTTTTTTCAGCGGATGATCCATCGCGGCATCATAGCCGCTCGCAAACTCATCGAACTCCGCACTCATTCGGCCTCCCCCGCATCTTGCGCGCCGATCACCTTGTCCACGATAAACAGCGGCCTGCGTTTTTGCTCGATGAATAGACGTCCGACATATTCGCCGATCATCCCGAGCACAAAAAATTGCAAACTCGCCGCCATCAAGACGGTCGCCATCAAACTGGTCCATCCAGCCACCGCCGTCCGCCCTTGCAGATGCGTAAAAACGGCATAAACGATCCCAAGCAAACAGAAGAATCCGAAGACGACTCCCAGCAGCGATGCGATCCGCAGCGGCTTGATCGAAAAACTCGTGATGCCATCCACTGCGATGCGGAACAGCTTCGACAGCGTGTAACCAGATTCTCCCGCAAAGCGTGCGTCGCGGTGATACTGCACCGCGACTTGCTTGAATCCGACCCAACTCACCATTCCGCGCAAGAACCGGTGATGCTCCGGCATATCGTTCATCAAATCAACCACCCGCCGCGAGACCAATCGAAAATCCCCCGTATCCGGCGGGATCTCGCAACCGGCCAGCAGCGTGAGCAAGCGATAGTAGTTTTTGTACGCCACCCTTTTCCAAAACGGCACGCCCTTACGACTCAAGCGCTGCCCGTAAACATTATCAGCACCCTCGTCCATCCGCCGCATCATCTCAGGGAGCAATTCCGGCGGATCCTGCAAATCCGAGTCGATAATCAACACCCGCTCTCCGCGCGCATGCTGGAGCCCGGCGGTAACCGCCAACTGATGCCCGTGGTTGCGCGCCAGCTTCAAACCAACCACATGAGCATCCCGCGCCGCAAGCGACTCGATCCCGGCCCAAGTCGCATCGGGCGATCCGTCGTCCACCAACACGATCTCGTACGGAATACCAAGCATGGTGCAGACGGCGGTGAGCCGCCGGTGCAACTCCGGCAGATTTTCCGCATCACGGAAACAGGGCACTAAAACTGAAAGCTTTATCATCGTTACCACCGCGAATTACGGGGATTTCTGAAAAGAATACGACCTTAATCTGCTCACACAACCGCCCAAATCCATTCGCACAGCGCCTCCGGACACCTGCCGCCAAATGACAAAACTTGTGTGCGACCGTGCGCTAGTCATTCCAGAGTCGGGTGAGGCCTTCGGAAAGCGGGATGCGTGGAACCCATCCGAATATTCGTTCGGCCTTTGCGTTACAGAGCACCATACGTGGAGTGAGAGCAAACTGACGGCTTCCGAAATCAATCCGTTTCACATCTACTTCACGACCTGACACCTCTCCTAGCATTGCGAGGATTTCGCGAACGGAATGCCCGACTCCGGAGGAGATATTCACAGCCTCGAATCCGACGTCACGATGCATCGCGGCAAGAAATGCCGCAGCAATATCATCGACGTGCACGTAGTCGCGCACCGTCTCGTCCGAACCGAAGATTTCGACCGGTTGTTCTAATCGGTGACGCGATGCCGCAACGCCGATCAGACCTTGTCGACGTTCCGGCGGCAGGGCAGCGCCGAAGGCATTCGAAATACGCAGGGCACACCCCGACATCCATCCCTGCGCCACGCCGAGCGACAGGTAGTTTTCCAAAGCAAGTTTTTGGATCCCGTATGCGGAAAGCGGCGCGCATGGCATGGATTCATCATAGTACGCTATCCCCTCGCGCTGGCCATATACTGCGCCCCCACTGCTGGCAAAAACGACATGCACCCGGCGACCAGTCGCACGCAAGGCATCCAGCAGGTTCAGCGATGTGATCATGTTTGCCGAACAATCACTCGGCCAATGCCGGTCCGATGCCGCCGGGTTATTTGACTGCGCCAGATGCAGGACAATATCCAAGCCGTTCGCAAACTCCGCACAGTCCGGCTCGGAGATAAGGTCACCAACCAGAATTTCGATCCTTTCCGAACGGGGTACCAAACCCGGATGACGCACGAGACATCGCAAACGCGCCATAGGATACGCTGACAGCAGCGAATCTACGACCCGCCCTCCAATCATACCGGTCGCACCAGTCACTCCAATCATCTGCTCAACCACACCCGGAGCATACCTGAACCGACACGTCGCGGCAATTCAGCATTCAAGAACTAATTTAGGCATAGCGTGCGAGTTCGTGATGGAGACCACAGGCGAGGATTCCTATGCAACAGATTTCTTCCTACTTACCGCGTCTTTATCTATATCGCTTTGATGAATTGGATACTGCAGGTCGTGGATTGGAAGCGAGCGGAGGTGCGGGGGGCATGGGGCTGCGCACTTCTTCCAATCGCGGTTTGGCTTTACCTCCGGCTACCGCTGGTGGGATTCGACAATTTTACCGACGCGGTCTTTTACCTTTCGTATTCTCAGAACTTTGCGGAGTTGGTGTCGCGTTATGGCTTCATCTATTATGCGACACGGTTCGGCGCGATTCTGCCCGACGCAGTGAGTGCCACGCTTTTCGGGCACATTGGAGGAATCGTGGTCTTGCGGCTGGCGCTGGCGGCATCGGTTTCGGCCTCGATTTTCGTTCTATTTTACCGACAGGGCGGCGTGGTTGCGGGATGGATCGCCGCAGCATTCTGGGCACTGAGTCCAGTCACCGCTCGCCTGATGGTCACCACGTATCTGGACTCCACATCCGTGCCGCTTCTCATGCTCGCGCTTTGCTGGTGGGCTTGCGGGGCACGCAGGTCGATTGCGGGTATCGGGATCGGCGTGCTACTTGCTTTTGTGATCTCAGCCCATCTGTACCTGCTGATCATGGTCCCGCTGCTTTTCCCATTCGTCATCGGCGCGCGGTGGGAAACGTCTGAAAGCGGTGGCGTGGCGCAACTCCGCGCGACGGCCATGAGGCTGCTTGGGGAGGCGGCGTGGGTTCTCTTGGGCATTGCGGCCACGATGTGCGTGGCCATTTTCTACTATTGGAAAGTCTGGGACATGGCCGCGCTATGGAGCCCGACGGTCGAACTCATGCGTGGCATGGCGGGCGGCGATACCGATATTTGGAGACTCCCGCTCGGTCCGTCTCTCGCGAAGACACCGGCGTGGTTCGCTCCACTCCCGTTGTTGTTTTGGCTGGGCGTGCGATCGATCCGCGGTGGCGCGCTGGTGCGCGGAGCATGGGTCGCGCTATTGGGTGCCACGATGTTGTTCTGGCTTGGGGACTTGGTGGGCGGTGCATACGCGCTCTCGATGCCGTTCTATTTTTCATTTCTGTTTCCGGCGGTGGTATTTGCTGGAGGAGCCGCTGCAGCCGACATCGCAACCCCAATGCTGACCGCGAAGCGCTCTTACGGGGTGCTGTGTGTTATTGCTATTGCCCTTCCGGTGATTGCCGCAGCATGGCTGCCGTGGTCGCTGACGGCATGGTTGACCGGGGGAGTGGTCGTCTCGGTATGCGCAGTTGGAGTTCTTGGGTTGCGCATGCCGGTTCCCGCTCTGATCACACTCTTAATTCTCGGGATTGCATCAAACCTGGCACTGCATAGTCGATTCTTTGGACAGTTTCTCGGCGATTACGCACTTCGTCATCCCAATGAACAGAAGCTGGTGAGCGCCTCGCGGGAGCTTTTTGGCGTGTTGCCAAGGGCAAGCGAAAGCGATGATAGCGTGCGGTTCTGGTTTCCGGATGATACTCCCTCGGAACTGCGAATGCTGCAGTCATTCTGGCTGCATACATTCAGCAAACTGGAGGGCGAACCGCAAATAGTGGCACCGTATCCGGACCTTCGTCCCGAACACGCGGAATTCGTGAGGAGCTCCGATATCCGCCATGTCGTGATTATTGATCATGATTTGGCACGTCTTCAGGGCGCCATTAAAAACGTCCAAGCCGCAGGACTGCGCAGCAAGGTGCAGAATTTCGGAGAGCTCTCCGGCCCACTTGCACCAATTCACTACGCAGTCTTGGCTCTGGACCGGCCAATGGAATCCTCCGCAATGTCAATCCCGCTGGACGAGCCCATCATTTTCGAAGAAGCCGACTGGCTCGCGCCGTCGGTGGAAGCAGGCCAGCAACTACGCACCTCGCGCAAACGCTGGATGTTTGAGTTGCAATGGACGATTCCCGAGGAAATCGATCCGGCAGCAATCCTAGGAGTGCGCGTTCGAGGCATGCTGAAGTCCGGCCGGATTATGGTATGCATACTTGGCAGAACCGGAATGGACCGACCAAAGTTTTTGCCGATTGCAAAAACGGAGGTGTGGCGTTCGGGTGGCGACTTCGAACGCATAATAATGCTTCCCGAAGCCAATCGACTCCAGCATCCTCCCGCACGAATCGCCATCCAGAATATCCAACCGGAAGGCTCGAAGTCCGTTCTGCAAATCGGAGAGATTGATCTGATTCTAAAATGAGCATCGAATCGTTCTGCCGAACAAAACATCCTGCGAATCAAACTTGAGCAAATGACACCGAATGGCAATTGGCTTTCAGGACACCGCAATGATGTATTATATATCACGCAAATCGGTTTCGAACGTGACGAGCAGGATGTGGACGCTCACGTCACCTCGTTCCGAGATTAACAGCATTCCTACTCCTTCTTAAGGTTTGAATCCATCCTTGGCCATCATCGTTCCTACTTTCCGCGAAAAGGAAAACCTCGCGGCGGTGGTAGACTGCCTGCGCAAGATCTTCACGGATCGTGATTATGAGGTTATCTTTGTGGACGACGATTCGGATGATGGATCGTATGACGAGTTAATCCGGCTCATTACCGTCAATCCCGATGTGCGCTTCATTCGGCGAATCGGGCGACGGGGACTCTCATCGGCGTGTATCGAGGGTCTTTGCGCGACGGGGGCGGATCTCCTCGCGGTCATGGATGCCGATCTCCAGCATGACGAAAAGATCCTGCCGGAGATGGTCAAGATCTTGGAGAACAACGCGGACGTGGACATTGTCATCGGCACGCGGTACGCAGGCGACGGGGGGACCGGCCAATGGTCCAAACGTCGGCAGGCGGTCAGCCAATTTGCAACGAAGCTAGAAAAGCTCCTGCTAAAAACCTCCGTTTCGGATCCGATGAGCGGCTTTTTTGTCATTCGACGGAATGTATTCGAGGCTGCGGTCCGGAGGGTTTCCGGGCGGGGATTCAAAATACTCCTAGATCTGCTGCTTTCCAGTCCGCGCCCGCTTCGAGTTCGAGAGGTCGCCTACACGTTCCGAACCCGCCAGCGCGGGGACAGTAAACTGGATCTGAATGTCTGCTTGGAGTTCTTGGTGCTGCTACTCGAGAAAATGTTTGGGCGGGTGGTCCCCGTCCGTTTCTTTCTTTACTGTCTGGTGGGCTTGAGCGGCCTCGCATTGCACCTGGGGATTTTGGCGATTTTGCACGAGGCCGCAGACTGGGCGTTCGCACCCGCGCAATTGACTGCCACCATTTCCGCGATGATTTCGAATTTCATCATCAACAATCACGTGACCTATAGCGCAAGCCGTCTGAAAGGTCGGGCGCTAATTCCAGGCAGCCTTTTATACATCACGATCTGTGCAATCGGCGCCGTGGCCAACGTGCAACTGGCATCTTATCTCTTCGAATCGGGCGTCCCGTGGTGGCTTTCCGGAAGTGTCGGCGCCGGCATCGGTGCCGTCTGGAACTTCTCCGTCTCTACCCAAATCGTCTGGACGTGGTTCCCACAACGCTCGCGATAGAACGGCGCTATCGCGGCCAGCAGGGCCTCTGACGACCAGATACTCCACGCGGGCGTCGTTGAGTGCCTGGAAGATGTCCTCGAGACTGCGTGCCTCAGTACACCGAGTTGGGCGGCGGGCTATTTTTCGATCATTCCCGAGCGGGCCGGGTCGGAATCGAGCTGCCAAGTGTGCGGTTGATAAAATGCGCTATGACGGCATGGGATCTCAGCCAGCGATGTCACCGCGGGGCTGCGGCGGGAGGCGATGAGTTTATCGTCGATATCGAAGGCATCGACTGAGACCTGATACGACCCAGGCGCAAGGACGAGCGGCTCGAGCGGCAGCCGAATGGTGTGAGTGCCTGCATCCATCCAGAACTCTGCCTTTTCCACGCTGCTGGAAAATTGAGCCACCAGCGTTTCCTCCATTCCGGTCATGAATTCCTGCGACGGCAGGCGAAACCACTTTACGATGAAATGGACGCGAGGACATTTGATGTGTGCTTTGCAATCGATGCGCAGCAATGCAGGCTTTGCCGTGCGGAGGTCGCGGGTCGTGCTACCGTCCTGCTCGAACTCCACGGCGTCGAGTTCAAATTCCTCAGAACTGACCGGTTTGGTTGCTTTGCGGGATTTCTGGAGTTCGGCACCGCCTTTGAAGAGGTCGGTTTCATATTGCTCGATGACTTCCTCTGCCTCCCCGGTAGCGACGAGTTTTCCAGTTTCGATATAGACCGCCTTGTTGCACACCTGGAGCAGCAGGGTGGCTGCGTGATTGACGATGATAAACGTCGTTCCCGTGGCACGCATCTCATTGAGCGTGCGCATGCATTTTTGACGGAATTGGAGATCACCGACAGCTAGCACTTCGTCGATCAGCAGGATATCAGGGCGTGTATGAATCGCGCAGGAAAAACCGAGCCGCGCAGTCATGCCGGAGCTGTAGTTTTGGACTGGCGCATCCAAAGCATATTCTATCTCAGAAAATTTCACGACATCGTCGAACCGCTCGTCGATCTCAGCGCGGGTGAGACCGAGGACCGCCATGTTGATGTAGATGTTTTCGCGACCGGTGAGGATCGGATTGAAACCGGCACCCAGCGCGAGCAGTGGCGCGACACGGCCCTTGGTCATCACCCGCCCGACGGTTGGTTTGATGAGACCGCTCAGAATTCGCATGAGGGTGGTTTTGCCGCTCCCGTTTTTGCCTACCAATCCTACCGACTCGCCACGCCGGACTTGAAAATTGATATCCCGCAAGGCCCAGAACTCGCTGCGTCGCAGCCAATCTTTGCGGGGTTCACGACCGACGGCCTCCCGCGCAATATCAGCGACTCCGTAGAGCAGCGACTTTTTGAGATCGCGGCAAAAGCGTTTTGAAAGCCCCTCCACTTCCATCAGCACCTCTGGTTCTTCACCGGGATGGTTTTCTAAATCCACACCGGCTCCGAGAGCATCCGCCGGCAGTTCTTCAACTACTTGAATCAATGACATATTAATTTATGAGCTCATCCGTTCGATCACCATCGGCATCGCGACCCGGAAATACAGGAGTCCTACGGTGAGCGCGACGACCGTGACACCGAAAACCAAAAGCGTCCCATCGACTTGAGTCAACGGCAAACCGGTAAGGAGTTCGCGCGCGGTCACCAACACGGGCGTTACCGGATTCGCACGAACGACGGTGGCATAGACCCCTCCCGGCGCTAGGTCATTAATCGACATCAAGACCGGCGTCAGCACCATCCAGACGTATCCGACAATCGGGAGCGCGTTCGACACATCTTTATAGAGCAATCCAACAGGTGCTAAAAAGATACCGAACGTCGTTCCCAACATCAGCAATACAATCAGCGCAAACGGGAACAGAAAAAACGTAACTCCGGGGGTGATTTTGAACCAAAGCAGGGTGACCAAAATCAACACGATCTGAACGGATACGTTGAAAAGAATCTTATACATCTCAGCCACGATCAACGTCTCCCGCGGGAAGTTCACCCTCGTCAGAATCCCCTTGCCTGCAGTCAAAGCGGAGATCGGACCGTTAAGGGCAGCCATAAACATCTGCCATAATGACGAGCCCACCAGGACATACGCCGGAAAAGGAATTCCCTCGGGGCCCCTCAGTTTTACGACATTGTTTTGCTGCAAGACGGTCATTCCGACGGTGAAAAAAAGCGGGGGCAAAACCATCCAGCCTAAGCCTAGGACGGATTGTCGGTATTGCGCCTTCACGTCTCTCACCGCGAGCGTGAGGGCGAGTTGGCGTGATTCTAAGAGATCTCTGAAGATCGCGATGAGAAGCTTGACGGGGTCACGCAAGGCGCTTTGCGATTCGTAGACTCGAACTTCTTTGTGGCCGGATTTTAAACTCATTGAAAGGTTGGCTTATTGATTAGAGCGGGTGAATTTGTAGCAGGTTTTACGCAGGCATGCTTACGCCCTTGGTTGTCAGCACCATCGGCAGAACCTGTAATGGGAATCAAAATGTAGTAGGCTGGCAACGGGTTCGAGACTGGACAGTATGGCCTGACATTCGGCACAGGTCTCAGATGTGGGATCCGGGAGTATCGGCGCTGAGAATGGATGGATTCGAAAAGTAATCGGGCACGTCTATACAACATTTCAGCATACGAGCGCGATGCTGACAGATGCGCTGGCAATCTTTCAACGTCAAAAAGGACCCGATCCCATCGCACACTGGGTCGCGAGGGCTCGGCCATCTGCGAAAAATTCCGGTGTTTTTTCTTACCAGCACGCGCCACTTTTGTGAATATGGTGTTAGCGATGCAAAATTCATCACCGGAGACAAAGAGCTACCGTCGGACATCGACGATCCTGCCGGAGCGGTTCGGTTTCGCCGAGGCGGTCGCAACCGCAGCGAAGCAGGGGCATCATGCAGACCCGGTCGTTCGCAGAAGCGAGCGGATATCAGCGTTCAGAACTGAGGCGATTCTTTATTCGTTGCGGACCTGCGATCTTTTCCGTGGGTTGGCGGAAGACGAGCTTAGAGAATTTGCAGCCGTCGCGGTGCTCAAGACGATCGACAAGTCGGACTATCTTTTCCGCGAGTCCGAGGTGCCCGCCGGGCTTTACATTGTGCGGCGAGGGATTATCAACGCGCATCGCGTATCGAACGACGGGCGTGAACAGGTGATTCATTTGTTTCGCGCCGGCGAGTCGCTGGCAGAGGCAGCCGTCGTCAGCGACGTCGGCTATCCGGCAGATGTGCGAGCCGTGGTCAAAAGCGAGGTCATGTTGATTCCCAAGCAGCATATGCTGACGCGGATTCAATCCTCGCCTGATCTTGCATTGCGGGTGATTGCGGCGATGAATCGCCATTTACAGGAGTTGGTGGCCTCGCTCGAGAGCATGAAGCTGAAAGACGCCGAGACCCGGCTGTTGCACTGGCTGCTGGAACGGTGCCACGACGTGACCTCTGACACGGCGGTGGACATTGAAATCGGGATGACAAAGGGGATTTTAGCAAGCGAGCTGGGAACGCGCCACGAGACATTGTCGCGGATCTTTGCCAGACTGCGCGACGAGGGATTTATCTTGGTCTGCGGGCGAACCATCACCGTGGCTAGTCCAGCGCGCTTGCAAGAAATGTTCGAAGCCAACGTGTCAGGTTCGGCCGATTCGGAGGATATCGGCGAAGCGGATTGATTTCGACCGCGCGGTAAGCTGGTCAATCTCCCGGCGAAGCGAGCCGCCGCAGATATTGAAATGAATAAATCCCGGTGCTGTGTCCGTCGCCCCATCGTGGCTGTAGGCCGTATCCACCCACAAACTGGTAACTCAGCAGTTCGAAGCTCCCGGCCGAGAAGATGCTATTTGGGCGTACGATTCGCCCTAACACGTCCGGCTCTCCGCCACATTGAGCGCAGGGACACGCTCGCCGCAAGTTCTCTAACGGGAGATAAGATTCCACTCCGTCGCTCCAGGCGACAGCCAGTTCCTGACCGACTTTTTGGACCATTTTGGGTTGAACAACTGGCGTCATATCGGGAAAGTTAGTTCGATTTGGCGGGAACCTCAACCCCATCACTCGAGATCCCGAGGTTCAAGGCGCGAGTCAGGAATGCGTAGATTTCCGCTTGTTCGGTGATGGCTTTATCGAGCGGTTTCCCTCCGCCATGTCCGGTTCCGACATCGTGTTTGAGTAAATAGATGCCCTCGGCGGCGGCGGATTGAATCGCGGCGATTAACTTAAATGCATGGGCAGGCACCACACGATCATCTCCATCTGCCGTCGTGACCAACAGCGGAGGGTATTTTTGTCCGTCTTTGATGGTGTGGAGCGGACTGTATGCTTTCAGCCAATCGAAATCAGCCCTCGACGCTTCGGCATTGCCATACTCCATGGTCCAGAATTTTCCCGTGCCAAACTGTTGAAACCGCAGCATGTCGGTGACCGGCACTTGGGATACCACGGCGCCGAACAACTCCGGATTTTGGAGCATACTGACGAGCACCAGCAGCCCGCCATTGCTTCCGCCCTCGATTGCAAGTTTATCGGAACTCGTGATCCCGTCGGCTATCAACCGGCGGGCGGCAGCTGCAAAATCATCGAACCCGACTTGCCGCGATCCAAGACGGGCTGCCTCATGCCAAGCCGTGCCGTACTCCCCTCCCCCACGAATATTGGCTACGGCATAGACGCCACCTGCGTCGAGCCAAGGAATCAGGAAAGGATTGAACGCGGGTTCTAAACTGACACCGAATCCACCATACCCGTAGAGGATGGTCGGGTTTTGGCCATCAGATTTGAGACCCCGGCGCGACGTTATGAACATCGGCACCTGTGCGCCAGCCCGCTCGACAAAAACTTGACGGGTCTCGTAGGCATCGGGGTCAAATTTTACCAGTGATCGATAGACTTCCGTGGTCGAACCATTGGCCACGTCGAGAAGAAAGATGATTCCTGGAATCGTGTAGGACGTGAACAAAAAGTAGGCGTCTTTGTCCTCCGGTCGCCCGCTGATTCCGGTGACGGTTCCGGCGCCAGGAAGATCGACCTGCCTCACGAGTTGACCATCAGTCTCTCGGATTTCAACTACGCTGTGCACATCTTTGGTAGACACGGTGACGAGTCGTCCGCCCACGAGTGAGACTTCTTTAAGCATCGCATCAGATTCCGGGATGATATCCTTGGCCGAAGCGGGGGCTGCGGCATCGAGTGTGATTAGCTTTCTGAGCGGAGCATCGCGATCCGTGTAAACAAAGAGCTGCGACCCGAGATTTGCCACGACGGAATACTCGGCCTCACCCATCGGGAAGAGTGGTTTCCATCCGGAGGGATCCGATGCTAACCTGCCTTCCGTTTCCCGAAAAACAATCCCGTTGCGCGGCTCCGTGCCAACCACCTGATAGACGAGCAAACACTTTCCGTCATCACTCACCCCCGGATACAGCGCGACATCGGGTTGATCAGGCATCTGCAAAACCGGAACGTCATCCGCTTGATCCTTGCCGAGCGCGTGCCAGTAGAGGGTATTGTTTTGTCGAGTGTTCGGGTCCGGGTAGCGGTTGTACCAAAATCCGCTGTTGTCCGGTGCCCAAGCCAACCCGCTGAACCGCATGTCCCGCAGGACATCCGGCAGGTCATTTCCGGCTTTCACATCTTTGACGTAGATCGTCTGGTTGTCGCTGCCGCCTTCGGACTTTCCGTAAGCCACCAGCGTCCCATCGCGGCTAAATGCCAGCGTCGAAAGTGAAACGGATCCGTCACTGCTAAAGGTGTTCGGATCGATCAGTATCTCCGGGGTGCCATCTCTGCCCTGCTGTTTATAGACGACCATGTGGGCCTGTAAGCCGGAGTTTCGCATCGTCACCACAATATCGCCGTATCGGGACGGCACGGACTGGCGGGGGTAGTTGATCAGTCCGGAGAGCTTGGCTTTGTATGCCTCGACGATTGCTCCGGGGATCCATGCCATGGACTGATTGTTCTGCCAGTCGATGAAGGAATCCAATTCCGCCCCATCGGAAGCCTCTAACCAACGGAACGGATCCGGCACATTCTCGCCAAAATAGGTATCGACAGCATCACCCCGCGTCCATGACGGGCTCGTCGCGGACTTTCCGGCTGCCGCTGTCAGCATCGATATCATGATCATTCCTAGAAATTGATTACGCCACATTATCTCCCACTGTGCATTATGCAGTGGTCGGAATCGACAGGTATTCCGAGTGCGCGCATCAGGGTGCCTTGGGAAATCCGACTGCGTCGGAGTGAAAGTCGTGGGCGAGAGTGGTTGTCAAATCGGCCATTGCCTCACCGAGCTGGGCACGTGCCTCGACTGCCGCCGAGCCGGGTTCCAGCGGAGGAGTGAAGACAGCCGCATAGCGCGCGGCTAGAGGCTTATGCGAACGGTGCTCGCCTGCACGGTCGAGAAGCGCCATAACGACATCGACTTGGGCTCTGGCGCGGGCGATCTTTTCCATTGCAGAGGCTTCATCAGTGGTTCCATTTGCCACTTCCTTCAGCTGGTGACATTCAAAAACCCGACACCGTGTGGGACGGTCTGCGTAAATCGTGCAATGCGATCCATTGTGAGCCGGGCACGGTTGCGGGAGGTGCAAGCCGTCTTTTCGCTTTTTCGCCCGCAGTCCAAGGATCGCCAGCTTCCGGGCCGAATCATCCGGCTGCAATTGCATTCCGGAGAAGATCACCCCGTTGCAGCACATACCACACGCCGCACAAAGTCTGGCGGCGATCTGAGTCATTTCAGTGGATTCCATGGCGTGGGATGAGTGGGCATCTCGAAACTAGGTCGAATCTAGACTTCGTCCATCCTCAATCCACCATTCGGACATTCATCTGGGTGCGACTTTTTGTTTCTCCGGAAGCCGTTGTGTGTCAACGTGACGGAATGGCCTCCATACATGGTTTTCATCACACTGCCATTCGCTCGGCGCAATTCGACGAAAGCGTTCGGTTTTATACGGATATTCTTGGCATGACTAAGAAGATTTCTTGGGGCATTGCGCCCGACCGGGCAATCATGCTGGACACTGGCGCCGGCGATTATTTGGAAATTTTCGAGCGGACAGCCATCGTCGAAGGGCCTGCACCGATTTTGCATTTTGCACTTCGAACAGACGACTGTGCAGCCATGCTTGAGACGGTTCGCGCCGTCGGCGCCGAGGTCACGATGGAGCCAACGACCATAACCATCGCGTCAGATATCGGGCCGGTTCCCGTTCGCATCGCATTCTTCAAAGGGCCTGATGGTGAAGTCATAGAACTTTTTGAAAACGAACTGCTATAGCACCTTAGCCAGTAAGCGCGGGCTTCTGGACCGCGTCGCTTGGCAATTGACCCGCCGCACTCGTGTCGGCACGATAAGCGCGACGTGAACGAATCCGTGATCCAGTCGATACTAGCAGAAAGTTTTATCCGCGTGGCGGTCGTCTCGCCCGAGCTTCGTGTTGCGGACGTCACGTTCAACGTGAAGCAGATCCGCGATGCCCTCGATGCCCTAGGCAAGCAGGGCGTCCGGTTGGCCATTTTTCCAGAGCTCGCCATCACCGGCTACACCTGTGCGGACTTATTTTTCCAACCGACGTTGCGGGACGCGGCCGAAGCTGCAGTCGCACCACTCACCGAGGCGGTGAAAACCTCGGGCGTTTCCGCCGTTGTCGGACTCCCGATCGAGATTGGTAACCGTCTCTACAACGCAGCGATGCTCATCGATGAGAACGGACCGGCCGGCATCGTGCCGAAATCCTATCTACCATCGTCCAATGAGTTCTACGAGGAACGTTGGTTTTCAAGAGCCGGTGTATTGGACGAACAAATTGTGGAGTTCGGCGGGATGCTCGTTCCCGTCGGAGCCGATCTTTTGTTTCGAGCCGAGAGCGACCCGCATTTCTGCCTCGGAATTGAGATCTGCGAGGACCTCTGGTCTGTAGAACCCCCGAGCGGTGGGCTGGCACTGGCAGGAGCCATGGTGATCGCCAACCCGTCTGCGAGTGACGAACTGCTGGGCAAAGCAGACTATCGCCGCTCACTGGTCGTGCAACAAAGCGCCCGATGTCTTGCAACCTACCTCTACGCATCAGCCGGTCCCGGTGAATCATCCACCGATTTGGTCTATTCCGGTCATTGCATTATCGCCGAGAATGGTGGCTCGCTAGCTGAGACCACGCGGTTCGAGCCCCTCACAACTTGGGCAATAGCAGATATCGACGTCGATTTTCTCGTTTCGGAACGTTTGAAAAGCAGCTCATTCTCGGCGACCGCGCCAAATTCAGCATATCGAGTGATTTCATTCGCACTGGGCCGCCCGGAGCACGTCGGAGATGGACGAACGCTGATGCGAAAAATCTCACCGAGTCCATTTGTCCCCGAACGCGAGATCGATCGCGGCGCGCACTGCAGCGAGGTCTTTGCGATTCAATCGGCAGGCCTCGCCACACGACTCAGGCACATACCCGGAGTGCGACCGGTCATTGGGATTTCTGGCGGCCTCGATTCCACACTGGCCCTGCTGGTCTGCATCGAGGCGATGAAAAAAACGCATCGTAACCCGTCCGAGATTCTTGCCGTGAGCATGCCCGGCCCGGGCAGCACCTCGCTCACCCAAACCAATGCACGCGCACTCGCCGACCTGCTGGGGGTCGAAGTGAGGGAAATTCCGATTCATCAAGCAGTGCAGTCTCATCTTCGTGACATCGGCCACGCCGACGATAATTACGACACCACTTTCGAAAATGCGCAGGCTCGCGAACGCACACAAATCCTGATGGATCTTGCCAATCAAGTCGGCGGTATTGTTGTCGGGACTGGAGACTTGTCCGAGGCTGCACTCGGATGGTGCACCTACAGTGGCGACCACCTTTCGATGTATCATGTAAACATCGGTGTTCCGAAAACGTTGGTCCGCTACGTCATCGAGTGGGTCGGGACGCAAACCTCCAACAACGCGCTTGCAACAACGCTCCGTTCGATAGGAGCCACCCCGATCACACCGGAGTTGCTACCGCTCAGCGCTGATGGTGATCTCGTGCAGCGCACGGAAGACACGCTCGGGAGCTACGAATTGCATGACTTCTTTCTTTTCCATACCGTCCGCCGCAACGCGCGGCCGCGGAAGGTATTCGCTCTCGCATGTCATGCATTTCAAGGAAGATTCGAGCCAACCCTCGTTCTCGAAACATTGAAAACATTTTATCGTCGATTCTTTTCGAACCAATTCAAGCGATCCGCGATGCCTGATGGTCCCAAGGTGGGAACCGTCGCTCTTTCGCCACGCGGAGACTGGCGCATGCCGAGTGATGCGAGGGCCGACCTATGGCTCGCAGAATGTGACTCCTTATCGAAGCATGAGTAAAGAGATCGTTCACAATGCCTCCGACGTGGCCGATTCCATGACCACCCGAGAGGAGCAACTACGCGCCGAGTTCGCCATTGAAAGGGAAAAACTGGAGGCGCAGATTGCGAAGATGGAGCGCCAGGTCGCATGGCTCAAACGAACCTGTGTCGAGTATTGGGTGCACGCAATCTACCGGTGGTTCAAATGGCGGATTTTGAATCTCCCGGATCTAATTCAGCTGAAGTTCATTAAGTGGAACAAAGTCCAGATCGGCGAGCTCAGACAATACGCCCCGCGTCCCGTGGGTTACGATGCGCTCGATGTGCCAGAAGCGATCAGCGGGCCATTGCCCACATTTGCCATCGCGACACCATCGTTCAATCAAGCAAGTTACCTCCCAGCCACGGTCGGCAGCGTGTTCGAACAACCGGGCGTCGAAATCGACTATTTCGTTCAAGACGGTGGATCAAAAGACGGATCGGTGGATTGGCTACAAGCCGAGTCCGCAAAAAACCCACGCTTACGCTGGGTGTCCGAGCGGGACTCCGGTCAGGCAGATGCCATCAATCGAGGTCTTTCGAAGGTCAGCGGCGAGATCATGGCGTGGCTGAACTCTGATGATGTTTACGCGCCCGGAGCACTTCGATTTGTAGCAGCGTATTTTCGAGATCACCCCGAAATCGATGTCGTTTACGGACATCGATTGCTTATCGATGCGGCCGGCGACGAGATTGGCCGCTGGATCATGCCACCGCACAACGACGAGGCATTGACGTATTTTGACTACATCCCGCAAGAGACCGTTTTCTGGCGTCGGTCACTCTGGGAAAAATCCGGTGCCAAGCTCGATACGACATTTCAGTTCGCACTCGACTGGGAATTACTTCTGCGATTCCGGAACTCGGGCGCACGCATGGTGCGAGTCCCGTATTTCTTGGCATGCTTCCGGGTGCACGAGGAACAGAAAACATCATCGCAAATCCGAGAAGTCGGAAAACCGGAAATGCTGAAGATTCGAGGCGTCGCAGATCCGAACGACAAGGCTTACAAGAAGCTGTTTCGCAAAATGTGGTTCCGCGAAATGCGCGCGGCGCGAATGACATGGCTTCGGTTGCAGTTCGGGCAACGTAGCGAAACACTGTGATCCGGAATATCCCTCAGCAGTGACTGAATGAACCCGCGCCGCATCCTCGGTCTGCAACTCAAACGCTTGGGTGATGTCATCCTCACTACGCCAGCGATGCAGATGTTGTGCGATGCATTTCCCGAGGCGTCCGTGGATTTGATGGTGGATCCCAAACTGGCTGGATTCGCCAAGTATGTGCGAGGCTGCAACATCATACCAGCGCCACACAGTTTTAGCGGTTACCTGAGTGTTGCACGTGCAGAATATGACATCGTTTTGGATTTTACCGGCCAGGACCGATGTTTGATTCTAGCCGCGCTCGCAGGTCGGGCACGTAAGATCACGTTTCGAAAATACCACAAAAAGTTTGGTCGTTCGCTTTGCTTTCATGAAGCTGTAAAATCATCGCTTCGGGACAATCACATCGCAGACCACCTCGCAGACCTAGCACGCGAGCTCGGTGCCACAGGCAAAACTGGCCGCCCGACACTACAAACAACTCCGGAAGACTGGCGTTCTGGCTTGGCTAAACTCCGAGCCGCGGGGCTGAACGATCCGACTAACTCCGGGTATTTCCTTCTCCACCCGGGAACTGCTAGACCTGAGAAATTCTGGTCAGCAGAGCGGTGGGGAAAAGTAGTGGATTTTATAACGGCTCGCACAGGACTCCCAGCGGTGCTTTCTGCGTCGCCGGACGTGAATGAACGAATCCATCTCGACGCCGTGGCTGAAAGCGCGAGCGTCCCGACTGTGCGGATGGCAGGCAACCTATCAATCGGGGAATTTCTTGCACTGGTTGAGAATGCATCGGTTCTAGCCTGCGTGGACTCCGCCCCAGTGCATATCGCCGACGCATTCAACACACCGACTTTCGCCCTTTACGGCCCCACCGATCCACAGATCTGGGGCCCAAGGTTTACTCCACATCGATGGGTCCAAGGTCCACCAGCCACCCCAGAATCCAAAAGCATGTCGCTGATATCTACCGACAATGTCCTGCAGGAGCTCAGCAGTTTTTTAGACTCCGTTCCGACGAGTCGAATCCCGCAGTGATCGCACTGCGACCCCTCAACGATCCGTCAATCGTTGCTCCTGCTCCAAGCCGACCATTTAACTTTGAAATCCGGCCCTGCCGCAAGGCAGTAACTATAAAAACGGTTCAAAAACTCGCGCACCTCCGGTGTCTTGCTTAGATCGGCACCACCCATCGCTCGCTGCCTTGCCACAATATCCACCGCATTAAGCGACGTGAAGTTCTGCATCATGTCCCACATGACAAAACACACGCTGGTTCGATACCCGCCCGTATCACAATGGAAATGCCTCCACGCGCCGTCGGGTAGTTTTTTCATCAAACGAACAAAATCATCCACCACGGAATCATCCGGCAAACGCCCATCAGCGAACAGGAGGCGATGATTCGTGAACCTTGCTTCTGCGATCATGTAAGCCGGAGTCGCTATCGTGCGAACATCAAATACCAAGCCGGTGACGGGCACCCAAGATGCCGGATCCGAAAACCCGCCCTTCGCGTAAAACACCACATCGACGGTGCGCTGAAGCATCAGTTGCCTCAGCCATCGAGATTCTGCCGACTGCACGCCCGAAACCGAACGGAACTCCTGATCCGTGGCCCATGTGATTGCGGAACGATTCACGATCCCATGCGGCTCCGCCCGTAGGTTCATCACATGGACATCGCGACCACGGAGAGCCAACTGCAGCGAGTAGAGCTGCTCACGATCAAATTGGCCACTCGCCGATGCCATCAATCGATCAAGACCGATCCGCGAAAATGCACTCCCCACCGCAACCCGACCGCTCTCATCACTCGTGCGGAACAACGCTGGGAGCATCCGCTCCGATTCCAGATGAATCACCGACCCGGGCGGCGGCACATCCGGCGGCGAGGGTTGATTGAGAACCAACGCAGGCAGCTCAGCAGGCGGCTTGGGTTTCAAAAAATCAAACCAGCCGGCTTCACAGTCATTCGCTAAAGCCGCCACAATAAGCAGCCCCAGAGCACGCACACACCGTGACCGATAAGAAATCAAGACGTTGGAATTTTGCTGTAGTCGATCGTATGCAACCGCTTCCGATGCTCCCCAAGCTTGGGAATACAATCGATGAGCGCCCGCGTGTACGGATGCTGCGGGTTGCGTAAGACTTCCTCTGCGCTGCCAAATTCGACGATCTCACCGCGAAACATAACGGCCACCTTGTCGCAGAGATTCCGTATGATCGCAAAGTTGTGTGTGATCAGAATCAACGACATATCAAATCGCTTCCTCAACTCACGCAGTTGCTCAAGGATCTGCGCTTGAATGGTAACATCCAACGCGGTCGTGGGTTCATCGGCGACGAGCAGCCTCGGCTGACAGCTCAACGCCATCGCGATCATCGCCCGCTGCTGCATCCCTCCGCTCAGTTGGTGCGGGTAATCCCTCATTCGCTGAGCCGGATTGACGATTCCCACGGCGTCGAGCCAATGCACGACCTCGGCATCGATGTCCTCTACCTCTGGCCGATGCAAGCGGATCGCCTCTGCGATCTGGGACCGAATGGAATAAACCGGATTCAGAGAGGTGGATGGTTCTTGAAAAACATACGCGATCCCACCTCCCCGAACCTTGCGCAACTCGGGCGGCGACAATTTCAAAACATCCCGACCTTCAAATAGGATCTCTCCGCTGACGAACTCCGCGGGCGGCGTCGGTAAAAGGCGCGTCAATCCCAGCGCCGTTACGCTCTTGCCGCTTCCGCTTTCTCCCACGATGGCGAGTGCCTCTCCTTTTTCGAGCACGAACGAAATACCACGCACCGCGTCAGTCACTCCCGACTCGGCGCGGAATCGGATACGCAGATCTCGAACTTCAAGTAATGGCAAATTCGTGGACATATCAAAATTGGTAATTCACTGCGTTTCAGATTTAGACGACGCCGCGCGCCGCAGCGCATCGCCCGCGAGGTAGAACGCCAAGGCGGATACAAAAATCGCAAGTCCAGGAAAAAGAATCAACCACCATGCGTCGAGGATATAGCTTTTGCCATCCGATATAATATTCCCCCAAGTCGCCTGAGGCGGCTGCACACCAAAACCCAAGAAACTCAGACCGGCCTCCGTAAGGATCGCATCGGGAATTCCCAGAACAGCGGTCACAAAAATCGGGGCTGCTGCATTCGGTAGAATGTGTCTAAAAATGATCGCCCACGAGTTTTGTCCGAGCCCACGCGCTGCACGCACGTATTCAGATTCCCGCAATGTAAGAAACTCCGCACGCACGAGGCGTGCAGTCCCAGTCCAGCTGACCAGCCCGATCACCACTATGATATTCAAAAGACTTGGTCCCAATAGCGCTACCGCGGTCAGGATCAGAAAAAATGTGGGGAAGCACATGATCGCATCGACGACACGCATCAATACATTATCCACCCAGCCCCCGAAGTATCCGGATACAGCACCGACGGCGACGCCGATAGCCAGCGAAACGAAAACGGCCACAAATCCAACCGAGAGAGAAATATAAGCCCCGTGCAGTAGTCGCGCCAGCACATCGCGGCCGAGGTTATCAGTTCCGAGCCAATGCGAAGCCGATGGCGGCTGTAACTTCTCCGCTAAATTGGTCAGATTCGGATCAGCCGGAAATGGCACGTCGAGCAAACTCAGCGCGCCAAACGTGACAGCCACAATAAACAGCATCGCCACAAACACGCTGGATATCATGCCAATGCGGTCTCTGCGAAACCGCTGCATCATTCGCTGACCGGGGCTAAGAAATTCGTTCTTCATTCGAGTCGCACACGCGGGTCGACCGCAGCATAGAGGATGTCTGCCAACAAGTTCCCGAGCAGCACCAGAGCCGCCGTGATAAAATTTAGTGCGATGAGCGTGGGGTAATCCCGTTCCAATACTGCTTGGTATCCAAGGCGGCCGATGCCGGGGTACGCGAAAATACTCTCGATGATAATCGACCCCCCGATGAGCGCCGGCAGGAGCCCCCCGATGCCAGTGATGAGCGGTCGGATCGAATTTCTCAACGCATGTTTGTACGACACGGTTTCCTCATCCAGTCCCTTTGCTCGCGCAGTGCGGATGTAGTCCTCGTTAAGCGTCTCAATCATACTCGCCCGGATGTACCGTGACTGCGCCGCGATCCCACCCAACGCAAGCAGCGATGCCGGCAAAGCCAAATGCCACGCGTAGTCGAGAAACTGCGATGCGGCATTCGGAAAGACAGTGCCGTAGCTGCTGGTCCCAAGCAGCGGCGTTCCAAACCAATCCGTGATTCCAATAACCACGAGGTAGCTAACCCAAAAGCTCGGCAGTGCGAGCATCGCAAAAGACAGCACCGACAACGTGACATCCGGCCAGCGTCCGGCATTTCGAGCGGAATACACACCGATGAGTAAGCCGAAACTCAGCGAGATCACGATCGCGCACACATTCAAAGCCAACGTTGCAGGTAATCGCTCGCCAATCCTCTCCAACACAGGTCGCCCATCCTTTACGCTTCGCAGATCGCCGGAAAACAACCCGCGCATATTCAAGTAGTATTGCTTCCAGATCGGCTCATCGAGGTGAAATTGCTTCCGAAAATTGTCCTTCACGGTTTGCGAGATTTTCGGATCGAGTTCGCCCCACGGATACGGACTGCCCGGAGTCAACGTGATGATGAAAAACGAAACGATGCTGATGAAAAAAACCAACACGAGCGTGATCAGTAAGCGGCGGATTATGAAGCTCGTCATGACTGAGGGACCTCGACTGGCGGCAACTTGTCCGCATACTCCGGGCGATAAAACCACTGTAAATAATAGCTCCAGCCGGCTTTCGTCATTTCAACCGGTGTATCCATCCAACCTCCGTCTGGGGCGGGCCGACGAATGCGGAAGCTGTCCTTCCAAATCACGCTGGTGGAGTCTGGCACATAGAGAAACAAAAACGGTTGATCGTCGTAAATAGTGCGTTGGATTTCACCAGCCATTTCGATGATTTTGTCACGATCATACTCTTGTCGGAGTTGCTCGATCATCCGATCAACCTTCGGGTTATTGTATCCCACGAGGTTGAGCTGATCTGGATTCGTTTGAGACGAATGCCAAACTTGAAATGCGTCGTAGTCCGGCGGAGTTGTCCACGCAAGCACGAGAGATTCGAATTCTTGCTTCATAACAAAGCGGCTGATGAACACAGCCCACTCATAGATCTCGACCTCTACCTCCACGCCGATTCCTTTCAAGTTATCCTGCACCAGCGTGGCAATATCTTTACGGGTTTCATTGCCTTGGTTGGTGATGAGTTTGAACGATAGCCGCTCCCCGTCTTTGACGCGGATTCCATCCGAACCCACTTCCCACCCCGCCTCGTCGAGCAGGGCTCGCGCGCGATCAGGGTCATACGGAATCGGCTCGACGTCCGAGTTTGCAAACCAATACATCGGCGGAAAAATTCCCGTGCTCTGAACGCCATTGCCGTAGAGCACATACTTGATCATCTCCGGCACATTGACCGCATGGGCGAAAGCCTGCCGAACGCGCAAATCCTGGAAAATCGGGAGCCGCAAATTCCACCCCACCCAATTGTATTGTTTCGCGGGAGCACTGAACACATCGAACCTCGCGTCCTCTTGAAACGCCTTTACCGCCCACGGATCGACATTCCAATAATCCACCTGCCGCGTCTCAAACGCGAGCCGATTGGCAATCGGGTCTGGCAACGTGCGAAACACAATCGCGTCAAGCCACGGCGCTCCGTCATAGTAAATCGGATTTCGCTCGAGTCGGATGTATTCATTCGTCTTCCACTCAACAAACTTGAATGGCCCCAGACCCACCGGGTTGCGGTGAAAAAACTCATCCCACCACGCGATCGGCTTGCCCTCCAGGATATGCGCCGGAATGATCGACATCGTCCAACTCGCGAGAGCTGGCGAAAACGGTTTGCGATAGGTCACCACAACCTCCAGCGGAGTCGGCGTTTCCAGCGACTGGATCAAATCAAAGTCCGGCTTCCGCGGCGAACCAATCGATGCATCCGTAAGAGCCCAGAATGTGAACGCCACATCTCGTGAGCTGAACGCCACACCATCCTGCCACAGCACCCCGTCGCGCAATACGAACCGCACGACCGGTTCCGCGAGAAAATCCTGCTTATCGAGCGCGGTCACCACGAGATTTTCAATTTTCTGCTCCTTCAAAAAAGTCTTGAGCGTCTTCGCTATCGACGCTCCATCCCCCAACACCGACACCTCAAACACGGCATCGTAGTCGAACCACTCCCGCACCACGTCGATCTCCGGATGCGCAGCGCGAAATGCCGCTAACAGCTCCCGCGCCTTGTCGCCGACTTCCGCACGGATCTGAGCGATCGACGTGATCGGTTCGATGCCTAGAAGATCCGCGATCAAAATGCTGGTATCCAATCCCGGCTGAGTCAGGTCCAGCCGCAGTTCCCGCCCCTCAGCAGCGACATCCCGCAAGGTCCACTCAGCCCAACGGTCGCGCAGTCCGAGCAATATCTCACGCGCCGCTAACGCAGATTCCGGGGAAGCAAAAAAGAACGTCGTCGTCTGGCTAAGGCTAAACTCTTTTGCCAATGCCGGCTCGAGCTCCAAGTCCGAGCTATACCTCAGCAGTCCTTCAAATAGAAGGGACGCAACTTCACTCGCCGCCGAGTCCGTCGATAGAATCGGGTTGATTTTGGTCGGCTCTCCGATAGAGCCGATGATCATTTCATTTTTCCGACTCGTTGACAGCTGCGTTGCATTCCAAAAAGCGCCAGCAAACAGCAGGACAAGAAGCAGCGGAACACCGTAGATGAGAAACTTAACGAAGCGCATAATTCCGGTCAGCGGACAATCAATCTCACAAAGCAGGCGTCAGGGTTCCAACTCATCACAGGCTGAAAAGTAAACGCATTCGTCGCGCTGTCATGCAAAAACCACAGCGGCACCGGATTCTGGAGCAGCTTCGTAATCCGGCACTAAAATATACCCCTCTGCGGAGTCCCCAAATGCCCGAGTCTTTCCATGAAGGAACCTCTCAGCCGCCACCGCACACAACGCGGCATCCACAAAATCGATATTGCCAAGTCGCGACTCGTCATAGCCGAGATCCCGCAGGATCCGTCGACGAGTCGACGCTTTGGATCGCGCCGGAATCACCCGCCCCACGAGCGAGCAAACCACGGCATGCGGGAATGTTTCAAACATGATCTTGCTGCCGAGAGCCGGGCCATCAAACAACTGATAATCGGTCTGAAGGCACTGATACAGCGACTCCCCGCTAAATACCCACTCGAAGAATGCCCTACCCTTCGCTGCCGCGCGCGTCGGCGTTTTGAAACACTGGATCTTGCAACCGCCGACCGCTAGGCTGCGTTCGGCGAGTCGAGCGCCCCCGCTCGCGGCCCATGCACACGGCGCATCCAGCGCAACGCACCGTGCCGCCTGATGCCGACACCAATCTCGGACATCGCTCGCCTCCAAAAAGTGCTTCGGCTCAAGCTGCCCATCGCGCAGCGCCACCGCATGATACCCCTTTCGATTACCACCTACGTCAATACCAACTACGGTAGTCTCAGAGGATTCGCCCATCTGCATCCACTACTTCAAACGTAGTAAATCTCAGCATGTCGAGACAGACCTCCCGAGCTTACACCGTGGCAAGCAGGCGGCAGGAAAACATTTATTGCTAGGCACACATTTCCGATTTGACGACGGCCGGTGCATCTGCTTCTATCCACCCTCCGACACACGCAGCTGTAGCTCAATTGGATAGAGCATCTGACTACGGATCAGAAGGTTTGGGGTTCGAATCCCTACAGCTGCACTTTTTATCAGGGTTGGCGGCACGTCGCTGAACTTCTGATCCTAAATGGTAGTTCTTGTTGCAAGGAACATCACCCTTGCACTCATCCTGATTATCAACGCTGGGACTGACATGATAGAACTCGCGGGAAAGGCTTTCAATGCTCTGGAACCATCGGTCTTTTGGGAAGCTGCGCAAAAGGAAGTATGCCTTTAGGTTTTCTAACCCGCTCGCTTTTCCGAGACCCGTGCATGAGAGGCCCGTTGGCGTTGAATTGCATCAGCAAGCCTTTTTCATGCGCCTTCTCGGGTCGCCAAGCGCCGCAGATTAGAGCGACAGCGGAGCTCAGCGCGGTAGACGCCCCAGGAGCGGCAACCGCTTGACCGTACCATCATCGCCGTCATCTTCAAACTCCTTAACTGCCGCAACTCCCTCGCCTGATAGGTTTTCTCTCTTCCAATTGTTGAACTGTTTTTAAAGCACAGTTGCTGTCAGAGTATTCTCAATCTCATGAAATGGTCCTACCGCATTGCCCGAGTCGCAGGCATCGACGTTAAAATCCACGCCACGTTCATCCTCCTGCTCGCATGGTTCGGCTTCACATATTACCAGTCGGGGGGGATGCATGCGGCGCTCTACGGAATCACACTCATCCTGCTGCTATTCACCTGCGTCCTGCTGCATGAGTTCGGACATGCATTCGCCGCCCGGGCTTATGGCATTCGGACACCAGACATCACGTTACTCCCGATCGGTGGCGTCGCCCGGTTGGAGCGTATGCCGAAAAACCCAATCCAAGAACTTGTCGTCGCCATCGCCGGGCCAGCCGTCAATGTCGTGATCGCATTGCTTCTCTGGATCGTGCTCGCAGGGCAGCTCAATTTCGAAGACCTATCCGAGTTCGATCAACCCGGTAAAAGCCTTCTCGTTCAGCTTCTGTCGGTGAATGTGATGCTCGTCTTGTTTAACCTGATTCCAGCGTTTCCCATGGATGGCGGGCGGATGCTGCGAGCCCTCCTAGCCATGCGTCTCCCACATGCCAAGGCGACACTCATCGCTGCGCGGATCGGACAAGTATTGGCGGTGGTGTTTGTCATTGCCGGATTCATAAACAATCCGTTTCTCATCTTCATTGGCGCATTCATCTTTATGGCTGCGCAGCAAGAAGCCGCTTATGCCAAAATGCAGACCACCGCTGCTGCTTTGACCGTGGGTGACGCCATGATCAGCCAGTTTTCTGTGATGCCTAACAGCTGGACCATTGCCGCTGCGGCCGCCGAGGCGCAGCAAGACACCCAGCCGTTGTATCCGGTGGTGGACGCCGGACTCCGAGTCACGGGCGTTGTCCAGCGCAACGCCCTGCTCTCCCCGCTTGCAAGCGGACACGCCGGGCAGCCGGTCAGCACTATCACCACCCAAGTCCCGATCATCCATCCGCGCGCCAGCTTCAGCGAAGCATTCCAACTCATGCAGCAAAGCGGGAGCCCTGTCCTCGTAGTGGTCAATCCCGCCCAACAAGCCATCGGCCTCATCAGCCTAAACCTCCTCTCCGAACGCAGCCGCGCCGGGTGAGCTCCGCCGACTAGCTCAGTATCAATCCGACGAACCTCGCGCAGAGGCAAGCCCTGCGCGATTGGCGCTACCCTCCTCCAGACGCCCGCAACGCGGCGATCTTGGCGTTGATCTCGGCGATCTTTTTCGCACGTTGTATTGGGTCTTTGATCATGCGGGCGTCGGCCAATTGCTTTTGCAGCGATGCCAGCTCGCTGTTCGAACCAGATCCGCCACTCGCAATCTCGGCTTTGAGCAAGTTAATCTGACGATTTAGCGACCGGATACGATTGGCACGAGCCGTCGGGTTCTTGATTTTGCGCGCATCCACCCGCTGTTTTTCCAAAGAAGCCAATCGATCCAATCGTGGATCAGGTGTTGGCGCGATATCTACCGACCGATAACCTTGCCATTGCGGCGTGGTGAAGCCGGTGCTTACACGCGAGTCAAAGAAGACCGTGAAACCGCTCCGTGAGTTAGTACCTGCGCGATCAAACACTCCAACTCCCATGGCGGGAGCGTTTCCCGAAAATTCTACTTCTTCCAAACTAGTGCACCGCAAACGCACCATTTTCAATGCTGGTGACGCTGCTCGGGATCCGATCGATTGTGCTAGGAAGCGTCACAGTCCTCAAACTGACGCAATCTCGAAAGGCACCCTCGCCGATGGCGATGACACCGGAAAGATTGAAGCTATCCAAAGAACTACAGCCTCGAAACGCCTTGATTGAAATAAATGCTTGATTGAATCCTAAAGAGCCATAGTTGGGACCAAGCACGTTGGACAGCCCGGCGCAACCTGCAAACGCACGCCGGCCTATAGCGAAGCCGGGGTAGTTGGAAGGGAGAACTACAGTCCTTAACAGCAAGTCATTAGCGAAGGCTTCTTCACTAATTGCGACGACAGTCTGGGAGTTGATCAGTGCAGGAATTTCGACACCATAAGCTCGAGAAGGGAGAACCTGTTGCCCGTCAATAAAAATTATCGACTGGCCCCCACCAATCCCAAATTGTGTATACCTTAAATTATCAAAGACGCCAGCCGTTTGCGCGTGGCTGGTGAAAGATGTCAGCAAAACCAAGGCAATGCTTGTCAGCGCCGTCCCTAGCGCACGATTCTTGGATTTGGACAACGGGGTTCTTCTTGGATCGGTTCGGCTGAGCAGACTTTTCATAAATCACCTTCGGGTTAGGGTTTCACTTAATCGCCCAACACAAAAACGTCAGATGGTTAGAAACATCTTTGATTTTTTTTTGCCGAACATGGGTAGGAAGCGCGTCCGCAGTTTAGAGCACCGCACCGACTAACCGCACTGGGTTCAGGACTCCCCTGTCTCGTCAAGCCAAATCGCAAATGAGAAACTTGGGGCGGTCCCGTGATTTCACACCTCTGAGCCTGCGGCGGTGACAGGACTTCAGGATTGGAAGGATTTTTCGGGAAAATGCCGATGCTTTTTAGCCAGAATTTACAGAATCGACAGAGTCGATACCGATACAGGCGTGTGCATTTCCGTTCTGTAAATTTTGTTCATTCTGTCAAAAATCCTGTATTCCGGTCAGTCTTCAGCGTTCTCCACCAATTGCCAGCATATACCCGCCCTGAATTACCAATAAATAAACCTAAAAACCGAGTTGGAACCACGGATTGCACGGAAATAAACGGATAAGCTTTTGGAAACAAGTGAGTTACAAATCGAATGCCTACGTCCAAGTGATTCACCCAATGAGTGGGCTACTTCGACTTCGGATCATCCTTATTATCCGTGGGTTCCGTGACATCCGTGGTTTCTATTTTCCTTTTCAGGATAATCCCCCAAGCGCGCCAAGCGCGCGAATGCGAGACTATTGAAGTCTTGTCCGCGCAAGCGATCCCGCATTCAACTGCAGAGCAAACCTACAACGCTGCGATCTCGGCGTTGATTTCGGCGATTTTTTTCGCGCGAATCTTAGGGTTCTTGATCTTACGGGCATCGGCCAGCTGCTTTTGCAGCGCGGCCAGCTCGCTATTCGCACTGGATCCGCCGCTGCCACCACCAGCAATCTGGGTCCTAAGCGCGCTGATCTGCGTATTCAAAAACCGCATCCGATTTGCACGAACCTGAGAGTTCTTGATCTTGCGTGCATCGGTAAGCCCTATTTCCAAAGATGCCAGCTGATCCAATCGCGAATCGGGCGTCGGTGCTGGACTGGGCGCTGGCGCTGGCCTTGGAACCGGAGCAGATGTTCCGGTAGCTACCGACGGATAACCCTGCCATGTCGGCGAGGTGAATCCGGATCTAGTAATTTGGTAGTAAACGCGGAATTCGCTTGCAGCTCGACCGAAAACTCCGGCGCCCATAACCGGAGCATCGCCCAGAAACTCCGCCCTCATCAGCCGATCGCAAAAGTAAAATGCCTCGCTGCCGATGCTGGTGACGCTGGCCGGGATCGTCACGCTTTCCAACTGACTGCAATCGTAAAACGCCTTAGCCCCGATACTTTTGACACCTTCGCGGATCGTCACGCGCCACAAAAGGAAGCAATCCGCGAATGCCTCGTCCGCAATGCTGATCACACCGGAAGGGATCGAGACGGAAATCAAGCTGGTCGCCGCAAACGCTCCGCGCCCGACGCTGGTGACGCTGTCCGGGATCGTGACACGCCTCAAACTCTCACAAAGGCCGAAAGCATCACTCCCAATACTAGTGATACCGAATGGAAGCGTCACACTACTCAAACTCTCGCAATTAAAAAACGTTTCAGGTTCGATATCGAGCACGCCGGACGGGATCTCCACGCTCTTCAACTTCGTGCAATATGAAAACGCCCCGGCTCCGATACTGGTGACACCGGGTGAGATCGTCAGACTCGTTAAGCCGATGCAACGACTAAACGCTTGATCGCCGATACTAACAACACCCGACGGAATCGTCACGCTGGTCAAACCGCTACAACCAAAAAACGCTTCCTTTCCGATTTGGGCGACGTCGGAAGGGATTGTCACGTCCGTTAAGCCGACGCAATTATTGAACGCACTGTCTCCGATACTTGTGACGCCAAACGGAATCGTCACGCTGGTCAGAGACTTGCAGTCAGCAAACGCAGACGCCCCGATACTCGTAACACCGGAAGGGATCACCACGCTTGTCAGGCCGATACTACTAAAAAATGCTTCATCGCCGATTCTCGTGACCCCGGACGGAATCGTATATCCTCCAAATCGGCCTCCGGGGAATTGAACCAACGTCGAGCGGTTTTTATCAAAAAGCACTCCGCTCGAACTACTGTAACTCGGATTGGCAGAAGCCACCAAGATCGAAGATAGCCTAGAACACCCGGCGAAAGGCCCCTTTCCGAGGTTGGTGACGCTCGCAGGGATCGTTATGCTCTCCAACTCCGTGCAGTTTGCAAACGCGTTATCGCCGATGCTAGTGACTCCGGCCGAGAGTGTCACGCTCTTTAGAGACGTGCATTGCCGGAACGCTTCGTTCCCGATGCTGGTAACGCTAGGTGGGATGATTACGCTGGTCAGATGACTATTTTCAAAAAACACCCGATCATTGATGCGGGTGACAGGTTTGCCATTGATCGTTCCAGGAATCTCCAAATCACGAGACCCAGGGGGAATCAGCACGTATCCGGTGATGCTGACCGTCGCTCCCAAATCGGAATACTCGAGCTTGCCGAAAACACCCGATGTCTGCGCGCTGCTGGAACAAACGGTCAGCAAAGCCAATGCAAGGGTGACGACGACGGTGGACATTGCGTAACCTCGTGATTGCCCCATAGCGCAACGTTTTGGGTTCATCCTAGTGGAAGGAGTCTTCATTTTTGATTTCAGGGTGCTCGGTTTAATAGATCGCGCAAAGTAAGAATCGGAGCAGGGGCGAGCTGCTAGATGCTCTAACTATCGGGCTTGGTGATAATTGTTGATACAAGCTGAAATCTCTCATCGGCGTAGAAAAGTGTGCGATTTGGCGCCCCCCTCGGCTGCCTCACAACGCGGCGATCTTGGCGTTGATCTCAGCGATTTTTTTCGCTCGGATCTTAGGGTTTTTGATTCGCTTCGCGTCAGCTAGCTGCTTTTGCAGCGCGGCCAGCTCGCTATTCGCACTGCCCCCCCCGCTGCCACCACCAGCAATCTCGGTCTTGAGTGAGCTGATCTGTGAATTCAACAACCGCATCCGACTCGCACGAGCCTTCGGATTCTTAATTCTGCGCGCATCCAACAGCTGCTTCTCTAAAGACGCTAACTGATCCAACCGTGGATCGGGTGCTGGTGCAGGCGCTGGCCTCGAAATCACGACCGGCGTTGGCGTTGGCGTTGGCGTTGGCGTTGGCGTTGGCGTTGGCGTCACCGTGACCCGCAACAACGGGCCGGTTTCGAGAGGAAAAGCATCAGATAGAACCCCACGGGTGGCGAAAACATACTCACCTAAGACGGCCGGAAGAATCGTGTTCACCGGGCTTCCTAAGGAAGCGATGGTATCAACGAGGGTCGCTTCCTTCAAACTCAGCGGCTCAACATCATCAATGCTCCACCCCACATCGGGATCACCAACTTGGGTGAAGGCACTCCCCGAGCTAAAATCGAGAACAAACCGGACGCGAATGGAGCGTCCTGCGAACGCCGAAAGCGAAACCGTCTCTGTGGCAAAATTTGAGATGGCCGTGTTGCCAGGCCGCGCGAATATCCGCCTCCAAGAACTCCCATCGTCCAGCGAGACTTCAACGGCAGCGGTTTGGGACGGAGTCATGAATCCATACCGCGTGCGAAATCGAATGGCACTCGAAGCGTCTGCGACGAACATCGGAGTAAGGTTTATAATCTGATCATTGAATCCTTCTTGGCTGAGGTGGAAGATCTGTGCGCCGGTTCCCAACCCACTGATCGCACGCACCTCGTAACCGCCCGTGGTGGCGAACTGAATCCGAGCACTTTCCATCTCGGCTCCTTCAATCCAACTCGCATCACCAAGCTTCATCCGGAGCAATTCGTACTTATTAGCCTCAGGGATCAACGGAAACGTGTAGGAGACAGTGGCATTCCGAGAACCTGTCTGAGGTCCAGAAAGGGACGGGACAATATGATCAACACCCTCGACAGACGGGTCCATCGCAATCACTGAGTAGGTAAACGACCGCGTGGCTCCATTCGTAATCACGTTTGAGATCGTGACGGTATGAGGCAGATCCTGACTGGGGCGAGCAAAAGCAGATCCGTCGTCTGCTTCGGCGAGGGTCCACACGAGAGAGTTATCACCGTAGCCCGACAGACACGAAACGATCGTCGTGGCCACAGGAGCTCCCGCTCTGGTCACGACGACGCTGGCTGAGGATAGGTCAGCGTCTTTAAGCGAGAACGACCACCGAGGAAAAATCAACGAGTAGGGGACGTAGCCCGGCGGCGGCCATGCGACGAATTCCTCGCGCGTCGCCGGATACGAACGGGGCGAATCAAAAACCCAAAGAGCGTTTGCCGCCGGATCTGCGGTTGCTGGAATATCACCGGTTCCCATTTCCTGAGTCGGAGGATAAAGAAGCCAGCGACGATGGCCAACATCCGCATTGGAACTGCCCGGATCTTCAACGTATCCAGTCATTGCCTCCGGCCCGAAGACACCCAAGTATAGATTTGATTTGGCCGCTGCCTCGGCACCATCCGCCGAAAAAAACCGCCAAGACGAGGGTGGAAAGTGATCTAGTTGCCCGTTGGCACTCATCATTAACGCCGCTTTTTGGGCCTTGGCAGAGAAAACCGCGTTCCACCGCACATTGGCTGGAACACCCGCGAAGGCTCGCAATGCATTCAAACGCAAAAGGACCGCTGACTGAAAACCTGCCGACGTTGTTCCCGCATCACCCGTCGTTACGTTTCCGGTCCAGCTGGGGGCAACTCCCTCGGACGCCATATAAACTGCATTGAAAAAGTTACGCGACGCGCGCCGACTGGTTGTGTTCAGCTGAAGGCCGGTCGCCGGCATCGACGCGGCCAGAGAGCGCTTAGTCTCCGGCACAGCCGCTCGCAGTGGCGGTTGTCCAAGGTATGGCAAATCATGCCGCTCGACCGGACTTGGAACCTGCGCCGTCGTCGATCCGCACAGGAATGCCAAGCACGAGCAATTAACCACCGCCTCCGCCAACGAACGTTTGAGGGATGAAGGGAGTCTTTTCGGCATGGCCTCACGTAGCTCTTTCGCTCTCCTTCGTCACTTGAAAAATTTCGTAAAACGGACCGGGCGGCGGTCCTACGACTTTACATCGCTGCGCTACGGTTCTCTCAAAATCGCTCATGCCTTGTCACGTTTCTTGACGCGGGTCATAGTCATTGTCGCGACGTTTGATAACCTCCGAACCAGAACATGAAACCAAACACCACAATGAATACATCACTACCCGCCGACTCGCCACTGATGAAAAAAATCGAAGCGCTCTGCCCCGGCAGTCCGCAAATCCAGCAATGGGTGGCGGAATTCGCTGCCATCACCGAACCGGACGATGTGTATCTCGCCGACGGGTCGGAGGCAGAGGATAAGGTCATGCGTCAAAAACTCGTCAATGCGGGTGCTGCGCTTTGGCTGAATCCGGAGAAACGCCCGAATTCGCTACTGGTGCGCTCCGACCCGCGTGACGTCGCCCGCGTTGAGAGCCGCACATACATCTGCTCCCGCGCCCAAAAAGATGCCGGCCCGACCAACAACTGGGAAGCCCCGGCGGTGATGAAAGAAAAGATGCTAGGCCTCTACCAAGGTTGCATGAAGGGTCGCACGCTTTATGTGATTCCGTTCTGCATGGGACCGCTCGGCTCTCCGATCGCTCAATACGGCGTGGAACTATCCGACAGCCCGTACGTGGTCGCCAACATGCGCATCATGACTCGCATGGGTGCCGCCGCGCTGGAACAAATCGGCACCAGTGAGTCGTATGTAAAATGCCTGCACTCGGTCGGCTATCCGCTCACAGACGGCAAAGCCGATGTCTCCTGGCCCTGCAATCCGGCCGACACCTACATCACGCACTTCCCCGACGAGCGTTTGATCATGAGCTACGGCTCGGGTTACGGCGGAAACGCTCTGCTTGGCAAAAAGTGTTTTGCCCTTCGCATCGCATCCGCTATGGCGCGTGATGAAAAATGGATGGCCGAGCACATGCTCATCCTTGGAGTTAAAGACCCGAACGGCAAAAAAACTTACGTCACTGCGGCATTCCCAAGTGCGTGCGGGAAGACGAACTTTGCCATGCTCATCCCGCCGGACAGCATCAAAGCCGAGGGATACGAGGTCACGTGTGTCGGTGACGACATCGCATGGATCAAGCCCGGCCCCGATGGCACCCTGCGCGCTATCAACCCGGAAGCCGGATTTTTCGGCGTCGCTCCAGGCACCGCCTACGACACAAATCCGATGGCGATGGACTCGATCAAAAAGGACACCATCTTTACCAATGTCGCGTTGACCGACGACGGCGATGTCTGGTGGGAAGGAATGACCAAAACCCCGCCGGCTCACCTGATTGACTGGAAAGGGAACGACTGGACCCCGAACACCAAAGATGCCGAAGGCAAAAAAGTCCTGACCAGCCACCCGAACAGCCGGTTCACCGCGCCTGCTCAAAACTGCCCGATCATTGATCCCGAGTGGGAAAACCCGGATGGCGTGCCGATCAGCGCGATCATCTTCGGTGGTCGCCGCGCCTCGACGATGCCGCTCGTATTCCAATCATTCAACTGGCTGCACGGTGTTTACACTGGCGCGACGGTGGGTTCGGAAATCACGGCTGCTGCGGAAGGTGCCGCTGGCTCGGTGCGACGCGACCCGATGGCGATGTTGCCATTCTGCGGATACGACATGGGTGATTATTTTGCCCATTGGCTCGAAATGCGGAGCACAGTGAAACACATCCCGCGGATTTTCCACGTCAACTGGTTCCGCAAAGACTCGAATGGTAAGTTCCTCTGGCCCGGCTTCGGCGACAACATGCGCGTCCTGAAATGGATCGTGACTCGCTGCGATGTTGGAGCGCACGCTATCGAAACATCGATCGGTTGGGTGCCTGAGTATAAGGACCTCGACATGCGCGGCATCGAGCATGACATCACTCCTGAAAAATTCGCTGAGATCATGAAAATCGACCGCAGCGAGTGGCACCGTGAGTTGGTGCTGCAGGACGAATTGTTCATGAAACTCTATGCACACCTGCCAAAAGAACTCGTGTTCCAACGGGAACTCCTGATCTCGCGTCTCTAATCCGACACGAACAGAAGCAAAGCTCCCGGACGACATCCGATCGTCCGGGAGTTTTTTTGCGTCGGGCCGGCGGGATCGAGCGTGTGACGGGAAATTGAATTGCCAAATCCGGGCGGCATGATGGAATCACCGCCCGACATGTTTCTTCTGATATTCTATGTGCTTTTGGCGCTGTTCGTTTCGTTTGTGTGCTCGCTCTTGGAGGCGACACTTCTGACGATCACGCCCTCTGCAATCAACAATGCCAAGCAGCAGGGCCGCCGATGGGCTGTGTTGATGGAAGGCTATAAGCTCAACATCGAGCAGCCACTCTCGGCGATTTTGACGCTGAACACAGTGGCTCACACGATGGGCGCTGCCGGGGCTGGTGCCCAATACGCCCGCGTGTTCGGCAATACGGGTGAGGCAATTTTTGCGGGCGCGTTGACTCTGGCGATCTTGATTTTAACAGAGATCATCCCAAAGACACTCGGCTCCCGATATGCGTTACAGCTGGCCGGAGTAACCGCATTGATCTTGCCGTTTATGATCACCGGGCTAGCACCGCTGGTCTGGCTTTGCCGACAGGTGACCCGATTGATCACACCCGCTGACCCAAACACGGCCGGGATGCACCGGGAGGAATTGTTAGCGATGACTCGCCTCGGTGCGGAGTCAGGCCAACTCGACAAGAGCGAAAGCGAATTTGTGCACAATTTGATGCAGCTGCACTCGACGAAAGCATGGGACATCATGACTCCGTGGACGGTCGTATTCGCGCTGCCGGAGTCGATGCCACTCACTGAGTTCGTCGAAATCATCGAAGAAAAACCATTCACACGAATCCCGGTTTATCAGGGCAATCCGGACGATATCAGTGGCTTTGTGATTCGTGGAGAGGTGCTGCTGGCGCATCTCAAGGATGCTGCGGACACAGCGACCCTTGCAGACGTGAAGCGCCCGCTTGCAATCGCGGTCGAGAGCACGCCAGTCGATGTGATTTTTCGCCGCTTTGTGGCCGAGCGGCATCAGGTCCTGCTGGTCGTGGATGAGTTTGGAACCAATGTTGGTCTTCTGAGTTTTGAAGATGTGATCGAGACGATCTTCGGGATCGAGATCATGGATGAAAAAGACAAAGTCGCCGACCTTCAGCTGCACGCGCGGAACCTGTGGCGCGAGCGGGCAAAAAAGATGGGTATTAGCGTGGCCGAGGAGCCCGTGGCCGCGGTGAATTCGCCGAAAGAGTGATCTTGCCGTCAAGCTACGGGGTTTGGGGTCGCGAGAAAACGAGCCCGTTCAGCCATGTGATCAACTCGACGCCACCGAGGAAGATGAGACCGATGTAGAGCGCGGCAATCACAAACACAACGACACTCGCAATCAGCATCGCCCCATCGCGCTCTGAGATAGCAGCTGCGGCGAATAGCACGGCCACCGCAGGGAACAAGTTACTGAGCGGAACTGGCAACGGAAGCAGAAGCAATATCCCGCTGGCAGCGATACCAATGCCAGTCGCAAATTGAATTAGCGGCCATTCGAACACCCACTGAACACGCGGGTGGAGGAATTTTTCGAGCCAGCGCAGGACGACCGCACCGCCGTTGAAGATTTTCGTGAGCAAGACGGCCGGGATCCTTTGATCCATGAGTCGTTTCGGCAACCACGGTTTTCGCCGAAAAGCAAAGCGCAGGCCAAGCAGCACGATAACAATGCCAAAGGGCGTAGAAAATCCAGGAATCGTAATCGGCTGACAAAACGGAAGCGCTATGAACACAAGCAGAAGCGGATACAAACGGCCTTGCAAGTGGTCGAAGATCTCCCGAAACGTGAGCCCATTTGCGGCGCCCAACTCGGCTAAGCCGAAAAGCTCGGTCGATAGGCGAGACGGGAGCGGGTGTTTGGATGATTCGGCAGAGTTCATCATTTAGGCCAAAGCATGTAGAGATAACCGAAATAGCAGGCTAGGAGCAGCGAGCCCTCGATCCGTCGCACCCGCAGACCGGTCCACAACAGCGGCAGCAGCAACACCGAAATCCCAATCATTACGAGGTAATCCGTCACTTGAATATTCGTCACCGCAATCGGCGCGACCAAGCCGGACACGCCCAGAATGCCCAGGATGTTGAAGATGTTTGATCCGACGATGTTTCCAATCGCGATGTCTGGCTCCTTGCGGATCGCGGCCACAACAGAGGTGGCGAGCTCCGGCATACTCGTGCCAGCAGCCACGATGGTGAGGCCGATGATTGCCTCACTCACTCCGAGTGATCGCGCGATGGTAATGCAGTTTGTGACGAGCAAGTTCGAGCCGAGAACGAGGAGTACCAGCCCGCCGACGAGAAATCCCACATCCCAGATCCAGTGTTTGGATTTGGGCGGGATGCCCTCTGCATATTCGTCCGCAATCGCGGCGGACGTTTCCTTCTTGGCAAGCCATACATTAAAGGCCGTATAAGCGATCAAGCCAGCGAAGAGGAGTCCCGCTTCCGACCTGCTCAACGTGCCATCAAGGAGGAGAAGGGGCAGGATGATCGCGACGGCTATCATCACCGGCGCATCGATTTTTACGATTTGCAGCTTCACCGCCACCGGACAAACCAGTGCCGTAATGCCAAGGATGATCCCGATATTGAAGATGTTCGATCCTACGACATTACCGATGGCCAAATCACCTTGTCCTAGGAAGCTCGCTTTCAAACTTACGACTAATTCAGGCGAACTCGTGCCAAACGCAACCACCGTGAGCCCGATGACCAACGGCGTCAACCCGGCCCGAAGCGCGATAGAGGCACTGCCACGCACGAGCCCCTCCGCCCCGGCCGTGAGGACGAGCAATGACAAAACGACTAGCAGAATAGGAATCAACATGGATGGTCGAAATTTTTGAACCGGCAGCATATCGCACCATTCGCTCAAGTTGTCTCGCAAAAATGAGAGGAATCGGGATTGCGTCCTTGATGTTGGGTGGGATGTTGTCTCAATTAGACCCAATGCCGACCGTCTTTCTGAAGTTTCTACGCATCCATTGGTTTCTGGCGATTTTGACCATCGTCCTTGGCTGCGTGGGTGTGTATGCCGTTTATGCGGCGACGTGGATGCGTGACGTAGATTTCTGGAATCGGCAAGCAGTCTTTTTGGCTGTCGGGGTGCCGATCATGCTGGTGATTGCGTTGTTCGATTACCGTTGGATCCGCTGGGGCGCGGTGCCATTTTATGTCATATCGGTCGTATTGCTCGTGCTGGTGCGGGTGATGGGTCGCGAAACCTACGGAGCCAAAAGCTGGTTGGACCTTGGATTTATCAGTGTTCAACCGGCGCAGTTGGCGATTGTCTCTGGTATCCTCACGGTCGCCGTTTTTCTCGAAGCGACCACCCGACTGCACGCCATCCTCCGCCTCCTCGGGGTCGGCGTGATTATTTCGGTGCCATGTTTTTTGATTCTGACGCAGCCGGATTTGGGTTCGACGATTGTTTGGTTCCCGGTCGTGATGGCGATGTTGTTCGTGGGAGGAATCCCGAAGCGCTACCTTGCGGCCATGCTCCTAGTGGTCGTGGCGGCGATCCCAGTGGTCGCGAATTTTGGAATCAAGCCTTACCAGAAAGCCCGAATTACGGCATTTTTGGATCCGAATGCCGATCCGCTCGGCGCTGGGTGGACGATCAACCAGTCGTTGATCGCGGTGGGATCTGGAGGGATCGAGGGCAAAGGGTTTAAAGCACAGAATACGCTGACTGAGCTTGGCTTTCTCCCAAGCACGATCTCGCATAACGACTTTGTGTTTGCTGTGTTCGCCGAGCACCATGGATTCATTGGCAGTGTGCTGCTGATCAGTGCTTTTGCGTGTTTGTTGATGATGGGACTGCAGGTAGCCCTGCTAGCCCGTGACCCGATGGGAAGAATCATCGCGGCGGGTATCATCGCAGAATTGTTTACCTACGCATTCATGAACATCGGCATGACGATTTCAGTCACCCCGGTGACGGGTTTGCCGCTCCCGTTTATTAGCTATGGCGGCACGTTTTTGCTGACGACGCTCGCCAGCATCGGGCTGCTCCAAAGCATCTGGGTTCATCGCAAAACACTGAGCTGATCCACCCACACCCAATCCACAAGCACTATGCGCTTATCTCTCCCTCCCTCAGCCGTCCTCGCAGCGGTCGCCGCGTTGTTAATGTGCCTCCCTGCCGTCGCGGCGGACGCGCCATCCACGATCAAAGTGGTTTGTTGGAACATCGAGTGGTTCCCAGGGAAATTCCGGACATCCACGCCGGATCAGTCAGCGGCGCACATGGCACTGGTGCAATCCGAAATCACGCGAATCAACCCAGACGTTCTGCTCGCACAGGAAATCGGGAGCTGGCAGGCATTTGCCGAGCTGGTGTCGGCAGTCCCGGGGTTGCAGCCCGCTGTGGTTTCCGCATTTTCGAGCGAGCAGACCGGCGAATACTGGGCCCAGCAGCTCGCTATCGCAAGCAAACTGCCAGTGTTAGCCGCATGGTCCGAACCATGGAAGGCCGGCGAAAAGATCACGCCCCGCCGGGGATTCAGCGCCATCGCCGCGCAGCTCCCAGGCTCGAATCAGTTGATCTTGTTCTACTCCGTCCATCTCAAAAGCAACCGGTCCAGCAACGATGCCGAGACGCAGCTAAACTTCGACACCCGAGATGAAAGCGTGCGCCAGTTGTTGGAGCATGTGGCCGCGATGGAATCTGTGATGTTTAAAGACCGTGTGGCCGGCGTGGTCATCGGCGGCGATTTCAACACGAACAATGATGGCCAATTTGGCGACCGGGTGATTCGCATGATGGAAGACGGTGGATTCCACAACTCCTGGGGAAAAACGCAGCGGGCGGATCGATTGACATGGCGTGGTGATGAGCGGTTCGAGCCGACGACGTTTGATTTCATATTCACGAAGGGACTTGGCACACCGAAAGCTGCACTATTGGACGTGCCCGAAGGATGTAGCGACCACCGACCGTTCGCGATCGAAATCGAGCTTCCAAGAAAACCCAACCAAACTCCCTGATTCCTCGCACTATGGCGCTCCTCATCCGCAACGCGGACATCATCAACGCAGACTCCCGCTATCAGGCGGATATCTTGTGCGAGGGCGAAATCATCACCCGGATTGCCAGCCACATCGAGCCCCCTGCGGATGCAGAGGTGATCAATGCGACAGGGAAGTATGTCTTCCCTGGATTCATCGACCCGCACACCCATGTTTACCTGCCATTCATGGGGACCTACTCCAAGGACAATTACGACACAGCCGGGCGGGCGGCATTGATAGGCGGAACGACGACGATTTTTGACATGTGTTGCCCGTCGAGAAGTGAGGATGCGGCAAGCGGGTTCGCAACGTGGAACGAACAAAGCACTGGCAATGCCGCGTGCGACTACAGCTACCACATGGGAGTGACGAGGTTTGACGAACAGTCCGCCGACCAACTCCGTGCCATCGTGGCTGCGGGCGTCCGGTCGTTCAAAGTGTTTTTGGCATACAAGGGGGCGTTCGGAGTCGATGACGGCGAGCTTTATCAAACGCTCAAACTGGCCAAAGAGCTTGGCGTGGTAGTTTGCGCTCATTGCGAAAACGAAACGCTCGTGGCGGAGCGCCAAGGCGAGCTAGTCGCCGCGGGACTCACCGGCACTGCATCACATCACGAAAGCCGTCCACCCAGCGTCGAAGCCGAAGGCGTGCATCACCTAATGACATTCGCCGAGTTAACAGGCGCGGAAACCTATATCGTGCACCTGAGCTGCGAGGAAGCATTGCGCGAGGCGATCGACGCCCGGTTGCGCGGCGTGCACGTGTCAGTCGAGACGCTGATTCAATACCTCGTGTTGGACAAATCCGACGCCGAGCGACCTGATTTTGAAGGAGCCAAATATGTAATGTCCCCTCCCCTGCGCGATGCAAAAAACCAACGCGTTTTGTGGGATGCCCTGGCGTCCGGCCTGATCCAAACGGTCGGCACAGATCACGCGCCATTCGACTTTTACACTCAGAAACCTATGGGCAAAGACGACTTCCGGAAGATTCCTAATGGGATTCCTGCACTGGAGGATCGGATCAACCTGCTCTACACGCACGGCGTGTGCAGCGGGCGGATCGACCTCCACACCCTCGTGGATGTCGCCTCTACGCGCGCGGCCAAAATTTTCGGTCTTTTCCCGCGCAAGGGAACGATTCAACTCGGCGCGGATGCAGATTTGGTAATTTTTGATCCTACCTATCGGGGCAACATTCACGCTGCCAACCAAACGATGAACGTCGACTACAGCGCGTTTGAAGGATGGGAGATCCATGGCCGTCCTGGGACGGTGACCCTCCGCGGCGAGGTCGCCGTGAGGGATGGTAAGTTTGTTGGCACGCCGGGACGCGGGCAGTTTTTGCGACGACAGAAAACGGACTAGACCGGATTTGGTCGAGGCCGTACGACGAGGAATGGACGCTCTTCGGCTTCGCACCAGAGGCGATAGACGTTTTCGACGTTTCTCCGCGCTCCGCTGGCCGGCAACCGAAGCACCCCATGCCGTTTGGCTGACTCGAACAAGATGCGTTCTTTTTGGGTGAGACGGTGACCGATCGCTCGACTGCCGATTTTTTGCTTGGTTGGTAAACCTCGCGAGAGCCGCTCTACATCATCTTTGGATGGTCTGTGCATTCGTGAGGTTTACGCTTACGACGCCGCGTCAGGTGCGGATACAATGGCCGTTTATAGCAGAATCAACACTTTTCTGATTGATATCTTGCCGCGTGTCGTGGAATATCACGATATGGTTGATCGATTGACAGATGCCCAAAGACGAATTGTGCGGGTGGTCGAGCGGATGGAGCGCGCCGGGGAGCCGGCGTTTGTTCCGGATTTGGTGCAGTCGCTTGGACTTGCGGCCGAAAGCAGTATCACCCCGACGCTACGCTTGCTCGAAAAACATGGTGTGTTATCGATGCACGGCGGAGGGAGTCGAGGTCGATCCCGCGTGGTTCGCTTAACACCCCGAGCACGTTACGGCGTCGGACTTGGAGGACTACCGCTGCTTGGAACAATTCCCGCAGGACCGCTTAGTGAGGCACTAGCCGAACCAGAGTCCGTTTTGGAGGATCATGCGTTGCTATCGTATCGGGAGGGGGACTTTCTATTACGCGTGAAAGGCGACTCTATGATCGGAGACGGGATCTTGAACGGTGACAAAGTGCTTCTGAGGCCCGGCGTCGCGGCCCACTCCGGAGAAATCGCTGCCGTGTTGGTAGGAGATGCCCACGAGGCTACGCTAAAGCGGGTCTATTTCAAACCCGGCATCCAGCACGTAATTCTGCGAGCGAGCAATCCGGCTTACGCGGATCTCGAAGTCCCAGCAGAGGATGCAACAATCGCAGGGGTTTTTCGCGGATTGATCCGGGATGCCGCTTGAAGAGGGCCTATTGCTGATTACTCAGATCAAAGGTCGTGAGTAACACCGGGAATCGGCACGATCACTTCCGTGTTTGGCAGTTTGCGACCTAGCTCCCCGCGGAACCATTCGATGGCGGGCGGGTCACCATGGACGAGAACGATCTTTTTTGGCGCGAGCTTCACGGCGTATTCGAGTAGGCGCTCGCGGGACGAATGCGCACTGAAGTTGAATTCTTCAATGTGACAGCGTCGTTTGACTGGCGGCAGGGCTTCATTAAGGACAATATCGTCGTTGGGTGATGATCGACGCAGGCGACCAGCCGGCGACTGAGGATCCGAGTATCCAACAAAAAACAACGACTGCTTGGGATCGGGTAAGATTTTCCGAGCCCAAATGTTTGACAGCGTGTTTTCGGTCATCATTCCGCTTGAGATCGCAAAGATCGCCCCGCTTTTTGCCGGCAATGTCTCCACATCACGACCCGAAAGGACATAGGGAGCAACCTCGTGAAGAAGATGGAGGTCGTTGTGAGTGCGGTCTGCAGCGCGGGCGTAGTGATCGTAAGCGGTGGTGATTTTGGTGCTTAATCCTCCGATGTAGATTGGCGCCTGCGGGAAAAGACCTGCTTGTTTCATCTGCCAGAGCATCGCAAGAACCTCCTGCGACTTCCCGAGTGCAAAGACGGGAATCGTCACGCTTCCACCCCGCTCGAAGGCAGCAACAATCGCATCGGCAAACCGCTTTTCCTCGGCGTCGCGTGTGAAGCCGGGAGCTTGCGGGCTGTCGCCTCGAGTGGTTTCCATCACGAGCACATCCACGCCACTCTCCGGAAATGCCGCTGGTGCCATCAGGGTTTGACGGTCGAAATTGACATCCCCTGTATAAAATAACGTCTTCCCCTCGGGCGAGCGGAGCATTACACCCGTCGATCCCAAGATGTGTCCCGCGTGAAAAAACTCAAGCGTCGGTTCGCTGCCATCGCCATGGCCGCGCTCGCCGGATACACAATACGGGAGCCCAACAGGCATCGGTGTCCACATGAGTTTCGAGAAATCAATGCCGCGATGGGTGAAAAGCGGATAGTCCATGATCCCCTCGTCCTCGCGCTGTCGAGCCATCACGTTCGTCGAATTGTGAAGCATGATTTCTCCGATCCGGCTGGTCACATCAGTCATGAACACACGCGCCTTTTGCTCCCGCCGGGTAAGAATCGGCAGCGACCCGATATGATCCTGATGGGCGTGAGTAACCACAATGGCATCGACGGAGCCATCGGGCACCTTGCCAAAATCGGGAGTCGCAGCCATACCGCGCTCCACGGGATGCAATCCGGAATCAATGATAATTGTTTTTCCTCCGGTGCGGATGGCGTAGGAGTTTGCACCGATTTCGGTGCGTCGAGTAAGGCTGGTAAACTGCATCAACGAACAGCATACGGGCACAGTGGCCCCGGAGGGAACGCAAATCATCGCATGGGCCCCACGTCTCCACATCCACTCGGTCGGATGTCGTGCTTGATATGCAGGATTGCGCGGTTTAGGGTCTCGGTCCTTTCATGAGCCAGAAAAAACTCACCCTCGGGCTGCCATCCGGCAGTCTTTTTGATTCTACCATCGATCTTTTTGCAAAAGCGGGATTCGCAATCTCCGGATCGAAACGCTCGTACCGTCCTTCGATCGATGACGCCGAAATCGAGATCCGACTACTTCGCGCTCAGGAGATCAGCCGCTATGTCGAGGGCGGATTTCTCGATTGCGGCATCACTGGCAAAGACTGGGTCGCCGAAAACAAATCCAACGTCGAGGTGCTTGCCGAGTTGCCCTACAGCAAAGTCAGCGCCAATCCCACGCGATGGGTGCTTGTCGTTCCCGAAGATTCTCCATTTCAAAATGCAGAGGACCTCGCAGGAAAACGAGTCGCCACCGAGGCCGTCGGACTCACCAAGCAATTTTTTGCGGACCGCGGAGTCGCCGTGGATGTCGAGTTCTCATGGGGTGCCACCGAGGTCAAAGTGCCCGACCTCGTCGATGCGATTGTCGACATCACGGAGACCGGATCATCCCTGCGCGCGAACAAACTCCGCATTATCGAGACGTTGATGGAATCGTATCCCGTGTTCATCGCTAATCGTGCTGCGGGCGCAGATTCTTGGAAGCGCTCGAAGGCGGAAAACGTCGTTCTTTTGCTCAAGGGCGCTCTTGCAGCCCGAAGTCTGGTCGGATTAAAAATGAACCTTCCTGCCTCGGCGCAGAAGAATTTGCTTGAGACGCTGCCCGCTCTCAGGAATCCTACAGTTTCGCCTCTGGCCCAAAATGGATGGGTCGCGGTTGAAACTGTCATCGATGAAAAGACCGTCCGAGAAATAATCCCCGTGCTCAAAGCATTGGGGGCAGAGGGAATAATCGAATATCCCCTAAACAAGGTCGTCTATTAATAAGTAACTACATGGGCTCACTCAAAAAAAAGCGAAAAGCAAAGATTGCAAAACACAAGCGACGGAAACGCATGAAAGAAAACCGCCACAAGAAGCGGTTGCGTTACAAGTCTTAGCGGGTAGATTTCTCGCATGAAACCGGCCCAAGCAGTTTTACGATCCCCCCGAAATTATCCGGGAATCGCACTACTCCTCGGGTCGGTCCTCCTTTTGCCAATCGCGCAAGCGTCATCGTCGGATTACATTCTGGACGAAAGCCAGCGAGAGCCGGAGAGCACTGGCCTTAGTTCCAAGGCCGAACGTGAAGCAGAGGCGATGGCGCGATTCGTCACCGGGGTTTTTGAAGAAGAATCTCTTGGACCTGAACGTGCCATGGAGAGTTTTCGCCGGGTGCTTGAGATCGATCCTGGATTCACCAGCCTTGCGATCGACGTAGCCCATGACTATTTGCGTCGGGGTGCCTCGACCGAAGCAATCGGGGTGTTGAAAGATGCACTCAAGGCGTCACCCAAGGACATCGAGATCGCTCTCGCCCTCTCATCGGTTTACCTGAGGCATCTCCGCAAGCCGGATCTCGCGGCGAGGTATGCCGAGCAGGCGATCACTGCCGATCCCAAAGCGATTGGCGGATACGAAGCACTCTGGGAGATCGCACTGGCTGAAGGAAATACGGCGAGTTTGAACAAGTCGCTCGACCGTGCGTTTCGCTCGAAGAGCGACTCGCCGGAGTTTTGGATCAAGCTCGCGGAACTCTACACCACGAGCACGTCGGGCGATGCGTTCTCCGACGACGCGTATTCGCCGAAGATCACGGCGTGCTTGGACCGAGCCATCTCTCACGCAGGAGAAGACGCCGTTTTATTGGCAAGAATTGCCGATTTCTATACAGTCAACCGGCAGTATGAACCTGCCACTGCGTTATACCAGCAGGTGATTTCACTGAAGCCGAATATGGCAAACGTCAATGAACGGCTTGCGGAAACACTCATTCAGCTCGGTCGATATGATGAAGCACTTCCTGTGCTTGAGGCCATCATCGCTGCCAATCCTCTCGATATACGCGCTTACGACCTCATTGCGCGCATCCACACGGAGCAGGAGTCTTTTGAAAAAGCGACTGCCGCCATCGAGCAGGCAATCATCATCGACAAATCAAACCCCTACCGGTATCAGCAGCTCGCAAGTTTGCTATTGTATTCCGGTGAAGCGAACCGAGCGGTAGATCGACTCGTTGAAGCCCGAAGAATCTTCCCACAAGTTCCATTGTTCACGCAACTGCACGCTAAAGCGTTGAGCATGACTGGCGCTCACGATGAGTCACTGGCGATGTTTGAGAGGGCGCAAGTCGAGGCATCCGTGTCGCAGCCTGAACTTCTGGATGGTGCATTTTACTTTGATTACGGAATGGCGACCGAGGCCGCTGGCCGATACGTCAAAGCCGCCGATTTGTTTCGTAAGTCAATCGAGTTGGACCCATACAACGCCGCACTCCCGCTTAATGCACTGGGATACATGTGGGCGGACCGAAACGAAAACCTAGAAGAAGCTGAGACTCTGATTCGTCGCGCACTCGAGCTAGAGCCAGACAACGGGGCCATCATCGACAGCTTGGGGTGGGTGCTCTATCGCAAGGGCGATTACGAAAATGCGTTACGCGAGTTACTGCGCGCCGCCAATCAAATCGCTAGCGCGGACCCCGTGGTTTACGATCACATCGGCGACACTTATCACGCACTAAAGCGGGATTCCGAGGCGCTTCTCTACTGGACTAAGGCGCTGCAATTGGACGCGGATGATGCGTCACTCGTGGAAAAAGTGGATCGCGCCACATCGCGGTTGGCCAAAAGCCTTACCGATGCCGAAGTCGCACCAGTGGAGTGACCCACGGATCAAGGGACGTCTAGCGTGGCACGCGAGTTTGAAACTGCGCTCCGCTCAAGCGGGAAGTTCCCAGCCAGAGCCACCTGCGTTTGTCCCTCATGCGACAACAAGAGGTCAATGAACACCCTGACAGGCGGCGGGATCTGTGCCGGTGATTCCCAACCCAAAACCATGTAAAGCTGCCGGGTGAGTGGGTATGTCCCGCCGTAGACCGTTTCGGCCGATACACCGATCGCTTCAGCTTCCGGCGCGGATATCACTGGCAGTGATTTTACGGCGTGAATCCGTGGACGATACTGAGCGAACCCAATCGACAGCGGGGTTTCCGAGACAAACGCCTCGACCCCACTCGGGAATGCGATGTCCCGTTTTTCCATCTCCGGGGAAAAGTCACCGGACAGTCCGATCGCCTGCGCGAAGCTTCTTGAAGTTCCCCATGATGGCCAGCCACCCACCAGACTGATTGCGCCCGTGAGCGACGATCCGGGGAACTGCGCCCATGCTTTTGCTCCACCTGCTGCACCAAACATTTCACGCAATTCATCAAATCGAATCGCGGTCAGAGCGTTCGTCGGATGCACCAACACCTCGACTGCATCCAGCGCGATCGGAACGATGATTGGTGCATGACCCGTGCGATTCTTGAACTCCGCGAGTTGCGCGTCGGTCGGCAACCGGCTCACGATGGCAACCCCCGTGTCACCACTTGCCAGTGCTTCCGCTGAGTGGTCGCTCGAAGTGAAAAATATCTTCTCGTCAAAATCGGCTTCACCCCGAAACAACTTCATCAAAATATTGGTGACAAATCGATATGCCGTTCCCGAGACGTAAATCGAAAACATCTCTCCGGTCGGAACTCCCGGTTGCCAATTGGCGCGCGGATAACCAGCAACTCCCAACACATCACTCGCGATTGTGTTCGAGATGCTTAGGTCTCTCTCCCGGCGGACGCGCAGAGCGGAGTCTGCCGATTCAAATTGCGCATCTGCTGCAGACAGCAATCGCTCAAGAGCCGCCTCCTCGGATCCGGTCAACGCATCCAACTCCTCGACCACGGGAAATGCGGCCAATCCTGTGAGGACGAGCGGGCCTTGGATGCGGCGAACGGTGGCCCGCGTCGCAGTCGGGTATTTTCTCAGCGGCACGACAAATGTATCCGATGCACCAGCGATGCGCGTCTCCGCGAGGTTTCCGAACAAATCTACCGCCACCACTTGACCGGCATCATCAAATAACTGAACCGCGAGATCCGTGCCATCCAAGTCATCAAAAGCAATAACGACGGCCAAAGCATCCGGTAAAAAATCACGCTTCAACCAGAAATCCACTCGTCCCTCACCAATTGTTTGATTCGCATCGACGACCCAAGCACTAGACCCTCCGTGGGGCTTCAAAGCGCCGTTATGAAAGGAAATCCGATCCAACCACGGTGGCAGCTCCTGAAACTCCGGCAGCCCATTTTCAAAATCTACTTCCAGGATGTCAGCCGAGCGATCGCGGTCGGCCTCGGCACCCCAACCAAGCGGGCATGCCATCGCAAAACATAACGCACCCACCGTCCACGCATGAAAAATATGCCGATTCGCTTTCACGCTGCGAGTCGACACAGGCGGGCTCAAAAACTCAATCCCGAAATTGTAAACACACTCAGGCGTCGAAGCTGCGGGTGAGGACCGGGCATCATGCGATCGGCGACGGCGATGAAGTGGACACCTCCTGTCTTTTCAGCCAATCTGCGTCGATGCCGGAAGCGGAAAAGTTCGTCCACTCACATTCTGAGCCAGTCTTCAAGGGTTGGGCGAAACCCGGTCCGGTCCCACCGGGGGCCGTCGGAGCAGGGCCGGAAATAGCGAGCGGCGAGACCTTGGATGCTATCAGTGGATACTTCCGCATTTTTCAATTGAAGGCCGGTCATCGATTTTCGACGGACGATGTGCTTACCGCATGGTATGGGACAAGCCTGTGCCCCACGGCTGGAGCGGTGCTCGACCTCGGTAGCGGCATTGGGGCGGTCGGCATGATTGCTGCATGGCGATTGCAAGGAGCGCGATTTGTCACGGTGGAGGCGCAGTCAGAAAGCGTGCGCTTGGCTCGCAAGTCGGCATCCTGGAATGGACTCACACAGCGATATCAAATCAGGGAAGGGGATTTCCGTGATCCGGGCATTCTTAGTGCAGACGAGAAGTTTGACCTAGTTCTTGGCAGCCCGCCGTATTTTCCATTCGGAAGCGGGCCCGAAAGTGATCACCCTCAAAAGATGGCATGCCGGTTTGAACTCCGGGGAGACATTGCCGACTATTGTGCCACGGCGGCGCGTCAACTCGCACCGGGCGGAATTTTTGCCTGCGTGTTCCCGGTGGATCCTTCTCATCAATTGAAACGCGTGCATGCCGCAGCCGACAACTCCGGCCTTGTGATTGTGCGGTGGCGTCCGGTCGTTTTGCGCGAAGGCAGCAAGCCGTTGCTGGGTTTGTTCAGCCTGATGCGTGCCGCTGACCTTCCTCTGCATCTTCACGGCCAGGCGTGGATTGAACCACCCCTCATCATTCGCACCAGTTCCGGTGCCGTTCACCCCGAATACGTGACCGTAAAACTATCCTTCGGGTTTCCGCCGTGAACCGAATGGCCTTTGATCGGGCTGTCGCCCAGTTGCTAGGCCGCGGCAGGGCCGCCGTTGAGGGCCCGGGCCTTTTGCTGGGCGAGGAGGCAGAGTTCTGCGGCTTTGAATGCATGGGACTGCGTCATCGCGTTTTCGGTGCGATTAAGGCAATCCAGAATCAGCTGACCGAAAAACGGAAACCCGACACGACCCGCGCACGGGATGCGCTGTTCGCCTTTGCTGTCCACGAGAATGAGTTGGTCCCCGCCGTTCTGCGTAGCCACATCCGTGTATTTGCGGAGTTCGATGTAGCCAGTGGTGCCAAGGATCACTGTGCGTCCATCGCCCCATGCGCTGAGGCCGTCGGGGGTCAGCCAATCGATTCGGAAATAGCCTGAGGCCCCGTTGTCAGCGACGAGGCTGCATTCGCCGAAGTCCTCGAGCCCGGGATAATCGGGGTTGGCAAAGTTGCCGACGGCGCTGGACGCGATCGTGGCATCGGTGGCTCCGGTGAAAGAGAGAAACTGCTCGCATTGATGGCTGCCGATGTCGCAGAGGATTCCGCCGTATTGTTCCGGATCAAAGAACCAAGGTGGCCTGGTCGGAGCACTCAGGCGATGGGGGCCGGTTCCCATGGTTTGGACCACACGTCCGATGAGACCTTCCTTGATCAGAGTCCCCGCATGCACGGCGCACTCCACATGAAGGCGCTCGCTGAAATAAACCATGTATTTGCGATGGGTCTCAGAAACCGTCTTCTTTGCCTCCTCGAGCTGGGCGAGGGTGGTGAACGGGGTTTTGTCGGTGAAGTAATCCTTGCCGGCACGAAGCACTTTGCAGCCTAGCGGTCCACGAAGGTGCGGGATCGCCGCGGCGGCCACGAGGTGAACGTCAGGATCATCAAGGATCTGCTCCAAACTGGGCGCTGCACTCGCGCCGGGGTGCTTTTGCAGCAATCCCGAGACCTTGGCGGGATCAGGATCATAGACCCACTTGAGGGTCCCGCCGGCTTCCGTAAGCCCGTTGCATTGGCCATGGATATGGCCATGGTCCAGATGTGTCGCAGCAAAGATAAATTCGCCGGGTTTGCAAACAGGAGCCGGTTTCCCAACCGGGGCATAGTTCATTCCATCAGCAGCACTCATAGGTTATTGGAAACAAGGTTTTCTGTGAGGTAGCGGAACGACTGGGCCAAGGAATCGACAGGATCCCCCGGGCAAACGTCCTGCTCTACAATGAACCACTCGCAACCGGATGTTTCGGCGGCTGCGATGATCTTTGCGAAATTCAAATTGCCCGCGCCGATTTCGCAGTAGTTGGGCTTGTTTTCGGCGGTCGTCATGTAGTCCTTGAGATGAATCAAGGGCAGCCGTCCGGCCAGGCGTCCGCACCACTCGACGTTATCTCCTCCGCCGTAGTGGACCCAGTAGGTGTCGGGTTCCGCCTGCAGGTGGGCCGGGTTGGTCTTGGCAAAAATCCGTTCAAAGATGGTCGTTCCGCCAAGCTTGCGGAACTCGTGGTTGTGATTGTGATAGCAGAGGACTTGGCCGGCGGCAGCAAGCACGGCCCCCGCGGCATCGAGCTTCGCGATCCATTGATCGACCGTCGCCTCGTCGCCGAAATCTACATCCTGGGGGAACGGATACGTGGTGAATTTGCAGCGCAGCTTATGAAGGCGCTCGACGACTTTCCCGGGGTTGCTGAGAATCTCCTCCGAGCCTTCATGGGTCGCGCAGCAAACCAGCCCCTCCCGATCGAGAATCGCCATCAGCTCATCCTCGGGGATGGGGCCCATGCCGCTGACCTGGACAGCCGTGTATCCGACCTCGCGGATGCGGTGAAGGGTTATGGCGATGTCGGACGGCGTTTTCAGGAGGTCACGGCAGGTGTAAAGTTGGGCGGCAATCTGGGCGGTTTTCATGGTGTTTTGGAGTTGCTTAAGAACCCGGGTAAAGATCGGAATTTCGACGCAGACGCAGAGAATCTCCATCCAAGATCAGAAGGCCAATTTCGCCGGCGAGCGGAGTCGTTTTGGTGGATCGGGCGCTCATGGGGGCTTCGTTTGGCTTAGAAAGATTTGGAAAAGTCGGAATCGACGGCGGCCCTGCTCCTTGCTTTTTTGCGAACCTTGGACCCTGCAACCAAAGCCGCGAGCCGATTCTCGTAGGCTTTACCGGAAAGCGGCAGAGTCACCGTTTTTTCCGAAAGCGATGAGAATAAAATGGCATTGCCCAGCTCGACCGAATGAATCCCCTCAGGTCCCGGAGCCAATAGTTTTTCGCCCCTTAGAATCGCACCGACAAAGTTCTTTATGATGCCCAGATGTTGCTCGCCGCGATGATCAGGCAGAGGAATCTGAACATTCCAAACGTCCGGTCGGGAGAAGCTGCATTTCGTCGTACGGCTGAATGTGGTCGTCGGAATCTCGTTTCTCGTGAACTCGATGCGGCCGTTCTCAAGCACCAGTCGCCCCCGTTCCGCAGTGACTTCCAGACGGTTGGTGCCCGGGGCCTCGCCGGTGGACGTGATAAACACCCCCGTCGTACCATCCGGATATTCAAAATAGGCAGTCACGTCGTCCTCAACCTCGATATCATGATAGCGCCCGAATTGGCAAAACCCGCGCACCTTGGATGGCATACCGAAGATCCACTGGTAGAGATCGAGATTGTGCGGGCATTGGTTGAGAAGGACGCCGCCGCCTTCGCCGCCCCACGTCGCCCGCCATCCGCCCGATGCATAATACGCCTCGGTGCGAAACCAATCCGTGATGATCCAATTGATTCTGCGGATCTTCCCAAGCTCCCCACTCTGAACCAACTGCCGCACCTTTTGATAATAGGGATCCGTGCGCTGGTTGAACATCGCGGCGAAAATTTGCTTCCGGTTCTTGTGCGCCGCAATCAGGCGCTCGCAGTCCGCCTTGTGTACGGAAAGCGGCTTCTCCACCAGCACATGCAGGCCTGCCTTGAGGGCCTCAATGCCAAGGGTGGTATGCAAATAGTGCGGAGTGACGATCAACACCGCTTCCACCGTGCCCGAAGCCACCATACTCCCGAGATCCCCAAAAAACGGGACCTCGGGAAACAATGAAGCTTTCGTTTTGTCCGTGTCGCAAACCGCTGCTAATTCCGCACCGGGGGCTTTACCATCCAACAGCGTGCGACAGTGGGCGATCCCCATGTTGCCCAAACCAATGACACCAATCCGAACAGAACATTTTTTCATTTGCGCATTTCAAATATCCCTACAGGTGTGAGGTCTTTATGCATGAAAGGTCAACCACGGATTTCCATCCGCACCACATCCGCTTTGGCCGAGGCGTGGCTAAATCTCGGACGCAAAAAGCCCGCAGCGATCATTGCCCTCAACGACCGATTGGCGCTTGCGATGATTTCCACGCTGAGGAGCGATAAAATCTTCGCACCCGATGATTTTGCAATCGTGGGCTATGATGCAACGGAATTGGGCATGTTCTGTGATCCGGCGCTCACGACGATTGATCGATCCGTTCGTTTTAGAATTGCACCAAAACTGATTGTCCGGGCTTCGACGGGGCAATCCGTTTTGTCCGAGGAAGCTACCACGAAGCGCAACTAGCGGCCTGATGCGTCATAGTTCTCCTTGAATTTGCGATGGTTCTCCGGCTTTGTATGAGCGCAATGACTGACGACTTAAAAGCCAGCTACTCCAAGTATGTGATTCCGACATACGGACGGTTTGACCTGTGCATCGCGCGCGGAAGCGGGACGCGGGTGTGGGACTACGACGATCGTTCGTATCTGGACTTCGGCGGCGGGATCGCCGTTTGCTCAATTGGCCATGCGCATCCGCGGGTGACGGCAGCTGTTGTGGCTCAAGCGACAACGCTCGTCCACACGTCCAATTTGTATTATACCGGTCCGCAGGCCGAGGTTGCGCGTCGGTTGGTTGATTTCATTGGCTTGGACGGCAAAGTTTTCTGCTGCAACAGCGGCGCCGAGGCCAACGAGGGCCTCATAAAACTGGCCCGGAGATTCGGCCATGCCACAGGCGGACGATACGAGATTCTGACATTCAAGAACTCATTCCATGGCCGCACGATGGCGGGGATTTCCGCGACGGGTCAGGATAAAGTCAAAACCGGATTTGCGCCGCTACTCGACGGATTCCAGCATCTGGAACCGGGCAACATCGATGCGGTGCGCGCGGCAATCTCTGAAAAGACAGTGGCCATTCTGTTGGAGCCGATCCAAGGGGAAGGTGGAATCCACCTCGCCAAGCCGGAGTTTCTGCGCGCACTGCGTGCATTGTGTGACGAAGCGGACTTGCTTCTGCTTTACGACGAAGTCCAGTGTGGACTCGGAAGAACGGGTGATTGGTGCGGATGGCGATCGATCGCAGCGGATGGCGCCGAGCCGGATGCCGTCAGCTGGGCCAAAGGAATTGCCAATGGATATCCGCTTGGCGCATTTTGGGCAGGCACCCGAGACGCAGGAGGCACTCCGCTTTGCGACCTCTTGGGCCCTGGCTCTCACGGCACGACCTACGGAGGAAACCCGGTCATGTGCGCAGCCGCCCTCGCTGTGTTCGATGAAATCGAAGAAAATCATCTCTTGGCGCACGCCACCGCAGCTGGTCGACGGATCGTTGCGCACCTGGCCGCCGAACCGCTCGCGATTCACGAAATCCGCTCGGTCGGACTTATGATCGGGCTCGAAATCAATCCAAACGCCCTTTCGCAGTCGATTCTGGATTTGGCACCCACTCCCGCACTTGCTTTAACGAAACACCTTTTGCGCGCAGGGCTTTTGGTGGTGCCTGCCGGCGAACGGACGATCCGCCTACTGCCCCCGCTCAATGTCTCATTTGAGGATCTCGATGAAGCCGCCGAGATCCTTATTTCTGCGCTCGCCGCGCAATAGCTAAGGCCAAAAAGATTGGATAGATGCGAAAGTTTGCATTTACAATTCGACGAGGTGTGATTTACTTCACCTCCGCGCAACACTAAAAGCTATGCCGTCGGTCCTTGGGAATGTGTCCTCGACACCTTCCGCAGCGCCAAGGGAAACCCGGTAATAAGACCAATAAATGAGCCACCCCTGCGAAGCTATCCATGCATCGCAGAAGCTCCACCGCCAACATGCCAAAACGTTTGGGTAGATTCGAAATGCCAAAGTCTCTTTCTAGAGACGAAGCAACAGCCACCGACCATTACGCCAAGTTTATCGCCGAGCCATTTGATGCCGGCTATGGTCACACCATCGGAAATTCACTCCGTCGCGTCCTGCTTTCCTCATTGGAAGGCGCAGCCATCACCACCGTCAAGATCGAGGGCGCACCCCACGAGTTCACCAGCCTGCCGGGCGTGGTCGAAGACGTCGTGGACATCATCCTGAACCTGAAAAAGGTCAAACTGAAAGCCCACGACACGGAAGTCCGCAATCTGACGCTTTCGGTGAACAAAGAAGGCGCTGTCACAGCGGGTGATATCGAGGCCACCTCCCAATGCGAGGTTCTCAATCCGGAGCAGCACATCTGCACTCTCGACAAAAAGCAAAAATTCGACGCCGAGTTCGAAGTAAAAGTCGGCCGCGGATTTGCCACTGGCGACGAGAATAAATATGCAGAAATGCCCATCGGCGTGATTGCAATCGATTCGATTTTCTCCCCGGTCACCCGCGTCAAATACGCAGTGGAAAACACACGTGTCGGCCAACGCACAGACTACGACAAGCTCATCTTGGAAGTCTGGACGGACGGACGGATCAGCCCAGACGATGCGGTTTTGCAGGCGTCAGCCATCCTCCGCAAACACCTTGATGTGTTCGTTAACTACGACGATACACAAGTCGAGTTCGACGAGACTCCGCAGGAGGTCAGTCAGGAAAACTCCCGCCTCAAGAAGTTGCTCAACATGAGCGTCAACGAGATCGAGCTATCCGTGCGAGCAGCCAACTGCTTGAACAACGCAAACATCACGACTGTGGGCCAACTTGCAACCAAATCGGAAGGCGAGATGCTTAAGTATCGCAACTTCGGCAAGAAGTCCCTCAACGAAATCAAAGACAAACTTCTTCAACTCGGGCTTGGCCTTGGCATGAAGTTTGAAAGCGGACTCGTAGACATCCCTGCAGAGACCGAGTCGTAATCCACCTTAACGAATTTATAATCCATGAGACACAGACGAAAAACGGTCAAGCTTGGCCGTTCCACCGCACACCGCGACGCGCTCCTTGCTAACCAAGTCGTGAGCCTGATCGAGCATTCCCGAATCAAAACCACGCTTGCGAAGGCCAAGGCCGTGCGTCCATTTGCTGAAAAAATGGTCACTCTGGGCAAGAAGGGCGACCTTCACGCCCGACGCACTGCTGCCTCGTATTTGGGACACAAAGATGCCGTGAAAAAGCTATTTGCCGAAGTCGCGCCTCGCGCGGCCACTCGCAATGGCGGATACACCCGGATCATCAAGCTCGGACCAAGGCAAAGTGACTCCGCTCCGATGGCATTCATCGAGTGGGTTGATGTGGCCGCCGAGGCCGAGGTCGCTGAGGTCGCGGTTGCAACCGAGTCGAAACCAAAGGCAAAACCAAAAGCCGTAAAAAAAGCGCCCGCGCCGAAGTCCGACGCACCGGCAGAGTAAACGGAACACTCCGGCATTAGTGCACACGCACTGAACAAAATCACTGAAACCGGCGGCTGGTCCCGCGTTCCATCTCGAACACAATCCAGTCGCCGGTTTCTTTCTTAGAGCCGGACATAACTCCGCTCTGAATTTTCACTAGAGTCCACCGCACCCTTGACGGGTTTACGTGGAACAAATACGTTTTCAGCTTCCATGCTTCGCGGATCCGAGACAGACAGATTATACAGCCACGGTGGCAATGTGCTTTCGTCCATTCGAGCAATGGGCTTAGCATTCGCCATTCTGATCGGAACCACGGCCAATGCTCAAATCGTAGAGCCGACCACCCCGGATGCCGTAGCTGACAACACGCTGGAAGAAGTCGAAGCCTTTGCGGCCGCACGCGCTTTGGATGAACTGGGCCGCACCGGAGAAGCCATCTCGGCATACCGGCGCGCAATCAAACGCTATCCACTGGCAAAACCCGCCGCCGAAGCCCAATACCGCGTAGCGGAGCTTCTCGAATCCGCCGGAAACTTGTCACGCGCATTTAACGCCTACCAAGCACTCGTCACTAACTATCCGGATACCCCGAACTTCGAGCGGGCCGTGTCTGCTCAGGTCAACATTGCAAACCGGTTCTTGGAGGACAAGCCGCCCACCATCCTAGGCGTCTCATTCGGCAGCACCGCTGAGCGCGCCCAGGAGATGTATCGGGCGATTCTTGCAAGCGCTCCGTTCAGCAAATACGCACCGGTGGCGCAATTCAACCTCGGCTTGGCATTTGAAAAAAGCAGCAAGCCGTTCGAAGCGATTGCAGCGTACCAAACAGTCATGGATACGTATCAAAACAGCGATGTCACCGACGACGCGATGTATCAGATCGGTTACGTCTACATGCGGATCGGCTTTGCCGAGCAATCGCAGGATTTGTCAGCAATCATTTCTGCGAAGAACACGTTTGAAGACTTTCTCATTGAGTTTCCGAACAGCGAAAAGGCGCCTCAAGCACGGGAAAACCTGACTCAGATTGCGAACAAAGAGTCCGGCGACATCTTCCGTATTGCCAAGTTCTACGAGTTCAGCCGGGATTTGAGAGCGGCTGTGATTTACTACAACGATGTGATCCGCCGTCAACCGGACACGGAAGATGCGAAGATGGCAAAAATGCGCATCGAGGAACTGCGCAGTGAATTTGGAGACGAGGCCCTGCGCACAGGTCCAGAGCGCGCCGAGACCGGTGAAAAACTAGCCACTCGCCGCCGCTTGCAAGCTCAAGTTGAAACATCGGCGCTGGCTGACTTCTCAGGCCCTCCGACGCGGGATATCGTTCCGGATGAACTGCCCACCGACCTCGGCCCGCGGATGCGGACCAGCGTGGATGACATCCGCCCGCTGCCAGCGGTCGAACCTGAATTACCCACAGAATGAAGACCGCCATTGCCGCTATTCTGCTCGCTGCCTCCACCCTATTTTTCACAGGCTGCGGATATACGCTCGGCCCGGTAAAGCCCGGTTACTTGCGTAATGTTAAAACGCTGGCGATCCCGACCTTCAAGAATAAGACGCTCGAGCCGCGCATTGAAGTCCTCATGGCTGATACGCTGATCAAGGAGTTTCAGCGCGACGGGACGTTTGAGATCATATCGGACAACAAGGCGGACGCGATCCTATACTGCACGTTGTCCAAAGCCACACGCCGCCAAGCGAGGCCGGTGCTCAACAACGTGCTTGCGACGGAGGAATATTTGCTCGAACTCGAGGTTCAATATGAATTGATTGATCGGGTAACGGGAGGGCTCCTCACCCGAGGCCGCCTCATAACGACCACATCGTTCTTCAGCAACGCTGATATTCAAACCGACGAACGCCAAGCGATAGTGACTGGGTTTGAAGAATTTTCAAAAGTTCTCACGGCCAATATCTCGGAGGGGTTCTGATTCGGCGTGTTGTTCGTCGTTCCAACGCCCATTGGAAACCTCGATGACATCACCCTTCGAGCAGTGCGCGTGCTCGGTGAGGTGGACCTTGTAGCAGCAGAGGATACCCGGCACTCGGGGATGCTGCTAAAGCATCTCGGCATTTCAAAGCCGATGATCAGCTTCCACCAGCACAACGAGGCCGGACGCACCTGCGAGCTACTGGAAAAGCTTAAGGCGGGACAGTCCATCGCTGTCATCACCGATGCAGGCACGCCCGGGATTTCCGACCCGGGGGCTCGGTTGGTGCGAGCCTGCGTGCAAGCTGGCATTGCATACACGGTGCTTCCCGGTGCCTGCGCGGTCGTATTGGCAATTGTCGGCTCAGGATTCGGCACTGGTGCTTTTTATTTCGGAGGCTTTTTGCCGGTGAAATCCGGACAAAGGGAGCGTGAAATCACGTTGGCCATTCAGCGAGATGAGCCCACCGTGTTTTATGAGTCTCCCTACCGATTGGTTAAATCACTGCGTGTGGCCGAGCGTGTCTCACCGGAGCAGACCGTTTGCGTCGCGCGCGAGTTGTCAAAAAAGTTCGAGGAATTCCGGCATGGATTGCCGGCGGACCTCGCGACGCACTACGAGGCTCATCCCCCGAAAGGCGAGATTTGTTTGGTGCTAGAGGGAGCGAAACCGATTCGACCCAGCGCACCGCGAAACGAGAGGCCGTGACAGTCGCTGGCCCTATCCGCACATCCGGCTATCTGCAAAACCACTAATCGCACGCCACCATCCACGGTGCAGATCAGCTTACTTTGAGTTCTCAGGCACCTGCGGGTGTGGTGCGGTATCCGCACTCTCGTCGTCACGACCATAGAACTTCACGCCCAGTTTGATTTTGTCACGCCCCTGCGCCGATCTCCATGCGTTGGTATCACGCAGGGAGTAGATGCATCCGCAATACTCCTGCTGATAGAATTCTTCGCGCTTGGATATCTCGAGCATGCGTTGGGCTCCGCCGCCTTTGCGCCAGTTAAACGTCCAATAGCTCATCCCATCGTATCTTGCCGCAGCTCGAACACCGCAGCCGTTGATTTGCTCCAGATTTTTCCATCGTGAAATCCCGAGGCAACTGGTGATGACTGGAAATCCGTGCTCATGAGCATACAGCGCGGTCCGCTCGAAACGCATATCAAAGCACATGGTACACCGCGCGCCGCGCTCGGGCTCCCACTCTAGCCCCTTCACGCGAGCAAACCAGTTCTCCGTGTCGTAATCCGCGTCGATAAACTCTATTCCGTGCTTATCGGCGAATCGGATGTTTTCCTCCTTCCGCAGTTCATACTCGCGGCGGGGATGGATATTCGGGTTATAAAAATAGATCGCGTATTCGATGCCTGACGCATGGATCGCTTCCATCACCTCGCCGGAACACGGCGCGCAGCACGAGTGCAGCAACACCCGACCTCCGGTTGGCGGAGGTTCGATGGGTTTGCGGTTCAGTAGGGTGTCGGGCATGCGAAGCTACTATTTAAACACGATCATCTCGGCGTCAATCGCCGTTGTGGTCACGGATTGCTCTGAGACTTATCCCGGTGTGAATACTGGTTGCCAATCGGTGTAGGAAGAATATTTGGTGTACACCTTTCCTTTTTCGCCCACAACGCAATACGGCTCATAGGCGGTATAGGGCACATAGTCCCAACTGGGCGGAACCTCGGTGAGGTAAACCTGTGTATCGGAATCCATGCTGTTCAAAATCACAGCATCGGCACCCTGCATCCGCGCGTTATACTCCATACTGCGGCGCATGAATTTGTATCCCTGTGTGGATGAAAATGCCAACCTGCCAATCGTCTCATGCGACCGCTCGGGTGCTTTCCCAAGAATGGGAACAAACGCGTCTTTGGGTTTCGGCGGATTCTTATCGAGGGTATATGGCGTGTAATAGACCGCCGTTGATTCCACCGTAGCACAACCGGACAGCGCAATCAGGCAAGCGGATAGTAGAAGAAGCATTGAATTTCTTCCGATGTTGGGCGTCATTAAATACAAATAACGCACAACGCTCATGGATATTCGACTCATTCTTGCAACCGCGATGGTCCTAGGGGCAGCTACCATTTCCACAAGCCATGCGCAGCAAGTGCAGATTGTGATTGGCAACCCGGGTTGCAGGCCATTTGTGGTTAGTCGACCGATCTGCAACCGTCCGGTTTTTGTCAATCCGATTGGCTTTTGTGGCCCGACTCAGATTATCGTGACCCGCCCGACGCGCATGGTATTCCTGTCATCGTCGCCAGCGATAACCAGCGGCTCTCCTGTCCTTCCACCGCCCATCCGCCTCGGTGCCTACCGCGCCCCAGTTGTCTCCGTCAATACTGTGCAATCTGCGAACGGATTCACATGGAGGCGCTGAACGCAGAGGAGGCGCTACGCACCAGTTACGGTGCCGTGATTACGCCATAGGAATCGGGTCTGCGATCGCGGTAAAACTGCCATACATCGCGAACTTCCCGGATTTGATCCAGATCGATATCGGCCACTAGTAACTCATCCTTATCACGGGATGCGACGGCTACCATCCGGCCACGAGGATCACAAACATACGATTGGCCATAAAACTCGCCGATGTTCCATGGAGCTTCGGTACCGACGCGGTTGATCGCGCAGATAAAGTATTGGTTCGCCACGGCGTGCGCGGGTTGCTCAAGCTTCCAGAGGTATTCGCTCAGGCCCGCGACAGTGGCCGATGGATTGAACACGACTTCTGCTCCATTCAGTCCAAGGCAACGGGCACCGTCTGGAAAATGGCGGTCGTAGCAGATATACACCCCAACTTTTCCAAAAGCCGTTTCAAATACTGGATACCCGAGATTTCCAGGTCGGAAGTAGAACTTCTCCCAAAATCCTGGCAGGCAGTGCGGGATGTGGTGTTTACGATATTTGCCAAGGTATGTGCCATCTGCGTCGATCACCGCGGCCGTGTTGTAATAAATGCCCGTGCCGTCCACCTCATAAATCGGGATTACCAAAACCATCCCAAGACGTTTGGCGGTCTCCATCATGAGCTGAGTTGTCGGTCCATCCGGAATCGATTCGGTGATCTCATACCAGTGAATTTTCTGCTCGGCACAAAAATACGGCCCGTAGAAAAGCTCTTGCAAACAGAGCATTTGCACACCATCTGCGGCCGCTTTTTCGATCATCGCCATATGTTTTTCGATCATATGCGCCTTAATCACCGCCGGGTCTTCCGCGCCACTGTCAGTGGAGGAAGCTTGAATCAAACCAATACGAACATTTCGTGCCATAGGTCCGAGAATAGCCACAAGCATGCCAAATATGCGAGGTTACGTCTAAAAGTTTGTCACTCCATGCCACACCCTGGGTGAAATTGCGACTACATCCCCCAGTGTTAAAGGCTTGAAATTTCGGTTGTTTTGGTTGAGTCTCGCGGCTCAAGGAATTAACTCCGTGCTTCGAATGTTCATCCGACACAGGAAGCTGATTCAATTATCTGCCGACGTAGCACAGTGGTAGTGCAATCGATTCGTAATCGATAGGTCACGAGTTCGAGTCTCGTCGTCGGCTATCTTCTCCAAAGAGTTCAAACTATCGGGTGATTAGCACCCGGTTTCGCTTTTTCGTGGGCGAAGTGGAGGGCTTAGCTATCGCGTTGTCGTCTGAATCCGAGTCATCGCGCGGGGCCATTCCGAGGATTTCAAAAAACTCGCGAGGCACCAATTTCGGTCGCCACTGGGGATCGCTCACGCTTCCGGTCGAAACGTATTCCAGCAATTTGCTGACGGGAAACAACACGATGCCGGGAATGCCGCGCGCGTTGATGCGAACGGACATGTCCATCTTTCCGCTCGGATATCGAACATCCCCGGTGCCGAAAAGACTGAAACCATTTCCTTCAATTTCCAGGTTGGATGAAGAAACTTTTCGGTCTGCGATTTCGAAATCTGCAGTCGCAAGGCGGGCGCTCTCGTGCCCTGCTCCCGGAATAATGGCGCTAATGATTTCCGAGAGCGGTCCGAAAACCGGGATCGCAAGGACATGACCGTCCTCGACTCGAATGCTCCCGGCGCCTTTCATGCTGCCCTCATCGCTGAGCATCGCGTTGAACCGGTATCTGCCGCTCATCACGCCGCTCGATTTTTCGTATCCGAAATATTGCTTGGTGATCGATGCAAAATCGACCCGCGAAATGTCCACATCGGCTCCGAAGGTCGGGGATTGCGGATTGGTGGAAACTTCGGCCTCAACGCGGACATCGCCGCCGTAAAGTGAAGCTTTCGAAACATCTGCGAAGACCTTTTGGCCTTTTAGATTCACGGTCGCACGGGTGTCACCAAATCGGAGCGTTTTGCCGATGAGTTCGTAGTCTAATCCACCCTTGGCGTCCACCGACACACTCAGCGCGTTCAGGTCGGGGTTTTCCATATGCACCAAGCCGTCAGCTTCGACATAGGGTGGTTTCAAAAACTTGTAGACCGCGACGGTCGCAGCAATGCGTGGGTCAACCCACTTGAGAATTTCGGCCGGCATGACGCGGCTTTTCACATTTCCGAGACGCACCTCGCGACGCCCGAAGTCGTAGGTGAACGACCCGGTCGCTTCCTCACCGCCCATCTTGAGCAGGATGTTCTCGTAGTGCGCGGCCCGATCACCGACCACGATGTCGGCGGTTGCGGATTCGATCCATGCGCCCCGCATCGCCGTGCGCCCTAAGCGCACGTGCCCATTTCCAGACAGAGCGTCCATGTGTGGTCGGCTACCGGTTACCAGGATCTCTAGCTCCGGCGCATCTTTGAACTCCATGACTTCGACCACAGCGCGCTCGTATTTTCCCATGATGGGCAAAAGGTCTGTAGGGATCGCGTTACTTTTTAGACGAAGGCGAAAATCCCCCGGCACACTCATGACATCCGCTGCCACGACGCCGGATTGCAAATCCAAGCGGGCATCCGTGCTGTAGAACTTCCCGTTGTTCCATGCGAAGTCGGCCGAAAATCCATGAGCGCCAATTTTTCGCATTTCGAACGCACCCGACTCAATGCGTCCGGTCGCGCGCACATCTGGACCGTTCAGTGTGGATACGACTCGAACCACAGACGAGACCTCAGCGCTTTCAAGAAATTGAATCTCGGCGGAGATTTCCTGGTTACCGAGGCTGGCCAAAATCGGTGACGGGTCCACTTTTCCAGAAAGTTCGAAATCACCAATGCCAGTGCGCGAGTTCCACCCACCTGTCATCTGCACGTGGGTTGCGGGCCCGAGGATTTCAGCCTCTCGTATGTCGATTTCTCGCAATCTGTAGCGGGCATCCAACGACACCTTGTCCAATCTCACTTCACGATACGTGAGCGCACCACAATCGAGGCGAATGCGCGGCAACCGGACGGTATCGATCTGCGCGAGGTCCCCCGTCGCTTCGACAGTGAGAATCGGCCCACCGTCGTGGAATTTGATTTCGTCGAGAAGCTTCAAGACGGCGCGGATCGTTTGCGCTCGGGCCGCGGGATCGGAGTCCTTCGCGGGTTCCGGGAAGCGAAGTTGGGCGGGGTTTTGGAAGGCACCGGTGAAATCTACTCGAATGTCCTCCAGCGAAAGCTTCGCTTCGAGAATCCGGAGTTCCGACTGCGTTTGGAAAATTTCGGCCACATCCACAACGAGGCCCACCGTGCGGGGATGCTCGTCATCATCTGCAAACGGAAGGGTGACCTTTGCACTCTCCACTCGCAACGAATCCGCCAAAAACGTGCCGCGCGCGAGAGCAGCGAGGTTCGGCGCGATTTCGATTCTCGCGACGACTGCCTCGATCACCTGCCCCGATGAAAGCGGGATCCTGACGGTCGAGTTTTCAGCAACAAATCCCGTGAACGGATCAAATGTCAGCAAACCGATTTTTACATCGACGGACCCGATACTCAAGCCCTGAGACACCTGCGCCGTGATCCCAGGACCGAATCCGACCATTTGGACCCACGCCATCGTCAACGCGATGGCAGCGAGGCTGACGACAACCATCAGTCGACTGAATGTGCGTAAAAACCTTCTCACGTCACATGAGGTATTGGGCATCGACATCCACCGCGATGTGGACATCGGACGGAAGCGTGAGGTCTTGGATCGCTGGCCTAATGACACGTGTCATTCTGAGCGTGGATGCAGCGCGCAGTGCGATTTGAAAGCGGTGGAATGTCTTCACTTTGGCGATAGGAGCGGGCGATGCATCTCCGATTAACGTATCGGGCGGAAGGTCTCGTTTCAAATGCCGATGTAGCGTTTCGCAGGTTAACTTCGCCATGTCTTCACGGACACTCCGGACCGTGATCAAAACCATCCGCGAAAACGGAGGATATCCAAAGCTGCGGCGAAATTCAGATTCTTGGTCCCAGAAGCCGTTAAAATCATGATGTCGGGCGAATTGGATCGACGGGCTCGATGGCGTGAATGTTTGGACTAAAACCTCGCCTTCGCACTCCCCTCGACCAGCGCGACCTGCCACCTGAGTGAGTAGTTGAAACGTGCGTTCTCCGGCTCGAAAATCTGCAACGTGCAAGCTGATGTCAGCATTGATGATTCCAACCAGTGTCACGTTCGGAAAATGAAGGCCTTTGGCGATCATTTGGGTTCCGATGAGAATATCGATCTCGCCCGTTTTGAAGCGGTCCAACGTTTCGCGAAAACTTCCCTTCCGGCTCATCGCGTCTGCATCCATGCGTGCAATCCGCGCGGCAGGAAACACTTTACGGATGCTTTCTTCGATTTTTTGGGTGCCGATGCCTGCGTGTCGGATGCCCGGATCTTTGCAAGTCGGGCAAACATGCGGGACGCGTTCAGAGTGACCGCAAAGGTGGCATCGGAGCCTTTCGTCATCGCGATGATACGTCAACGCCACGCTGCAATGCGGACAGTGACAGACGTGACCGCAGGCGGAGCACATCAACGCCGAGGCGTAACCGCGTCGATTCAAAAACAAGATCGTCTGCCTTCCGTCAGTTAGCCGTTTCGAGATGGCGGTGACAAGCGCTGGTGACAAAGCAGGGGCCTGCCCGCCCCGACGGTTTTGTTGCCGCATATCAACCACACGAATCAGCGGCATCTGCCGATCATCAATCCGCGAAGGCATGCGAACGAGTGTGTATTTTCCGCTGGTCGCATTGTGAAAGCTCTCGAGCGATGGGGTTGCGCTGCCCAGCAAGATGGCGCACGATTCCATCGCTGCACGCATCACAGCCACATCGCGTCCGTGATAACGGGGCGCTTCCTCCTGCTTGTAAGACCCCTCATGTTCCTCGTCGACGACGATCAGACCCAGCGACTCCAGAGGGGCAAAAATCGCGCTCCGCGCTCCGATCACGATGCGTGCCCGTCCAGAATGAATCTTATGCCATTCGTCATGCCGTTCGCCATCAGACAAGTGGCTATGCATGACGGCGACTTCGCTCTGAATGGCGGAGAATCGAGATTTGAACCGCTCGACCGTTTGCGGGGTCAGAGAGATTTCGGGAACTAGGACGAGCGCCGTTTTTCCAAGGTCGAGCGTGTGTCGGATCGCTTGGAGGTAGACCTCGGTTTTTCCACTTCCGGTGACTCCGTGTAAGAGTATCGGTTTTGCTTCGGCTGGTGCATCAATCGCGGCTTTGACCACCTCGAGCACGGTTGCTTGCTCGGGATTCAACTCTAACTCTGGCGAGTGCAAATAGGCACCCTCCGGATCGCGGTCGACGCGGACTTTTTCGACAGCGACCCAACCCCTGCGCTCAAGTGCGCGCACCGCCGGACGAAAGGAATCTAAAGCCGTGAGGTCCGCAGTCCGATCAGGCGCCGACTGTAACCGGATCAATAACTCACGTTGTTTCGGCGCTCGTTGGATCGACTCGGATTCCGTCGCATCCGGCAAGTGCAAGAGCCTGACGATCGATTTTTCCTTGTGACCGACTTTCGCATCGCGGATGACCATCGGCAAAACAGACCGCACGGCTTGTTCGATCGGGCAGCAGTAGTACTCTGCGATCCAATGCGCGAGGTCCAAGAGTTGGGGCCGCACCATCGGGCTCGATCCGTAGACAGCGGCGACATCCTTTAACTCGCCGAAGGGAGACGACTCCGGCATCTCGATCACCGTGGCCAGCACCAAACGCGACCTCACCGGCACCCTCACACGGGAGCCAATACCCACGCCGTGGGCGAGGTGCGTGGGGAGCTGATAGTCGAGCGACTTTCCAGCAGACTGATCAAGCAAAACCCTGACGATGATTGGCATCTTGCAACTGTCGAAACGAGGGTTAGATGAGCACGTTGTAAATGACGAGGCCTAAAGCTCCGCCGATAGTAGCGTATCCAAGTTCATAGCCACTCGATTTTCCAGCAGCGCAGTGCATTCCGCCGGGGATAAAGGTCGACTAAATAGATAACCCTGCATTTGTTCACAACCGATGGAATGCAAAAACCTCAACTCATCGACTGTTTCAACACCCTCAGCAATCGTCTGTAGCCCGAGACCACGCGCCATTTGAATGAGTGCCGGGACAATCGCAACCTTGTCCGGCGCATCAGGCAATCCGGACACAAAACTCCGGTCAATTTTTAAGGTATCAAATGGCAGTTTTCCAAGGTAGCCAAGCCCACAGTATCCGGTCCCAAAATCGTCCATTGCAACGCCGGCACCGGTGTCTCTGAGATCTTGAAGCACCCTTTTGCAGAGATCGAAATTGTGCATCAGTGCGCTCTCCGTCACTTCGAATCCTAGGTAACCCGCCGGCAGACCCGTCTCATGAATCAGAAGCTGCATGCGTTCCGCAAATCCATCGCTTCGCAACTGCCTCGGTGAGATATTCACACTCATCTTGATCGGAGGTAGCCCCGCGTCGAGCCAACTCTTGGCCTGCAATGCAGCTGTCCGGACAACCCAGTCGCCGATTTCCAAAATGGCACCATTTTCCTCCGCGAGCGGAATGAACACGGCTGGCGACACCACACCCGCATCGCCGCGATTCCAGCGGATCAACGCCTCCATACCGGTAACTGCGCCGTTCTGCAATGAAACTTGGGGTTGATAAACGAGAAACAACTCTCCTGCTTCCACCGCTCCAAACAACGATGACGAGAGGTCGAGTTTGTTGTGGGGTAAAAGCTCAATCGCCGGATTATAGAGATGCCACGTATCCCCACCGGATGCACGGGCGTACGAGATCGCACCCTGTGCGAGTGCAATCAATTGCTCCAAATCATTCGAATGCTCAGGGTGTGCCGCAACCCCGACACTTGCGCTAAGATGCAGCCGACTGTCTGCAACAAAGAACGGCTGGCGGATCCGACGCAGCACCTCTTTGGAGACTTCACCCGCTGCGGAGCTATCACCCGACACGATCATTATAAAGACCTCACCCATCGCCCGCACCGCAGTGCCGCCATGGGCGTTCGCCGTCTCTTCCAAGCGATGATATAGCTGGTCTAGCAACGCCTCCAACGAGCTATGGGACAACCCGGCCACAATGTCACCAAAATGATCCACTGATACACCGAGAACCATCAATCCATCGGGCATGGTCGACATCCGAAGGAAGAACCCGTCGAGTTTACTCTCATCGGGAGGCGTTCGGAGGACTCCATCGGCGACAGCCCGCGGCTCATCAACGGCAACCGGAGGCAGCGGTACCAGTTTGTCAGCGAGAGGAGCCGCTTCTGCCAGCTTCCGGCGCAACGCTTCAAGCACATCCTCGCTTGTGAACGGCTTCGTCAGACAATCCAGATCCCCCGCATCGAAAGCGTCGAACGTCGATTGATCGTCAGACTTGTGAATTAGGAAAACCATCGGGATCTCTGCCGTTGCGGCGTCTTCAAGAAGGGCGGCGCGCACGCTGTGACCGTTCATTTCTGGCATCATTAGATCACAAACGACAAGGTCCGGCGGATGCTTCCTTGCGGCAGAGATTCCCGATGCTGCGTCGCTGGCACCGAATGCGTCAAACCCCTCACTTTTCAGAAGGATGAGAAGGTTGTTGCGCGTGCTCGTCTCACCTTCAATGACTAGGATTCGTTTCAAAGCTGGATTCGATTTAGAATTTTGAAGACGGGCGAGTGCTCTGCCGAGGATGTAACGATGGAGCTTTATGGCCCCACGGGCCAATATAATCCAGCATGTAAATCACGAACCGTTGGATTTCGTTCATCTTGGTGCGATCCATTCGGAGTCAAAATGCTCGGGCGCGTCCGTGGTAGGTGCATGCTAGGTGCACTGCTAGACTTGACTTAGCAAGCCCGTGTTTGAAATCGAAAAGAGAAGAATCGGTTGGCACTTGATGAAGGGCAGCGTGCTCGCTAAGACGTGACGGTGCCGAATTTCATTCCAGACGAAAAGCTAGCGGGCGTGCTCGTCCCGTTGTTCGCGCTACGCGGTGAAAACGATCTCGGCGTGGGCGACACCGATGCACTCAAAGAATTCGCAGGATGGGCTGCCAGCCACGGCATGCGGGCTGTGCAGATCTTGCCGATCAACGAAACCGGCTCAGACCATAGCCCGTACAACATTCTGAGCTCGATGGCGATTGAGCCGTCCACACTCGCGACCTACCCGAGCGCGATGGTTGATTTATCGGCAGCGGACTTCAAGCGCATCACCGCAGCACACGCAGCAACGAAACTTGTAAGCGACCGCGTAGCATACGGCCCGGTCAAAGCTCTAAAATTTGATCTTCTTCGCGCTGCATTTAGTAAGTTTACCACGCGTGCTTCTACGGCGCGGATCGCCGATTTTGCAGCGTTCCGGCATGAGCATCGATCATGGATCGACGCCTACTCCACCTTCCGCGCACTCGTGGAGTTTCACGGCACGGAGGTCACGGACACATGGCCGGAGGCCCATCGATCGCCCGCTGGCACGAACGACTGGGTGACTGCGCTGCCCGACGGAGATCGCGAGAGGTTCGATAATGAAGTCACGTTCCGCGCATACATTCAGTGGATCGCCTACAGCCAGTGGGACAGCGTGCGCGAGACATGTGCCGGTCATCATGTCGCGCTGATCGGTGACATTCCGGTCGGCGTTTCGATTTACAGCGCAGATGTGTGGCAGGAGCCGGAGATTTTTGATCTCACGAGGTCTTGCGGTGCACCGCCCGAGCGGGTTTTTGCGGCAGACCCATTCACCGCAAAATGGGGACAAAATTGGGGCTTCCCGCTCTACCATTGGTTTGCGATGTCTCGCGACAACTTCGCGTGGTGGCGCAGGCGGCTCCGCATGATGCGACGGATGTTTGACCTCACGCGAGTAGACCACGCGTTGGGGTTTTTCCGTATTTACAGCTTCCCATGGCGTCCCGAGAGAAACCCGGAGTTTTTAGATCTTTCGGAAACCGAGGCCGCTGCCAAAACCGGTGGCACGCTCCCAGGTTTCGTGCCGCAGGACGATTCCACACAAGAAAATCAGGACAAAAACCGCCGTCACGGCGAGACGTTGTTTAAGCTCTTTCTGGACGAGAGCGACCCGCATTGCCTGATCGCAGAGGATCTGGGCGAGGTCGCGCCGTATGTCCGCCCCGTCCTAGAGCACTTGGAGATACCCGGCTTCAAAATCCCTCAGTGGGAGCGCGAGACGGATGGATCCTTCACCTCAGGAGCGACGTACCCGCGCTTATCTCTGGCGACCTACGCCACGCATGATCACCCGCCGGTGATGGCGTTTTGGAATGATTGGTTCACCGCCACACAATCCGGGTCTCCGGATGCAGCGAGTCACGCGTTGTTCGAGATGCGACAGCTTCTTGCATTCGCCGGACGAGCGGACATCGAGCTCCCGCGACCCTTTGACGCCAAGGTGCATCTCGCGACGATGCAGGGATTGCTCGCAAGCAACGCATGGCTGGTCATTCCGATGATTACCGACATTCTTGGGACCACCGACCGATTTAACGTGCCGGGAGCTGCAGGTGACCAAAACTGGTCCGCACGCCTCACGGTGGCGGTGAGTGGGCTGGATGTGTCATTCGCCGCTCCCCTCGCCCGTTTTCGAGAAGCGCTCTCCGCCTCGGGCCGATGCACATCCTAACCGTTGATTCGTTTCGGTTTGCCCTATTCACTGAGATCTGATTCGATGCGCGGCAAATCTTTTGAGGAATATGGGAAACGTGACAAAAAAGGAGTTGGTGGTTTCGATCAGTAATGAAACCGGAATGGGGCAACAGGAGGTTCTGATGGTGGTTCAGAAGCTTCTGGATCAAATGACGGAGTCTCTCGCAGAAGGGAAAACCATTGAGCTTCGTAATTTCGGCGTGTTTGAAGTTCGCCTGACCAAACCCCGGGTCGGTCGCAACCCAAACAAACCCGAAAACAACGTCGTGATCCCGCCGCGAGCCACCGTGAAATTCAAAGCTGGAAAAATCATGAAACAGCGCGTGCTCATGCATACCGATTCACTTAAATCGGCATCGCCCGAATAGGTCGAATTCTTTTACCCACGTGGCCGTCTAACCCTCACACATCGTCCATGCCGCCATTCGCCCGTGGCAGCGGCTATCGGCGACTCTTTTACTCCCTAAACATCGGAGTGAGACATTTAGCAGATCTCGTGCGTATCTTTTCCTGTGTCGAAGTTTATTTGTATTCGTGGCGCTCGCCAAAACAACCTCCAGGGAATCGATCTAGATTTGCCGCTTGGGCAGTTGATCGTCGTTACGGGCCCGAGTGGCAGCGGAAAATCGAGCCTCGCATTCGACACCATCTACGCGGAAGGCCAGCGGCGGTACGTTGAGACATTCAGCCCATACACCCGGCAGTTTCTTGACCGGATGGATAAGCCACGGGTGGATCTGATTGATGGCATTCCACCCGCCATCGCCATCGAGCAGGCAAATCACGTCAAATCCACCCGCTCCACCGTCGGCACGATCACCGAGATCAATGATTACCTGAAGCTGTTCTTTGGCCGTGTCGCCAAAGCGTACTGCCCGGAATGCACAAGACAAGTGCAGCCCGAGACGGCGGAGACCATCACAAGTTCCATCCTGCGGGAGTTCGACGGCGAGACGGTGCTGGTGACATTCCCAGTGCCCGTGGGAATTCAGAAGGCGGGATCGGCAGCGGACTTTTTTGAATTTTTGAAATCGCAGGGCTATCTCCGAGTTTTGATCGATGGGGAAATCGTGCGTACCGATGAGCAGGTTCCGAGCAAGCGACTTCCGGCGCTCGTACCTGTAATTCAGGACCGTGTGGCGGTCAGCGCGGAAAACCGCTCTCGACTCACGGAGTCCGTGGAGACAGCGCTGAGATTTGGCAAAGACAAAATCGCGATTCACTGCCTAGAAAACGCTCATGCCTCTCCATTCTCGAGCGGTTGGCATTGCGCTCATTGTGATGTCGATATTCGTCCGCCATCGCCCGGGTTGTTTACATTTAACAATCCGCTGGGCGCATGCCCGACGTGCCGCGGGTTCGGCAGGGTGATCGGGATCGATTATGATCGGGTTATGCCGGATCGTTCGCTCAGCCTCGCGGCTGGTCTGATCAAGCCGTTTCAAAGCGGCCAGTCGCGCGAGTGCCAGGACGACCTGATTCGAAGGGCGCGGGAGAACGAGGTCGATGTCCACTGCGCATTTGAGGAGTTGCCTGAATGTGACCAGCGGTGGGTGATCGATGGCGAAGGTGGCGACATCGACACAAGCGCTGAAGAGCTTTGGGAAACCGGTCGGTGGTATGGAATCAAAGGATTTTTCAGATGGATGGAATCCCGCGCGTACAAGATGCACGTCCGAGTTTTTCTCTCGCGCTATCGAAATTACCAACCGTGCGAATCGTGCAACGGTGGGCGTTTTCAACCGGAGACGTTGAATTTCCGAATCTCGCCGGGCAACCTCACGCTTCCTGACCTCGCCTCGAAATCCATCGAGGAACTCACCGAAATCTTTGCCGAATGCCCACTCCCGGTTGGTGATCCGAGCGCAGTGCTTTTGCACGATCAGATCGTGGCCCGCTTGAACTATCTTACCCAAGTCGGGCTTGGCTACCTGTCCTTGGATCGGCCGACGCGTTCGCTATCAGGCGGTGAAATCGAACGCGTGAACCTCACGACCTGCCTCGGAGCATCGCTGGTAAATGCGCTCTTTGTAATGGATGAGCCGAGCGTCGGGCTGCATCCGCGTGACACGACCAAGCTCCTCGAGGTGATCCGCGCCCTTCGCGACAAAGGAAATACCGTCATCGTCGTGGAGCATGAGGAAACTGTGATCCGAGAAGCGGACTTCCTCGTGGATGTGGGCCCGGGCCGTGGTGAGTCCGGCGGAAAGCTTGTGTTTGCAGGGCCATCCCACGAACTCCGATCCGCAAAGAACTCACTGACTGCCGACTATCTGCTCGGCAGAAAATTCATTCCGGTTCCAAAAAAGCGGCGCAAGGCAACGGAGTTTGTCAAAATCCGCGGCATCCAGCACAACAACCTGAAAAACCTGAACGTCAAGATTCCGCTCGGCGTGTTCTGCTGCATTACCGGCGTGTCCGGCTCAGGAAAAAGCTCTCTCGTTCACGATGTCCTATACCGGAACCTCGTGCCACCGGGCACCGACGAGGTCGAGGCACCCGGATTTTGCAAATCCATCGAGGGCGGAGAAGATTTGCTCGACGTCGTAATGGTAGACCAATCGCCGCTCGCCCGGAGCCCACGGTCCACGCCCGCAGTCTATCTCGGTGCGTACGATGCGATCCGGCAGCTCTTCGGTGGGCAACCGGACGCGGTCAGCGCCGGGATGACACCCGGTTCGTTTTCGTTCAATGCAGGGGATGGCCGGTGCGACCGATGCTCGGGATTAGGGTTCGAAAAAGTTGAGATGCAGTTCCTCAGCGATCTATTCATTCGCTGTCCGGAGTGCGACGGTAAACGGTTTCAACCGCATGCGTTGAAAATCCTAGTGGATGGGAAATCGATCCACGACGTGCTGGAAATGACCGTGCGCGAGGCGATCGAGTTCTTCGCAAAACGCGAAAAGCGCGGCGAAATCACCACGCCGCTGAAGCTACTCGCCGATGTTGGACTTGACTATCTCCGCCTCGGGCAACCTCTGAATGTGCTCAGCGGCGGTGAATCCCAGCGCCTGAAATTGATCAAACACCTCATCGAAAACAAAGACGGCGAATCGCTACTCATATTCGACGAACCGACGACTGGATTGCATTTCGACGATATCGCGCAACTCCTCACCGTCTTCCAGCGACTCGTCGATGAGGGCAATAGCTTGGTTGTGATCGAGCACAACTCCGATGTGATCAAGTGCGCGGACTGGGTCATCGATCTCGGCCCGGAAGCGGGCAAGCACGGCGGGCAATTGGTCTGCGACGGAACCCCCGAAAAAGTCGCAGCCTGTGCGGAATCGCACACGGGTCGCTTCCTCGCTCCCCTTTTGGAAAAGGACCGGAAACCCAACGCGATCTACGATGTCACGTCGGTGCCCGCACTTCGCGCCGCAGAGCGACCCGACGTGCTCAATGCCATCAGCATCCGCGGCGCCCGCGAGCACAATCTCAAAAACCTCAGCCTGAATATCCCGAGAGATAAAATGGTCGTCGTGACCGGATTAAGCGGCTCCGGCAAATCCACACTCGCGTTTGACATCCTTTTCGCGGAGGGGCAGCGACGCTTCCTCGACAGCATGTCGCCGTATGCTCGCCAGTTTGTCGATCAGTTGGAGAAGCCCGAAGTCGATTCCATCACCGGCCTGCCGCCCAGCGTCGCCATCGAACAACGCGTCACGCGCGGCGGCGGCAAATCGACGGTTGCGACCGTCACCGAGATCTACCACTTTCTCCGGCTCTTGTTCTCCAAACTGGGCGTGCAGCATTGTCCCGATTGCCACGTGCCAGTTGAAAAACAAACCGTCAGCGCCATCGGCCTGCAGGTGGAAAAGCTAGCCACCCTTGGGACCGTCCAGGTTTTTGCTCCGCTCGTGAAAGCAAAAAAGGGCTTCCACACCGAAGTGGCGCGCTGGGCCGAACGCCGGGGATTCGAGACGTTGTTGGTCGATGGTAAACTCGTCCCAACCGCAGACTTCCAGAAACTGGAGCGGTTCAAGGAGCACTCGATCGACGTCCTCATCGGTGAGGTCACCGCCGCCGAGGCTGAGAAGTCCGCCCTCACCACCGTGCGGCGTGCCATCGAGGTCGGCAAAGGAACTGCACGCCTCGTAGATGCCACCAAAAAATCGATCATCCTGAGCACCGAAATGAACTGCCCGGATTGCGGCCGCGCATTTGAAGAACTCGATCCCCGGATGTTTTCGTTCAACTCGCCTCACGGATGGTGTGACCATTGCCGCGGATTCGGCGAGGTCTGGAGGGAGGCTACGACCAATCGGGAATTCGACTCCCAACTGGAAGCGGATCTCGCAGAGGAACGCTCGTTTGAGACGCTCGATGCGGAGGAAGCCAGCCCGTGCCCGGTCTGTCACGGTGCCCGCCTTAACCCGGTCGCACGCGCGGTGCAGATCGGAAAATTCACGTTGGACAACATTGTTCAATGTCCAGCATCCGGAGCACTCACCGCATTGGATGCAATCCCGGTATCCGAACATCAGGTTCTCATCGCCAACGACATCCTGCCGGAAATTCGTCAACGGCTGGAATTCCTCAATCTCGTTGGACTCAACTACCTCTCACTCGGCCGCTCGGCCAAAACTCTGAGCGGTGGCGAATCCCAGCGGATTCGACTCGCCGCGCAACTCGGATCCAATCTTCGAGGCGTCCTCTACGTGCTCGACGAGCCGACTATCGGACTGCATCCCCGCGATAACCACCGGCTGCTCGATGCCCTATCAAAACTTGCCGATCATGGAAACTCTCTCGTCATCGTAGAACATGACGAAGACACGATGCGCCGAGCGGACCATATCATTGATCTAGGACCACGCGCCGGCAACCTCGGGGGCGAGTTGATCGCCAGCGGAACGCTCGCCGAGATCCTCAAGCACCCGACATCGCTGACCGCACGATTCCTCCGCGATCCGCTGCACCACCCGCTCGCCGGAACACGGAGATCGCTCGTGCCCGACGGCGAATGGATCGAAATCCACGGTGCAGTCTGCCACAATTTGAAAGGCGTGGATTTTAAAATCCCGATTCAGCGGCTCACCGTCGTCAGCGGCATCTCCGGCTCCGGCAAAAGCTCGCTCGTGCGCGGTGTCCTGGTTCCCGCCGTCAAACACGCTATCGCCCGGGGCCGAAAACCGACGATCTCCGAGGAGTGGGACTCGATCACCGGATGCGATAAAATCGGCGCAGTCCTGGAAGTCGACCAATCCCCCATCGGCAAAACTTCACGCTCGACCCCCGCGACCTACATCAAGGTGCTCGATGAAATCCGCAAAGTGTTTGCCTCACTGCCCGACAGCCGCATGCGGGGCTACACGGCGAGCCGGTTTTCGTTCAACAACGCGGGCGGCCGCTGCGAAAGCTGCCTCGGCCAGGGCATCATCAAACTGGAGATGACATTCCTGCCTCCCAGCTACATGCCCTGCGAGGACTGCGGCGGGCGCCGCTACAACAAGCAAACGCTCGAGGTCCTCTACAATGGCAAATCAATCGGGGACATCATGGACCTCACCGTGGAGCAAGCAGCTGCGTTTTTCTCAGCCGTCCCGAAAATCAAACGCTCGCTCGATCTCCTCGTCGAAACCGGACTCGGGTATCTCAAACTCGGCCAACCAAGCCCGACTTTGAGCGGCGGCGAAGCGCAACGGCTCAAACTCGTGACCCAACTGGCCCGTCGCAGCTCCCCGAAAGCAGAGGAACTCCGCACCACCCGCATCGGAAAAAGCACGCTCTACGTCTTGGAGGAACCCACTATCGGACTGCACACCGCCGATGTATTGAACCTGATTCATGTGCTTCATCGATTAGTTGATGAAGGCGGAACTGTGGTCGTCATCGAACACCATATCGATCTCGTCGCAGAGGCGGACTATCTCATAGATATCGGACCCGAGGCCGGCTCCGAGGGCGGCGAACTGATCGCCGCCGGCACCCCCGAGGAGGTCTCCACTCATCCCGAGAGTCGGACAGCTCCATTTTTGCTAGAGGCACTGGCGAGAAAACCGGGGAAAAACTGACGCTTTCACGCAGATGTTAAATTGAGTTGCATCACATTGATGCATTCTCTTTTCATTTCTGCATCATTCTGTGTTACTTTTCGACAAAGAGGATCACGATTGACATCGAAGAAGACGTTTTGGCCGAAGCCATGGCCATCACCGGCGAAAAACGCAAAAGTCCCGCGTTGGCAGAGGCCGTGCGTGGTTTTGTGCGGCGTCAGCGGGCGCGGGAGTTTGGCCGGATGATTCGCGAGGGCGTTTTTGACTATCCTGACGACTCGTCCGGCAAATTTGCCAATCCGATCCCTCCCCTCAGCTAAAACTCGATGGTCCTTGTCGATTCCTCGGTTTGGATCGAAGCCCTTCGGCGCAAGGGCCGCCTCGAAGTCAAGCTCGCGCTCGAAGGCTTGCTGGAGGCATACGAAGCGCAGTGGTGTTCGCCAGTCCGGCTCGAAGTCCTTGGCGGCGCCCGCCCGGAAGAGCGCCGCGCACTCGGTGTGCAATTCTCAGTAATCCCGTACCGCCGCTGCGAGGAAGCCGACTGGGACCGCGCAGTTTCGCTTGCCTGGAAGCCACGCGATTCCGGGCTCACTGTGCCGTGGATGGATGTCGTGATCGCCGCCATCGCGATTTACGAACGCGTCCGGCTCTACTCAATCGACGCCCACTTCACACAAATCAGCACCCTCGCAGGCCTCGCACTTTACGAACCGGGCTACGGCGGCATGTATCAGCCAGAAACCGTCAACTGACGCGTTCGCGTTCGCGATTTTTCCCCATCGATGCAAAACGTTTGATTCGCCTAGGCGAAACAAGGCATTCTTATATCTCGCTAGCGCTCGCATGCCGGTGTGGCGAAATGGCAGACGCAACGGACTTAAAATCCGTTTCTGTTCACACAGAGTGTGGGTTCGAGTCCCACCACCGGTAGGTTTAGCGCCATTCGTGTTTCGGGTAGCGGCGTTTGAGGTCCATCGAAAGCTTTGGATAGGCGTCCGCCCAAAAGCTCGCGAGGTCCCGCGTGACTTGCACCGGGCGCATGTTTGGAGCAAGGATTTGCACTGTGAGCGGGATGCGTCCGCCGCAGAGCGCTGGCGCTTGCTTCAAATCGTAGAGGTCTTGGATTCTCGCCGCGATGAATGGGTCTGCGTCGGCAGAATACGTGACTTTTGCCTTCTTCTCGGATGGCAGCGAAATGCGCTCGGGAACGAACTTCTCAACCAATTGATGCTGACTGGAGGAGAGCCAGCTTTTGACGGCGGCCATGACCGGTTTTTCTTTGATGTCCCGATAGCAAACCGCATCCTTGCAAACTTCGGCGATGATCAGTTCGCGGTCGGCCGGAGTGATTGGAGCGAGTCCGATTTCTGGCATCCACTCGGCGAGGCGGTTGACGCGAATGATCCATTGTTCGACAGCATCGTCCCATTGTTTGAGCACGAGATTTCCCTCGATGACATGCCGTGCGAGGCAGGCGCTGGCCTGCGGTGACGGGGTGGAATCGCGGTCACGGGAATCTAGGACCAGGTCCCGGAATATCCGCTCCGAGCGGACAACGACCCGGTTTTGTGACTTGTCAAAACAGACCTCACTCCGGTCCGTGAAATCGTGTGGAAACAACTCGCGCAACCAGGATTCCTCGATTTCCGTGACCGTCGAGAGCTGGACCTGCGCCTCCCGGTCGCGGCCTTCGATGTCTGTGATTTCTGCGGCCACCAACAGCGTGGCGTTTTGTGCGGCGCTTTGTCGCGAGAGCAGTCCTCGCCGGCCATGCACGATGTCGCAAAGGAACGTGCCAGAACTTCGACGCCGAGCCACTTGGTCTGCGAATGCGGCGAGCACACATTTTGCAACAGCGGCATCGTCGGGTGCTGGCCCATCGATTTCGAGCCCCTCCCCTTTTGCAATATCGAGGAATTGCCGAAACAATTTCCCCATTTGCCGCGCACCGTCGGCATGAATCCCAAGTTTCCTGCACGCATCGGTGCGATACGACTGACGGTCGGCCCAAACCCATGCCCGCATCGCAATCTGGAAGTCGGAGGTTGCGTCACCCAGCACGTCGGCGCGGAGCGACTCGGTCTTTTTATCGGCTTTGAGCACCAAATTGCGCGACTGCGTGATGGCAGCGATCAATGCCGCCGACTTCACACAGCGGTGTTCTTTGGCGGCCAGAAACATCCGCGCGTACCGAGGATGAAGCGGGAAACGCAACATGGCTTTGCCCAGCGCGGTGATTCCGCTGGCATCGATGGCTCCAAGATCCGAGAGAAGCTGTTCGGCGCGCTCCATTGCAGCCCGGTCCGGAGCCTCTAACCAGCGGAACTTTGCAAGGTCGGACACTCCTGACGCGCGGAGATGAAGGGCAGTTTCTGCGAGATCCATGCGGCGGATTTCCGGAACCTCTGCGTGGGGTCGCCGCTCATGATCGCGGGCGGTCCAGAGCCGGATGCATCGGCCTGCAATCGTTCGGCCAGCGCGCCCCGCCCGTTGGTCCGCCGACGCGCGGCTGATCTTTTCGATGTAAAGCGTGTTGATTCCCCGATGCGGATCAAATCTTGCCACGCGGGCAAATCCGGCGTCCACCACAAGCGTCACGTCCTGGATGGTCAGTGAGGTTTCGGCCACGTTCGTCGCCACGATGATACGGCGTCCGCCGCTCCCGCCCACGGCGCGATCCTGCTGATCGGGCGGCAATTCCCCGTGCAACGGCAACACCGGCACCGAACTCCCAAACCTCGCCTCGATCTCACGGATCGTGCGCTGGATTTCAAAAGCGCCGGACATGAATACGAGCGCGTTGCCCGTCGATTTATCAAACTCGCGCGCCACCGCCTCCGCAGCCAACTCCCACACTGGTTCCTCGCCCGGCTCGCGGGTGAGGTATTCGATCTCGACGGGGAAAACTCTTCCTTCCGACTCCAACACCTCGCACGGGTGGAGGTATTCGGTGAGTGCCGCACCATCAAGGGTGGCGGACATCACCAGGATTTTCAGATCCGGCCGCGTGTCCTCCTGCAAATCGAGCACCCGGGCCAGCGAGATGTCGCCGTAAAGGTGCCGCTCGTGAAATTCATCAAAAATGATCGCCGAGACGCCGCGCAATTCCGGGTCGCGAAGCATGCGCCGCAACAAAATCCCCTCAGTGACAAACAAGATGCGCGTCTCGGGTCCGGCGACGTTATCAAATCGAATCTGATATCCCACCTCGTCGCCGAGTTTGCCGCCACGTTCGGATGCCACGCGGGCGGCCAGCATGCGCGCCGCCAAACGGCGGGGCTGGAGAATGATGACCTGTCCCTCCGCCCCGAGCAGGCCCGCATCGAGGAGCATCTGCGGAATTTGCGTGGACTTTCCAGACCCGGTGGGTGCCCGCAAAAGCAATCGCGAGCCTTGCGAGCACGCCTTCAGCAGGGATTCCTGAATATCAAAAATTGGCAGTTTCAATTCACTCAACTTATCACGCATTCAACTCACTCCTCAACAAACCATGGGTAGAATCTCGCTAGCAACCCGAGGGTCAACGTTGTATGATCTCCCCGAACAATGAAACGCGCATCGGTTTTAGCTATCGGAATTGCCAGCATGGCCGCGTGCCTCGCCCAACCCGCGCCCGAGACACAATCTCTATCAGTCGAAGAGATTGCAAGCGCGGTGCGTTCAGGCGACATGTCCATCCCTTCGCCGGGCGAGTGTTTTGCAGCGATCAACAAATTAGACCGCCCAGCATGGTCGCGACTCATAAGGTCCCCGGCACCCGCCACGACGACGAACCGCGCGGAGTTGGCCCTCCACCTTGGCACCCGCGTCACAGACGGATTCATCGCCGTCGAGGCGCAAGACAGCCAAGGCGTAAAAAATGTAGGCCGCGATATCATCAACCTCGCAAAGAGCCTTGGAATCACGCAGAGCGTCATTTCGCGGGGAAACAGCATCAGTGACTTTGCAGAGAATAACGAGTGGAACGCGCTGCGCGAGGAACTCGATGCCACTGAAAATGAGGTGAAGCTCGCAATGAGAATTCAAAAAGACGATGATCTCATCGCACTCCTCACCGTGGGCGCTTGGCTCCGCGGCACACAAGCAGCGTCGGAAACGGTCTCGGGCCAACACCGTCCGGAACTCGCGCAATTGCTCCGCCAAGCGGCCGTGCTGGATATCCTCACCGACAAACTCGATGCCCTGCCCGAGAAGATCCGCAACGAATCCATCGTGAGCTCCACCCGAAGCGGCCTCAGCGAGCTACGCGGAATTCTATCTGCTGATCCGGAAAGCATCCTTACGGAGGAAGCAATTGAAAGTCTGCGCGATCGCACGACTAAACTCGTCGAGGTCATCGCGCCAGCGAAACCAGCCGCGCCACCCGAATCATGATTTACCGTCTCTTTCTCACGCTCGGCATGGTGGCACTTTGCGCTCAGATGGTTCTGCGTGCCGCGGATTCCACGAACGCCGAAGCCCCGAATGACTCGACCCAAAACCTATCCACCGACACCCCACCTCCGTCCGACGTTACGAGGAGCGCCGCTTTGGAGTTGGCGGGTGCTTTTGCCAACGACGGCTATAAGGTGCGCGACGGTTATTTGACCGGACTCATCTCCAAGGACACCCCTTTCCTTCTCGAAGTTAATCTTTTCTGCGGAAACGAATATTGGTTTTCGGCCGCCGCTGCTCCCCAAGCGCCGCAGAAAATCAACGTCACTGTGTTTGATGGCCAAGGCAACATCGTGGATCAGCAAAAGTTCGACGAAGGTTTTCGATACGCAGCAGGATTCGAGCCGGATGCAAGCGGACGATACTTTGTCAAAGTAAGTCTCGTCGAAGGAGAGCCAACTTCGGTAACTCTTGTTTATTCCTATAAATAGATTCCATGATTGAAGAACCGATAACGATCGAAAAACTGGATGATGGTGGAGTGAAGCACTTCTCCATTTTTCTTGATAACAAAGTGGGTGCGCTGCTCGAAGTCGTCAGACTGCTCAGTGAGCGCAACATCGTCGTTCTTGCACTCAGCATACAGGATTCTGCAGAAAGCTCGATATGCCGGTTCATCGTCAGCGATCCCGAGGAAGTAAGTGCACTATTTGACGAGTTTGACATCGCCTACAACATGAGCCATGTCGTCGTGGCCGAGTTAACAGAGGGCGCGCTGAGTCTTGCCAACGTGCTCGCATCGCTGCTCAAAGCGGAAGTCAACTTGCTGTTCAGCTACCCCATGCTCATTCGCCCGAAAGGACGCCCGTTGATCGCCCTCCATGTGGATGACATCGAGTGCTCCACCTCCGTGCTACGCGGTGATGGTTTCCGCGTGCTGAACCAATCGGACCTCTCACGCTAAACCCCAAACAAATCAATTCCGACCATGATCCGATCATCGCTCATCCTCGCGCTCTGCGCATCGCTCGCCGTCACAGCGTTCGCCGATGTTACCATCGTCCAAAAACTTGAGACGCCCGATGGGGATAAGATCACCGGCGACATCAAGATTTCGGCAAAAAAGTCCCAGACGCGAGTCGACATGGGCAGTGAAGTCTCCACGCTCTCAGATGAGAAAAAAAACCAAGTGGTCACGCTAATCCACAATCAAAAGATGGCGATGGAAATGCCGGCCGAGGCGGTCGCGCAGATGAAGGCCCAGATGGATGCTGCAAATTCCGAGGAGCTGACACCCGAGGCTTTTACGCCCACCGGTCGCACGGAAACGATTAGTGGTTTCGAGTGCTCGGAATACACATTTAACATCAAAGGTCAGCAAGTGACCTCGTGGTTTGCGAAGTCCCTGAAAGAAGACGCCGCAATCGCAGCAGCGTTCACAGAGCTTTCGAAATCCTCTAATACGATGGCATCGTCGCTGGCCCAGTTTGACTCCATGCCAGGAGTGCCGATTCGTACCCAAGTTGAAATTCCAGGCAGCGGAATGACCACCGTTACGATCCAGACGATATCCACCGATGCGATTCCATCGTCCGTGTTTGAGATTCCGTCCGATTACCAATCGGTAAAAATGCCCTCACTTCCGAAAATGAACTAGCTACGGTCTGGAGACATCAGTCCGCAATAGAAACCACGAAACCCAATGAATACAACCACAGCCATCGCGTTAGCCGCCATAATCGGGACCGCGCACGCCGACCTCACATTTGTTCAAACGCTGGATCTAGGAATCCCGATGGAGGATCTGGCAGACATGACCGTCCGCTCCAAGGACGGAAAATTCCGTGCGGATCTGGGGTTGGATATGAGCACGATCCTGAAACCTGCCGAACTAAAAGTTGTTACCGTTTTTCATGATGACAGGACGTTTTTTACCACTCAAACGGCCGATATGAGAAACTTTACGCCACCGAAACCGCCGGTGCTGACATTTGCTAAGGCGAATCAAACGGAGTCCATAAATGGAGTCGAGGCGGTCGCATGGACGGCAGAAAGCGAAGGGGCGAAGTTTAAACTTTGGATGATTCCCGCGCCGGCAAACTCGGTCCAGATCATGCAGGAAATCGCTAAACTGCCTGAGGAAATGGATCCGTTCCAAGGAGTGCTCACGTCCAGCACACTTCCTGAGGGATTACCAGTTCGCCTGGAAACCGTTGAGGCCAACGGTGAGCGAAGCGTCATTACGATTTCAAGGATTTCTACCGACCCGATTTCTTCCGATCTTTTCGACGCACCGAGTGCCTATAAGTTATTAGGGCCGGATCCGACTAAGACAACGCCCTGAAAAACGCAGACCATGGAGGTTGTCTGACTTGCTACTGGGCTCTTCCTGCGTAGATTCGCAGAGTGACCCGGGCGACTTGCACAGCTATTCTCGGATGCTTCGTCGCATCCTGCCTAACGTTGCGTGCAGAGGAATCGCAACCGTCGACACCATCAGCGCAGCTTTCCTCACTGATTGATGCATCCCACCGGTTGGAATCCACCGGCGATATCCCATCAGCAATTACCACTACTGAGGACGCCTTGCAGCGGGTTGGCCGCGCGCACTTCCGCAGACAGGAGCTCGAATACCGTCTGATCGACCTACATATCCGCGCAGGGACATTAGACCAGCTCATCGCGGAGAGTCTGAGTGGGACACAATCCGTGTCAAGTGCAGCCACATCGTGGAATTTGTTGGCGCTGATTTACCGGGTGCAAGGAAAGCACGCAGAAAGATTGGAAGCCCTACGTTCTGCACACAGCCTGTCGCCCGCGGACGAATCGATCTCACGGGAACTCGCCGAAATGGAATCCGCATTCGGCAACCACGCCAGCGCTACGAAGATCGTGGAAGACTCTCTGAAGCGTCGTCCGAATGACATCGAGTGGACGTTGCTCTCAGCCAAGTTCAAGGTCCGTGAAAAGCACTTAGACGCTGCTGAATCGTCACTCAGCGCGCTAACTGCGACGTATCCAGATGACACGTTTCTACGCAACCGGATCGCTTCATTCTATCAGGCCCACCGAATGACCGACGCACTGCGTCAATTCATGCTAGAGAAGAACCCCCTAGGCGACCTCAGTGAATTCACCTCGGCAGTCATAATCCAAGGGCATCAGGACCCGGAGCTTCTCGCAGCACTCGCCGACTCCGCGGTGGCATCGGGAATCGACCATGCGCCAAGCGCCAATGAGCTTGCCGATCTCGCGGAGGCAATCGGTCAAACCGGTGACACCACCCGGGCAATTGAACTGATCGCATCCGCGCAGCGCCTCCATCCGTCAGACCCAGAACTCCTGCGAACACTGCTGATGCTGTGCGCAAAGACGAGCAACTCGGAACTCGCGATTGCGTCCGTGGATGCCGCGGTCGCGACGCATCCCGGTCTCGCGCCGCAGCTTGACTACCAACTTTTTCAGCTCCTCGGCAGCGCATCGCAAACGCATCACGAAGAACGTGAAACCGCAGATTCGCTGGTGTCGGGCCTCATGGACTCAATGAACCTTGGCGGGAGCCATCGCGCAGGAATCAAGCAGCGCGAAGCCGACCTCCAATCCCGTTGGGAAGAAAGCAAAGCGCCGTTGGACGCACGGCGTTTAGCTCTTTGGCAATCGTGGCGCAACGAACCCGAAGCTGCGGACGCCACGCTACGGCTAGCGCTCGCCGATAGCCCCAATGACACCCCGCTACTCGAACTGAAACTCGACCTTGCCCAGAAATCGGGAGACCACATGGAATCCATCGAGTTAGCCGAGCAGCTTGAATCGATCCAGCCCGAGCGTTCAGCCGATTGGCAATCCAAACGGGCCGCCATATTGGTCGATCAGGGTCAATTCGATGGAGCGATCCGCATTTATCAACAGCTCGTGGACACCGACCCGTCCAGTTCCAATGCGTGGATGGATCTAGCATCTGCCCAGCAGAGGTCCGGAAATTATTTTGGTGCACTCGATTCTTGGCTGACTGCGTTTCAGACTGCGAACGAGACGGCTAAAGTCCAAATCCGAACGCCGATTTTAGCGGTGATTGAACGGCTTCGGCTTTGGCAAAATGGATTGGACTTTTTGACGAGTTACGCTGCGAGCCAATCTGAGGAATCGGCTGTAATCCTTGCCTACGAAGAGGCCGTTGCGTTTGCCATTCAGCACGATCAAATCGACTACTTGCGGGAGCGATTGGATGCCTTAGTCGCGACGAGCGAAAATTTGAATCCAATACTTTTGGCTCAAGCCGCACTCGCGAAGGCGACCGGCGACAATCAAAAGACACTCGACTTGCTCTCACGGGCTTCGACGCACGCCACCGACACGGCACTCGTCTGGAGTCGACTCCTCGATGCGGCCGTCTCCGCCAATGACTACGACCGAGCCGTCTTGGCTGCGACCGCGTTGATTCAGGAGGACGACTCGTCGAAAGCATGGATTCAACTCGCCAGCACTCAAGAAGCGATGGACGCACCGTCAGACGCAGCCGCCACATGGAGTTTAATCGTCAACCGATTCAACCGGGATCCGGAGGCACTTGAAGCCGCAGCGGATTTTTTTGACCGACGTGGCGAAACGCTTCAAGCAACTGCCACCCGACTCGCGGCAGCGCAAATTGATGGTGCATCTCCAGAGACGATCTACCGAAGCGTCCGAATCGCCATGGCGTCAGGGGATCGCACTCTCGCACTCGAACTTTGCGATCGCATACTAGCCCAGACGAAGCCGATCACACTCACGAATCTTTCACTCCCTGGGGCCGCCGAAAACGATCCCGCATTGGAACGGCGGTCGTTCAGCATCGCGATGCAATCGATGGGAGGGTTGAACGACCCCGAGAGTCTAGCGGCACTCCGCAAGACCGCGGAATCAGCCATCACCGACTCCGTCGAAAGCGTCCGACTCCAAGCAATCCAAACCCGAGCGCAGTTGTCCAGAGATGGCACCGAGCGTGAGACGTGGAGCGCTTGGTGCAAGCAATCCAAATCCCCGCTAGAGGCCGTTTGGGGATGGTACGCCATGGGCGCATACCCGGAAGCACTGGATATCATTGAATCCCGCCAAGAAGATCAACTGCCAGCAGATCGCGAGCAGTCGATGGCGTGGATCGCGATCAAAGGAGATCAAATGGAGCGCCTGCGCCTCTGGATCGATCAATCACCGGAAGATCGGCGAAGACGCTCGGAGTTCGTTTTTCTGGCTCTCAGTCGTCTATTGCTTACGACCACCCATGACACCGACCGACTGGGAATTCTCTTTCCCCTGAAAGAAGAATCCGTGAGGGAACGTTGGCAGGCTGCATGGATGCTCGCTGCCCATGGCAAATTTCAGTCCGCAGTCGAGCTTGCCTCACCCGCACTAGACATCACTCCAGCGAGCATACTCGCAACTGGCGCCCAAACGCTTGCTTCGTGGAAGCTGATTTTACGCGATACGTCCGGCGCCGTTGATGCGCTGAGTCACGTCACTCGCAGTCATGGAACCAGCTTAGATCAGCCAGCCTTCCAAGCGTGGCGAATGCGTTGGCTCTTGGAGTCGGACGCTGGTCGCGCCACCATGGAATCGAAATCGAGCCTCAACGAAGACCCTGTTTTTCAGATGGGAACCTTGGCACTGGCGGCGGCGATGAGAAATGATGCCGAAGCAACCCGGCTGGCGGCGGAGAATCTTGTTCTGGAGTGGACAAAATTGGCGCCAGCAGCTGGATCGAACGACTCGCTGGATGTGAGCATTCGCTCTAGCGTTGGGATGGCACTCACCTTAAATCTACCCGTGCTCGCATTCGAACTGATCCATGCCGCCAATCACGTTCAGCAATCACGATCGCTGCTTCATGAAGCCATGGCGAATGGTTTTGATCGGGACATCGCCGTCCTTTCACTACTAGCGAAGCTCCAATGCACGCCACCAGCTCAGGTGGCCTATCAATTGGGTGAGTCAACACCTCCGGTGATCGATGCCCCCACGCTCGTCTCCTTGTTCCGTCAGTTGGATTCATCGGGGCATCGGTCTGCAGCTTCAGTGATTCTTTCCGAGGTTTTACGATCACACACCTCCGACGTCGGAAGTATTAGCGAGCTTGCCTATGCTGCGCGCCGAGTCGGAGATTCTGAAACTGAGGTCGAGGTGCTTGAAGCGATGATCGCATTGATGCCGGAGTCGAAACACTTCCCAACGTTTGCGGATACGGCCCTTCGATTGAGCGATCTGTATCTCCGAATGCTGCGTCCTTCCGACGCATTGGCTCTGGTGAATCGGGGAAGCGAACTGGCTCCCTCTGATCCGCGATTCGCCCAAATGGCAGATCGGGCACTGCGGGCACTAGGAGATAGCAAGTCGCGCATCCAACTCTGGAAGGAACAATCGGCGTATTTTCCCGAGTCGGTTGGCGTGTGGATACTAGCACTGTTCGATGGCGGAGAGACCAAGGAACTGACCAACCTAACCAATCAATGGATCAACGAGGGCAAACCATTTTCAACGCAGACTCTCGTCGCCCTGATCAGCGCGAGCGCATACGAAAACTCGGAGCGTGCCAATCAATGGTTGAAGCAACTAGCCGGCCGAGGCGCATGGTCGGCACTCGCCCAAGCGGCTAGATCCGTGAAAGGCGCCAAGAGCGAACCCGTCGCAGTGAGTCATTTACGAGACGGTATCGAACGGACGTCGTCACCAGAAGAAAAACTGGCGTGCTCCCAAGCGCTCATCGAGCTGACCGCCGGAGATCTGGACCAAAAGCTTGCCGATAAGATCAGCCATGTCGCCGAGAAGCTGGTCCGGACCGATCCCTCTCACCGAGAAGCAGGGAATCAAATCGATGTCCTGATCGGCAAAACTAACCCGCAATTGGCAGACTGGTGGACGGCTCGCCTACGCCAGCGCTGTGAATCCGGCGCCGACCCTCAACTTGCTTGGATTGCGATGGTGAACAAGCATCTCGACGACGCTGATCTCGATGGTGCAAGCGCACTGGTCGAATCACAGGCTTCCGTTTTCGATTGGCCACGACCGGCACTATTGGCGCTGGCGGACCGGCTAGCACAAGCCAAACAACACAAAGCATCCGCACACCTGTACGAACTCCTCTATCGAGAAGATCCCACTCAGCAAAACGATGCTTTTGCTGCTGCGACTCAGCTCTGGCACTCGGGCGAACGATATTCTAGCAGAAAGCTCGTCGAGCCATTCATCATGATGCGCTGGTTTGATCCGGTCATACACAGCTATCTGGCCGCCTATTACTACGAGACCGGCGATCCCGCTCAGGCATCCAACTATTTTTCCGAGATTGTCGCGCGTGATCCCGGAGTCACAAAGCCCGATGCGTGGGCAGCGCTCGCAGAGATCCATTTTGCGCGACAAAATCTACCCGTAGCGAAGCAGTTCTTGGATGCCGCTTATTCGAACCCCGGCTTCACCGACGTCGAACCGCTCGTTCTATTTCTCCGTGCGAATTCGGCACCTCAAATCGATTGTGCGGACACGCTGAGTCGCCTCTCCCCCGCCCTCCACAACAAACTCCGCTTAGCGATGATTCAGAAATTGCTGAGTCACAATGAGCCGACACTCATCCAACCATGGCTTGCGACAAGCATCGCAACGAGCGCGGATGGACTCATCCTCCTCGATCAACTTGCAAGCCGCGCCGAAGTTGCGAGCCAACTCGAGACGTTTTGGACGCAGGCCGCCCACGAGCTTCCCAAAAGCCGGGACCTGTCCGATGCGCACGCCAACTTCCTCTTGGCCCAGGCTGAGAGAGCAAGTGCGACAGCGTCCGCTTCCACCGATGCGATCACCCTTTACCAATCTGCCCACGAGGCCGCGCCTTGGAGATTTGATACGACAGGAGCCTACGCGCAAAGACTCATTGATAAAAACCTGCGTCGCGAGGCATCTGCTGCGCTCCGCAAGATGCTAGGATCAGCTCCGGCTCCCATTGATCGTCACAAAGCACTCAAGATGTTAGCGGAATTGGATGGCAGCGATGACTTGATTATCCCGACACCAAATAGCTAGTGTAATAGGGATGCGCCGCCTGACCCCAGTATTTTGTCTTCTCGCTTGCACTGCCCCGCTGTTGGGTCAGCAGCAGGAATCCGGCATGCTTGAGAGAATTCACAATCCGAAACTGGAGGCAAACCCAATGCAAAATCGTTCATTCACGAGCAGTCCAGGTTTGAAGGTAAAGGAGTTCAATGCGGGCGCGTTCACTGGTTCAAAATCCGCCTCGACTGGAGAATTCAAAACCAAGTCGTTTTTTGGGATACGCAACCCGTGGTTCGGCAGCACAGTGTATAAAACGGACTCATCGTCGTTTGCCAACCGCTCCGCGCGCGAGAACTCAAAGGGATTCGACACAGCGGCATTTGCTGTGAAGGCCAATTCCGCATCAAATCAAAAATCCTCGCTCGCCGATGAACAGCTGCCGAACTCGGTGCGTCCGCGCGAAACCGTACTTCCTTCGAAAGCGCAAGGCGGCGTGGATCGATTCACCGAAAACTTAGGTGATGACCTCACAGTAGACGAAGTCCGCGACCTCCTTAACAAGGGTAAACAAAACCGGTGAGGCATTCGGCCACGTCAGCAAAAGCCACACCGAATCTATAACCTTTCATGCACGACTCGCTGGATCTCCTCGTTAAAAATTGTGCGCAAGTGATCAGCGAGGCGGAGCTGACTAAAAAACTTCAAGAAAACCGCCCGCTTCGAGTCAAACTCGGAGTCGATCCGACCGCTCCGGATATTCACCTTGGTCACACCGTCGGACTCACAAAACTGCGCCAGTTCCAGGAACTCGGACACGACGCGATTCTTATCATCGGCGACTTCACAGCAATGATTGGCGACCCGAGCGGACGCTCTGTCACCCGCCCGCAACTCACGCACGATGAGGTGATGGCAAATGCAAAAACATATCAGGAACAAGCGTTCAAAATCTTGGACCCGAGCCGCACCAAGGTGACGTTCAATGGCGAGTGGTTCGAGATGATGACATTTGAGGAAGTCATCCGCTTGAATAGCCGGGTCACACTCCAGCAGATGTTGCAGCGCGAGGACTTCCGTGAACGCATGGATCATGGGCATCCGGTCCGCGCCCATGAGATCCAATACCCGATCATGCAGGGATGGGACTCGGTAATGATCCGCGCCGATATCGAATTGGGTGGCACCGACCAGTTGTTCAACATCATGGTCGGACGCGACCTCCAGCGGGAGGAGAAGCAGGCGCAGCAAGTTGCGATGATGCTTCCGATTCTCGAAGGTCTCGATGGAATTCAGAAGATGAGCAAAAGTCTTGGCAATTCCGTCGGCGTGACCGAGCCCGCCGCGCAGATGTTTGGGAAATTGATGAGCATTCCCGATGAGGCAATGCCGAAATACTTCGAGCTCCTGCTTGCGGATTCGTTGGATCCTCAGAGTCATCCGATGGACGCAAAGAAATCGCTCGCTCTCAGGATCACGGCTCGATTCCACTCGGAGGCTGAGGCCGCATCGGCGCTTGATGAATTCAACAGGCGGTTCAGCCAGCGTGACTTGGACTCTGCCGAGTTGCCGTCATTCGCAGTCGATGCATCAGCGCCGACTGACATCGTCTCGATCGTGGTATCCGCCTACGCGAAATGTTTTCAGATTCAAAAGTCACGCAGCGACGCCCGCCGATTGGTCGAGCAAGGCAGCGTGCAGTGGCGCGGCGAAAAGGTGACCGATCCCAAATCTTGCCTCGCTATTGCTGATTCCGGCATCATCAAGCTCGACAAACTTCGAGCCGTCCGCATCGGTTGACCGCTAGGCAGCTTGAAGTGATGCGATCACTTCACGGACGGCCTCAGCCGTCACGTCGTTAGAAATCACAGGCTGGCCGAGCGACCGCAGAAGGATGAAGCGCATACTTCCAGCGGCGAACTTTTTGTCCTTCATCATCGCATCAAAGATTCGTGTCGTCTGAAGGTCACTGGGAATCTCAAGTGGCAAATCGAATGCGCGGAGTGCCGCAAGCACACGGTTCGCATCCGCGTCCGATAGGTTCTCGTATTTCGCTGAGAGCTTCAGCGCCGCATGGAGTCCGATACTGATTGCCTCGCCATGCAACAGGGTTCCGTATCCGGCCACATTTTCAATCGCATGTCCGAGGGTATGTCCGAAGTTGAGTAATGCACGCAGACCTTTCGTTTCGAATTCATCGGCAGCGACGATCTTCGCTTTGATCGATACGTTCTTTGCGATCAGCGGAGCCAGTCCAGATCTTTGATTCGCATGAAGGGAATCCAGCATTTCTGGCATTCGAATCGCCGCGTGTTTGATAATCTCAGCAACGCCTTCGTTAAACTCCCGGACGGGGAGGGTCGCCAGGGTAGATGGGTCGCAGAGGACCATAGACGGCTGATGAAAGGCACCGATAAGGTTTTTTCCCCCAGTGGCATTGACACCGGTCTTGCCTCCAACGGCGCTATCCACTTGGGCAACCACCGTGGTTGGCACTTGCACATAAGAAATCCCCCGATAAAAGACCGCCGCAGCAAATCCAGCCAAATCGCCGATCACTCCGCCGCCAAGTGCAACCACCATGGACGTGCGATCTAAGCCCCCGGAGATCATGGCGTCGCAGATCATTTCGATTCCCGCGAGACACTTTGATGCCTCACCGGCGGGGACTACGATCAGGCATGGGGAAAAACCGGCCGCAGTGAGCGACGATAGGACGCGATCTGCGTAGAGCGGCGCGACATTGGAATCGGTGACCACGGCCACCTTTCCTACGGATCGCCAAGCACGCAGGCGTTCGCCAATGGAATCGAGAATCCCGTCGGCGATAAAAACCGAGTATGGCGAGTTTTCCAACTCGACGGGGATTTCGATCACCTCATCGGGGCGTTGATGAGTATGGTTCACCGGCCGATTTAAAACAGCATGAGCGCCGGATTTTCGACGAGTTTGCGCAAGGAAGACATGAACTCCGCTCCCACGGCACCGTCGACGACGCGGTGGTCGCCACTGAGTGAGATCTGCATGCGCTGACCGACAACGATCTCATCCTTTGCGTTCACAACCGGTTTTTTCACAATCGCTCCGACTGCCAAGATCGCGGCTTGGGGCGGGTTCACGATAGCATAAAACTGCTCGATCCCGTAGCTGCCAAGATTAGAGACCGTGATCGTTCCGCCTTGGAACTCATCAGGTTTGAGCTTTTTGTTTCGCGCGCGGCCCGCAAGTTCCTTCACACCCTCGCTGATTTGTCGCAAGGAGAGAGTCTGCGCATTGCGTAAAACCGGCGTGACTAGACCATCGTCTACGGCGACTGCAACGGAGAGGTTAACCGAAGCATACTCGATAACATGATCACCAGCCCACGCCGCATTAACTTTCGGGTTGAGTGCCGCCGCCCGCGCGGTGGCGAGTAGAACAAAGTCATTAACTGTAATTTTCGGCAATCCAGCCGCTTCATTCGCGGCATTCACCTCTTTTCTCAGTCGCATCAATGGGGCGGCATCCACTTCGATACTGAGGTAAAAATGCGGGATTTGCGTTTTGCTGGCCAGCAGGCGTTCTGCGATGATCCGCCGCATTCCGCTCAGGGCGATTTTACGTTCCTCGCCGCCCGTCGATTCGGGTTTGATTGCGGCTGGTGGTGCAGCAGCAGCGACAGCTGCCTTGGGGGCTGCGGTTTCTGGGATATCTGCGGCGACGATGCGACCAGCAGGACCGGAACCTGTGATCGTCGAAAGGTCGATGCCACGTTCCATCGCAATTTTCTTTGCGAGCGGTGACGCTTTGGCCCGCTGACCGGAGCTTGGGGTCTCGGATTTTGCGGCTGGGGTCTCGGCGGCTTTTTTACCGGGTGCTTTGTCCGCTGAAACAGCTTTCTCGGACTTCGCCGCTGGCACATCTGCGGATTCCTCCTCGTCGCCAGAATCCACAAAGGCAATCTTTGCTCCCACTTTCGCGGGTTGGCCCTCAGGCACAAAAATCTCCTTCAGAGTGCCCTCGTCGAAAGCCTCCATCTCCATAGTGGCTTTGTCGGTTTCGATTTCGGCAAGGATGTCTCCCATTTCGATTTTTTCACCGACTTTTTTGAGCCACTTCACGACGGTTCCATCCGTCATGGTGTCACTCAATTTAGGCATCGTTATCGCTGGCATAAAATTAGTCCGTTAGAGGCTGAGTGGTTGAGGCGGAGGTTGCTGATTCAGCAAATTGTGAGCGCGGTGGCTGTGATTCGCTCCACGGTGGGCATCTGGAGTGGTTCGACGCCGGGACTATAGATCGCTGGTGCATCCAGCGTCGAGACCCTTCGGATCGGGGCATCCAATTCATCGAACAATTTTTCTTGGATCATGGATGAAATTTGAGCGGAAACGCCGCAAAACGGGCGATTTTCATCAATCAGCACCACGCGGTGTGTTTTGGCGACGGATGCAAATATCGTGTCTGTGTCGAGCGGACGAATGGACCGTAGATCGATGACCTCAGCTTGAATCCCGTGATCGGCGGCGAGTCGCTCTGCCGCCTCGACTGCCGTGAGTGCTGCGCGTCCGTGGGCGATAAAAGTCACGTCTGACCCGACACGCTTGATATCCGCTTTACCGAGTGGGATGAGATATTCCTCCTCTGGGACTTCCCCCTTCTCTCCGTAGAGGAGCGTGTTTTCCATGAACATAACGGGGTCGTTGTCGCGAATCGCCGTTTTCATGAGGCCCTTTGCATCATAGGCCGTGGCCGCGCTCACGACTTTCAATCCTGGAACCCCTGCGAGCCAATTTTCCGGGGTATGTGAGTGGGTGGCACCCACGTTGGTGCCCCCATTGGCCGGGCCGCGAATAACGATTGGCACGTTGACCAATCCGCCGCTCATATACCGGAGGCAACCCGCGTTGTTGATGATCTGATCCCATGCGACGGTTGCAAAGCTCCAGAACATGAGTTCCACCACGGGGCGAATGCCGAGCATCGAAGCACCGACTGCCATTCCGATGAAACCCGCTTCACTGATGGGTGTGTCCACCACCCGCTTCGACCCATATCTTTTCCACAGCCCACGCGTGACTTTATACGCACCGTCGTACTCGGCAACTTCCTCGCCCATCAGGACGACATTGGGATCGCGTTCGATTTCTTCCGCGAATGCTTGGTTCAGGGCGTCACGATATTCGATGAGTGGCATGAGAATGAAATGCGATTGGTGAAATTTTCCTCGGAGAGAGTCCCCAGATCAGTCGTTGAAAAAGTGTTTTCCTGTGCGACCGGCTTCGGTCTGACGATCCACTTCAAAATAGACATCCTCGAAGAGTGTCTCGATTGGCGGGTAATCGCTTTGGTCGGCAAACTTAGCTGCGGCCGCAGCCTCCTTTTGAGATGCCTTATCGATGGCGACGGCCTCTTCTTCGGTCAGGATTCCCTCGTCGATGAGTCGCTTTTTCCAAAGCAGAAGCGGGTCACGGCTTTGTTTATATTCCTCGATTTCATCCACTGGACGGTACCCGCCCTTGTGTTTTGCGTCGGCGACTGAGTGTCCATAGTACCGGTAGGTATCGATTTCGAGCAAAGTGGGTTTTGACTCCTTGTGCGCCCGCTCCATCGCGATCGAAGTTTTCGCACGGATTTCGTAGAGGTCGTCCGCATTGATTATATCCCACGGGATCCCGTATGGCTCTGCGCGTTCGGCGAGGCAGTTACGAAAGGCTGACGAGCGATGGAGGCTGGTGCCCATCGAATACCGGTTATTCTCGATGACGAAGATGATCGGCAGTTCGAACAGCGCAGCGATATTGAGACACTCATGGACCACGCCCTGATTGATCGCGCCGTCGCCCATAAAAGCGAGGCAGGAGCCAGTCTGTTCCTTGTATTTCACGGCATAGGCGAGACCTAGTCCCAACGGGATCTGCCCTGCGACGATACCATGGCCTCCCCAGTAGTTCTTGTCCGGAGCGAAGAAGTGCATCGACCCTCCTTTGCCGCGGGAGCAACCGGTGATTTTTCCGTAAAGTTCCGCCATGCACTCGTCCATTCCCATGCCAACGGCTAGGGCGTGGCCGTGATCGCGATACGCGGTGATCACATGGTCATGCTCGCCAAGCAGGGAAACGGTCCCGACGGCAATTGATTCCTGTCCGATGTAGGAGTGCAAAAAACCACCCATCTTGCCCTCGTTGTAGAACTTAAGTGCGACGCGTTCGAAACTGCGAATCCGCATCATTTCTCTTAGAAACCCGATTTTTTGCTCAGCAGTGAGTGACGCATTGACAGCCGCTTTGGCGTAGTCGTCCACACTGACGTCGGTTTCTATCGGAGATTCAATCATGATGTTGTATTGTTCTTCGTCGCTGGGATTTGAGCTTCATTTTGAAGGCGAGCCCGATCGGTGCCAGCCCTAAAACGAAGCTAAATTGTTCCCCATGAATTGACGGTTGGCAACAGAGAAATACAAGCGCTAGCGTAATTCGCAGGGGATGCTAGCTCACCTCGTCGAGGGCGGTCTGTCCGGTGTCGGGTCCGGAGTGGCTCCTGCGTTCGACGGTAGCGCGACCGGGCGATCAGAAATCGATGGGAGCGGCTCAGCGGTTTGACCCGGTGCGGCATTGGGGTCAATCGGTATTCCACCTAAAACAGAAACCGATCCGTCCTCTGCCTTTCGGAGTTTCGGACGTAGATCCGTAGCCGTGTACTGCTTACGGTCGAGGACCTCACCACCGAGTCCGATGAGGGAATACATAAACGTTTTTGGCGACGTCGCCTGAAAGACGTGGATGTGGTTCTCGGCATCCAGCTCGACTTCCGGTTTTCCGAAGGACACAAACCGTCCGAGCTGGTGCGTGCAGTACACGACTCCGTTTTGTTTATCTTCGATTCGAATGTAGAGTTGGTTATTCGCGGGCAAACGATGGGCTAGGAGAGAAATCGTCCTCGTCCCCGGGCCACCGCGCACGCTGGCCGGGACTCCTACATTTTCTTGCCAAAGCAGACGGCCCTCGGTGATCTCGATGTTTAGCGGAGCCGAGCTAAAATAGTCTTTTTCATCGCTCAGGTAGATTGCCGCTCGAATCCGATACATCCCGTAATCGCTGACGGGATAAATCGGCGTTAGATTGATCGCCCGCCGCACGGTAGAACCGGCCGCTATGGAAATCGGGTCGATGCTATAATCCGAGTTGTATGCCGGGATAAGTCGTCCATCTCCGGTTTCGATCTGAAAGCTAAACCACTTATGGTTTCCCTCGTCCACGAGTTCGATATCACGTCCTGAGAGATTCGTGATATTGACATAGGCAATGATCGGCTCGTGACGAATGTAGAGGGTGCGCAACAGCTCGAGATCCACGCGCAGTTGAGCATGCGCCATGGGGAGCGTCGCGAGCAATCCGAGAAATAGACAGATCGCAAACCAAGTCCGGACTTTGGTGCATTGGCGGCACTGAACACGCTGCTTTGCGCCAGTCATGGCTTGGATGGTGGAGTATCGGATACGGTGCGAAACCCGAGTGATACGTCCTGTTGGAGTGGCATCAATTTCAACAGTCGACGCCTGGTATCGACATCTGGGTTTGACCAATTACCACCACGAATGACAGGCACTTTGTCGCCGAAGAGATCCGGGCTTTCGGCATACGTTGCGGTCCATTCCGAAACATTGCCCCCCATCCCCATGACGCCGTAGGGACTGCGATCTTTGGTCATAGCATCGACCGGCGAAGACCGTGGATAGCCGTCGATTTCGCCTCCAGCGTCTGGATTTCTGTTTGCATCCGCACCGCTGTTGACAATTTTAGTGTTATTCTCATTGCCCCAAGGAAACACCTGTCCATCCGCGCCGCGAGCCGCCTTTTCCCATTCCTGCTCAGTGGGAAGCCGCCGGCCTTTCCATGCTGCGTAGGCGTAGGCGTCATACCAATCCAGTGCAAACACGGGCGAGTTGACATCCAAAGGTGCGCCCTTGTATTTGCCCCATCGTTTTGCCCGCGTGTAGTATCCCATCATCGGACCCGTCGCCAGTTCCTGATCTGCCCAGTCTACGGGTTCGAACGACTTGCCCTTCGGCATGTCGGGGTGCGCGATTTTTGCTGCCTCGTCGGGGTTGGCTTTCGCCCATTCGAGGAATTTTGCGTATTGGGCGATGGTCACTTCGTATTGGTCGATCCAAAAACTCGGCAACGTGACCGATTTGCCGTCTTGATAAATAAATGGCCCTGCGGGAATTTCGACCATTTCGTCAAATGTCTTTGCGGAGTCGCCCCGAAAAAGAACCCAGTAAGCGACCCCTAAAATCAAAGCGAGAAGCCCCAGCGATACCGAACTGCTCACAATGAGCATTTTCTTCTGTTGCTTCTTAGCCGCTTCTAAAGCCTGAATTGCCGCCCGCTCTCGTGCATCCAGCTTGTATGCGTCTGTGGGCGCAGTTTTCGGCACTAGCGCTTGCGCCTGTTGCCCGAGGACAGGCCACGACGGAGGTGCAGTATCAGGGCTCTGCATGCTCTGCAGCAGGGCTTCGACACCGGGAGTCAACGGCCCTGGAGCCAAGAGGGGGGCCAGCATCGCTGCTAGAGAGACCATTTCGTTCACGGCATCGGCCTCGGTCTCCGGATACTCGACCGCGATGTTTGCCAAGCGCGGATTGTTTTTGTTGTCCAGAAGGATGGATGAACTTCGGATTGGGTTGTGTTTGACCTTATCTCTCGCAAAATAGGCCATTACATCGGACACCATCTCGAGGATCTTCACCACCGTAAGAGCTGGAATTTTCCCGCCCTTCGACTCGATTAGATCCAGGCTGGTGCCGTCCACATGCTCGCAGGCGTAAAAACTCAGCCCGCCGACTTGATTCGCCTCATAAACTGCCAACATGGCGGGGTGCCTGACATTCGCTTTCACGCGGGCATTCGAGACAAACTGATCCACCCGATCTGGAAACGCGGCATTCTCGGGAGAGAGTGTGCACAGGCGAACTACCCGCTTCACGCTGGCCTGGATCGCGCGATAGATACTTCCGTTGTGATTCTCACCGATCTTTGCCTCGATGCAAAAATCGCCGATTTGCGTACCGACGTGCTCGTCTGGCGGTAAATCTTGCGCCCCGGCCGGAACGGGCGTGCTCACTTTAACTGCTACGGCAGCAGGTCGTGCCGCAACCGAAGGTTTTGCAACAGCCGCAACGGGAGTCGCCTTGGGTTTAGCGACAGCAGCAATCGCCTTAGGCGCTGCCACCGCCCGTGGGACACCGACGGAAGCAGGAGTCGCGGCGACTTTCGGCCTGGGTGTTGCGACCACATTCGGAGTGGGTTGTGGCGTTGCGACGACCACACGCGGAGCGGCAACCGGTGATGGCGAGATACCTGAAACGTCACGGATTGTATCCAAAAGTAGCTGTGGTTCCACCGGCTTGAGCAGCAGCGGCGTACCACCCACTCGCTCTGCGTAAGCACTCAAGTCGTAACCCGACACAAAGATGAACTTTAATCTGGGAAAGCTCTCTGCGAGGCTATCCCGAAGAGTGAACCCATCCGTTTCAGCCATCACGACGTCGGTAATGACAAGCTCGATTTCGGGATTTGCCATGATGACATCCAACCCCGCGGAGGCACCCACGGCATAGGAGCAGTCCGACACTCCGAGGCTTTGAAGCTGCTGGGCAACGATGGCAGCCAACGACGGTTCATCGTCGATGATTAAGATTTTCATTGTTCTGGTTGTGAGGCGGTAAGTTCTAGAGGAAATTGTTGGAGAAGGCTAACAGGTTCAGCTCGTGAATCTTGAAGCTCGCCTTTAAAATAAATCCCAATGACGTAGCCGAAATACTGGCGGTCTGCAGAGTCAGCGGAGGGTTTGGGATATCGCAACTCAAGAAGCTCAGGATCCCCGTCTGCCCAGTTGATGGGGGGGCTCATCCACTCAGAAACGAGGGTCGATTCGGTTTCCAAAATGCTTCCGTCGTCTGTCTGTTCGTAAAAATAGACGACCACCTTAAAGTCGGCGGCATCGACCTTTTCCGTGGGCGACGCTTTGGTGGCAACCCGGAGAACCTTTTTATCGGCGTCACTATCGGTCAATCGAGCTTCCACAATCCCAAATACAGATCCAATCGGAATGCCGGAGTCGTCGCGGAGCATACTCGAGCCAGAGGGAGCGCTGGGAGATTCGGAAGCCCGCGGCGCCGCGTTTCCGGGGGCAGCGGCATCGGGATTAGTGGTTCCAGGGAGGGCTTCGCCGGTCGAGGATAAGCCCTGTGCAGGAGCACCCAACTCGCTCAAGAGCAATGTGAGTTGCTGATACACTCCGGCATAATTGGGGTCAGAGCGAAGGGTAGGCATGCTGATTGCGCGCGATGCCAGTTCACGCGATTGAGTGAGGCGGCCCATTTCAAAAGCCACCACGGCCATCTGGTATAGGATTCCCGGCTCCTCGGGAACGAGACGATCTGCCTCGGAGAGGGCATCAAATGCGGACTGAAGATCGCCCTGCGCACGGAGGGTGTCGGCTTCCTCTAGCACTTGATTTGCGCGCTCGATCGTTTCTGCCGGGACCTCAATGAATACGGATGTCTCACCACCCGCTGCGGTTTGCGGGTTGTCGGCCAATGGCATCGCTGCCGGCGGTTGAGTCACGGGCAATTCCCGGGTTTGCGTGAAATCTTTGAGTCGAAGAGCAGGTGCGAGCGCTATGAGTGCTACGATTGCCTGCACGACCGCAATGGCAACGATGCTAAGAACTGCAATTCGCAGCGTGGGATCTGCATAGATCGATGGACTGGAGGCCTGCGAGGGAGTGCTCATGAAGGCAAGAAACTAAAATTTCGCGAGATGGCTGTCAAACTGCAACGAATTCCGGCTTGTGTCTATTTCTCTTCGGGTTGCTCGGGCGATGCCTTCCAAAACCGGTCGAACGCCTCGTGCCAGTCTCTCGTTTCTACCTTTCGGCGCCCCGCCGCACCCATGCGGACTCTATCCTCAGACGATGTCGCGAGCCGAGCCATCCGGTTAGCAAGTTCATCGACATCCATCGCGCGAGTGACATAACCGTCTTCACCGTCAGAGACCAGGTCGCGCGGACCACCGACATCGCTCACTATCACAGGGAGCGCGCTGGCGTGGGCCTCGAGGATCACATTTCCAAACGTATCTGTCGTGCTGGGAAAGGCAAAGAAGTCAGCCGATGCGTAGGCGACCGCCAACTCCTCGCCTTGAAGATAGCCTGTGAAAATGGCATCGGGCAGTTGCCGCTGCATTTCCTCGCGGTAAGGTCCATCGCCCACAAAAATCGGCCGGATCCGCGCCTCCTGCGGCACTCGTTTCAAGGCACTCACGATGAGGTCGAGATTTTTCTCTTTGGAAACGCGGCCGACATAAAGCATTGCTACCTCATTCGAGCGAAGTCCGCGCGATGTCCAAAAACTCGCCTCTCGACGGTCTGGACGGAAAAACTCGATATCCAATCCGCGCGGCAGGATTTTCACCCGTTCGGCGGCGATGCCCCGCTGGATCCACGTTTTCCGATAGTCTTCGGAGTTCACCCAGAGCACGTCGAGCTGGCTGTAGAACCAATGCATGAAGTTCCACGTCAGCGTCTCCATAAACGAGTCCTCCGTCAGGATTCGGACATACTGTGGAAAATCTGTGTGGTAGATCCCGGAGGTCCGCAGGCCCAGTATTTTAGCGGCGGCGAGAGCCGCGAGGCCGACGGGGCCAGGTGTGCTGATGATTACCTCGCCGAAATTACCACGTGCGATGTAGTCCATGATGGCAAGCACTGGTGGAAAGCTAAGCCGTTGGAGTTCGTATTCCGGGAGTTCGAATTCGCCCACCGGCTCGAAATTTTTCAACGGGATCCCCTGATCTGCGATTTCGGACCGTGAGACCACAACGACGATGTCATGCCCGGTCGCCACGCCCGCTGCGGTCATCCGACGGATCGTCGTCGCCACCCCATTGACGTCCTCGAGGGTGTCGGTGAACCACGCTCGGCGGCGATTAAAAAGAACATCCGGCACATCCTCGCAGAGTGTCTTGCTGTAGGTGGCGAGTCGCCCGCGAGAAGGCGCACGGAATGCATGCAAATACGGACTCAGCAACGCCACAATGGGGATGAGCGGGCTGATCGTTTGGATGCTTTCGATGAATTTCCCTGTGGTGATTTGGCCGATGAATTGATTAAAAAAACGAAACCCGAGCTGATTGGCGATCAGGTTTGCCATGAGGAATGCCCGGCGTTCCGGCTCGCTGACCCCCTCGGTGGCGTTCGCCAATGCGGCTCTCACTTTCGGCTCCGAAAAATACCCAGCAAGCTCCTTCCAGAGTGATGCATTCCCGGGCTTAACCATGTCAAAAATCTTGCCGCTGATGATGCCCTGAGCGAGGAACCCCATTTTTTCGGCAAACGTGAATTCGGTAGGAGCCTTTCCCTCCATGAACCGGGAGAACATCTTCTCGACAAGACCAACGCCGGGGTCGTCCGCTTTGATTGCGAATTTCGCTTTTGCGAACTGGAACGCAACATTGTAGGTGCCATGAGCCATCGTGAGCGCCGTTCCAGGGTCACCGAGAGCGACGCAATCACCCCTGCGAATACTTGCCAAAAACTCCGGCACCGACTGAGCAGCCGGAGTTTCTGTAAAAGCGCGGGCTGGGTAGATGCCACCGTGGTCGTCGGAGCCCCCAATGAAGCACTTTTTCCACGGTTCATCGTGTGTCGGTTCCAATCCTGTAACTGACACGAACCGCTCGATGTCATGCGAGGTGAGGTTTTCCAATGCAAAGTGGGTCGTTTCGCTCAAGACGGCGGTGTAGCGCCCGTTGAGCGTCTCGAAGTGGCGAAACAGCAGCGCGAGTTTCTGAAGATGGACCGGGGTAAGATCCTCGTTGATTGCATGGAGCGGATGAGCCACCGCGTGCGCTATGTCTGATGCGAAAAGGTATCGCTGGAGATCGTAGATATTGGCTCGCAACGGCTGAATATCACGATGCTGCGACTCCGTGATTCCGTAAACAAGGATGTGGATTTTGCACCCATCCTCCGGAAAAACCACCGATACTTCTTCGCTGATAAAAACCCCGGGGAGTGCTCCGATTTCCAAGCAACCGGCGATGGAATCCTGATCGGTCAACGTGACAAAATCCATTCCCCGCTGCTTCAACAACCGATACAAGACCTCGGGATCGCTGTAGCTTGCCGGGAAATCCAACCGCCGAAGCACCCAATCAGCCGCCCGATGACTGAATTTCGAATAAATGTGGAGGTCTGCGCGTGATTTCATGAACCGATTGAAAATGCTCTCTGGCCGCTCAGCCATTCGTCATACGTCATCGACGCCCGCACCGCAAGCGCGCGCGCGATGCAGCGACACGCGTGGGCGCGAATGGCCGGAAATTTCCAATCCGGCGGGTGCAACCCGAGTCGGACGAGCGGATTAAGCTCCAACGCGAGCGACAGCGACTCGTTCCACGCGAGACTCATCCCGCGCCGCCATCCCGCCCGCACGCTGTAAACCAGACTCTGCGAGCGATACAACACCCCTGCTTTCCAATCATCCACACTGCCTAAACGGGTCGTGTATTGGTATCCGACGCGACGCACCCCGGTCGCGGCATCCTCACCAAGCAGCCAAGCCGGAGCAATAAATCCACGCGGCTGCAACCCGATTCGGCGAAAAATCTGCTCTCCCTCGCGGGTTCGCCGCTCAGACTCGTCCGCCGAAAGGTCATAGTATTCACCCTCGCCTGCCGTGTAGGTGCTCGTGATCCATCGATCCACTACCCCCTCGGAGCATTCCTTGGGCCGCTCGTGGTAAAACCCATGCGCGACGATTTCATTGCCCGCGGCCGCTTCTTTCCGCAGCCAATCGCAAAAGTCGGGGTAGTCGCTAATGCACCCGCGGTGGTGATGATCCGGCACTACCAAATGCGAAATCTTCGTCACTCCCCAGGCAGCAAGGTCGTCGCAAATCTCCTGCACGGCCTCCCAATTATGAGGGCTTACATCATGAATCGAGACAACAAGACCACGAGCAGACGGCGAAACAGAGCGGAGCAGCATTTGCATTTGATCCTTCCGTATGTTAACGGTGCTGTCTATCTTCTAAAAGTAATGTCCGACAATGATTCAGGGGCGCCGAAAGAAAACCGGCCCCGCAATAGCAACAATAACGACCCACAATTCAACTGGCGCGGTCTCGTCCTGCTCGGGGTGGCCTTTGCCCTCATCGGCGGCGCCTTTCTGTTTCGCGGCGGCTCATTCATGCAACCCGACGTGCTCCTGTTCCCTCAATTCGAGGAACTGATTGCAAAAAACAAGGTCGTCGCAACCGCTGAAAAACCGCTTGAGCTCGTCGTCGAACGCGGCAGTAACACACAGTATCTTGCCGGAACGTACAAGAAGATATCGCCTGCGAGCGGAGACGAGATCGAGGCCCCGTTCCGCGTGGATATCTTCGTGCCGTTCAACGGACAGTCGCTCTACGACCAGTTAACCGCCGCAAAACTGCCGTTTTCGTTCCGCCCGGAAGCAAACGTGCTTTCAGATGTTCTCATCGGATTTCTTCCGATCCTTCTCTTCCTTGTCATTCTCTACTTCTTCTTCCGCTCGCAGATCAAAATGGCCGGCAAGGGAGCGATGAATTTCGGCAAAAGCAAAGCCCGCATGCTTTCGCGCGACAAAAATAAGATCACGTTCAAAGACGTGGCCGGTGTCGAAGAAGCAAAAGAAGAAGTGTCCGAGTTAGTTGAATTCCTGAAAGACCCTAAGAAGTTTCAAAAACTCGGCGGTCGCATTCCCAAAGGTGTGCTCATGGTGGGGTCTCCTGGAACCGGCAAGACGCTCCTGGCCCGCGCCATCGCTGGTGAGGCAGATGTCCCATTTTTCAGCATCAGCGGCTCGGACTTCGTCGAGATGTTCGTCGGTGTGGGCGCATCCCGCGTGCGTGACATGTTCGAACAAGGCAAAAAGTCTGCACCATGCCTCATCTTCATCGACGAAATCGATGCCGTTGGACGCCATCGCGGTCACGGCCTCGGCGGTGGTCACGATGAGCGCGAGCAAACGCTGAACCAGCTCCTCGTCGAGATGGATGGATTTGATACGCAAGACGGCGTCATCATCATTGCGGCAACCAACCGCCCCGACGTGTTGGACCCTGCCCTGCTCCGTCCGGGCCGCTTTGATCGCCAAGTGACCGTCGGGCTTCCCGATGTCAAAGGACGCGAGGAAATCCTCCATGTCCACGTGAAAAAAGTGAAAATCGCCGATGGCGTGGACCTTTCCGTGCTTGCTCGCGGTACACCCGGATACTCCGGCGCGGAACTTGCCAACGTGATCAATGAAGCCGCGCTGCTGGCTGCCCGCCGCGGATTAAAGGCGATCACCCAAGCCGAACTCGAAGAAGCCCGTGACAAGGTTCGCTGGGGCAAAGAACGCCGGAGCCTCGCCATGAGCGAAAGCGAAAAAATCGCCACCGCATGGCATGAAGCCGGACACGCACTAATCAACGTCGTCAAAGATGGCACCCACCCGCTTCACAAGGTTACGATCATACCTCGCGGCCCTTCACTCGGCGCGACGATGTATTTGCCGGAGGGAGATAAGTATTCCACGCAATCGAAAGAAGCGCGTGCATTGCTCACCGTGACCATGGGTGGACGGATTGCGGAGCAAATGTTCACCGGAGACATCTCCAATGGTGCATCTGGCGACATCGCGCAAGCCACCAAACTCGCACGCCGCATGGTCTGCGAATGGGGCATGAGCAACCTCGGCATGATTCGATTCTCCGAGGAAAGCGACTACGTATTCCTTGGCCGCGACATGTCCCGCAACCGCGAATACAGCGAATCCACCGCCCAACAAATCGATACGGAAGTCAAACGCATCATCGACGAAGCCTACGCCGAGGCCACCGACATCCTAGAGGCCCACAAAGAAAAGGTAGCACTTATTGCCAATGCGTTACTGGAGTTTGAGACGTTGGATGGCGCTCAAGTGAAGGACCTCATCGATCTCGGATACATGCGGAAAATGCCAGTCATGGCACCCAAGCCGCCACCACTTCCGCCGCCACCGATGGCCACTCCTGCATCGGAACCCCGGAGCGAGGATCGCCCGGAACTCCCGCCCGGCGGGATGCCCGCACCGGCCCCGGCATAGGATCGATTAAAGAATTCCCGCCGCCGCAACTTCAGCCTTCCCCGCTGGTTGCGGCGGAACTTTTTTAGGATTCGAGGAGGTTTAGGCAGAACCAAAGCCTTCCCACGTGATACTACTCCGCGAGGCGTGCCAGAATTTCGGCAACCATGTCTTCCGGTGATTGGGCAATCGAAACGCGGATGGCGTCCGCCGGTTCTTCGAGCATCGCGAACTGGCTATCGAGCAGCTTTGCCGGCATGAAGTGGCCGGAGCGTGCTTCCAAGCGGGACTGGATCTCCTCCTTTGAGCCGGCCAGGTAAATGAAAATCATGCGCTCCAAACCCCGGGCGAGAACCTCGCGATAGGCCTGCCGCAACGCGGAGCAGGCCAGCACGACCGGCCGTCCTTCGTCGTTCCGCTCACGCAGACTGTGGTTGAGCGACTCGAGCCATGGCCAGCGGTCCTCATCGGTGAGTGGAATTCCGGCTGCCATTTTTTGGATGTTGGCGGTCGGATGAAAGTCGTCAGCGTCCAGGAATTCCGCGCCGAGCGATCCGGCAAGTTGGCTGGTTATGGTGGATTTTCCGCATCCGGAAACTCCCATGACGATGAACGGACCGGTGTGGTTTTTCATTGGCACTCACCGCCGGACCATGCAGGCCGGTTCGTCAGATGGAACAACCGCTCACCCGCTTTCGGAACATACAAAATCCCCTCGTCCTCGCGGTTGGCATAGTCATCCGGGTTGATGTCATCCGGGTTTCGATATCCGAGGTTAATCTCCTTACAAATCTCGGGTGATATTCCTGTTGCCAGCGTGACGTGAACGCGAGGCGTTTCGATGCCGTTTTCGTACGTCCCGATTCCATGCACATGCGTGGAATGCGCTAACACGCCGGTCGGATAGTGCGAAAACTTATCCCATTGTTTGATGAAGTAATCCCGGCAGTGATACCCGATTTCGCGGATCAACCGGCCGTGGACTTCCGAGACTTCGTGCAGGTGCGGGGCGTAGATGATGAGCTCGCCACCATCCGCGACGACCGGCTCCAGTTTATACATGCACTTACCGGCCACCCATAGCTCGTCATACATTTTCGGCGCGCGCGATAGCACGGTGTGAAATGGCCGGGGTTTGGTGATGATATGGATTTGCGACGAGAGGTCGCTGGCTTCATCCCAAGCACCCTCGGGGGTGCCAGCGAACAGCCCGGCAAACCGCTTATCATCAACCACCGCAGCGAGGCACAGTCGGTCTTGTTTGATGAACTGCGCGGCCCTATCGACCACTTTGCGGACCGGCGTCCATTTGTTTCCGATGATCATCGGATTGGTAACCACCGCGCCGAGCCAATGGAAAAAGTTCAGAATTTCCGGGCCTGCAATGCCGGGGAAAAAGTATTTGTTCCCGCCTGAAAACCCGACGACTTCGTGCGGAAAAACCGGACCGATGACGAGCAACGTGTCGTAGTCGTCGACGAGCCTGTTCAGTTGCACAGGCACCTCCTCGGCAAACAACCCGCCCGACAACTCACTGATTTCGGAGGCCGGGATGCGGCCGATCTCTTCGAGTGTTGTAGGCTGGTCCCACGTGTGATTGAAGACCCGGACATCTTTGTAGGTGGTCGCACGGTCGTCCGATGAGATTTCGAGGCGGGCGTTGATGGCGTCGTCGCCCATGGCCGGATGCGTTCCCAACGCGATGACCACATCGAGATTTGCCACAGTGCGGCCAATGCGCTGATAGAGGGCCTTGAAGAGCAGACCGATCGGAGCCGTGCGCGTTCCATCCGGAATAATCAAAAGCACTCGCTTCCCTGAAAACGGATAGTTCGCGACAAAGGAATCCAGCACGGAATTGACTGCTTCGAGCGAAAGCGAATCGCCGTCGGACGCTTGAACACTAAAGGTTTTCATAGGGGCTAAATCGTTTGAGAAAGAAATCCGCCGTCCACGCGGATGTCGGTGGCAGTGACAAAGCTGCTCGCAGCATCCGAGGCCAAAAAGATCACGGCTCCCCGAAGCTCAGACGCCGCACCAAAGCGGGCCATCGGCGTGTGACCGAGGATTGATTGAGCCCGCGGTGTCGGTGATCCGTCCTCCTGATAGAGCAGTTTGCGGTTTTGTTCCGCTGGAAAAAATCCGGGGGTGATCGAATTCACGCGCACTCCGGAGCCGGCCCATTCGCGTCCTAGAAACTGGGTGAGGTTCAGAACGGCAGCCTTGGCAGCGGAGTATGCGACCACGCGGGAGAGTGGCAAATGCGCCGACACGCTCGCGATGTTGATGATGCTGCCGGATCCGCGCCGCACCATCGCCGGCCCGAACTCCTGGCATGGCAACAAGGTGCCGCCCACCAAATTCATATCAAACGCAGCCTGCCAATCCGCGACGTCGATCGATTCCACGGGATGGTCCGGCGTGACCGTTACCTTCGGGTCATTACCGCCCGCCGCATTGACCAAAATATTTGGCGCTCCAAACGCCGCTTCGATTTGCTGGTGCGCCTCGCGCAAACTGGATTTGGACGCGGAGTCGATAGTAAAAAATGCCGCCGTACCGCCCGCCTCAGCAATCCGTGACACGCAGGCATCCCCACGTTCTTGCGAGCGCCCACAGACAGCCACGCGCGCACCGGCCAACGCAAGCGCCTCAGCCATCACGCCTCCGAGCACGCCGGTGGCACCAATGACAATTGCGGTTTTGTTTTCAAGCGAGAAGAGGGAATTGGACATAGTTTTGTTAATTCTTTTCGAGGCAGTCGCCTGCGAGAGCTGCTGCCATCTAATAAATCAATCAAACGTCCTGCCCTACGTCCAAGATAATCGCGGGTCGACGGTGATCTGAAACGCGAAATCGGATGGTGGCAATCGATCCACGATTATGATTCGCTCAGGCATGGCCATTCCCCATTCGACCGATCAGACTTTCCGTCCTTTCATTCACGCCGATTGGCTGCTGAATTCGGACGCCGCTCGCGAATTGTATCACCGGTTTGCGGCTTCATGCCCGCTCATTGATTATCACAACCACCTTCCGCCGACCCAGATCGCATCGAATCACATCTTCGCTGACCTTTACGAAATCTGGCTCGCCGGCGACCACTACAAATGGCGGGCCATGCGCTCGAATGGCGTCGCCGAGCGATACTGCACCGGCGATGCATCGCCTCGCGAAAAGTTTGATGCCTTCGTCGCGACCGTGCCATACACGCTCCGGAATCCGCTCTACCACTGGTCCCATCTCGAAATGAGCCGGTATTTCGGATTGGACCTCATGATCTCACCCGCAACTGCCGAGACGATCTGGCACGAAGGCAATGCGCAACTTCCAGACCTCGGGGTGCATGCGATTTTAGAAAAGTTCGATATCGCCGTGTTGGGGACGACCGACGACCCCGCCGACTCGCTTGCCACGCACGAGCAAATTGCCGCATCCGGCATTCGCACCAAAGTTTACCCGACATTCCGGCCGGATAAGGCATTCGGGGTGACGCAACCGGAAACATTTAACCCGTGGATTGAAAAGCTGTCCGGCGCGGCATCGGTGACGATCACGACATTGGATGACCTGCTGGAGGCGCTTAAAATCAGGCACGATGCATTCCACGCGGCCGGCGCAAGGCTTTCCGATCATGGCATGGAGTCGTGCTATTTTTCGCCCTGCACACACGGCGAGGCGTCGTCGATTTTCTCCAAAGCCCGATCCGGGATCGCGGCGTCAACCCACGAACACGCGCAATTCGTGACGTATCTCATGCTGGAGTTTGGTCGCTGGGATGCTGCAAAACATTGGACCAAACAACTCCACCTCGGAGCGATGCGAAATGTGAATTCGCGGGCGGCCGCCTCGCTTGGCGCAGACATCGGGTGCGACTCGATCGGTGACTTTTCCCAGGCCCGAAACCTCGGGGCCTATCTGGACGCCTTGGACCGCGAGGGCATGCTGCCAAAGGTCATCATCTACAACCTCAATCCCGCCGACAACTACGTGATCGGCACCATGATCGGAAACTTCCAGGACGGGAGTGTCGCGGGGAAAATCCAATTCGGCAGCGGATGGTGGTTCATGGATCAAAAAGAGGGAATGGAATGGCAGATGAACGCACTTTCCAATCTCGGATTGCTACGACGCTTCGTCGGGATGCTCACTGACTCGCGGAGCTTTCTTTCATTCCCGCGACACGAGTATTTCCGCCGGATTTTGTGCAATCTGATCGGGCGGGATGTCGAAAACGGGGAACTCCCGCACGACATGAATCTCCTAGGCTCGATGGTCCGGGAGATTTGTTTTGAAAATGCGAGAGACTATTTTGGATTCGAACTCGATCCCACTTTCTCCGCTACAGAACGCCCCGAAACCAACGCGGCGACCAAGTTGTGAGTCATTACCCCGCCGCCTAATTCCCAGCGGCGCCGAGGAGAATTTGCGTGCCGTCGAGCTGCGAATCGTTGATTTCTTCAAGCGGGACTTTGACCACACTTTTGATCGGTGCGAGTTTGTCGATCTCGAACTTGGCGAAATTCAGCGCGTCGATCGTGCGCAGGAAATAGAGATTACGGACCTTGTCGTTCATCCATGTGAAGAGCGTCACTTCGCTCGAGGTGGTGCCGGGCGTTCCTCCTTCGGCCGAGTAACCCTCGTCGATCGAGAGATCATACGGCCGGTCGAAGTTGTTCATGATGTGGCCGAGCGTGATCACGGCGTCCTCGGGAGAATCGGCCTTGCGCACGAATTGGGTGTAGAAGGCTGCTTTGACGAAACGGCCTGCCGCGATTTGCGAGGAGGGCAGGTTGGCCAGCGCGTTGCCGCTGTCGGGAGCGCTCACCATCAATTGGCCGAATTGTCCGCTGTTCTTGTCCACATTGGTCAGCTGCGCGTAGTTGTTCAGATTCGTCAAATGCCACGGAAAATCCGGGGCATTGGTCGCCACGCCCACCGGATTGTCGTGGACGTTCATCTTGCCATCCAAAAATTCGATGACGATACCCGCGCCGGTTTTGTCCCAGAGAATGAAGTGCATTGGCAGTTCGATATTTCCCAAGAGAGGAACCTTGGGAATCCAGACGCTGACGTCGCCTCCTTGCAGCGCTTCCTTGACCTCCGCCACGGATTTGAAGTTGCCGAGGAGATAAAGCGCGAGGTCCGTGGCAGCCAAAGCCTTCGCGGCATCGGATCCGGCACCAGCTGGCGATTGCGACCCGGGCATTTCGTTGGTACTGAGCGACAATCCTTGGTTATTGGCCGATTCCACCATCATATTGATGCCATTGCCTACGCCGACATCTGCGCTCACTCCCAACACGGGATACATTGTCTCGAAGGACAGGCCGGGCTTGTTCCCCGGCGCCACGGAAACCACCTTGTTTCCTGCCGGGACATACGCCATCTCGAAGGGCATCGGCGCGGCGTATTCCATCGTCTTCGCGCTGTAGACATTTCCTTTTTTGTCGGTGATCATCAACGCTGTGCAGGCCGAGGCTGCGGGAACGGATAGTGCCGTGGTCAAGGCGGCGAGAAGTAAAACAATGGGATAATTTTTCATGGGGGGCTCCCCTCCTCATGACAGCTGATGTGCCCTGAGAAAAATGGACATGGGATTCTCAAAACGAGAGGATCCAAAAATGAAGAGGAAGCGCTACAGCGCTGAGTTTCGAAACGAGGCGGCGAAGATGATCATCATAGAGGGGGTTCCCG
>Ga0247844_1000109_pt1 | contig 162573 bp, 142 predicted proteins | sample LaCtaG_FD_192421 | JGI IMG/M metagenome (GOLD analysis project Ga0247844, IMG submission 192421) | Freshwater microbial communities from meromictic Lake La Cruz, Castile-La Mancha, Spain - LaCruzMarch201714.5m_1 | ecosystem: Environmental > Aquatic > Freshwater > Lake | place: Spain...
ATGGAAAGACGAGCGGGGCACCAAGCTCTCCCACGGTCTTTGAAGACCCAGGGACTTTCGGACACCCGCCCGTCACCGCAACTCGAACAATATCCGAGTCGCGGGATTCCAAGTTACAAGGGTCAGGGTGAGGGGCGGCCATGAATCCAACCGACCTCTTATCGTCCCGCCATAACGCATCGCTGTCGACCCGATGCCGACGTTGCCGATGACGTCAGCCATCGGAGGTAGACCGTCCGCAGTCTGCGCGGTAGCATGGACGACGAGGAATTTTGTCCCGAAAGGCCACTCAACTGCCTTTAGAAATAAGCACTCCACCAAAACAGTATTCACCAGCAAACCGGTGCATATATTGTCGCCGCAAGGCTATTGAGCTGACCAAGGAGCACATACTTCCTTACGGCATGGCGGCGAACTCACTCGTGCTTCCTAAGGCCAGCTGCAAAAAATGTGCGGAAATCACCAGGGATGTTGAAACGTTCTGCCTTCGTCACATGTGGTGGCCATTTCGAACCTGCATAGGAGCGCCGAGTAGGGGCAAGCAGCCAATTACACAATTTACATTGAGAGTTGTTGACAGGCTGAATAAAGATGCGGTGAGCTTAGAGTCAAAATCCGCATCGGATTACCCTATGTTTTACTATGCTTTGCTTTTAAATATTCCGGGGATATTACGGTTTGCAAAGGAATCGGAAAACAAGCCATATCAGTTCTTTGCGCTCCACGCGAAAGAAGAGCTTGCAGCAGCTCTCTCTGGCAGCCCCGAGGACTCCCTGATAAGCGTTGGCCCTATGGACGACAAAATATTCGTTCGATTGCTTTGGAAAATTGCGCACGGGTTTGCTGTAGCTGAGCTTGGATGGGGTGCTGCAAACTGGTTCCTGCCTCTATTGATACGTGATTTTAATCTACCCGCACTGCACTTCATTGGCGGATTTCCAGCGCTGCCTTCCAAAACTGAGAATATGCATGAGTTGCGATTAGATGTCGTTCGCTTAGGTTCGATTAATTATGTCGTCGTGGGAGTAAGATTATTTTCTTTCATGCCGACCCCGCAGTATTTAATTGTAGCCGGTTCACTGAAGTCTTCATTCGCTTCCGATACGGACGTAAAGGCTCGGGATTTTGACGTGGGCTTGAAACCTCCGGTGCCCAATTGGGACTTGAAGCAAAGCGACGGAGATATTTGGCGCACGTGGCGATGAATTGGCACATCAAACCGGCACCGTCGTCCCAACCCCGGCGTTGCCGCTCGGCACACGCTAACGATTGTCATCCTCGGGCTTGTCCCGAGGACCCATCGAGCAGCAAACTCCGACCCCAGTGGGAGGGCGTCGTCGTGCCCACATGCTCGTCCATCGTCATGGTTTTACCCAACATGCGAAGACTGGAGCCAATCGAGAAATTGGTCCTCGGGACAAGCCCGAGGATGACAAAGTTGAGGTTCCGCCCAAGTCGTCACCCCGGCGCTGTCGTCCCTATCCCGACATCCCCATCGCCCCCCTTCACGGCCAAAGGCCGTTATAGCGCGTCGCGCGGCCGCGCGCCCCTCGAGAGCGCCACAGCGCGTAAGGCATACAGCGGCAATAAACCCTGCTGCGCCGCAGCATAGCCACATTATAAAGGTCATGACCATCTCTGGTATGCCAGTCCTGCGGAGCCCTCTATCTATGACATTGATCCGGTCGATCCTCGCCGTCACCCTTGCCGTGAGCTGCCTCGCCCCCATAACGTCGGCCCAGGCCCAAGCCCAGGCCCCCGCAATCACCATCGAAGCCGACGGCAAGCGCAAGATCAACCTCTCCGGGCGCGAACGCATGCTCTCCCAGTACATGGCCAAAGCGGTTTGCTTTGCCACGCTTGGGATCGACCAGAAGACTCAGGTCGACGAAATGAAACTCGCCCATCACATGTTTGAGCGCACCCTGGTCGACCTGCGCGATGGCAGCACGGTCCAACAGATGCTGCCCGAAGAGGACAAGGTCATCAACGCCGCCCTCGATGAGGTCGAACGCCTCTGGTACCCCTACGGCATCGCGGTCAAAAACCTCGACCTCGCAGCCGTGACCGCCCAGAACATGCCGATCCTGACAAAAATGAACGACGCCGTCACGCTGTTCCAGAAGAAGTACGCCGCCAAAACGGTTGCCCCCGAGATCGCCGCAGCCCTCAATATCTCCGGCCGCCAGCGCATGCTCACGCAGAAGTCGAGCAAGGAATTCTGTCTGATCGTCTCCGGCCAGGACGTAGCCGCCAATCGCACCAATCTCAAAGCGACGATCGCCCTGTTCCAAACGTCGCTCACAGGTCTAAAAGACGGCAACGCTGAGATGGGTCTCAAAGCCGCGCCCAACCCGGGTATTGTCGAACAGATCGGTAAAGTCGGCGCAGCATGGCAACCCATGGCCGAAATCTTCGCCCGCGTTGCTGACGGTGCCAAGCCAACGCCGGAAGAGGTGTTAGCCATTTCCCGCCAGAACGTCGCCGTCATGGAAACCGCCAACGCCATGACGACCCTATACGAAAAAACCGCCAGCCAATAATCGCGCAGCGCCTAACGGGCGGAAACCGATCACTCGCCCTCCCCCACTCCATGGCCGGGCTTGACCCGGCCATCCAGGGGCCACAAACTCTAGACCATCCGTACAGCTAACGTCCGGCCCTGCCCTATAGAATATATTTACTCAGATCGACGTTCTTGGCCAACTCGCCCAGCCGCTCCTGAACATACGCCGCGTCGACCACCAGCGTCTGCCCCGCCTTGCCCGACGCCTCAAAAGAGATGTCCTCAAGCACCCGCTCCAGCACGGTCATCAGCCGCCGCGCGCCGATGTTCTCGATGCGCGAATTCACATCCACCGCCGTATCGGCGATCGCATCAATCCCATCCGGCGTGAACTCCAGCGTAACGCCTTCCGTCGCCATCAACGCCACATATTGCTTGATGAGGCTCGCTTCCGGCTCGGTCAGAATGCGCCGCATATCCGCCCGTTCCAGCGCCTTAAGCTCGACCCGGATCGGCAACCGCCCCTGCAGTTCCGGCAGCAGGTCGGACGGTTTCGACACATGAAACGCGCCCGACGCGATGAACAGCACATGGTCGGTCTTGACCGGCCCATATTTGGTCGCAACCGTCGTACCCTCGATCAGCGGCAGCAAGTCCCGCTGCACGCCTTCGCGCGACACGTCCGCCCCACCCCGCGTTCCGTCAGACCGCGAACAGATCTTGTCGATCTCGTCCAGAAACACGATGCCGTTGTTTTCAACTGCCCGCAGAGCCTCGCCCGCGATCTGATCCGTGTCGATCAACTTGTCGCTTTCCTCGCCGATCAGCAGCTCATAGCTGTCGCGCACGAAAACCTTGCGCGTCTTGGTGCGCCCACCCATCGCCTTGCCGAGCATCTCGCCCAGATTGATGGCCCCGAAGCCCGCACCAGGCTGGCCAGGAATTTCAAACATCGGCATCGAGCCGCCCGTATCGGCCACCTGCAGTTCGATCTCGCTATCGTTGAGTTCGCCTGCACGCAGTTTGCGCCGGAAACTTTCCCGCGTCCCCGGCTGCGCGCCTGGCCCCACCAGCGCGTCCAGGACCCGGTCCTCGGCCGCCTTCTCTGCCCGCGCCTTCACGTCTTTGCGCTTCGACACCCGCACCAGCCCGATCGCGACCTCGACCAGATCGCGCACGATGCTGTCCACATCCCGCCCGACATACCCGACCTCGGTAAACTTGGTCGCCTCGACCTTCAGAAACGGCGCACCCGCCAGCCGCGCCAAACGCCGCGAAATCTCGGTTTTCCCAACCCCGGTCGGCCCGATCATCAGAATGTTTTTCGGCTGTACTTCATCACGCAGATCGCCCGTGATCTGCTGCCGCCGCCATCGGTTACGCAGTGCAATGGCGACCGCCCGCTTGGCGTCACCCTGCCCCACAATGTAGCGATCAAGCTCAGATACGATTTCACGCGGCGAAAAAGACGTCATGCAATTCTCTCGTAAGGTGGAAGGTGGCGCTTCCAAGCCTCGCCCGAAAGCGCGCTCATGAGCACCGACCGGATATGGCGCCAGCGCACCCCGAGCACAATGATGAGCACACCCAAAAACACCAGCACGGGTAAGACGTAGTACGACGGCTCAGACCCCGCAACTTTCGACAGCGTATACGCCATCGCAGACCCCAGATACCCGAGCCCCGCGACCAGCAACGCCCGCCGGTCCACGATCAGCGCAATCGCGCTCAGCGCAAACACAAGCAGCACAACCATCGCCACCGCTGGCCCTGTGACCTCCGCCGTTCCCACCCGCATCCCCGGCCAGAGCGGATGGCTCATCAACGGCCCGGCTAGCGAATGCACGATCAGCGGCGCCGCAATCAGATGCAGCCAGAACCCGCAATCCGCCCGCCGCGTCAGCCGTTCCGGGTCAGACAGATCAAAGCTCAACGCCCATGCAAACACGCCAAGTCCAAGCAGCAGCGCCGCAAACCCCATGATCGAACCAAGGTTGGCTTCCGCAACCCCCAACGGACCGCTTGCTATCGCACTCAATAGGGACAGGGTCAGTCCAACGCCTGTCCACGCCAGCACGAACAGCGAAAATGGCAGCCGGAACCGCCAGTAGTGCAGGCTGACGACCGCCAGCGCCGCGCCAAAAGCAGCACTCGATCCCAAATTCAACTGCCCAGCCGTGACAGCTGCTGAAATGGCCAGGATCGCCACGATCAGAATGCTTGGCGCGACCAGCTTGAGCTTGCCGGTCAAATATTCAGCCAGCCCCCACATCACGACGAGGCCCACAACCGGCCACGACACGACGGCAACACCGAGCAACAGCACGCCGACCGCAATAAAGAAATCGTTGAACCCGCCCAACAACCGGAACCGCTCTTCACGACCTACCGCAAACACGCGCGCCTTGTGTCGCGCGGCAGCGATCCCTTCGAGCGCTACGGCCTGCTCGGCCGTAATGACCCCGGTCTTGACGGCCTCCGCCAGATCGTCTGCCCGCAACATGAAGCACCCCCGATTGTTAGTCGGGCGCAAACAACTTGAGCCCGACCATACTGGCAATCAACAGCCCTAAGCATATCATGCGCATGACGGACGTCGCCTCACCATAAAAGGCAATGCCCACCAGCACCGTCCCCGCCGCGCCGATGCCGGTCCAGACCGCATAGGCCGTCCCCAGCGGCACCCCCGCCAGCGAGCGGCTGAGCAGATAAAACGACGCCAACCATAACACGATGCACGCAGCCGTAGGCCCGAACTTGGTGAGGTTCTCCGTGTGCCGGAACAGCGTCGTCCCCGCGATCTCGCAGACCCCGGCAATCAACAAATAAACCCACGCCATTGATGACTTGCCTCGTGTTACAGGGATGACGATAGGCCCGCTGCCACTTAAGTCGCGGGTCCAGGGACTGGTCCCTGGTCGGGGAGCTTGAGGGGCGGACCGCCCCTCATCGACTTGCCCGTCACGAACCCTTCCCCGAAGGCAGATGTTCCACCACCAGATGGGTATTGGTATAAACGCAAATGTCCGCCGCGATCCCCAGCGCCCTGCGCGCAATCGCTTCGGCTTCCATGTCGGTGTCGATCAACGCGCGTGCCGCCGCCAAAGCATACATCCCGCCCGACCCGATCCCCGCCAGATGCGCTTCGGGCTCCAACACATCGCCGGTCCCGGTCAACACCAGCGTGGTCGACGCATCCGCCACGATCATCATGGCTTCGAGCCGCCGCAGATACCGATCCGTTCGCCAGTCCTTGGCCAGCTCGACGGCAGCCCGCATCAACTGCCCCGGATGCTGCTCCAGCTTCGCCTCCAGCCGTTCGAAGAGCGTGAACGCATCCGCCGTCGCCCCGGCAAACCCGCCGATCACATCACCGCGCCCGAGTTTACGCACCTTCTTGGCGTTGTGCTTGATGACGGTGGCACCCAGGCTCACCTGCCCGTCGCCCGCAATCACCACCTGCCCGCCCTTGCGAACCGTCAAAATCGTCGTCATGCGTATGATCCGATCAGAACAATGTAGGGCGCAATAGCACAGCGTATTGCGCCGCTTGCCCTCGTGCCCCTCACATAAGCCGTCCCCCACCAAACAGCAAACGCCCCCCTAAGTTGGGTTAGGCGCCCCTTCGCGCCGCAACCCAGCACCGACCCTCAGCCCCTAGCAGTCTGTTGGCACGCCCCCTCAATTGTCATCCTCGGGCTTGCTTGCCCTCGCACTCGTTGCGAGGGTCCCGAGGACCCATCCATCAACACGCTCGAACCCTGCCCACACTCCATGGCCGGGCTTGACCCGGCCATCCAGGAGCAACACAGTTGGGCCATCCTTCTTAGCCCTGGATGACCACCTCCAGGGCGGCCATGGAGTATTTGCGAGGTTTGTTATCCCGGCCAAGTCGCGCTTCTTCAGCGCGGCGCAGAGCCGGGACCCAGGGGCTGCACACTCAGGCCCTCAATTGTCATCGCCGGACTTGTTCCGGCGACCCATCCCGAAACCGCCGTGGGTGCTAACCCTTGCTGTACTTGGCAAGCCCCTTTACCAGCCGTTGCTGTCTAGCATACAAGGCCGCCTCGCTAAGTGGTTTCCGACGAGGAGCGCAGCTATTTGGCCATTTCAACTCGCTGCCTGCAATCCAGCGAAAACCCAGCGCGGGAATCTCCGGCTCTACAAAAAACCGCTGAACAATGTCCCAGACAACATATGCCGGTGCGATCGAGCATGATGCAATGAAGTAATCCGCTGGTGAAAACTCAAACAGGTCTATCTTGCTTACATCCCAAAGCAAGACAGAACTGTCTCGATCGCCCTCTCGATAATACCGAACCGAGAATTGATCGGGTGCAAAATGGTCTATATAGAGAATTGCTTCTCTCTTGGACCCATTCTCGCATTCAAAGAAAATCCCTCCAGGATTTGTTTGCCAGAAAACACTGTCGACGGGCTGAAAGAATTCCCGAACGCCCAGCGCGCCATCCAGATACCGGCCATCGACAGACCACCCGATTCTCTTGTTCACCATTTCACCACCCCCAAACCACCGCACCCCCTGAGAGCCCGGCCCCCGCCGCCGTCATCAGCACCACATCGCCCGGCGCATACCCCCGCTCGTCGGCCAAATACGACAGCGAAAACGGAATCGTTGCCGCCGATGAATTCCCGTAATCGCTAATCGTCGAAAGCGTCCGCTCAGTCCCAATCCCGAGCTTTGCCCCGACAACATCGATCATCCGCTGATTGGCCTGATGCGGCGCAAAATGCCCCACGCCCTCAGCGCCAACACCGGCCAACTCAAGCGCCGTCCGCGACGCGTCCACCATCATCTCGCACGCCTTGACGAACACGGCCTTCCCGTCCGCCATCACCATTTTCGTATCGACAACCGGCACGCCCTCGCCAAACGGCCGCGCACTCCCGCCCGCCGGAATCTGGATCAACCCGTAATCCGCCCCGCTCGATCGCAGCTCAACAGCCCGGACGCCCGCCCTCTCCCGTGCAGTCGGCCCCAGCAGCACGGCCCCCGCCGCATCCGCAAACAGGATCGAACTTCCTCGGTCTTCGACGTTGATCCGCCGCGATAAAATGTTCGCCGCGACGACCAACACATACGCCCGCTGCGTCCGCACAAACCCATCCGCCAGCGCGAGCGCATACAAAAACCCCGAACACGCGCCCGCCAGATCGATCCCGCCCGCGTTCGCCAGCCCCAGCTTATGCGCCAGCAACGGCGCCGACGGCGGCAACAGATGATCCGGCGTCGAGGTCGCAAGCAACACCAGCCCGACCCGCTCGGCCCGCAACCCAGACCGCCGCAGCGCCATATCGCCTGCGGCCCGCGCCATATCCGTCAGCGTCTCGCCCTCGGCTGCATAGCGCCGCGCATGAATGCCCGTACGCTGCCGTATCCACCCGCCCTGCAATCCCAGCGATTGCTCCAGGTCCCGGCTCGTCACAACCCGCTCGGGCGCATAGTGCCCAAGCCCGATCACCTCCGCGCCAAGCATCACGCGCCACTCCCAAACAGGTCCGCCGCCGCGCGAATGTCGTCGTAAACCGCACGCAACTCATATTCGTCGAAACAATACGGCGGCATAATATAAATCGTATTCCCCAAGGGCCGTAAAAGCGTGCACCGCTCTTCGACAAACCACTCGGCCAATTTCGGCCCAAGCCCCGATAAATAGCCGCCCTGAGATACCTTTAGATCGAGCGCCGTAATTGTCCCGCATTGCCGAACGCCGGAAAACCGCTGATCCTCCGCAAATTCCGCCAGCATCGCCGTCTGCCATTTGCAGATATCGCCCACCCGCTGCAACACTGGCTCATCCCGCCAGACCTTGAGATTGGCCACCGCTGCCGCGCACGCAATCGGGTTCGCCGTATATGAACTCGAATGAAAAAACATCGCCGCACGGTCGCTCGAAACATGCGCTTCAAAAATCTTTGGCACACACAGCGTCGCCGCCAGCGGAAGCGACCCACCCGTCAACCCCTTCGCGACACACAAAATGTCTGGCGTGATCCCCGCTTGCTCACAGGCAAACAGCGTTCCCGTCCGCCCCCATCCGGTCATCACCTCATCAGCGATGAACAACGCCCCGTGCTGAGCACACAGCCGCGCCATTTCCTTGAGCACCCACGCTGGATAAACGAGCATCCCGCCCGCCCCCAGAATCAACGGCTCGACGATCAGCGCCGCGATCGGGTCAGCCTTCAGCGCCGCTTCCAGCGCATCTAAACTCGCCTGCTCCCGCCCAGCTGCTGGAAACGGCACTCGCCCCACATCGAACAGCAAAGGCTCATAGCTCGCCGTAAATGCCCCCCGCGCTCCCGCCGACATCGTGCCCACCGTATCGCCGTGATAGGCATGCTCCAGAGCCAGAATACGCGTCCGCTTTTCCCCCACGTTGCGCCAATACCCCAGCGCCATTTTCAGGCCGACTTCGACCGCCGTCGACCCGCTGTCTGAATAAAACACGTGGCGCAGTCCCGGCGGCGCAATGCGCACCAACTCTTGCGCCAGCGCCTCTGCTGGCCAATGCGTAAAGCCTGCAAAAATCACCTGATCGAGTTTGTCCGCCTGAACCTTGATCGCCTCCATGATGTCGGGATGCCGGTGCCCGTGCGTCACCACCCACCACGACGAGATCGCATCCAGAATCTGATCGCCCGCAACCGTCGTGATCCACGACCCTTGCGCCCGCGCCACCGTCACAATCGGCTGCCCCAACCCATGCTGCGTAAACGGATGCCACACCGGCGAACTCATACGGAAAACTCCGCCATATCAAACCCCGCAGCAAACGCTGCCCGCAATGCTTCTGGGGTCAAAGGGTCAACCAACCCCAGCCGCCCAAGCCGCCGCACGCCGCCGCGTTCGCAGATAATACCCTCGCTGGCGACATTCGCTTCACCCACGAAAGCGACGCCAAATACCGGCACGCTCCGCGCGCGCAAAGCCTCGATCGACATCAGCGTATGATTGATCGTCCCCAACCCGGTCCCCGCCACCAGAATCACCGGCACCCGCCACCGCGCAAACACATCGGCAAACAAAACCTCGCGCGTCAGCGGTACGAGTACGCCGCCCGCCCCTTCGATCACCAGTACTCGGTCGCACGCAGGCAACTCCAACCCCGCCGCGTCGATCTCGACACCCTCAGCCTCCGCCGCCTGATGTGGCGATGCCGCCATTGCCAGCCGGTAGCGCTCAGCGAAAAACAGCTCCCCCCGCAACCCGCTCAACGCCGAAACTCGCTCCGTATCGGTCCCGCCCTCAATGCCTGCCTGCACGGGCTTCCAGTACGCCCCATCCAGCGCGTCCACCAACCCCGCTGCAAACACTGTCTTGCCGACCCCCGTCCCCGTCCCCGTGACGACGAACCGGGGATACGTCTTACTTAAAGTGCCAGGGTGGTCTGGAGGGACTAGTCCCTCCAGCGCGGGTGTGGGGCGCGAGCCCCACCCGCGCAGCGCATCGCTGCCATCACCCCCCAACGCCCCCGCCAGCGTCCTAAGCATCGCGGCAATACCCGCCTCATCCGTATTCAGCGTCAGCGTTATACGCAGCCGCGCCGTACCCTCGGGCACCGTCGGCGGACGGATCGCGCGCACATCAAACCCCGCCTCTCGCATGACGCCAGCCAACGCGACAGCCCGCGCATCGCCGCCCACGATCACCGGCATGATCTGCGACCCCGACGCGACAACCCCGCAGGTCCGCGCCAACTCCGCCCCCGCAAACGCGACCCGCGCCGCCAACTGCTCCCGCCGCCAGGGCTCGTCGCGCGCAATGCGCAAAGCCCGCCGAACCACTGCCGCCATGACCGGCGACGGCGCGGTGGCATAAATGAACCCTCGCGCCCGGTTGACCAGAAAATCCCGGATCGACGCCGAACAGGTGATCAGCGCCCCCGACGCGCCCAGCGCCTTCCCGCACGTATGCAGCGACACAACGTTTTCGCGTCCCTCGAACACCGCCCCCAGCCCGCGCCCGTCCGGCCCCAAAACCCCCGACGCATGTGCCTCATCGAGCAACACCATCGCGTCATGACGGTCCGCCAGCGCCACCAAATCCGCCAGCGGTGCCGTGTCGCCATCCATCGAATACAGCGTCTCGACCGCAATCCAAACCCGCCCGCGCCCGCCGCCTGCGTGCCACGCCCGGATCGCGTCCGCAAACGCCTGCACGTCGTTGTGGGGAACGGACACGCAAGAAGCCTTGGTCTGCGCCATCCCTTCCCACGCACTCGCATGGATCAACGCATCGTGGACGATCAGATCGCCGTGAGCGGGCAGCGTCGCAATCAGCGCCGCGTTGGCCCCAAACCCGCCACCGAAATAAAGCGCGGCATCCGCCCCAAAAAACGCCGCAGCCTCAGCCTCTAACGCCTCATGTTCGGCGTGGTTGCCGCGCAACAGCCGCGACCCGCCAGCCCCCACCGGCACCCCGCGCGCCAGCGCGTCACGTGCTGCCTCGCGCAATTCCGCCGAAGCCGCCAGCCCCAGATAATCGTTCGATGTGAAATCCAGGCCGGATGCCGGGATCAGCGCGCGCAGCCGTCCGCGCCGCCCCAAAGCCGCCAGCGCCCGCTCATGCTGCCGGATACTCTTCACTGCACTGGCGTCCTTCTGGCATTGAGGCGAATTCCCCCTCTACTCCATGGCCGGGCTTGACCCGGCCATCCAGCAGCCACACGGACAGACCTGAAAGATCGCTTCGGAATCAACCCGAGCGCGTAGTCAGGCCGCAGCACCATCGCCGCAAGCTTTCTGTCCCGTCTTCTCGTTGACGTGATCTTCGATCCGCATCGTCGCCAGCCCAAGCTTGGCAAACAGCGCCGCATCTGCATCGGCGCCCGGATTATCCGTCGTCAACAGCGTCTCGCCCGCAAAGATCGAGTTGGCCCCCACGAAGAAGCACAGCGCCTGGGTCTCGTCGCTCATCTCGGTGCGCCCCGCCGACAGCCGCACGTAAGACTTCGGCATCAGAATGCGCGCGGTCGCGATAGTACGCACGAAATCAATCGGATCGACCTTGGCGACACCTTCGAGTGGCGTCCCGGGAATAGCGATGAGCATGTTGACCGGCACGCTTTCAGGATGCTCCGGCAAATTGGCGAGCGTCACGAGCATATCGACCCGGTCGCCGGCGTCCTCGCCCAACCCGACGATCCCGCCCGAACAGACGTTGATCCCGGCTTCGCGCACCCGCGCCAACGTTTCGAGTCGTTCGGCAAACGTCCGCGTCGTGATCACCTTGCCATAATGGGCTTCCGACGTATCGATGTTATGGTTGTAGTAGTCGAGCCCCGCCGTCTTGAGCTGCGCGACCTGATCGCCGTCGAGCATCCCCAGCGTCATGCACGTTTCCATACCGAGCGCCTTAACCCCCGCAACCATCGCCGTCACCGCCGCCATATCGCGCGGCTTAGGGCTCCGCCACGCGGCCCCCATGCAATAGCGCGTTGAGCCCGCAGCCTTTGCCTTCTTGGCTTCTTCAATAACCTTTTGAACTTCCATCAGCTTCGACGCCGTGAGCCCCGACTCATGATGCGCCGACTGGCTGCAATACCCGCAGTCTTCCGCACACCCGCCGGTCTTGATCGACAACAGCTGGCTCTTCTGCACCGTGTTCGCTGGAAAGTTCGCCCGATGCACCGTGTGTGCCGCAAACAACAGATCGTTGAACGGCTGGTGATAAATCGCCCGTGCCTCAGCCCCCGTCCAATCGTGGCGCAGACCAAAGGTCCCAACATCCTTGGCCACAGATGCGTGCGAAAAGGCGTGCGGTGTCACAGCAACAGTCAAGCGGTCTCTCCTGAGGCAAACAGAGCGGTTGCAGCGAAGACATTGAACGCCCGCTAAAAAACTCGCTCAAAAGCAATCTGCACAGTTTTTGCATCGTATTGCCGGACGGCACAAGAGCAGACTTGACCCACCAGAAAACCGCGACAACAGCCTTCCCCTCCCCACTTGCGATGAGTGGCGGGAGCCGGTGGAGTGCAATCGCATCAATTCTGCTTATCCGGTCCCGGCGGCAATGGCAGGATCGCTATTCCCTCCTCCAGCAACTCCCGCGCCTCGGCAACCGACGCCTCGCCATAAATACCCCGCGCAGGCGCCTCCTCCTCGTGGATGCGGCGCGCTTCCTCGGCAAACCTCGGCCCGACATAGTCTGCGTTCTCGATCACTTTTTGCCGTAACGCCGTCAGCGCTGCCCGCAGGTCTTGACGTTCCAGCCCGTCCCTACCCCCGACGTCTACGGCCGTCTGGTTGCCATCGACAACGCTGACCTCACGGCGTCCGCGCGACTTGGCGACCCGCGGTGCCATGATCGCCTTCTCGACTTTGTCCGACCCGCACGTGGCACATGTTAACTGCCGACGTCGCGCCAACTTTTCATATGCCTCGCCATTCGCAAACCAAGCCTCGAACTCGTGCCCCCGCCCGCATCTCAGGCGATACTTGATCATGACTGTCTCGCCCCGGCGCGCTGATGGTCGAGGCAAAACGGCCGCCCATGCTCCAGGCACGGGATCCGCGCCCGTACGGCTTCAAGTTCCCCCAAATCGATATCGGCCATCACGACGCCCGGCTCCGTCCCGCCCTCGGCCAGCACCGTCCCCCACGGCGAAACGATCAGACTATGCCCATACGTTTCGCGCCCGTGCTCATGGCGACCGCCCTGGGCCGCCGCAAAGACAAAGCATTGCGTCTCGATCGCCCGCGCGCGCAGCAGCGTATGCCAATGCGCTTCACCGGTCGGCCGCGTAAACGCTGCCGGCGCCGCAATAAACTGCGCCCCGCCCATCACCAACGCCTGATGCAGCGCTGGAAACCGCAAGTCATAGCAGATCGTCAGACCCAGTCGGCCCCACGGCAGATCGGTCACCACCGCTTTATCGCCGGGCACATAGTTCACGCTTTCGCGATAAACGTCGCCATTCGCCAACTGCACGTCGAACATATGGATCTTGTCGTACCGCGCAGCGATTGCACCCTGAGGCGTGATCACATACGACCGGTTGGCGATCCGCCCTTGCACCAGCACACCCATCGACCCGATGTGCAGCCAGATCTGGAACCGCCGCGCCGCATCGCAAAACGCCGCCAGCGCCGCATGTCCCTGCTCCGGCTCGATCTTAGCAAACAACTGGACCGGATCGAGTTCCATCAGCGACGTCACTTCCGGCGTCTGCACATACTGCGCACCAGACGACGCAGCCTGTTCGATCAGCGCACAGGCTGCCTCAACGTTCGCCGCCACGTCGCGCCCCGAACGCATCTGCACCAGCCCAACCCGGAACACAGGCGGACGCTCGACGCAAAGTGTATCGCCTGTCATGAGGAGATGTTCGCCTTATGCCGCCAGCAGCGCATCAAGTTGCCCCGCCCGATCCAGAGCATACAGGTCGTCGCACCCGCCCACATGACGCTCGCCGATCCAGATCTGCGGTACCGTGTTGCGCCCGCCAGCCTTTGCCCGCATCTGCGCCCGCAACTCCTGTGCGCTGGACACGTCGATCTCGTCGTAGGCCACGCCCTTGGACGCCAGCAGCTCCTTGGCCATGTGGCAATAGGGGCATAATGACGTCGTATAAATAGCAACCTTGGGCATCACCCCAAATCCCTCTCAACAGTTCCTCGCGTCATCGAATATGGCGGCTGTCAAACCCACACGCAATCCCCAGAGTTCTTTTGAGAAAAGTGCGTGCAGCCCCGCCCAGCATCGACAGCGCGCGGCTCCATCGTCCCACCTGTAGGGCGCAATAGCATCTCCTATTGCGCCGCCCCCGTGTCTGACGAAAATCTGGACAGCATCTTTCCCCGCTCTACCCGCGCGTAACAATCGCCAACGCTAGCACGTCGACCGCCCGCGCCCCGCCCTCCTTGAGTGCGCGCGCCGCCGAATTAACCGTCGCCCCCGTCGTGATCACATCGTCGATCAGCAGCACGCGCCGCCCCGCAATCTCTGCCTTTCGCCGCTCGGGCACCACGAACGCCTTGGCCACATTGGCCCGCCGCTCCTCCAGCGATAGCCCCACCTGCTGCCGCGTCCGCCGCGTCCGCACCAGCGCCAGCGGCGCAACCGGCAGGCCCGTCAGCCGCGAAACCTCCACGGCCAGCACCGCCGATTGGTTGAACCGCCGATGTAGCAGCCGCCACCGGTTCAACGGCAACGGGATCAGCACCTCGCAATCGGCCAGCAATGGCGCACCGGCTGACACTATCCATCGCCCGAACAATTGTCGTCCGTCTTGCCGGTCGGCATATTTCAAATCGTGGATCAGCTTTTGCATCGTCCCGCCAAACGCTGCGACCCCGCGAGCCCGATCATAGTCGGGTGGATCGGCCATGGCCCGGGCGCTGACCATCGCCCCGTCGGTATCGTACCCCAACGGAATACCCAGCCGGTCACACAACGGCGGCCGGATAAACTCCACATTAACCCAGCAAGCCGCGCATAACGCATGATGAACCGATAGCGGCGCATGGCACGCCACACAAACCGGCGGTATGATCGTATCCCCGAGCCGCCGCACGCCAGCCCGCAACAGGCCAGCCGCTCGCGCGCCCAAAGAGACCCGCGCCGTCACCACATCTTCGTCGTCCGACGCCTGGCTCATGATCACCCCCCAACGACCCTAGCGAAATCCCGCCAGCCATGCGAGACACTGTCGATAATTCTGACGATCGAAAGCGCGGGTCCAGGGACAAGTCTCTGGTCAGGGAGTTTGAGGAGCGGCCCGCTGCGATCGATCGAGCGCCTATCAGCGAGATCGTGAATCGCAGCGGCAGCAATGAGCCCCTCAACTTGCTATCCGCTGGTTCCGCTCCGAAAGCCAAGTCCATGTCTCAAGCCCCCAAAATCTTCGACCGCGCCCTGCTGACCCGCCGCCGCGAACGCGCCGCGTCCGGCGCTTCAGCCCACGACTTCCTGCTCGCCCGCGTCGCGGAGGATTTTGCCGAGCGCATCGCCATCGTCAACCGCACCTTCGCCTCTGCCATCAACCTCGACGCCCACCATGGCCTCGTGAGCCGCGCCTTGCGCACCTTGCCAAACGTTGGCGGCATGGTCGACGCTGATCTCGCGCCGAGCCTGCTCGCCCAATGCGACGGCCCCACCCTGATCGCTGACGCCGAAAACCTGGAACTCCCCGCCGCCTCCATCGACCTTCTTGTCTCCGGCCTCAGCCTGCACCTCGTCAACGACCTGCCCGGCGCGCTGATCCAAATCCGCCGCGCCCTGCGCCCCGATGGCCTGTTCCTCGCAGCCCTGCTCGGCGGCGACACCCTCCACGAACTGCGCCAGGCTTGGTTCGTTGCCGAAGACGAGTTGTCGGGCGGCGTCTCCCCCCGCGTCGCGCCGTTCGCCGATGTCCGCGCCATGGGTGCCCTGCTCCAGCGCGCAGGCTTTGCCCTCCCCGTCGCCGACACCGACACCGTTACCGTCACCTACGAGAACCCGCTCGCCCTGATGCGCGAACTCAAAGCCATGGGCGCGAGCAACATGCTGACCGACCGCCGACGAACGCCCGTCACCCGCGCCCTTTTGATGCGCGCTGCCCAGGTCTACCAGGAGCGCTTTGCCAACCCCGATGGCCGCATCCGCGCCACCTTCGAAATCATCACCCTGACCGCCTGGGTCCCCCACGAAAGCCAGCCCAAACCGTTAAAACCCGGCTCTGCCACCCACCGCCTCGCAGACGCCCTCAAACCCAAATCTGACGAGTAACGTGCCGTCACCCGATCAGAGCTACCCGTTCGGGCTGCGTTTCACAGCCGCAGGCCTGATCCAAGTCTGCGCTAAGACCAAAGTTGAATCTTTGTATAGAATATACCAGTAGTACCCAGCCACCATCATCCATAGACCGCTGACGGCGCAGGTGGCGCGTCGTAAGCTCATGAAACAAAAACGTCGGGAGCAGAATATGAAGGTTTGCATCTACGGTGCCGGCGCAATCGGCGCACATATCGGTGTCCTGATGAAGCTCGCCGGCGTCGACGTCTCGCTCGTCGCCCGCGGCGCAAACTTGGCCGCCATCAAAGAAAACGGCCTCAAACTCATTACGAAAGTCGACGGCGTCGAGGTCGAAAAAGTCGCCCGCATGCCAGCCGTCCAGGAGCCGAGCGAACTCGGTCCTCAGGACTTCGTGATTTCAACGCTCAAGTCGCATCAAGCCTGGGATGCCGCCGACCACATGCGCCCGCTGTTTGGCCCTAACACCGCGCTGGTCACCGCCCAGAACGGCGTGCCCTGGTGGTACTTCCACGGCCTAGAAGGCCCATTCGCCGAATTACAGCTTGAAAGCGTCGACCCGCAAGGCCGCCAGTGGGCCGCCATCGGGCCCGACCGCGCCATCGGCTGCACCGTCTACCCCGCCGCCGAAATCATCGCGCCGGGCATCATCAAGCACACCTACGGCGACCGCTATAACCTTGGCGAACCAAACCGCCAGATCACCCCGCGCGTCACCGCCATCGCCAGCGCCTTCGAAGCCGCCGGCTTGAAGTGCAAGATCTACGACGACATCCGCGACGACATCTGGCTGAAACTGTGGGGCAACCTCTGCTTCAACCCGATCTCGGCTTTGACCCACGCAACCCTCGACGTGGTCGCAACCGACCCCGGAACCCGTGCCGTCGCAAGAGCCATGATGGCCGAAGCTGAAACGCTCGCTCGCAAGTTGGGCGTCCACTTCCGCGTCGACATCGAGCGGCGCATCAACGGCGCGGCCTCCGTCGGTGCACACCGTACGTCGATGCTGCAAGACCTCGACAAAAAGCGCCCGCTTGAACTCGATGCGCTGCTGACCGCCGTCCAGGAAATGGGCCGCCTCGTCGACGTCCCGACCCCCACCATCGACATCGTCTTAGCCCTGACCCAGCAGATGGGCCGCTCAAACGGCGTTTACCCCGTGTTCCCCGCCGAAGTCCTCTCGGTCGCAGCCATCGACCTCGCCCGATAAACCGACACGGCTCCCTACCCTGCTCCCCCGGACGGCCCCCGCACATGGCCGATCCGGGGACCTTACCCGTCGCACACAAGGCGATAGCACTCAGCGGTCCATCACCCAACCAACAAAAAAAGGGCACCCGCATTCAAGCAGGCACCCCTCTGAATATACACAATCCGCCAGATCAATTGTACTGCGGGATCGTCCGGCGCACCACCGCTGCAGGCCTCAGTACACGGCGCTCGGCACGCGCGGCTGGCTCAGCGTCATTAGACGCAACCGGCCCCGAACCAAACCGCTGCCACGTGACCGTCACCCGCGTTCCAATCGGCACGCGAGGATAAAGGTCGAGCACGTCCTCGTTAAGCATCCGCACGCAGCCCTTCGACACCGCCTGACCGATCGTCCACGGCGCGTCCGTGCCATGAATTCGGTAAGCGCTCGAACCCAGATACAGCGCCCGCACGCCAAGCGGGTTCAACGGATGCCCACCGGGCACGAAATTCGGCAGCTTGGGGTTTTCGGCGCGCATATTCGGCGTTGGGGTCCACGATGGATTAATCCGCTTGTCGCTCACAATCGTGGCGCCCTGCCAACGGCTCTTTTCGCGTGGAATCGCAATCGGATAGCTCAAGGCGCGGCCTGGCTGCTGCACCAGATATAGACGGCGGTCGCCAAAGCTCACGATCACCTGACCCGGCTTGTACTGTGGGCTGAAGCTGACAGTCTGCTTGCCGCCGCCCCATTCGCTGCCACCACCCCACAGAAATGAGATCAGATCGTCGGCCGCGTTGGCACGACCCGCCAAAGGCAGCGACATCGCAACGGCAACGAGACCAGCGGCCATGTTACGCACGAATGGTGCACGAAACGTCATGAGACAACTCCGGTTGAGCCGGCTTACCGGCAATGAGGAGACAAAGGGAGCCCCCAGCGCACCCGATCGTGACGAACAATAGTAAATATTGTCTATACCAAAGTTTCAATGCGGACGAGGACGATCATGACACACCGTCCCCACAACAGCGCGGCGGCCCGGATCGATCCACATCTCTTTTCATTCGGTCATCATGAGCCCTGCAGGGCGGCGCGCACGGTCACCTTCACCTGCTCCAGCGAAAACGGCTTGGAAAGCGTAAAATATTTGTCTTCGGCCAATGACTTGGCGCGCTCGAGGTGTTCCACGAGCCCCGACATGAACACGATGGCCAGCCCCGGCTTTAGCGAACGGGCCTTCTTCGCAAGCTCAAACCCGTCCATACCCGGCATGTTCACGTCGCTGATCAGCAACTGGAACTGATCCAGCCCGTTTTCCAAACGATCCAAGGCGTCGGCTCCCCCTTCCGTGACCTCGACCGAGTGGCCATCGGCCTCAAGCGCCCGCCGCACAAGATCCCGCGTCGCGGCCTCGTCTTCGGCCAACAAGATGCGCGCCATATCGAGCCCCCCTCCAAAAATAGCTAGCGACTGAAAAAGCCGACTGTCCCGCCGATGTCAGCCGCGCACCGGCTCGACCGGCGGCACATGCCCCACGAACGGCAGTTCGCGATACCGGTGCGCCACGTCCATGCCATAGCCCACAACGAACACCTCCGGACATGCAAACGCCCGGAAATCTGCTTGCACTGCGACCGCGCGCGGGACGTTCTTTTCCAGCAGCACACAGGTGTAAATTTGCGCGGCACCGCGCGCCGACAGCAAATCCTTGGCAAATGCCAACGTGCGCCCCGACTCTAAAATGTCATCGATCAGCAGCACGTTACGATCGACAACGTCGAGATCGAGATCGCGCAGAATGGCCACCTGCCCCGACGACGTCTTGTTCTTGCGATAGCTCGACAGAGTGAGAAAATCGATTTCGGGCGCGATCCCTTTTGCGTGCATGGCCCGGATCAGGTCGGCCGCGAAAACAAAACTGCCTTTGAGCACGGCAATCACCAGCAGCCGCTCGATCTTGTGGGCCGCAATCTCATCGGCAAGAGCATCCAGGCGCGCCGAGATTTGCTCGGCGGAAAAAATCACTTCGACGGGTTTTTCAGGAGCAATCTCAAACGGCATGAATCGTGTTCCGGCTTGCTGGCGCGATTCGGTGATGCCCTTATCTATCGGCTGATTGAGACGGCCATGCAATGCAATCGTTCAGCGCCGAAGAAAACGGCTGCTTGCACGACCAGCTTTCGACCTTTCCCCCTCGTCGCGCTGAGAAGAATCGCCCCACCACGTCTTAAAGCACACGCTCAAGCCACAATCCTCGCCGATCACACTCATGCGTCTCCGTGAGGATTGATCCGCCCGTGACCTTGCCGCATAACCAGCCCATCGAGCGGGCAACCGAAACGGACTAAGCCTGCCCGAACACGCCGAAGCTTCGAGCCAACCCGGAAGAGACACTGTGATTCGCTTGAGCAACGTGGCCTTGAAATACGACACCGGCCCCGACACCCTTCACGATGTAAATTTTCATCTACGCCCCGGTTCCTTCCACTTCCTGACCGGCCCGTCCGGCGCTGGCAAAACCTCGCTCCTCCGCCTGCTCTTCATGTCGATCCACCCGACGCGCGGCCAGATCCACATGTTCAACCAGGACGTCAGCCAGATCACAACCGCCAGACGCGCCCAGCTTCGCCGCCGCATTGGCATCGTGTTCCAGGATTTCCGCCTGCTCGACCACCTCACCACCTGGGAAAACGTCGCCCTTCCCCTCCGCGTCGTCGGAAAGCAGGTCGCCGACTATCGGGAGGATGTCACAGACCTGCTCCAGTGGGTCGGCCTCGGCGACCGCATGCACGCCTACCCCTCCGTCCTGTCAGGCGGTGAAAAACAGCGTGCCGCCATTGCCCGCGCCGTGATCGGCAAGCCTGAGCTTCTGCTCGCCGACGAGCCGACAGGCAACGTCGACCCGCAAATGGCCCGTCGTCTCTTAAGACTTTTTATCGAACTCAACAGGCTCGGTACATCCGTCTTGATCGCCACCCACGATCATCAATTGATGCGCCAATACAAAGCCCCCCGCTTGGAGTTGCACGACGGCCATGTCCGGATCGTTTGACAGACCAGATAAACTCCCTTTGCGGCGTCCGCCATCGGCGGGCAGCGCCGCTGCGCCCTATGACGAGCCCTTCGATCCCGTAACTGGCGGCAATTCCCCCCGCTACGCCCCCCAATACGCCCCTGAGTATGCCTCAACGACCCAGCCGGGCGGTTCAGGCATCCAACCACCCCAATCCTGGACCCAAGAAGCCGCGCCGCGCGACTCCGAGCCAACTCAAAACGCGCCGATGTATGCGGAAGCGCGCACCAATGACAAACCCGAAAAGCACAAACATGCAGGCATCGTCCCGGCTGGTTCCGTCACCGGTCGCTCGCTGACCCTCGTCATCTCGATCATGTGCTTCCTCGCCTGTCTGACGGCTGGCGCTGTGTTCATGATCAACAAATCCGCCGACGGCTGGCTGAAAGACATGGCCAGCGAGGTCACCGTTCAGGTTGAACCCCGCGGCGACATCGAAACATCAAAGGCCGTCAGCGATGCCGTCGCCTTCCTGACCAAGGAACCCGGTGTAACGAACGTAAAGGCCCTGACGCTCTCAGAATCCGCAGCCCTTTTGGAACCCTGGCTTGGCCAAGCCGATGTACTGTCTTCGTTGCCCGTTCCGCGCCTGATCGCACTTGAAATCGACCGTAGCTCGCCCCCCGATCTTGATGCCCTGCGCCAGCGGCTCGGCACCAAATTCCAGGGCGTCACCTTGGATGACCATCGCCACTGGCAGCGCCAGATCCGCACCGTCACCCGATCCTTCGCCCTTGGCGGCCTGATGATATTGGTACTGGTCGCCGCAGCGACCATCGCCATCATTGAATCCGCGACCCGAAGTTCGATGGCGTCCCACCGCGACATCGTTGAAGTGCTTCACTTCGTCGGCGCAACCGACCGCTTTATCGCCCGCGAATTTGAAACCCATTTTCTAAAGCTGGGCATCAAAGCAGGGCTCGTGGGCGCACTTGCGGCCTGCCTCGTTTTCCTCGCCGCCCCCTTCCTCGTTGAATTGATTGGCGGCCAGACCGTCACCGCTGTCGAATTGAAACAATTGGTCGGCTCCGGATCGCTGGAACTAGCCGGCTATGGTCTGATGGCGTTCGTCGTCATCATCATCGCCGGCCTCTGCATGTTTACGTCCCGCCTCGGCGTCTACCGGATCCTGAACAGCCATATTTAACAACCCCTCACCACAAGCCCCGGCTATCTTGATCCTTGCGATGAACCCAACAACGCAAAGCGGCTTGCACAGGCAAGGCGCGCCCAACTCCACGATGCCGTCCCCCCCTATGAACGCAACAAGCGTCATCCGCTCTACTGAATTCTGCCTGACTTGGACGCCATCGAACAGCTGCCCGGTGAGCATTCGTTGACAACCTTGCGACAATCGGCTGTCAAATTTGATGAGAATTTGGCTAGTGTTCAAAACCATGACCACGCCCCAAGATATTAGAGCGATCGGCCCAGACGAACAAGGAAGGCGGGAGTTGCAATCCAACCTCGCCGTCCGCGTTTGCGTGACCGTTGCCGGTCTGCTCGTTGCGGCCTTCGTCTTCGGGTTTGCCCTGTTTGCCGCAAACGTCATGCGCGATCAGGTACCGCCAGTAGGCGATGCCGATGGCATCATTGTCCTCACCGGCGGCGATTTTCGCATTCCAGAAGGCGGCCGCTTGCTTCAGCAACGCCGCGCGGGCCGCATGCTGATATCGGGCGTCAACGCAATAACCAGCCGCGACGACCTGATGAAATTGTCCGGCCTCGAGCCATCGCTGTTCGACTGCTGCGTCGACATCGGATATGCGGCTCAAGATACCGTGGGCAACGCTGTGGAAGCCCGCACCTGGGCTCACGGACACAATCTCGCACGCCTCATCGTGGTCACGTCCACCTACCACATGCCCCGCAGCCTCGCGGAACTCGCCATCGCCCTCCCCGAAGCCGAACTGGTCCCAGCTCCAGTCACCCCGCGTAAATTCCGTGACGGAGCGTGGTGGCTCCATCCTGACGCTGCCCGCATACTGCTCTCCGAATACGTAAAGTTCCTCCCTGTTGCAGCCCGGCTTGGGTCCATGCGATATCTTCAGCCCTGGATGTCCCCAACCGTCACGGCCGACCACGCGGCTGCACCATAAAGTCAACCGCCGATGCTGGTCCTCCGTTCTATCGCTTTCGCGTTTGCCTTCTACGCCGTGACGGCAGCGTTCACCATTATCGGCTCACCCCTATTGTTCGCCCCGCGCAGCTACGCGATGGCAGGCCTGCGTGTTCACGCCCGGTGCTGCCTATGGCTGCTGCGTGTCGTTGTCGGCACAAAGCTCGAAGTCCGCGGGCTAGATAACATCCCAAAAGGCGCGGCCCTCGTCGCTTCTAAACACCAGTCCACATGGGAAACCTTTGCCCTCATTCCTCTGCTCTCAGACCCGGCGATGGTCATGAAGGCAGAACTTGGTTGGATACCGTTCTACGGTTGGTTTGCCCGCAAGTTCGGCCACATTTTCGTCGCCCGCGAGCGTGGCCCATCCGCCCTCCGCCGCCTGATCGCCGACGCTAAAGCCCGGGCCAGCGACAACCGGCAAATCGTGATCTTCCCGGAGGGAACGCGCCAGTCTCCAGGCTCCCCTCCCGCATACAAACCAGGCGTCGTCGCCTTGTATGAAGGCTTAGCCCTCCCATGTGTCCCGGTGGCACTGAATTCCGGCACCTTTTGGCCCCGGCGCAGCTTCACGCGATACCCCGGCACCATCGTCGTCGAATTCCTGACGCCGATCCCGTCGGCCCTCGACCGCCATACGTTCCGCGAACTGCTTCAAACGCGCATTGAAACCGCATCCGCCAAACTCCTCAACGAGGCCCTATCTGCCGATAACGAAGTTCGTACAGAAACATTAAAAGAACGTCAAGCGAACAAATGATTGACGACTGCTTTTATTTCGCTTAGTTCTGTCGGCATGAGGAAAAACTGCGCGTAATCAAGCAGGTCCAGAGTTGAGAGTATGCCGATGACGGCCGATGAATTCCTGGCTCCCATCTCCCGCGACATCTGGGAGCAGAAATACCGGCTGAAGCGAACAGACGGAGCAATCGACCAATCGCTGGACGACACGTTCTGGCGTGTGGCCAAAGCGGCCGCCAGTGTCGAGGACGGCGGTAAAGATGCGGAAGATGGCTGGGCTCAGGCATTCCATAGCGCCATGGCAGGCTTAGCGTTTCTACCCGCCGGCCGCATCCTTGCTGGCGCTGCGGCGGGCCGCAACGTCACGCTCTTTAACTGCTTCGTCTTGGGCACGATCTCCGACGACTTAGGCGCAATTTTCGATAGTGCCAAGCAGGCCGCCCTGACAATGCAGGCTGGCGGCGGAATCGGCCACGACTTCTCGACTTTAAGGCCGCGCGGCGCAGCCGTTCGCGGCGTGGCAGCAACCGCCTCAGGCCCCGTCAGCTTCATGGACGTCTGGGACGCGATGTGCCGCACACTCATGTCGGCAGGTCAACGCCGCGGCGCGATGATGGCAACGTTGCGCTGCGACCACCCCGACATTATGGAATTCATCACCGCCAAGTCTGACCCCGCCCGGCTGCGCAACTTCAACCTATCGGTCCTTGTTACTGATGCTTTCATCGCCGCCATCAAAGCCGACGCGCCCTGGCCGCTGATCTTTGAAGAAAAAATCTACTCAACCGTTTCCGCGCGAGCGCTGTGGCAAGCGATTGCGCAATCGAACTACGACTACGCCGAACCCGGCGTTGTGTTCATCGACCGCGTCAATGCGGTCAACAACCTTGCCTATTGCGAAACCATTTACGCGACCAATCCCTGCGGCGAACAGCCGTTGCCACCTTACGGCGCATGCCTGCTCGGCTCTATCAATCTCGCCCGCTTGATCGACAAGCCCTTCACCGCTCGCGCAACCTTGGACGAAGCGCGTTTGAGGGGAACCGTCGCAGTTGCCGTGCGAATGCTCGATAACGTGATTGATATCTCGAACTATCCCCTAAGCGAACAGCGTGCCGAAGCCGTCTCAAAACGGCGCATAGGTCTCGGCGTGACCGGCTTGGCCGACGCACTCATCTTCCTCAATCTCGCCTACAACACCCAGTCGGCCCGGAATCTTGCCAAAAACTGGATGCATATCATCCAAGATACGGCCTATCGCACCAGCGCGGCGTTGGCGGCGGAGAAAGGGGCCTTCCCCCTCTACGACGAGACAAGTTTCCTCAACCGCCCCAACGTTCGCGCACTGAGTAAATCCACGCGTGCTTTGATTGCACAGAACGGCCTTCGCAATGGTTGCCTGACGTCGATAGCCCCCACAGGTACGATTTCCCTTTTGGCCGGCAACGTGTCGAGTGGCATCGAACCCGTCTTCGATTTTCGCTACCAGCGCCGCATCAAAACCCAGTCCGGCTCACGCGAAGAGATCGTCGAGGACTACGCCCATGCCCGCTATCGGCAAATGTATGCCATGCCACCGCCTTCTGGAGGAGCCTGGGTCACCGCTACTGACTTGAAGCCGTTGGACCACCTGTTAATGCAGGCAGCCGTTCAGCCCTATGTCGATAGTGCCATTTCAAAGACAATAAACTGCCCCGCCAGCATCGACCCTGCGGAATTCGAAAATCTATACCTGCAGGCCTACGATCTCGGATTGAAAGGATGCACTCTTTTCCGGCCCAATGAAATCACCGGCTCGATTCTGTCCCAACTGACCAGCGATACCGAGTCTATGGCGAACGAAGGCGTCATCCGCAGCGTTTCTGCACGCCCAGAAAATCCCCTCGAACGCCCGGCAATGCCCCCCGCCGAAAAGCCATTTGGCCCCACGTCCACAACATCAGACACACCATCGGTCTCCCAAAACCAGACCATTCCCGATCCAGTGTCTCCCGTTTCACAAACCGGCTTTCGCATGGAGGGCTCCTGCCGGATCTGCCTCAACTGCGGACATTCCCATTGCAGTTGAATGACCGCGCTGCGTGCCGCACGGACGCAGCGCAACACCAATGATTAACCTTGCCCTGTAAGGGTGCCATTTGCGTCACATTTTAGCTTTCTCGATCCCGAATTATTTAGGCGATAAGTTTAGACCAATTGACATGACAGGCGGCGTAGTTTGGCCGAGCAGGAAGTTGGTATCATGAGTGCAGTCATCGTCGATCTAGCCCTCGCCCGGGCAACGCGTGCAAGCAAGACGTCCCGATTTCCATCGGTTGCGTCTGCCGTTGTTGGCCGTGCGGTTGAAAGCGCCGCCTTCAACACGCCCTTCCTGTTTTGGACCGGCGCATCCGGCGCACGCTACGTGCACTCCGTCTACAACCTGTTCGACTGCCCACCGGTTGAAGGCGCGAACTACATCCTCGTAAAGCGTCATTCCAACGGCCAACGCACTGTCATCTCGATTGGCCGCGCAACCAACGAGGCCGCGACACTCAACCTCGCCGAAATCCGCCTCCGCAGCGCCCAACTCGGCGCCAACGAAGTCCACATTCACCTCCTGGCTGGCAGCCTGACACAGAGTCAGCATATCGAATCCGACCTGCGCGGCTCTCTCGCCTTAGCGTGAAGCCAAGGTTGATGACGTAAACTGGCATAAATCTAGAAAATGAAAAGGTTTTCGGGGCACTCAGCGCCCCAGATGGTCAGCCTCGAGAGCACTACCCCGCCACGCGCCTCCGCCGTATCAGCCGCCGCTCACTTCACTGCTTCACAATCTGCCGGTGCATAAACCGTTTGCGCGCGGTCCGCGGCATGACCGGCGCCTCCACCGCCGCAGACTGCAACGTCGCAACAAGCCCCCGCGAGCGCGCGCCAAGAGCCACCATGCCCAGCCCGCGACCGAACATCGGCCCCGCCGCCACCAAGACCCGCTCGAGTTCGCGCTCGCGGATACCCAATGCTTCAAGCTGCCCCAGCGTACTGACGAGATAGTCGAGATTGGTCCCTGAAAGACCCCGTGCCGCACGGATCAACGCCGCCTGCTGCGCAATCGGCAAGCACCCCGCATAACTGGGGTGCGCTCGTTCGGCGAGATAGGCGAGCCCTTTGACGTGCACCCCGCCGTCGAGCCTCAACCCCAATTGCGCCTCCCGGTACACCCCATTGACCTGTTCGCGCGCGCGCAAGTACGCCAACGTCGCAGACACCCGCTCCGGCGCGACGCGAAACGCCATCCCATGACACGCCCCGCCCCGGTCAAGCCCGAGCACCAGCCCGGGCCGCTCCGCACTCCCGCGATGATGCACCGAAAAAATGCAAAAGCACCGCCGGTATCCCGTCAGCGTCGCTGGCCGCACGTCTTCGTAGGCAAAGCCCGGCCGCCACATCAACGACCCGTAGCCAAACACCCACAAATCAGACATCGGCTACTCGCGCGGCTTGCCGGGTCCCGCAGGCCCTTTGGGATCGGGCCCTTTGGGATCGCGTGTCCGCCCAAAGTTCGGCGCCGCCGTATCCTGACCCGCCTGAATAACGCCCCTCCGGATCGCCCGCGCCTCGCTGAACGTCGCGTGCAACGCCTCGCCGTCGCCAAACCGGATCGCCCGCTGCAACCCGACTAGGTCCTCCTGGAAGCGCCCAAGCATCTCCAGCACCGCGTCTTTGTTGTTCAAGAACACGTCGCGCCACATGGTCGGATCAGACGCCGCGATCCGCGTAAAATCGCGGAACCCGCCAGCCGAAAACTTGATGACCTCGCTGTCTGTCACGCGTCCCAGGTGCGCTGCCGTATTCACGATATTGAACGCGATCAGATGCGGCACATGACTGGTGATCGCCAACACGAGGTCGTGGTGATCAGCCGTCATCACCTCGACATGCGACCCGAGCGCTTCCCAAAACGCCCGCAGCTTGGCGACCGCCGCCGGATCCGTCTCCGGCCCTGGCGTCAGAATACACCAGCGCTGGTCGAACAGTTCTGCAAATCCCGAAAGAGGGCCAGACTGTTCCGTACCCGCAATGGGATGCCCCGGAACAAAATGCACTCCGGCGGGAATGTGCGGCCCCATATCTCGCACAATCGCGCCCTTGACCGACCCGACGTCGGTCACGATGGCGCCCGTCGCCAGATGCGGCCCGATCTCTTCGGCAATTCGCCCGCACGCGCCAACCGGCGCACACACGATCACGAGATCAGCCCCAGCCACCGCCTCCGCAGCCGTCGTATAGCCTTGGGAGATCAGCCCGAGTTCAACCGCCGTATCGACGGTAGCCTGCGTCCTCGCGCTGCCAACGATCGTGCGCGCCAACCCAGCCCGGCGGCAGGCGTGGCTGATCGACGACCCGATCAGCCCGATCCCGATCAACGCCACGCGCTCAAACCTAGGCTCCCCCTCCCCGATCGTGCCCGTTTCCCTCATGCCCCGCGCTGACCCATAAACTCATCCAACGCATCGACGACGGCCCGATTGTCGCTCTCGTTTCCAACCGTAATGCGCAGGGCATTCGGCAGCCCATAACCTGAAACCCGCCGGACGATGATCCCGCGCGCCTTCAAGAACGCATCCGCTTTTGCAGCAGTCCACGGCCCTGCGGGTTCGAAGTGGACCAGCACGAAGTTTGCGACACTCGGCGTCACAACCAACCCCAGCGCGGCAATCTCACCCATCAACCACCCAAGCCATCGGTCGTTGTGCGCGATGGCCGCTGCAACGTGCGCGGTATCGTTGATCGCGGCAATTCCACCCGCAATCGCTGGTTGCGAAATATTGAACGGCCCACGCAAACGGTTCAGCACGTCGACAATGTCGGCTGGTCCATACGCCCACCCGAGCCGCAGAGCCGCGAGGCCATAAATCTTGGAGAACGTCCGCGTCATCACGGTGTTGTTCGTTTCAGCGACCAGTTCGATCCCGGCTGAAAAATCATCGGCGCCAACGTATTCGGCGTACGCCCCGTCCAGCACCAGCACCACATGCCCCGGCAATCCAGCACGTAACCGACGCACCTCGGCAAACGGAATATAAGTCCCCGTTGGATTGTTGGGATTGGCAACGAACACCATCTTCGTCCGCTCGGTGACGCGCGCTAAAATCGCATCTACGTCCGTTTGGAACCCGCGCTCCGGTGCGACCACCGGCGTCGCGCCGTTGGCCTTGATCGCAATCGGATAAACCAGAAACCCGTGCTCGGTATAGATCGCCTCGTCGCCGGGCCCGAGGTAGGCATGCGCCAACATGGTCAGCAGTTCGTCCGAGCCTGCTCCGCAAACGATCCGGTTGGGATCGAGGCCAAAACGCTCCCCGATCGCCGTCCGCAGGGCCAGCGCCCCGCCATCGGGATACCGCTCCAGCGCCCCCGCAGCAGCCGAATAGGCCGCAATCGCGTGAGGGCTCGCCCCCAGCGGCGTCTCGTTCGACGATAGCTTGATCGGTTTGATGCCGCCCGGCAGGTGGCTTTCGCCCGGCACATAGAGATCGATATCCAGGATGCCTGGGCGCGGTACGGGCGCGATGGTCGCCATGAGGGTCTCGTGCAAAGTGTTGGACAGCTTATCCGTCTGTGGGACCACAAGACTGTCGGGAAAACGAACCGCAGTGATAAGACCGCCGCTGGCCGAAATCAAAGAAAAGATTGACTTTCAGGGGTGAAGCCGTAGCTAAACCGCACATCGAATGAAGGGCCATTTTTCCGTGTCGGCACCAACAAACCAGCTTGCCGCCCGCGATACCCAGGTGAAGTCGGGCGGCGACCGCAGCTCCCGCAGCGAAGTCGAACAGCCCACGAGCCAACTCGTGCGCTTTCCAGTCGGCGCACCCATCAAGCTCGACTGCCAGCGGCTGCTGGCCCCCTTCCAGATCGCCTACATGACCTATGGCACGTTGAACGCCGACAAATCCAACGCCGTATTGGTCTGCCATGCCCTCACCGGCGACCAGCACGTCGCCAGTCAAAATCCCGTCACTGGCAAGCCTGGCTGGTGGGAAACGCTGATCGGCCCAGGAAAACCCGTCGACACAGACCGTTTTTTTGTCATCTGCACCAACATATTAGGCGGCTGCATGGGGTCGACGGGCCCTGCATCCATCGACCCGGCGACTGGCGAGCCCTACGGCATCGACTTCCCCGTCATCACCATCGGCGACATGGTCAACGCCCAGGCACGCCTGATCGACCATCTCGGCATCGGCCAACTGTTCGCCGTTGTCGGCGGCTCGATGGGCGGTATGCAGGTGCTCGAATGGGCCGCCCGCTACAAAGACCGTGTCTTTGCTGCCATCCCCATCGCGACCGCCTCTCGGCATTCCGCCCAAAACATCGCCTTCCACGAAGTCGGTCGCCAAGCCGTCATGGCCGACCCCGACTGGTGCAAGGGCCGCTATTTCGCGCACGAGAAACTGCCCCGCAATGGCCTGTCCGTCGCGCGCATGGCGGCCCACATCACCTACCTGTCGGAAGACGCCCTCCACGAAAAGTTTGGCCGCAACCTCCAGGACCGGTCTGAGAAAACCTTTTCCTTCAGCGCCGACTTCCAGGTCGAAAGTTACCTGCGCCATCAAGGCTCGACCTTCGTCGACCGCTTCGACGCCAACAGTTACCTCTACATCACCCGCGCCATGGACTATTTCGACATGGCCGCCGAACACGACGACATCCTCGCGAACGCCTTCCGCGGCACGCGCACGCGCTTCTGCGTTGTGTCCTTCACCTCGGACTGGCTCTACCCGACCCGCGAAAGCCGCGCCATCGTCCGCGCCCTGAATGCGGTTGCCGCAAACGTCAGCTTCGTTGAAATCGAAAGCAATCGCGGCCACGACGCTTTCCTGCTCGAAGAGCCGGTGTTCTTCGACACCATTCGTGGCTTCATCAACGCCGCAGCCCTGAAGCGAGGGCTGGCATGACCCCACAGGACTGTCATCTCTCCAGTCGCCCAAACTTGTCATCCTCGGGCTTGTCCCGAGGACCCATCCCTCATCGAACGCGATGGATTGAGGTCACGAAAGATGGCGCCCGCTTTTTTACGGGCCCTGTGAGCAAAATCGAACACGGCTTGCGCTTCCGCAGCGATCACGGAAAACCCTCAATCCCATGACCGCCCCCATCCTCCCCGCACCCCTCTCGACGCCCCGCGTCGACCATCTGCTAATCGCCGAAATGGTCGAGCCCAACTCGCGCGTGCTAGACGTCGGCTGCGGCGACGGCGCACTCCTCCATCTGTTGGCTGAAACCAAAAGCGTCGACGGTCGCGGCGTCGAAATCTCCCGCGAAGGCGTCAACGCAGCCGTCTCGCGCGGCTTGTCCGTGATCCAGGGCGACGCCGACAGCGACCTCGCCGACTACCCCGATCAGGCGTTCGACTATGCGATCCTTAGCTTGACGATCCAGGCCACCCGCTACCCCAAAACCGTACTTGAAAACCTGCTGCGCATCGGTCGCCACGCGATCGTCTCGTTCCCCAACTTCGGCCATTGGAAAATCCGCCGCGATATTCTGCTCACGGGCCGGATGCCCATGACAAAAAACCTGCCCGAACCCTGGTATTCGACACCCGACGCCCACCTGTGCACCATCGCCGACTTCGTCGACCTGTGCAAAAAAGTCGATGCCCACGTTGAAGAGGCGGTCGCCTTCAACTCCGTCGGCAAACGCCTGCCAATCGGCGCAACCCTGTCGATGCAAAACCTCCTCGGCGAAAAAGCCGTCTTCCGCCTCCGAAAAAAATCGAGCCGCTGACTCAACGCTGTAGGGTGCAAGTGCGTAGCGGATTGCACCGTCTGTCCCAGGCGACCCAATGGCGCAATACGCACAGTGGCGATTGCGCCTTACAACGCCCCCTACTCAGCCGCCGCCAGCGCCTTGGCCTTCTCGACCTTGCAAGCGCAGAACTTGAACTCCGGGATCTTCCCCATCGGATCGAGCTGCGGATTGGTCAGCACGTTGGCTGGCGCTTCGGCGAATGCGAATGGAATGAACACCATCCCCGCCGACACATCCCGGTCCGACCGCGCCTTGAGCGTCAGCGCACCGCGCCGCGTGGTCACCGTCACAAAATCGCCCGGCGCAATGCCCGCCCGCTCCATGTCGCGCGGGTTGAGCCCGACGATGGCTTCCGGCTCCAGAGCATCGAGCTTAGACGCCCTCCGCGTCATAGAACCCGTATGCCAATGCTCCAACAACCGGCCTGTCGTCAGCACCAATGGATATTCGCTATCGGGCAATTCGTCCGGCGGCACCAGATCGGCTGGCACGATCTTCGCGCGCCCAGAAGTGGTCGGGAACGAATTGACGAAGATGATCTCGTTGCCGGGTTTATCGGCAGTATCCGCAGGATACGTGACGCTCTCCTCGCGCTCCACACGATCCCACGTGAAATGTGCTAGCGACGGCATCACCGACGCCATCTCGTTGAACACTTCCGAGACATGCGCGTATTTCCAGTCGAGCCCGATCCGCTGCGCCAGTTCCTGGATCAACAGCCAGTCCTGCCGCGCCTCGCCGGGCGGATCGACCACCGGACGGCCGATCTGAACCTGACGGTTGGTATTCGAGAAGGTGCCGAGCTTTTCTGCATGCGCCGACGATGGCAGCACCACATCGGCATGCCATGCGGTCTCGGTGAGGAAGATATCCTGCACCACCAGATGCTCCAGCTCCGACAGCGCTTGGCGCGCATGTGTCACGTCGGGATCGGACATCGCCGGGTTTTCACCCATGATGTAACAGCCTTTGATCTCACCCGCGTGGATCGCGTGCACGATCTCCACGACCGTTAACCCGCGCTTAGCCGGCAGCTTTGTGCCCCACAACGCTTCGAACTCACCGCGCACCACAGGGTCCTCGACCGACCGGTAGTCTGGGAACACCATCGGGATCAACCCGGCATCCGACGCACCCTGCACGTTGTTCTGCCCGCGCAGCGGATGCAGCCCCGTCCCAGGACGACCGATCTGACCGGTCACCAAAGCAAGCGCAATGAGGCAGCGCGAGTTGTCCGTCCCATGCACATGCTGTGAAACGCCCATGCCCCAGAAGATGATCGACCGCTCCGAGCGAGCATACGTGCGAGCAACCTCGCGGATCGTCTCAGCCTTGATACCGCAAACCGCTTCCATCTTCTCTGGGCTGAACCCCTTGACCTTCGTCTTCAGCGCCTCAAAGCCATCGGTGTGCGCCTGGATGTACTGAACATCCACGAGCCCTTCCTCAACGATCGTGTGCAGCATCGCATTGAGCAGCGCTACATCGCGGCCCGGCTTGAAGTTCAATACGCTGGTCGCATAGCGCGCGATGCCCTGGTTCTGCCCGCGCGGATCCATCACGATCAGCTTCGCGCCACGCTTGGCCGCAGCCTTGAGATAGGTCGCCGCCACCGGATGATTTTCCGCAGGCCTTGCCCCGATCACGATGATGCAGTCCGCATCCTTGGCCGCCGTAAACGGTGCCGACACCGCACCCGAGTTCAACCCCTCCATGAGGGCTGCAACCGACGATGCGTGACACAACCGCGTGCAGTGATCCACGTTGTTGGTGTGGAAACCCTGCCGGATGAGTTTCTGGAACAGATAGGCTTCCTCGTTCGACCCCTTCGCCGACCCAAAGCCCGCAAGCGCATTGCCGCCATCGCGATCGGTGATCTTTTTGAGACCGGACGCTGCAAACGAAAGCGCCTCTTCCCACGTCGCTTCGCGGAACACCTTAAGGACGTCCTCGCGCGCGATCTGCATGGTGCCGCTCTTGGGCACGCCCTCGCGCCGGATCAGCGGCTTGGTCAGCCGGTCGGGATGGTGGATGTAGTCGAATCCAAACCGCCCCTTGACGCACAGCCGGTTGTTATTGGCCGGTCCATCGCGGCCATCGACGTACAAAATCTTATTGTCCGCGACATGCACCGTCGTCTGACACCCAACGCCGCAATACGGGCACACGGTATCAATCGACGCCGTCTCGAACGCGACGCGCTTTTGCGTGCTCTGATCGAGCAGCGAGGCCTCCATCAGCGCACCCGTAGGGCAAACCTGCACGCACTCCCCGCATGCCACGCACGTGCTCGCACCCATGTCGGTATCAAAGTCGAACACCACCTTTGAGTGGTGCCCGCGCATCGCCATGCCGATCACGTCGTTGGACTGCACTTCGCGGCACGCCCGCACGCACAACCCGCAATTGATGCACGAGTCCAGGTTGACCGAGATCGCCGTATGCGACGTGTCGCGTTCAGGCTTAGCGGCCGGTGCATACCGGCTGATGGGTGTAACGCCCATCTCGTCGATCCAATTCCAGAACTTGGACTTGGGATCGTGACTGTCTTCTCGGGTCGGCTGATCGGCGACCAGCAGTTCAAACACCATCTCGCGCGACTTTTTAGCCCGCTCGCTGGCCGTCTTGACCTTCATCCCCGGCGCGGCCTTGCGCTGACAAGACGCCGCCAGCACGCGCTCGCCTTCGACTTCGACCATGCACGCGCGGCAATTGCCGTCGGCGCGGTAGCCAGGCGCTGGATGATAGCAAAGATGCGGGATCGTCGTGCCCAGTCGCTGCGCGACCTGCCAGATCGTCTCGTCCGCCGCCGCCTCGACCGTCTTCCCGTCGAGCTCGAATGTAATCTTGTCAGTCATGTTGCACCATTCCGGGCATGATTGAAAACGAGGTCGCGTCTTAAGCCAGATCCTCAGGGAAGAATTTGATCACGCTGGTCAGCGGATTGGACGCCGCCTGCCCCAGCCCGCAGATCGACGCGTCGCGCATCACTTGGGCAAGGTCGGCCAACAGCGGCTGATCCCACACCGGCTGCGCCATCAACTTCACGGCCTTTTCTGTCCCGTTGCGGCACGGCGTGCACTGCCCGCAGCTCTCGTCTTCGAAGAACCGCATAAGGTTGAGGGCAACGTCGCGCATATTGTCCTTGTCGGACAAGATCACAACCGCATGCGATCCCACAAAGCAGCCATGCTTTTCGAGCTGTCCGAAATCGAGCGGAATGTCGGCCATCGAAGCTGGCAAAATCCCACCCGAAGCGCCGCCCGGAAGATAACCTTTGAAGCCGTGCCCCTTGGCCATCCCGCCACACAGCGCGATCAGTTCGGCAGCCGTCGTGCCCGCCGCCGTCAAAACCACACCCGGCTTGGCAACCCGCCCCGACACCGAATACGACCGCAACCCTTTTGCGCCGTTTTTGCCTTGGGCGGCAAACCACGCCGCGCCCTTTTCCAGAATGTCGGGAATCCAATACAGCGTCTCGACATTGTTCACGAGCGTTGGCCGCCCGAAAATCCCTACCTGTGCCACGTAGGGCGGCCGATGACGCGGCAACCCGCGCTTGCCCTCGATGCTTTCGATCATCGCGCTTTCTTCGCCGCAGATGTAGGCCCCCGCCCCGCGCCGAATGTGAACTTTGGTGTGCTTGGTAAGCCCAGCCTCTTCGAGCTTCGGCAATTCATAGGCGAGGATTTCCAGCACGGCTGGATATTCATCGCGCATGTAAATGTAGACGTCGGTCGCCTCTACCGCCCAGGCGGCGATCAGCATCCCTTCCAGGAAGGCATGCGGGCGAGTTTCGAGGTAATGCCGGTCCTTGAAGGTTCCAGGCTCCCCTTCGTCACCATTGACCGCCATCAGACGTGGCCCGGCAGCCTGACGCACGAGGCCCCACTTACGGCCGGTCGGAAACCCGGCTCCGCCCAGCCCGCGCAATCCGCCATCCGATAAGGTGGCGATCACATCGTCAATGCTGCGCTCGCCGTCGAGACACGCGCGAAGCGCGCGATACCCGCCTGCAGCCTTATAGGCATACAGCTTCTCATATTCGGGAATAACCGCATCGGTCTCATGCGTTGCAACGATCGCCCGCACCTTGGCAACGCTTGCATGATCAATGTGATGATGGGCCACCTCGACCGCAGGCGCTGTATGGCACGACCCAATGCACGGCGCGCGGACCACGCGCACATCGGCCATCTTTTCGTTCTGCAAAGCAAGCAGCAGCGCTTCCGAGCCAGCCAGCATGCACGACAAGCTATCGCATACCCGGATCGTGACCTTCGGCGGCTTGGCCTCGCCATCGCCCACCACATCAAAGTGGGCGTAAAACGTCGCCACTTCATACACTTCAGCCATGGGAATGCGCATCAATTCCGCCAGCGCATGCAAATGCCCGGCAGGCAAACAGCGCTCGGCGTCCTGGATCAGATGCAAGTACTCAATCAGCAGCGCCCGTTCGTACGGTCCCTCGCCGACCAGCTTTTTGACCGCCGCAACCTCGGCCTCGGCCAACACCCGCCCTTTGGGATGCAGCAATGCATTACGACGGCCTTTCCCTGGATGAATGGCGCGCTCGCCACCGCCCTGACCCGGCTTTCGTCCATCCGCCATATCGTTCATGTGTGCCGCACCTTAAGCCGTCAAAACCCGATGAAAGTCACGATCAGTCGAACGTCATCCCCGTCGCGCTGACCTTTGGAACGCCCAGGTCGTCCAGCCTTAGCAGAACGACCAAACCCACGCCCTCCTACATGCCGCGCGGCACTCAGGCTAGCCTAAAGTATACCGGAGCCGCTCGAGCTGCAAAAAGTCCACGCGACACGTCTCAGACCAGCCCTGGTATACAATATGCAAAACCAATAGCAACAGATTGCCGCACCCTTCTTCGGGGTATATTGCTCCCCAGCCTCACCCCCGAAGCGCTTCCGCCATCGTCTGCCCCACCACGGCAGCGTTCGGCGCAATCAATACGCCCGCCGCCTGCAAAGCATTTATTTTGGGCGCGGCAGCCCCGCCGCCATCGGTCGCGAATGCGCCTGCATGTCCCATCCGCCGTTCTGGCGGCGCGTGCCGTCCAGCGACCAGCGCCACGATCGGTTTCCCCGGGCGCGACGCCTTCACGTAGGCCGCCACCTCTTCTTCTTCGCTGCCGCCGATCTCGCCGATGATGACAATGCCCGTCGTAGCCCGATCGGCAATGAACAGCTCGACGCAATCGCGCAGACTGAGCCCATGCACCGGGTCCCCGCCCACGCCGACCGTTGTCGATTGCCCAAGCCCGGCCAGCGTCGTCTGGGCCATCACCTCGCTCGTCAGCGACGCCGACCGCGACGCAATCCCGATTCCCCCCGGCGTCGCATTGACCGTCGTCATCACGCCAGCCTGACACGTCCCCGGCGACAAGATGCCTTGACTGTTGGGGCCCACCAGTCGCGTCCGAGTTCCCCGCAGCGCATGCCGCACGCGCACCATATCTATGATCGGCACCCGCTCGGTTACGCACACCAGCAGCGGCACCTCCGCTTCGATCGCCTCGATCATCGCCTTGGCCGCATATTCCGGTGGCACGAACAACAGGCTCGCGTTGGCCCCTGTTGCCCGCACCGCGTCCGCCACGGTCTCAAAGATTGGCGCATCCAGATGCATCCGCCCACCTTTGCCGGGCGTCACGCCCGCCACGACCTTCGTTCCATAAGCGATCATCCGCCCGACGTGATACGTCGCAGCCCGACCCGTGAGCCCCTGCACCAACAGCCGTGTCTCTTGCCCGACCAGAATGGCCATTACGCAGCCCCCTCAGCCAACGCCGCAGCCACCATCTCGACAGCCTCCGACAGATCCGCCGCCGCCAGAAACGCTACCCCCGACGCAGTCAACCGCACGCGGGCAAAATCGGCATTATTGCCAGCAAACCGCACAATCACCGGCAGGTCCGTCCGCCCCAGGCGCCGCATGGCAACGCCCACGCCTTCTGCAACCGTATCGCAGCGCTGCATGCCGCCGCCGTGAATATTGATCAGCAACACCGCAACGTTGGGATTTTCAAGCACGACCTCGATGCCATAGGCCACATCCATGCTGGACGCGGTCGTGCGCACGTCCATGAAATTCGCAGGCTTCAATCCGGCATCAATCAGCATATCCAGCGTGGCGAGCGACAACCCTGCGCCATTGCAAACGACCCCGACATTGCCGTCCATCTTCTGATAATTGAGCTGATGCCGGTCGGCGGCCAGCTCTTTGGGATCGCCCTCTTCAACCTGGATCTGCGCCCGCAAGGCCGACAACGCCGGATGGCGGAACAACGCGTTGCCATCGACCGTCAGTTTGGCGTCCAGCGCGACCAGCCGCCCGTCCCGCGTCACAGCCAGCGGATTGATTTCAACCAGCGTCGCATCCAGCTCGACCGCCAGTCGCGCCATGCCAGCAAACACCTCGGCAGCCTTGGCCGCCAGCGGCCCGCTCAGCCCGATCGCCAATGCAGCACCTGTAAAGTCCCCCGCAGCCGACGTCGCGGTCGCAACTAGCCGATAGCGGAGAATCACCGACGCGTCGGCCAGCGCCTTCTCCTCAATGTCGCCTCCGCCTTGCCCGCTGACCAGCAGCTCCAACTCTGCCGTCGCCCGGCTCACGACCACGGCTGCGTATATTTCCTGCGCGATGTCGAACGCCTCTTCGACATAAACCCAGCGCACCCGTTCGCCCGAAGGCTTGGTCTGGCTCGTCACCAGTGGCCGGGCCAGCAATTGCCCGGTTATTGCGCGCGCGTCTTCGGGGCTGGAGGCAAATCGGATGCCGCCTGCCGCCCCCCGCGCGCCGCCATGAATTTGTGCCTTGATCGCAAACCGCGGAAACGCCAGCCGCCGCGCCAAACGCTCGGCGTCATCGGCGCTTCCCGCAACCCGTCCGCGTGGGATTTCGATCCCAAAGCGGCAGATCAGCTCCTTGGCTTGAAACTCATAAAGGTTCATCGCTCACCCAACCAAGACGCTACCCGACCCGAACGACTTTAGAATGCTTCGGGAAACGTGGGAAACGGTTTTCCGTTAAGAAGCACGACCAAACAGTGGCTTAGTGGCCGTCTTTGATCCCTGCAAAGTCGACCCAAAAAAGGGCCGCTACAAATGCAGCGGCCCTTTCCATATGTCAGATCGTCCACTCGGCTCAGCTTGCAACCCGATGCTGGGAACCGCGGCGGGCCTGCACGATCAACCCGATCAGCAAGACCAGTCCGGCCCCGATCACACCGCCCCCATGCAGGATCGCCGTTGGCGGCATCCCTGGAGCATGAGACGTCATGTCGACCGAAAGGCCCAGGCTCTGCACCCACGAGATGTAATACGGGATCATCATGCGCTCGCTGACGATGAGTTCGCCGGCAATCCACCCAAGCAAAGCCGCACCAGCCCATACCAGGATCGGATAGCGGGTCAGCAGGCCGATGATCAACGTCGCGCCAAACATGATCAGCGGGATCGAAAGCAGCAGCCCGAACAGGATCAGCCCGGGCTGGCCGTGCGCAGCACCAGCGATTGCCAAAACGTTGTCGAGGCTCATCACCACGTCGGCGAGCGCAATGGTGCGGATAGCGCCAAACAGGCTCTTATTGTCAGCGATGACTTTTTCGTCGTCGTCGGATTCAATCAGCAGCTGGATCGCGATCCACAGCAGCAAGAAGCCGCCGACGACCATCAACCACGGCCAGCCGATCACGTATTGCAACCCGAGCGTAAAGATAACGCGAAGAATGATGGCCGCAGCGACCCCGAGGATAATACCCATTCGCCGCTTTTCTTCAGGAAGCGACCGGCAAGCCAGCGCGATAACGACAGCGTTGTCGCCCGACAGAATGATGTCGATCCCGATAATTTGCAGCACCTGCAGAAACGTTCCACTATTGGTGCCAAAGACCGCTTGTATCCAGGGCATAAACTGCTCTGACATGGAGACCGCAAGTTCAAATGTCATCGTGTTGCTAATCCTATTCACCAGGCTAAAGGAATGCGGGACCGGCCTTACCGGCTCGCGGTACGGATTGTCATCGCGGGCAAGTAACGTAATCTGGACGTGGCGACCGCAAGCAAATGGCCGCGCGCATCAAAACCAGTGCATCGGGTTAGGTGAAACGCCCGCGCGGGGGTCTTGCGGCTGCGACAAAAGCAGCCGCCAGTTAAAGTGACGCCAAAGCTGAACCCGGGAGGCGAACTGCCGGGAACCGGCATAAAGCGCAACTCCCAAATTCAGAGCCCCAACATCGCTTCCAGCGGCCCTTTGGGAAGCGGCACCATGAACCATTTCTCAAACATGAAGAACAGCACGAGCGGAACGCCAATTCCCACCCCGACCGATTTCACCAGAGAGTTTTTGCCAATCGCCATCATAAAGCCGGCGATGAAGATCGTCGAAGCCACGTAGATGCCGAGAACCTGGATCAGGCCAACGAACCCGATCGCTGGCAGCAGGACGGTCATAACCCGCAGCATGGCCGGCTTGGAAACAAACACGCCGTCGCCGTCACCGCCCCGGGCCAAAACCGCCTGAACAATGGTGATCGTGCTAGCCAACCCAAGGGCTAGGGCGATGTAGAAGGGGAAATACCCGGCCGCAGGTCCCTCGCCTTCAACCCATCCAAAACCCATCCGCCGCGCATCATAGATGACGAGGGCACTACCGGCCAAAAGCACCAGTGCGACTATGATGTCCATCGTACGATTCTTGACCAGTGGCGGCTCATCCGCATCGCCGTCGTTATGCATGGTGGGGCTCCCTAGCGTCGCCGCTGTCTCCAGCGGCAACCTGTTGATGAAATGACCAGTGTGAAACGAAGGCCCTGTCGCCAGGGCCTTCAAGCATTACTTCGCAGCAGGGGCTGCAGCGGGAGCCGCAGCAGGAACCGTCGTCGCTGCGGCGAGGAACCCGGCTTCCTTCATCAGATCATAGTGCGTCTTGTCGGCAGCGATCACCCACTTCTTGTACTCGTCGCCCGACATGAACACGTCGTTGAACGCGCCCTTTTCCATGAACTCTTTCCAGTCCGGCGTGGCGCGAACCTTCTTGAACAGGTCGACATAGTACGCGACTTCATCGGCCTTCACGTCGGGCGGCATGAAGATCCCGCGCAACATTTGATATTCGACCGGCAATCCGCTTTCCTTGCAGGTCGGGATATCACTCCACGCCATCGTTTCCGTCACTTTGCCGGTATAGGTCGAGCGTTTCGTATCGAAAATGCACAACGGACGAAGCGCCCCACCGCGCCATTGCGAAACGGCTTCGATTGGGTTGTTGACCGTTGAATCCACGTGCTTACCGGTCAACTGAACGGCAACCGCGCCACCACCCTGGAAGGGGATATACGTGAACTTCTTTGGTGCGGTCACACGCTCGATCGCGGCTGTGAGGATTTGGTCCTCCTGCTTTGATCCCGTGCCGCCCATTTTGAATTTTTTGTCGTCGCCAGCTTTCACCGCCGCCACATATTCTTGTGCCGTCTTATAGGGAGCCTCTGCGTTCACCCACAAAACGAACTGATCAAGCGACAGCATTGCAACCGGCGTCATATCTTTGTGGCTGAATGGCAATCCGGTACCGTATGGCGTCGTAAACAAGTTCGACAGCGTGATAATCAGCTTGTGCGGGTCGGATTTAGCTTTCTTGACGTCAAGAAAACCTTCGGCACCAGCTCCGCCACCCTTGTTCACGACAATGAGCGGCTGCTTCATCAAGTTATGCTTTGTGACAACGCCTTGAATAAAGCGCGCCATCTGATCGGCTCCGCCCCCAGTACCAGCCGGAATAACGAATTCCACTGGCTTTTGCGGTTCCCACGCCCATGCGGGTGCCGCACCCAAAACAGCGAGCGAACTGGCTGTTGCAAGAGCAAGATTTCGAAAGGTCGTCAAAAACGAAGGCTTCATAGTGGTGATCTCCCTAGTCGGCTACGCTTGTTGTTTTTTATTCTTGGTTCTTATTGTCAGTCTAAGTTTTAGCTCGTCCGGCAATTCGCAGGGGTCGGGATTTCGAACATCCAAGCCACCCTTTCCCTGCGTTTTGCCGGACCTTTAGAGCATGACGTTGCGATTACGATCAAGTTGCGGCACCAGCAGGTGGCGTTTTCGACAGCATCGCAGCTTTTGCGGCAGTGATTGCGGGCCAGAACAGCATCAGCAAGCCAAGACCCATGATCGTTGCGACAAGCGGGTTGGCGAAGAATACGCTGAGGTCACCCTGCGAAATGAGCATCGATTGCCGGAAGCTCTCTTCTGCTTTGTCACCGAGCACGATCGCCAGAACCAGCGGAGCCAGCGGATAGTCGAGCTTGTTAAACAGATACCCAACGACCCCGAACACCAGCATCAGCCAGACATCGAACATGGAGTTGTGGACCGTGTAGGCACCGACCGCGCAGATCACCAAGATCACCGGAGCGATAATCGAGAACGGAATGCGCAAGATCGAGGCAAACAACGGCACGCAGGTCAGCACGACGATCAGACCCACGATATTGCCCAGATACATCGAAGCAATCAGGCCCCACACGAACTCTTTCTGCTCGACGAACAGCAAGGGCCCGGGCTGAAGTCCCCAGATCAGCAACCCGCCCAACAAGACCGCGGCGGTCGGCGACCCTGGAATGCCCAGCGTCAGCATCGGAAGCAAAGCCGACGTACCGGCCGCATGCGCTGCCGTCTCTGGCGCAATGACCCCTTCGATTTCACCCTTGCCGAAGTTATCGCCGCGCTTCGAGGTCTTCTTGGCAATCGCATAACTCATGAAGGAAGCCGGCGTAGCCCCGCCAGGCATAATGCCCATCCAGCACCCGATGATGCAACTGCGCACCGACGTAGCCCAGTACTTAGGCAGCTTTTTCCAGGTATCGAGAACCGAGCTGACTCGGATCTTGGAATCCATTCCTTGGAATTTCAGCCCGCTTTCCATCGACGACAGAATCTCGCCGATCCCAAACAATCCGATCACGGCAATCAAGAAGTCGAAACCGCTGAGAAGTTCTTCATGTCCAAACGTAAGCCGCAGCTGCCCAGTCACCTTGTCGAGCCCAACCGCTGCCAGCGCAAATCCGAGCGCCATCGCAGCAACCGTTTTCCAAGGGCTCCCTTTACCCATTCCGATAAAACTCGTGAACGTGAGAAAGAAGACAGCGAAAAACTCCGGTGGTCCGAATTTGAGCGCGAATTTAGCTACAAGGGGCGCTAGAAACGTAATCAGAACAACGGCCACGAATGCACCGACAAACGATGATGTGAATGCCGCCGTGAGCGCCTCGTCAGCTCGCCCCTTGAGAGCCATGGGATGACCGTCGAAGGTCGTCGCAACGCTCCAAGGTTCGCCTGGAATATTGAAAAGGATCGACGTGATCGCCCCCCCGAACAATGCACCCCAATAAATACAAGAAAGGAGGATGATCCCAGACGTCGGGGACATCGTAAACGTCAGCGGCAAGAGAATTGCGACGCCATTTGCCCCACCAAGGCCCGGCAAAACGCCGATGATAACGCCCAATATGATGCCTACGAACATCAAGACAAGATTGTACGGTGTGAGCACGACCGAGAAGCCGTGCATCAATGCATTTATTTCTTCCACGCTATTTCCCTCCAGACGGCGATTCTTTTTATTATTTCGCGTTGAGTATCAGGACATAAGGCTACCCTCATGCAGAGCAGATTAGAGCGGCCCGCTCTATTGTAAGGTCGCAATACGACCCCCAATGTCCATTGAGGATCATTTTACGTTCCCCGTCTCAGTCTGGTCCGCGCAGTCCCACGCCCCCGCACACCTCAGTCGGTGATTAAAGTCCGTTATCCGCGCTCATTCCTCCGTGGCATACCTTATACCAAGCAAATCCCATCGCCGCAATCGAAGGTTAGAACATTCAACGCTGCATAGCAGCATTAGGCCGTTCGTCTGCCCGTCAAACTTTTGCAGTGCGACATGCACGGTTGTCATTGCAAAAAAATGCAAGCAACCGAGCGCGTTTTCCTATTGGCCTACCGATGATGCTGCATTATGCCGGTCGTGTAAGCACAAAGTATAACAAGCCACTCGTTAGGGGAGGAAAGCACTCGTGGTCAAGACCGACATCGAAATCGCACGCGAATCCAGCATGAAGCCGATCGGCGAAGTCGCAGCCAAGATTGGCATTCCCGCCAGCGCGCTCGTCCCCTATGGCACCACCAAGGCCAAGATCTCGTTCGACTTTATCAACTCCCTCGCAGACAAGCCCGACGGCAAGCTGATCCTTGTCACAGCCATCAGCCCGACGCCAGCGGGCGAAGGCAAGACGACGACCACGGTCGGCCTCGGCGACGGCCTGAACCTCATCGGCAAGCGGGCGATGAGCTGTCTCCGTGAGCCCTCGCTCGGCCCTTGCTTCGGCGTCAAAGGCGGCGCGGCCGGCGGCGGCTATGCCCAGGTCGTCCCGATGGAGGACATCAACCTCCACTTCACCGGCGACTTCCACGCTATCACCAGCGCCCACAACCTTCTGTCGGCCCTCCTGGATAACCACATCTACTGGGGCAACAGCCTCGGAATCGATGCGCGCCGCGTCGTCTGGCGCCGCGTGATGGATATGAACGACCGCGCGCTGCGTTCGATTGTCAACTCACTGGGCGGGACCGGCAACGGCTTCCCCCGCGAAGACGGCTTCGACATCACCGTCGCCTCCGAGATCATGGCCATCTTCTGCCTGGCAACCAGCCTCGAAGACCTGCAGAAACGCATCGGCAACATTGTCGTCGCCTATACCCGCGATAAGAAGCCTGTCTTTGCCCGCGACCTGAGCAGCGACGGCGCCATGACCGTCCTCCTGAAAGACGCGCTCTCCCCAAATCTGGTCCAGACGATTGAGAACAACCCCGTCTTTATTCATGGCGGCCCGTTTGCCAACATCGCCCACGGCTGCAACTCGGTGCTCGCCACCCAGACCGCGCTGAAGCTATGCGACTACGTGGTGACCGAAGCAGGCTTTGGTGCCGACCTTGGGGCTGAAAAGTTCTTCAATATCAAATGCCGCAAAGCAGGCCTTAAGCCGTCCGCAGCCGTCATCGTCGCCACCATCCGCGCGCTGAAAATGCATGGTGGCGTCGCCAAAGACGACCTGAAGCAGGAAAACGTCGCCGCCGTCGCCAAAGGCTGCGACAACCTCAAGCGCCACATCGAAAACGTGGCCAAATTCGGCGTTCCAGCCGTCGTCGCCATCAACCGCTTCGTCACCGACACCGAAGCCGAAGTCCAAGCCGTCATGGCCGCTGCCGAAAGCATGGGCACCAAGGCGTTCTTGTGCACCCACTGGGCGGATGGCGGCAAAGGCACGGAAGCACTGGCCCACCACATCGTGGCCATTGCCGAAAGCGGTGTGGCAAACTTCAAGCCGCTCTACCCAGACGATATGCCCTTGCGCGACAAAGTCCGCACCATCGCAACCGAAATCTACCGCGCAGCCGACATCGCCTGCGATCCCTCCGTGGAAACCCAATTCAAAGATCTCCAGGCGGCCGGCTACGGCCACCTCCCGGTCTGCATGGCCAAAACCCAATACTCATTCTCGACCGACCCCACCAAGCGCGGCGCACCCACCGGCCACATCGTCCCCGTCCGCGAGCTTCGCCTCTCGGCTGGTGCCGAATTCGTGGTTGTCGTCACCGGCGACATCATGACCATGCCCGGCCTCCCCAAAAAGCCCTCAGCCGACTTCATCAAACTGAACGCCAGCGGCCAGATCGAAGGCCTGTTCTAAACCCGGCCCCACACCATAAAACACGCTATGATCGAAGCCCGGCACCCAAGCGCCGGGCTTTTTTCAATCTGAACACCCAAAGACCAGCGCCCCAACCCCAGGCACGTAATGCCCTTCCTCGTCGCCCTTTCGCTGTGCTGCTTTGCGGCGGCCCTGATCATCCGCATGGTCGACCCGTTGATCCCCGAGATCGCGCGTGATTTAGCGGCCCGTCCCGAGGATATTGCCTTGCTCGCCTCAGCGTTTGCTTTCCCCTACGCACTCGGCCAGCCCATCCTCGGACCGCTTGGCGACGCGATCGGCAAAGCCCGCATTATCCAAGTCTGCCTTGTGGTCCTCACTCTCGCGCTCGCCACCTCAGCGCTCGCCACGTCCCCAGAAATGCTGTTTGCCGCCCGCATCGCCGCAGGCCTCGCCGCCGGCGGCACCGTGCCTGTCTCACTCGCCATGGTCGGCGACCGCGTCGGCATCGCCGAGCGCCAAGTCGCTCTGTCCCGCCTGCTGGTTGCCATGCTCACCGGTCAACTGCTCGGCGCGCTCGGCGCAGGCATCATCGGCGACTATATTGGCTGGCGGCCCGTCATGTGGTTGGGCACCGCTTTGATCCTGACGGCTGCCATCATCGCCTCTCTTTACCTCTCCCCGCGCCAGTCCGTCGTCCGCAAACCCTTCAACCTGTCATCCATCGTCGACGGCTACGGCCTCGTGTTCCAAAACCCCCGCGCCAAGATTTGCTATGCGGCCGTTTTCATCGGCGGCGTCTGCCTGTTCGGTCTCTTCCCCCACATCGCCACGCTCTTGGAAGCCCGTAACGCTGGAAGCATCAAGGAAGCTGGCTTTGTGATCGCAGGAGCCGCCATCGGCGGCGTGATCTACGCCATCCTGGTCCGCAAAATCCTCGCCGTGCTGGGCGGCCAGATGAACATGATCCGCGCAGGCGGCATTATCGCGGGTTTAGGCTTGGCAATCTGCGCGCTTCACGTGAGCTGGCCGCAGGAAATGGCGGCCTTTTGTGTCCTGGGCATCGGCTTCTACATGATCCACAATTCGCTGCAGACCCAAGCAACCGAACTGGCACCCACAGCACGCGGTGCCGCCGTTTCCCTCCACGCGTTTTTCTTCTTCATGGGCCAAGCGTGTGGCCCCCCGCTTTTTGCTTTTGGCTTCGCAGTCTTTGGAACCAGCGCCACGATCTGGATCGCGGCCGGCTGCATGACAGCCCTTGGGCTCGGTCTCGCATCGCTGCTGACGTCAGCCAACCGGAAAAACCCGGCCAACTGAGGTGCACGTATTTGAGGCGAATGCATGAAACTAAGGCACGCATTCGGACTTGTTATCGCGGGCAAAGCGCAGTTTCATACCCACATCGGGTTGGCCCGCTGTTTGCGATGATGCTCGACGCTGACTGTCGGCGCTAAATGTCACCGGGACCGAGCCGATCGAGCACGAAACGGTGGACCATTTGATTTGATCCAAGGCTGACGTGCCGCAAAGCACGCTAAGTCCGGGATACGGGATAAGAGCGTAGGTGCCGGGTACTGAATCTGAGAAGGGGACATTGTGGCGATCTGCTTCGACGAAATGAACGGAATTCCCGGCGTGCCTGGCGACCCGCGTATGCCCTATCAGGGCATAGCCGACTGGATCGCAGCGCAGCCCCTTGATCAGTTGCGCCGCAAACGTGAAGACGCTGAAGGCCTGTTCCGCCGCACGGGTATCACCTTCGCCGTTTACGGCGACCCCTCGTCAGCCGAACGTCTGATCCCGTTCGACATCATCCCCCGCGTTATTGCCGCCAACGAATGGCGCCGCTTGTCCGCAGGCATCGAACAGCGCGTCCGCGCGCTCAATGCGTTCATGTACGACATCTACCACCGCCAGGAGATTTTGAAGGCCGGCCGGATTCCCGAAGAACTCATCATCAATAACTCGGCCTTTGTCCCGGAAATGATGGGCGTGACCCCGCCGCTCGGCATCTACAGCCACATTATCGGCATCGACATCGTCCGCACCGGCGAAAACGATTTCTACGTCCTGGAAGACAACACCCGCACGCCCTCGGGCGTCTCCTACATGCTCGAAAATCGAGAAACCATGATGCAGCTCTTCCCCGAGCTGTTCGCCAAAAATCGCGTAGCCCCTGTCGACACCTATCCCGAAAACCTGCTAAAAACGCTCGTCTCGGTCGCGCCTTCCAATCTCGACAGTGATCCCGTGATCGCCGTCCTCACACCGGGCCAGTACAACAGCGCCTATTACGAGCATTCGTTCCTCGCCGACCAGATGGGCACCGAGCTCGTCGAAGCCCACGATCTCATCGTGCTCGACGGCTTCGTAAAAATGAAAACGACCCAGGGCCTGCGCCGCGTCGACGTCATCTATCGCCGCGTCGACGATGACTATCTCGACCCGCTTGTGTTCCGCCCCGACAGCCTACTTGGCGTCCCCGGTCTGTTCGACGTTTACCGCTCGGGCCGCGTCACGATCGTCAACGCGCCTGGCGCCGGCATCGCCGACGACAAGGCGATCTACAGCTACATCTCCGAGATCATTCAGTTCTATATGGGCGAACCCGCAATCTTAAAGAACGTCCCGACTTTCAACTGCCGCAAGCCCAGCGATCTCGCCTATGTATTGGAAAATATTGAAGAACTGGTCGTCAAGGAAGTCCACGGCTCGGGCGGCTATGGCATGCTGGTTGGCCCCGCCGCGACCAAAGCCGAGCACGAATTGTTCCGCGCCAAGCTCAAGGCCCGCCCTGACAACTACATCGCCCAGCCCACGCTTGCCCTATCGACCTGCCCGACCCTGGTCGATGCAGGCCTCGCACCCCGCCACCTCGATCTCCGCCCGTTCGTCCTCATCGGCGATCAGGTCCGCTTGACGCCCGGCGGTCTCACCCGCGTCGCGCTGAAAGAAGGCTCCCTCGTCGTCAACTCATCCCAGGGCGGCGGCACCAAAGACACTTGGATCTTGCAGGATTAAACAAACCCGATGCTAGGCCGTACCGCCAACGATCTCTTTTGGCTTGCCCGTTCCATCGAACGGGCCGAAAACATGGCGCGACTGACCGAGGTCGGCTACCGCCTGTTTCTGTTACCGCGCGAAGGCGACGGCCACAGCCAGGAATGGCAATCGACGCTCGAAAGCGCAGGCTGCCTCGACCAATACAATGCAAAGTACGACGACCTCGACATGACCAATGTCGTCAACTTTCTGCTGTTTGACGAAACCAACCCGTCGAGCGTGGCCACCTGCCTTGCCAATGCCCGCCGCAACGCCCGCGCCCAGCGCACGGCGATCACGCGCGACATGTGGGAAAGCATCAACACGTCGTGGATCGAGTTCTCGAGCTTCAATCCGCAACGCACATCGGCTAACGAGTTGCCCCACGTCCTCGATTGGGTGAAACAACGCTCCGCCCTGTATCGCGGGGCGATGCTGAACACGATCCTGCGCAACGACACCTACTGCTTCAGCCAGCTCGGCACCTTCCTGGAGCGTGCCGACAACACCGCCCGTATTCTCGACGTGAAATACTACGTGCTGCTGCCCAGCATCGGCCTTGTCGGCTCACCCGTCGACAACGTCCAATGGGCAGCGATCCTGCGCTCCGTCACCGCCCACCGAAGCTACCGCTGGGTCTACAAGGAAAACTACCAGCCAGCCCACATCGCGGAATTCCTGATCCTGAACCCGCAGATGCCGCGCTCGCTGCGGTCGTGCTACGATGAAATCACGACCGCGCTGAACGACCTCGGTCGCTTCTATGGCAAAACCCACGCCTGCCACGCCCATGCCTCACAAACCGCCCACCAACTCGCCCAAACCTCGATCAAGCAGGTCTTCGCCGATGGCCTGCACGAGTTCCTGATCGATTTCACCGGCCGCAACGGATGGCTCGCCGCCGAAGTCTCCGACGCCTATCATTTCAATGGTTGAGGACATCAAATCACGCCCATGCTGATCTCCATTCGCCACATAACGCGCTACACCTATGACATCCCCGCGCGCTACGCCGTGCAGACGCTGCGGCTGTCACCGCCTTCGTTCACCGGCCAGACCGTGCGCGAATGGCGCATCACCGCTCCGTGCATGGAACGCGCCGTCCACTTCACCGATAGTTTCGGCAACGCAGCTGCCCTCGTCGCCTGCGACCAACCCCACTCCCACATCGAAATTTCAGCCGAAGGCTTGGTCGAAACAACCGATTGCGCCGGCGTCGTCAAAAACCTGTTCGACCCCGCCCCGATCCGCCTCTTCCTGCGTAAAACACCGACCACCACGCCCGATGCCGCCATCGCCGAGCTGGCCGCAAAGACCAGCGGCGAGTCGACCGTTGCCCGCCTCCATGCCCTGATGGCCGCCATCCGCGACAAGGTCGAATACCAGACCGGCACCACGTCCCAGCACACCCCTGCAGCCGACGTCCTAGCTCAGGGTAAAGGCGTCTGCCAGGATCACGCCCATGTCTTCATCGCAGCCGTCCGCAGCCTCGGCATCCCCGCCCGCTACGTGAACGGCTATTTCGTCACCGGCGCCGAAGGCACGGAAGAGGCCCACCACGCTTGGGCAGAAGCCTACGTCGCCCATCTGGGCTGGGTCGGCTTCGACGTCGCCAACCTCGTCTGCCCCGACGAGCGCTTCGTCCGCTTAGCCACCGGCCTCGACGCCACGTCTGCCAGCCCGATCCGCGGCAGCCGCCCAATCCCGATCGGCTCCAGCAGCGTCAAAGAAGACCTGACCGTCACCGTGGACGTCGTCGATGAAGATGCCCGTTTGGCTCAAGCCCGAGCTCAAGGCCAACAGCAGCAACAGCAACTGGCAACTTCCACGGGCCAAGCCTCCCAAAACCAAGCCTCCCAAAGCCAGTCGCAATCCCAATCGGCCCCAGCCTACTCGTCCGAGTCAGTCGCCGGAAACGTCGCTGAAAAGCCAGCCCCGTCGGCCTGAACCCCGTCACGCCGTCTCAAGCATCAAGGTTGAGTTCCGTCCAGCTTCGAACTACACCCAACCCACGCAAGCCATTGCGATCGTCCGAGCACCGTCCCGCAAGGACGTGAATCGCCGTGGAGAGAAAACGCTCCGGAGCAACGCCCTCATGACCTATGCCGTAGCGCTGCGCCTGGAGCGCGGTCTGGTGTTTGCAGCCGACACGCGCACCAACGCTGGCATCGACAACATCGCCCAGTATCGCAAACTCCATTTCTGGCGCAAAACCGGCGACCGGGTCATCGTCCTGCTCACCGCCGGCAACCTCGCGATCACCCAAGCCGTTGTCAGCCTCATCAACGAACAGTTGGAATGCGACGACCCCGAAAAACCGACCATCTATAACGCAACCAACATGTTCCGCGCCGCCCGTGTCGTCGGCGACGCAGTCCGCGAAGTCCGCAAAACCGACGGCGAAGCCCTCGAAGCCACCCGCTCAGGGTTCAGCGCCAGCTTTATCGTTGGCGGACAGATCGGCGATGAACGCCCGCGCCTGTTCCAGGTCTATTCCGAAGGCAATTTCATCGAAGCTGGCGACGACACGCCTTACTTCCAGATCGGCGAGCACAAATACGGCAAACCGATCCTCGACCGCGTCGCCGACCCCAAGATGCGCTTAGGCGAGGCCGCAAAGCTGATACTCCTGTCTTACGACAGCACGTTACGATCAAACCTATCGGTCGGCATGCCCATCGACATTTTGGTCTACGAACGCGACAGCCTCGATGTCCGCCGCTTCAAACGCCTCGAACAAGACGACGAGTACTTCAAAAAACTCTCGCTCTCCTGGTCCGAAGCCCTCCGCTCCGCCTTCTCCAAAATCGACGAATTCAAGGTCTGATCCCTTAAGCTGTCATCCCGGACCAGCGAGGCCCCTTGGCCGAACGCCGATCCGGGATACGGTGAGGCCAAGGGCCTGTCTTTTCAAGCAATCGTCCGCCGTTTCGCTTTCAACTCGGGCAGACGCCACCAGGGCACACCAGGCACCGAATGATGGTCATGATGGTAGCAGAAATGCAGGCTGGTTATTAACGAGATCAGCCACGGATAATCTGTGGAGCGCGCCCGATGCCGGTCAGAAAAGGCTGCCTCTTCTTCCCTATGCGGCAAGTAAGTGCCGAACATAAACAACTGAATCGATGAAAGAATAGAAGGAAGAAACCAGAACATGAGAAGGTTCTGGTAGTGTGCACCAAGAGCGATATAGATCCAAGCGATCGACCCGATGATCAGGATTTGGCGAACCCCGAAATATTGGAGCAAGAACTTGAAATACCACCGCCAAAAGCTTTGTCGGGGACCGGAAAAATAATCGGGGTCGTTGGCGGTTCCCGGACTCGTGTGATGGCGCCGGTGCGCCTCGCGCATGGTTTCAAAGTCGAAGGCGGAATAGCAAAACAGACAGATGCGGCCAATCCACGGATTGAGCCAAGGCCAACGCGGCGCCATCGTACCATGCATGCAGTCGTGGGCGACGATGAAGATCGCGACATAGAGCCAAGTCATTGCGGCGACCGCGAAGGGGATCGACCACAGGCTTTCTCCGCTCCAAGGATAAGGCCAAAAGAAACTGGTCGTTATGTGAAGGCCGATCCATAAAGCCAGCAGGACAAACGCGAACGCCAGCCCGATCACGCTTTGGCGGGTTTTGTCTGCGGCTAGACCCAAAAGGAACGTTGAGTCTCTAACTGTCTCCATAGTTTCCTCCGATTGGGCAGTCCGCGCCTGCAGGCTTACCGTTTGCTCCGATCCCGAAAACGGTCATGGAGACGATGTTTAGACCCGTCACAATAGGCTTACCAACTACACAGCCCGTTTGTCCCAATTCAAATTGCCTCCACAATAGACCCTCAACACCACGTGTTTGTAGCTGAGGTCCAGAATTTTGGGAGCAAATGCGGCCCAACCCAGTTGCACCAAAGATCAAGCTAGGCCGTTAGAGCATAACCGCCCGGCGGCGGACCCATTTCCTGTCGCGAACGTGACAGTTAGAAAGGCGCTTGATGTGTAACCCGACGAAGACTCCGAAATCGACCGAACTGTTATCAAGTTTGCGGCCAATGGAAGTCGTTCAGCGTTGAACTGACGTCGGGTTATGGCCCACCTCGATATCCGGCGACCGCGGCACGATCAGTCCTCGCAACAAGGCCGAGAATGGCAAATAGTATAATTGCGGGAAGTCAACCCAAGGTCCCAACGACCCAGCCCCGAAAGCGCCACCCGCCACCTTACCCCTCTCGCAACCTCCCAATAATCTCCACGTACGTCGCCATCGCATGCTCAGGCGTCGTACCCACAAGCTCTTCCCAAGCGTCGAACTTCGCGCATGCGACGCGGTCGAACATGTCCGGCCGCTCGCCTTTGATGTCGCCCTCGGTCGCCTGCTTGAAGTTGGCATAGATCGCCAGCAACGTGGCGTTATCCGGCCGCTTGGTCAGCAGCTTCGACGCCGCCACCGCTTCCTCGAATTGCCCCTTCAAATCCGCCATTCAAACCTCCAACACGCCACACCGTCCATGTATGTACCTAGCCCGTCATCAATGACAAAGTCACAAAAAAGAAAAGGGGTTTGGGGGAAATCTTTGCCCCAAATGGGGTCCCAGTGCGATAGCCCCGAGTCGCGACCGCGTGGAGGGACGGCCCCGAGCTTGACCACCCCACCGCTCCCATGCAAACCATCTACGACTTTCGCAGCAGGGGATCGCCGCCATGAAACTTGTCCGCTTTGGAGCCAAGGGCCACGAAAAGCCGGGCCTTATCGACGCGGCGGGCGGGATCCGCGACCTCTCCGCCCACATTCCTGACATCACCGGCGACACGCTGAGCCCGGCCTCGCTGGCCGCCCTTGCCAAGATCGACCCGCAAACCCTGCCTCAAGCCCCGGCCGACACCCGGCTCGGCCCACCCGTCGCCAAAGTCTGGAACTTCATCGCGATTGGCTTGAACTTTTCCGACCATGCCGCCGAAACGGGCTCCAAAATTCCACCCGAACCCATCCTGTTCAACAAGGCCGGCAACGGCATCGTCGGTGCCTATGACGACATCATGATCCCGAAGGGTTCGACCAAACTCGACTACGAGGTCGAACTCGCCTTCGTAATCGGCACCCGCGCCCGCTATGTCGAAGAAGCCGACGCCTACAAACACATTGCCGGTTACACTATTTGCAACGACGTCTCCGAGCGTCATTGGCAGGTGGAGCGCAAAGGCCAGTGGGTGAAGGGCAAAGCGTTTGAAACGTCAGGCCCGGTCGGCCCCTGGCTGGTCACGCCCGACGAAATCCCCGACCTCGATGCGCTGGCCATGACCCTCGATGTCAACGCAGAGCGCCGCCAGAACGGCACCACGGCGAACATGATCTTCAAGATCCCGTTCCTGCTCGCCTACGTCACCCAGTTCATGGTTTTGGAACCCGGCGACATCGTCACAACCGGCACGCCTGCTGGCGTCGCACTCGGCATGAACCCGCCCAAGTGGCTCGGCGAAGGCGACATTGTCACCCTGACGATCGACCACCTCGGCACCCAACGACAAACCGTCATCCCATTCAAAATGTAAGCCAGGGTCCAACCCGCAGGGTGCAATAGCGCAGCGTATTGCACCGCCTTCCCGCGTAGCGACGGCGCAATACGCCAAGCGGCTCTTGGGCCCTACAAGTGCTCAGCAACGCAGCCCATTAGCTTCGCGCGACTCGCTCCACTTTACTGCAACGTCGGCTTACCGTTGCCGACCTGTGGCGCAGAGGCATGCTGACCGCCCGCGCCTTGCAGCACTTGACCCAACTGCCCCCACGAATTTTCCGAATTGCGCGGGTTTCCAGCCATTGATTTTCGCAACTGGCGCGCCGCAACCAGCAGCCCATGATCACGCGACGGCAGCGAGCCATCCGCGTCCCCTGGCTCCAGCGCTTGCACGATCTCGACGAGCAACCGTTCATAGGGACCCTGCGGCATCAACATCAAAACCGACCAGTTCTGATCCACATCCTCGAACGCATCCTTGAGCCGCTGACGATTGAGCGAGTCGCCGGTCGCGAGCGAACTTTCGAGCGCATAGAACGCATTGTCCATCGCCATCCGGGCTTCCTCGTCCCGCTGCGTCAGTTCCGTGTCGAGGGCCTGATTGGCGCGCCGTCCGCGAGCAAACGCCTCGCTGGCAAACGCAGCAGCGCCAAACGCCGGTCCCGGCAGATTAAAGAAGAGGTTTGGATCGACGCCGAGAGCTGCGATCAGGCTGCCGACAAACTCCCGATACCGCTGATCGCCCATGTCGGCGTCGTTGGCAAAAGCTGCTGGCGTCAAGAACGCTGGCATGTCGATCTTTGGAGGACCACCTTGCGGTACCAGCGGTGCGGCCACAGGCGCTGGTTCCTCAGGTCCTTGCAACGCGCGTTGCTGCCCCATCCGTGGGCCGCTGACCTGCGGCACGTGCGCGTTGAGCGCCCCGCCTTCAATGCCTTCGATGGCCGGATACCCCGCCGCACGCGCGGCGACCTGAACGAAAAACCGCTGCCGGTCAGCCTCGAACGTCGCCGACCGCGGGCTATGCGCCGACAGCATCAGCAGCGCTTCGTACATATCCGGCCGCACATAAAATCGTCCGGCTTCCGTTTTGTCGGACGCCACAGCATCGACGCCCGCACCCGCGTTCATCACCCGTTTAACGATGCGCGCATCGTAGGCATCCGCCGGGCTCGCCAACTCCGTGAGCGACAAAGTCGACGTAAACCCGTCGACCGGCTTCATCGGATGCAGATGCCCGATCACGATATCCGCGTGCTCGTGGATATGCGGCTTGAGTGCATCCACGACGACCTTTTCCAGCTTGGCGCGCACGCCGTGCGATTTGTCCGCCTTGAAATGCCGGTCGCACACCGACGCGAGGTATTCGCGCAGTTCCAGCCGCACGCGGTATTTCTCCGGGTTGCGCGACACCATCTCGACGGCGTGAATATCGGCTCCCGCCGTCAGCACGACCCGAATGCGATCGGCAGTCACCTTGTCCATCCGGTCGAAATCGACCTCGGCCGAAAACCCGTCTGTGTTCGTGATCGGTCGCATCGCCCGCAGCACAAGATTGGCTGTATCGTACGGCAATCCGCCCAGCGCGGCATTGATCGTTCCCTCAAGCTGCTCCGCCGACCGCGCCTTGGTGCTCGGCATGTCCGACAGCGGTGAGCGCACGGCGTTGGCCCCAAACAACCCTGACATGAACACGAGGCTATCGACGGCAATCGCAATCGCGAGCGCGAGGTAGGCCAACCGGTTGCCGTCCTGGAACGCATTCCACGTCACAACGAAGCGGTGCGCCTTGTCGTCCCGGTTCAACTCGATGAAGTTGATCTTCGTACGCAGCGCATCCGTCTCCTTGGACGGCAACCCGCTATCGGCGAGGCACTTGCGCGCAAACCCGAACAATCCATCGGCCGACGTGAACTGGTTGAGCTTATCGCCGCCTTTGCAGCTTTTCGTGAACGTCTCGGTGCCCGCGTTTAGCGCAAACACCACCGAAGCCGCCTCCGCGGCCTGCTTGGGATCGCAATCGATGCCAGCAACCAGTTTCTTGGTGGCCGGCGTCGCGGTCACCATCGCGGTATGGATCTGCGCGCACAACTGTTGCACCTTTGTCAGCCGTTCAGCCGTCGGATCCTGGCGGAACTCAGCCTTGGCCGACTCGAACGCGGGCGTGATCCGCGATGGATCCACCCGCGCACCGGCATCGCTCGGCAACTGCTCCTGCGTCAGCTTGATGCGCTGTTCTGCCGTTTCAGCCTCGCCTTTCAGCTTGGCCAGATCGCCGTCAATCGCCGCCTGCTCCCGCTCGATCTGCGCAATCCGCGTCTCCGTCGCAGCCAACCGCTTCTTGGCGTCGTTCGTACGCTCTTCGGCAATTTTCACTGCCGCCTGCGCCTTCGATAACTCATCCATCCGCTGGCGGTACATCGGGCCCTTGCCCTCTTTGCCCGTACCCTCGACGCCACCGGCCTCCGCCATCGCCTCGACGCGCTTGGCATCGACCTCGCGTTGTTTGCCTTCAAGGTCGCTCTTCTTCTGACCAAACTCTGCCGCCAACCCGGGCCGCTCACCTTTCAGCCGCGACAGCTCCTCGCCAATCGCGATTTTTTTGCCAGCCAACCCCGCCTGCCCGCCTTGCGCAGTGCTCATGCGCTCCTGCTGCTGCTTGATCGCCCGGTTGCGCTCTTCGATCTGATTGTTGAAATAGGCTTCAATCGTCGGCGCAGCCTCACGCGAGGCCTCGGCCAGCTTCGCCAACTGCGCGTCGTACGCCTCATAGTTCGGCGTCCGGAACAGATTTTGCGCTTCTTCCAAGCGGCTATCCGTAATCTTCTGCTCAATGTCGGCGAGAATACCTGCCACCTGATTTTGCGCCCGCAACTCGGCCGCACGTGCCCGCTCCGACATCGGGAAAATCGAGCTGAACAAACTATCGAACGAGAAAAAGACCGAAGTCGCCATACAGGCGAGGAACATGACCCACAGCACGGAATTCTTGATCACAACCCGCAGGCTCTGCAGGTAAGGCCGCACCAGATCGGACGCGGCATACAGCGCTACAAGCACCACCGCGAGCAGTCCAACCACCACAATCAGCAACTGATTGCCAAACGTCTCCCACGATCCGCTGGCGATCTGTTTGACATTAACCTGACCGCTCGACTGCATCATGTATGTCGCAACGGCGACGAACAACGCAATCCCGGTCACCGCACCCAGCACATTCGAAATCATCGGGTCGAGCCCGAATGAACGGGTCTGCGTCTTGACCGGCGACTGGTTCATACCAATCGCAAAACTTTCCCCGATCAGCCACGCCACGATCAGCATCACGCCCTGGATGCCAAAGGTGATCATCAAGGACAGTACCGCGTCGCCGGTGAAATTGCGCATCCCGTCCCACGTCGTATAACCCGACGCTAGCGACAGAATGATGCCGGTTGATCCCAGCAGCGCAAGCCGCCAGTTCGTAAACATCGTCTCCTCAAGCACCTTCGCCAGCCGCGCCCGGATGCCCCAGAGCAATCCGGCCAGCGACATCAGCACAAGCACGGCCAGCGTCGTCGAAATGAATGACGCAGGATGTGACGCAATCGCGGAGCCGATCTGATTGGCGGCGGCCTGGGCCTTGTCTGCGACCTGCGCGACCGAAGGCGTCTGCACGGAGTCGACCGCCGCAAGCACGCTGTCCGCCGTCGTCTTGACATCCCAACCCATCATCACCCTCCAACAGGGATTACGCCTTTAACGGCCGGCACCGCACTTTGACTGAAACAGCGAGCAAGCACGAACGTTCAAAGCCGCCATTCCGCCATTATGCAACAGCGCAAACGCGCCAGTCGATTTTCTGACAGTATGGGGGCAAATAAGGCAACACCGGGGGGAAACCGCCACCTCGCTGCCGCAAGGCCAACAGAACAGCACCCCCATGCTGTGGGGTCTACAAGTTTTTACCTGTACCTTCAGTGAACAAGGCACCCCGTGCGCGCGCGCATTGCCCCGTCCGCCACCGATATTATCTTTTCGTAACCCGCAAGAAATCACCCAACAGCGGCATTTCCCTCCCCGCTGGCACCTTGATTCCCCTGCCCCTTACGGGGAGGGGTAACTGTAGTCAGTTAGCGGTGAAGGTAAGCCAACGTGGACGCAAGTCACCACCATGCCCCTCATGCCTTCACTTTCTTCTCCCCCTGGGGAGAAGATGCCTGCAGGGCAGATGAGGGGTGACTTCACGTCGCCTCAAACACCGCAGCCGAACCAAGCCCGCCCATCGCGCTCAGCGCCGCAAGCCCCAGCGCACCTCGTGGCATCGCCTGCCCACCAATCCCGAACGCCCGCACCAACGTTGAAAACAACCGCACGACCAGCACTGCACCAGAAGCCGCCATCGGATGCCCGCGCGCGATCGCGCCCCCGCCCGCATTGATCGCTGCAGGATCAATCCCGAATTGCCGTGCGAACTGTATGAGCTGCGCCGCCGATGCTTCGCTTGTCTCGATGGCGGCCATCTTTGTAATGTCGAGATCGTTCTGCAGCCCGATCAACCGCTGGACCGCTGCAATCGCGCCGAACGCCTCCCGGTCGGGTGCCACCCCAATCGTCGTCGACGCAACCAGTCGCAACGCCCGCGGCTCACCCAAATCCGTCCAAACGCGCGGCGAAACCACAATCACCATTGCCGCGCCATCCGCCTGGACGCTCGTGTTGGCCGCCGTCAGCAACCCACCGCTGCCCGAAAACGGTGTCTGCCGCTCGAAATCCTCCAGCGATACATCCCGCACCATTTCATCGCGCGCTTCCTCAGGGGTCGCCCGCATCGGCACGATCTCCCCAACGAACCGCTTGGCATCGCGTGCTGCAAGCGCCGCCAGATGTGAGCGCATGGCAATCTGGTCCTGCTCGCTGCGGCTGATACTGGCTTCGCGCGCCAGCAATTCCGAGGCTTCGAACACGTTAGCCTCGTATGCTGCGTTGTCCGTCAACGGCTCCAAACCAATGAATCGCGGCATTTGATGCAGGTGCTTGGGTCGTGCAACCCGCCACGGCGCAGTCGATAGCGCCTCCGCCCCGCCAGCAAACATCACCTCCGCCTCGCCCGCCCCCACCATCCGGCACGCCTGAACGATCGCATCTAACCCCGACGCACATTGCCGGTCGATGGTGATGGCCGATGCCGTTTCAGGCAATCCAGCCGTCAACGAGATCAACCGCGCCGGATTGGAAATCTCGGTCGTGTTTCCTAAAATGACCCCATCCACCAAAGCGGGATTGATTTTGCAATCCGCCAACGCGGCCCGGATGACCGGCGCCGTCAGGTCGTCGACGCGCCGACGCGCATGCAGCCCCCCGACCCGGCCAAGCGCAGTGCGCCGCGCGGCCACGATGTAGGCTTCCGTAAGTGCCATGAGATTACTCTAAAAATCAAAGCGATGAGCGCCCGCGCGGGCCGGATGGCGCACGCGTCGCATCGGTGTCATGTCGGGTAGACCACGCGATGGTGGCGAAAACGCGAACTCCCCCATGGATTTTACACGCCCGTTACAGTATAACATTCTACAAAACCCAGCTTGCGAGCCCCCTTTTTCGTGATGGCCGCGTCGATGCAGAGCATCGCACTCAACGAGGCGGCCACCCACGACAACTCAAAACTGGGAGGTTCTCTTCAAAGGTGTCCCCATGGCCCAACACCGCGACCCCTTCCCCGATCCCGGCCACAATCACGTCGCCTGCCTTACGGTAACCCTTGACCGCGCGCGCGTGGCCTTCGAGACTCAAGGCCTGCGCCTGACCGACCTGCGCCTGCGCGTCTTCAAGCAGATTGCGTCGTCCCACCACGCCGTCGGCGCTTACGACATCATCGACCAAATGGCCCATCAGGGCACGCGCTTAGCCCCCGTCAGCGTCTACCGCGCGATCGACGCCCTGATCGAAGCAGGCGTCGTCCACCGCCTGGAAAGCAGGAACGCTTACTTCGCCTGCCATGCAAACCACGCCAGCCAGCGTCAGAATGTCGTTCTGTCCTGCAGCAACTGCGGGATTATCGCCGAAGTCGATGGCGAGGCCGTCTTCGCAGCCCTCGACACCCTCGCGACAAGCGAAAAATTCACCCAAGCCTCCTGCATCGTCGAAGTCACAGGCCGCTGCGCCCATTGCACCGGTAACGCCGCCTAAACTCAGACTGTCATCTCGACCAACCCCGGACACGCGATCCGAGGGTCGAGCCAGGAACCAGCAATTGAGCACCAAAGGCCCGATCGTTCCCTTCCCCCTTGTGGGGAGGGTTTAGGGGGGGGGTCTGAAGAACCTGACGCCCGCTCACGACCACACCGCTCACGAACAAGGCCACCTGATGGACGCCCCCCAAACCCACGACCACGGCTGCTGCGGTCACGACCATAACCCGCCGCCCGAACTCAACCCTAACGCCTTGATGTCCGGGCGCGGCCTCACCGTCACCAAATCCGGCCGCACACTGATCTCAAATATCGACATCACGCTGAATCCGTCCGAGATCGTGACCGTCATCGGCCCCAACGGCGCTGGCAAAACCACCCTCGTGCGCACCCTGCTCGGCCTCGAAACGCTGAGCCAGGGCAAAATAACCCGCAAGCCCGGCCTCGTCATCGGCTACGTCCCCCAGCGCTTCGAGATCGACCGCGCGATCCCGCTGACGGTCGCCCGCTTTCTCAACCTCGGCCTAAAAAAATCGCCAGCCCAGATCGCCGCCGCCCTCGATGAAACGGGCGCATCGCGCGTATCAAACGCTCAAGTCGCCGAACTCTCCGGCGGCGAACTCCAGCGCGTGGTCCTCGCCCGCGCCCTACTCCGCGACCCCCAACTCCTCGTCCTCGACGAACCCGCCAGCGGCGTCGATCACATGGGCGAAGCAAGCCTCTACGCCCTCATCGCAAACCTGCGCGACACCCGAAAACTCGGCGTCCTCCTCGTCTCGCATGACCTCCATATCGTCATGGCCAACACCGACCGCATCGTCTGCATCAACCAGCACGTCTGCTGCTCCGGCCACCCCCAAGCGGTCGCGAACCACCCCGAATACGCCCGCCTTTTCGGCCCAGACGCCGCCCGCGCCTTCGCCGTCTACACCCACCACCACGACCACACCCACGACCTGGCTGGTGCTCCCCTCACCAAACCCGCGACACCCTCCCTCTACAAACGCTCATCGAGCCCAACGGCAATCGACCCCTAACCGCCCACCCCCCTTCACGCCATCCCAGCGACGGCTGGGATCCAGACAACCATCAATTGATCGCCCCCCATGCCCACGATCGACCCATTCCTCCTCCGCGCTCTTGCCGCCGGCATCGGCCTCGCCGTCGTGGCAGCCCCGCTCGGCTGTATCGTTGTGTGGCGGCGCATGGCCTACTTCGGCGAAACCATCGCCCAAGCTAGCCTCATCGGCATCGCGCTCGGCTTAGCGCTCCAGGCGAACCTCACCGTCGCCGTGCTGCTGACTGCCGTCGCCGTCGCGCTCCTGCTGATCTCGCTCGGCCGCCAAACCCTCATCCCCATGGACAGCCTGTTGGGCCTCCTCCACCACGCAGCGCTCGCCGCCGGCATTGTCGCGACCGCCTCACTGAAAGGCCCCGCCGTCGATCTCGTCGGCTACCTGTTCGGCGACGTCCTATCCGTCACGACCGCTGACTTGTACTGGGTCTACGGCGGCGGCGCGGTCGTCCTCGCGGCCCTCGCCGTCCTCTGGCAACCCCTCCTGCGCATGTCGATCCACGCTGACCTCGCCGCCGCCGAAGGCGTCCCCACCGAAGCCGTCCGCATGGCCTTCACGCTCCTGCTGGCCCTCACCATTGCGCTCGCCATGAAAATCGTCGGCGCCATGCTCGCCATCGCCTTCCTCATCATCCCAGCCATCGCCGCAAGGCCGCTTGCCACCACCGCCGAACGCATGGCGCTCATCGCCGCCAGCATCGCCGCCTCCAGCGTCGTCGCAGGCCTCGCCCTATCGTTCACCTACGACATCCCCAGCGGCCCCTCGATCGTCCTTCTTATGGCCACCTGCGCCATCGCCTCTCTCGCCCTTAGCCAGTCACATGCCCTTCGCGCACTTATGCCATCGAAGTGACAGGGCACTTTCTTTGTCGTAAAAAAAGGGGGGGCCGCGCCGAAGGGCGCACACTATAAGCGGGGTCTCCCCGAGCGGGGCCAGGGGCGGCAGCCCCGTTCGCGCAAGCGAAGTCCCACCGCGCATCGCAACAGTAGGCACACATGACCATCGACACCACCATGACCCCGCGCCGCCAGTCCGTCCCCGTCATGGTGGGCAAAGTGCAGGTCGGCGGCGGCGCGCCGTGCGTCGTGCAATCCATGACCAACACCGACACTGCCGACATCGCGGCAACCGTCGAGCAGGTAGCAGCCCTCGCCCGCGCCGGGTCCGAACTCGTCCGCATCACCGTCGACCGCGACGAAGCCGCCAAAGCCGTTCCCCATATTAAGGACCAGCTCCGCAAACGCGGCATCACCGTGCCCCTGATCGGCGACTTCCATTACATCGGCCACACTCTGCTGGCTGAAAACCCGGCCTGCGCCCAGGCCCTTGATAAATATCGCATCAACCCCGGCAACGTCGGCTTCAAGGCCAAGCGCGACACCCAGTTCAGCCAGATCATCGAACTGGCGATGCGCCACAACAAACCCGTCCGCATCGGCGTTAACTGGGGCAGCCTCGACCAGGAATTGCTCACCAATCTGATGGACGAAAACGCCAAGTCCGAAAACCCGCTGTCCGCCCGCGCCGTCATGCACGAAGCGATGGTACAGTCCGGCCTGGGCTCGGCGGCCCGCGCTCGCGATCTCGGCATGGGCGCGGATAAAATCATCATCTCCGCTAAAGTCTCCGCCGTCCAAGACCTCGTCAGCAGCTACGCCCTGCTTGCCGCACGCTGCAACTATGCGCTCCACCTCGGCCTGACCGAAGCGGGCATGGGCTCCAAGGGCATCGTCGCCTCAAGCGTTGGCATGGGCATCCTGCTCCAGCAGGGCATCGGCGACACCATCCGCGTCTCGCTCACCCCCGAACCCGGCGGCGACCGCACCACCGAAGTCAAAGTCGCCCAGGAAATCCTCCAGACCATCGGCCTGCGCTCGTTCGTCCCCATCGTCGCCGCCTGCCCAGGCTGTGGCCGCACCACCTCGACCACGTTCCAGCATCTCGCCCGCGACGTCGAAACCATGATCGCAGACCGCATGCCCGAGTGGAAAACCCGCTACCCCGGCGTCGAATCCCTGACGTTCGCGGTCATGGGCTGCATCGTCAACGGCCCCGGCGAAAGCAAACACGCCAACATCGGCATCTCGCTCCCCGGCACCGGCGAGGCCCCCGCCGCCCCCGTCTTCATCGACGGCAAAAAAGCCATGACCCTCCGCGGCCCCAACATCTCCACCGACTTCAAAACCCTCGTCGAAGACTACATCGCCAAGAAGTTCGGGTGAGATTATCTTAATTCAGAGGAAATCAAACGGTAGCATTTGACCCAAAACGGAACATAAGAACAACGGAGTTCACAATGGCCAGTTGAGTCCGCTTTTAATGCGTGGCTTCACAGCGGCCGCAGTGCAATTGATCGTGTGCATTCCGTGCGATCTGGGATGTGTCAGCGCCGCAACACGAATCCAAGATATTTGACGAAGCGCAGCGCCTAACGTAGCTGAGGCTTCGCTTGAGTTATATTTTCTCGGGTCAATGCAAATTTTGACCACGGTTGGCTAGAGTTTTGCAACTCGCGTAATGATAGAGGTTTGGGACATGTGGTCTGGACCAACAAATTTGACAGACTGGGTACTGTTGGCGCAAATCTTGACACCACTGATTCTCTTGGTCAGTGCCTTTTTTGCATTTCAGGCTTTTCGTATAAATGCGGCCGCAAATAAATTTGTTAAAAGCATCGACGTTATTGCTAAATGCTCGGATCGTTATGACGCCATCCACGTCGATCGTTCTAGCTTGGATCGTTGGGACAAAGCGGCTCCGGGCAATGCAGCCAATGATCCTCGGGATGTTGAGAGGGTCTACAAGCGCTTCTGGGCACTTCAACAGTTCCAGCATGATATGTTCATATTAGGCGTAATTGAAACGGAGGTCTATCTTAGTTGGATGAACCATAAGGTCCGTTTATTCCAACAGAATGAAGTTATCGGAGGATTGAGTTTTCGTGATGGCTGGGACCGATATGGTCGAATCAGCAATCAGGAACATGAAGCCTTTGTTGGTCTATTCAACTCCTTGCGAGACGCTGCGATCAACCGGCCCGGTGTTTCGGCCGAAAAAGTAGTTGAAAAACTTGTTGCTGATCATCGAAAACAATACGGTGCTAGAAAAGTAAAATGGTTCAATGAAGGCTTTGAGTTGGTAACGGCGTGGGGCCTTCTCCAAAAGAAGTAATCCGTGTTTGCTTCATTCGAAATACGGTACTATAATGCCGCATCAAGAAGCTGACGAGGGGCAAGCGTTAGTCGTAGGCGATTTGATATCCCTCATTGGCCCAAAGTCGACAAACGCCCCCCTCACTTCGCAAAATCCCCCGCCAGCGCCGCCGTCAGCGCCTCGGCACCCGCTTGCACGGCGACGGGCTCGGGCACGATCCACGCGCGGTAGGTCGCCGACCGCAGCGTGCCGTCACACGCCAGTGCGCCGTTGGTCACCGAACACGACGAATCTGCAGACACCGTTGTCACTTCGCGCCGGTCATGCCGCAGGATGTGCAAATCGACCGGCATCAATTCCGCACGACCCGTCCGCAAATCCACATCGCGAAACACGCACGCCAGCTTCATCCGGCACGCCCAAGCCCGCGGCCCCAGCGTATTGCCCGCGCCCAACGCCTGCCCCTTAGACATCGCCTTAGCAGGCACATCCGGCCCCATGCTGACGTAACAGGTTTCGCCAAGGCACAGCACCGGATCGGCCTGGGTCTTGTTGAACCGCCGGATGCCATAGGTGCCCGGCTCCATGATGAGCAGCACCGACGCCCGTGTCGCAATCACCCCACGTGCCGCCCCCGTCGTCGCAGCCTTGCCCGGCATCAGCGCAACCGGCGCTGCCACCGCAACAGCAGTCCCCACCTTTTTGGCCGACAACTGACCCGCTGCATCCGCTGCCTCGCGCTCGCGCTTCGCCAACTCAATGCGTGCCGCTTCAACTTTCGCCGCCTCAACGCGTGCCGCCTCAACCTTGGCAGCCTCGACCTTGGCGGCCTCGACCTTGGCGGCCTCGACCTTCGCCGCCTCGACCTTCGCCGCCTCGACCTTCGCCGCCTCGACCTTCGCCGCCTGCTCAGCCGCAGCCGTTGCGGCTAGCGCAGCCTCTTCTTTTGCCTTCTTGTCCGCCGCCTCAAGCTCCGCAGCCTTCAACCGCCGCGCCTCACGCAGCTTCTCAGCCAAACGCAATGTCTCCGCCTCGCGCTGAGCCTCAAGAGCCGCGAGGCGATCGTTCTCCGCCTTGTCCGCCGCAGCCTTGTCGGCAGCCGCAGCCAACGCCGCGTTGGCCTTAGCGTCTGCCTCCAGTCGCGCCGCCTCGCGCGCTGCTGCCTCGGCAACCAGCGCTTGCTTGGCCTCATCGGCCTTGGGCGCATCCGCAGCCTTCAACTCGGCAGCAGCTTTCTCGGCAGCAATAGCGGCATCGGCTTCGCGCTGACGGGCCTGCTCTTCTTCCTGCCGCTTGAGTGCAACCCGGCGCTTGGCCTCAGCTTCATCGGCCGCATCCTTGGCGTCGCGCGCGCGCTGCTCCTCCAAGGCCATCGCTGTCTTGGCAGCCTCAGCTTCGGCGTTCCGGGCAGCCTCTGCCTCCTCGGCCTTGATCAACTCGGCCTCGGCTCGTTTATACTCAGCCTCCCGCTCGGCAGCCTCCAGCTTGGCCCGCTCCAGCATATCGGCCTCATCCGCCTTGCGCTGCTTTAAGGCCGCGTCCTGCTCGCGCTTTTTGGCGGCAAGCCTTGCCGCCTCGGCTTTCTTCTTGGCAGCAAGCGCCTTCCGGCGTGCTTCGTCTGCCTCCGCTGTCGCCTTGACTTGGGCAGCGTCCGCAGCCTTGGACGCCGTGGTGGTCGCGCTGGCGGCCGCAAATTTCTCAGCGATCTGATGCGCTGCCGCGTTCGCCACCGGCTCAGCGGCAACACCGGCTGGCGCAAAGCCACCCAAACCCGAAATCGCGGCAATTGACACCGACAAAACCAATGATGAAGCGCGCATGAATTTGCTCATCTGTTCGCAAAAGGCACATTGGGCAAAAGCGGTGTAGGGCAGGCCAAGCCAAAACAGACCGGCCCCTGGCCCGCTTCAAATGGGAACAAGGCAAAACACCCCGACCCGGTCCCGGACCATGTGGAACCTATGACGGAACATCGTGTCAAAAGTTCTGCAGTAAAGGGATGGTCGACGATCATCCCATGCCGGTTCCAATCCACCGATAAGACACCCCACCCGCTGAACCGCGCGTGAATGTTTCAAGCGCCCGACAAGATCGCCCGCAAGCCTTCGCGATAGCTGGGATAAATCAGCCGCCATCCCAAATCGCCTTTGGCGCGCGCGTTACTGGCCCGCTTGTTTTCGGCGTAAAAGCTCGCCCCCATCGGCGACAGCCGCGCATCTGCAAACGCGATCTCGGGCGGCACCGACATCCCTAGCAACTCCGCACCAAAGGCAACCACATCCTGCGGCGGCCCCGGTTCGTCGTCGCACACGTTATAAACGTCGTGTCGCGGCGTCCCCTCGATCGCGGCCAGCACAACGCCCGCAATGTCGTCGCGATGGATGCGATTGAACACCTGACCCGGCTTCACGATCCGCCGCGCCGTCCCTTCGCGCAGGTTGTCAATCGCACTCCGCCCCGGCCCGTAAATGCCAGCCAGCCGGAACACGATCACGCGCCGCCCCGTCCGCACGCCCAGATCGCGCCACTGATCCTCGGCTGCCGCCCGTCGCACGCTGCGCTCAGACGTTGGCCGAAGCGCGCTGGTCTCATCGACCCACGCCCCCTGCCAGTCGCCATAAACCCCGATCGTCGACAGATACCCAATCCACTTGACGCTCGCACGCGCCGCCAACGCATCGCCAAACACACCAAGCACCGGATCGCCCGCAGGCCCGGGAGGCGCCGACACCAGCACATGAGATGCCGTAACAATCGCCTCCGAAAGCCCCGGCGCAGCGGTCGTCCCGTCGAACACGAAGGCATCGTAGCCGAGCGCTGCAATCCGCGCAGCCCCCGCCGGAGTCGTAGCCGTCGCGCTCACGCGCCACCCGCTCGCCGCGACCTGCGCCGCCACAACCGTCGCGCTATATCCCAAGCCAAAACAAACCAGATGGCTCATCCGTCACTTCCTCCACCGCGCGAATTCCCCTCCCCCTTGCGGGGAGGGGTTAGGGGTGGGGGTTGGTCGAGCCGTGGGGGTAGGTCAAGGGGTGCCAGCTCATTCACCGCCCCCCACTCCGCCAGCACGTCACCATCCAGCTCACCCGGCTCAAATCGCTCGCGCATCGCGCGAACCTCCCCCGCGTCACCCAAACGCCCCAACGCCCAAACCGCCATACCACGCACCAGCGCCGAATGATCCCCGAGCAACCGCTCAACCTCACCCAACAGCGACCGGTCGCCCGAATTGCCTGCCGCGATCAACACATTGCGCACGAACCGATCCCGCCCCGTCCGCTTCACCGGCGTCCCCGCAAACCGTACCCGGAACGCTGCATCGTCGAGCGCAAGCAGCGCCCCGAGCAGCGGACGATCGGCCTCGTCTCGCACGGCCAGCCGCACCTCTCGGGCAGCCGTCGCATACTTGTTCCAAGGGCACACGGCTAGGCAATCGTCGCAGCCAAACACCCGATTGCCGATCGCCGCGCGAAACTCCGCCGCAATAGGCCCTTTGTGTTCGATCGTCAGGTAGGCGATGCACCGCCGCGCATCCAGTTCATACGGAGCGGGAAACGCCGCCGTCGGGCACGCATCGAGACATCGCCGACAGCTCCCGCAATGGTCGGCTTCAGGTGCATCCGGTTCCAATTCTGCGACCGTCAAAATCGCACCCAGAAACAACCACGACCCGCTTGCGCGCGAAACGAGGTTCGTATGTTTGCCCTGCCAACCCAGTCCCGCCGCCTGCGCAAGCGGCTTTTCCATCAGCGGCGCGGTATCGACGAACACCTTCACATCCGCCCCCGACAGCGTCGCAAACTGTCCCGCGATCCGCTTGAGCTTGGTTTTCAGAATGTCATGATAATCGCGCCGCTGCGCATAAACTGAAATGGCCCCATGCGAGCGCTCGGCCAACACAGCCAACGGATCGCGATCGGGCCCGTAATTCATACCCAGCATGATGACAGACCGTGCCTGCGGCCACAGCACGGCGGGCGAACGTCTCTGGTCCGCATGCGCCGCCATCCAATCCATATCGCCGTGCCGTCCCTCGATCAAAAACGCATCGAGCCGCTCTCCCGCCAGCGGTATCGCGTCCGGTCGCGTCACGCCGAAGGCCTCAAACCCCTCCGCCCGCGCCCACCCCTCCACCTGCCGTCGTAAGTCCTGGCCCAATCAAGCTCCTCCGCACGCCAGGACTACCATCATGCAGGTCTTCAGTCACAACAACTGATGAGTCTGGGAAGCTGCGCTTTCCAGCGGAGCGCGAGGCTGGCCTCGCTCGCAGCAAGGCTGCGAACACGGGCGTAGAAACGCACCACGCCCTATCTCATCATCGCCGGGCGCCATCCAGCCGCCATCGCGTCCGCCTCCGAGCAAAACCACCGCGTCCCGCGATCTGGCGACATGGCGACCCGCTGATACCAGGGGCTCCATGGCATGTGATAGATCAACCCCGAACGTGAAACGTTGCCCTTGATGGCACATCCCCGCGGCGCATCGCTGACAGCACCAGCCCACCGCCCCGCGCGATAATCCCACGCTGGAACAGCCGCCCCTTGCCACACGCCCAGCTTGGCCTGACGTGCGACCGCCTCCTCGGCGACATACAGCTTCGAATACTTCACGAACGCCCAAGCGTGGCCGGTTTTGATCATTTCCGCATTGAGATTGATCCCGCCCGCCGAACAGATCGCCAGCACGCGCCCGTACTTGTCGAGCGCCTGCACTTTGCATTCAACCCGGCGCTGTTGTGTGAGCGCGACCAGCGCCCGCATCGCCGCCGTCCCGCAATCCCAACCCTGCCCGCTGACCGTTTGGCACGACTGCCCAAGCTCCGGCGCGTCGATTCCTTCGAGTCGTACCCGGTTCCCCGCGATCTCGATCGTATCGCCGTCGATCACCCGGATCATGCCCGACAGCATGTGATCGGGCGGAATAATGGGAATGCCTCGCGCGAGTGCGGGGCCGCTCAACACTGCACCAGCCAGCGCGAACGCCACTGACCGGGACAGAACAAACCATGACTTTATGCTACGCATGTCGCGCAGGGTGACTGATTCCCGAGTCACAACCTAGGCGCAATTAAGATTTGTTAACGCGTCTTAAGATTGCATTTGCTTCGACAGCAAACCTCTGGCTGCTCCACAAGCCGAACAAAAATAACTCAATAAAAACAATGATGGGTCACACATGCACCACGACCGCTAGCATGTCGTGAGGCCCGTCCATACGCCCTCACGCACCAAAGCTTGCACACGCAAGTCCATGATTCAGCTTAATATTCGCCGCAAGTCTTAACGCTCGCCCGCCACCGCCGTATCGGAATCATACCCGGCCGCCGTGATCTTCAACGCACTGTCGGCCCTGATGAACGCCTCGACCTCCGCCGTGGGCGGTGGAGAAGACGCCGTCACGCCGATTTCAGCCATCAGCCGGGCGCAGTTGACGAACTTGCGCTCGCTGCGCGAATAAATCCCACCTTTGAATAGGGCTCGCGCTGCAACTTGGCCCCGATGCGGCCCGCTGGTTAAAATGAACACCTGCTCCATGACAACGCTCGCTTCCGCCCAAGACACCAGCCGCGTCTCTAGCCGGAATGGCGCGAACGCCCGCAATTCGCGGCGATAACGGATGATGATCGAACTCGCGATTGGCGTCCATTTATGCCGCCGCACCGCCCGCCACAGCCCTGTCCGCACCAAAAAATCAATCCGGCCCAGATCCATCAGCGTCAGGTAACGGCCATTGTTCATGTGCAGACTGAGATCGAGATCGAGCGGCATCACCCGGAAACACAACACGCTGCTGTCTTTGGGCTCGCGCAGGGGCGGTCGACGCCAAACGGTCAGCGCAAACCAGATCAGCCGCAGCCACAAATTCATGATTCGTCATCCTGTAATCGCGCGAGGCCATGCACCAAAAAGCAGTTCATAGATGGACGGATACTAGTCGCCTTCTGTGCGTGTGTGAAGAACGCACATTCCCGACGCCCAAACGCGCACACCGACCCACCGGTTGCGCAAAACCGTCCGATCCCTGGTATAGATTGCCACAATGGGGTTTTATTGACGCCGAGTCGGCTATACCGCGAGGGATTGCTGAACAGCGCGATCTTCGAAGGACGATGCATGCCAACACGCAAAGCAAAGCCATATCGGACGGCGCTGCTGGCGTTCGCCATCGGGCCGGTTACCATGGCAATCGCTGCCCCCGGCGACCCTGCCAGCGGGGCTCAGCCCGGTGCGCCCGCCTCGTCGAACGCTGCCCAAGAAGCCGCCGCTCTGTTGCTGCGCGGCAACGCGATCCAGGCGATCACCCAATACACCGAAGCCCTCAAAGACCTCACCCTGACCAACGACCGCCGGGGTGCCATCCTGAACGACCGCGCCGTCGCCTATGCCCGCGCCGGCCAGACCAAGCTGGCCATCGACGACTTCAACCGCGCCGTCCAGCTGTTCCCCGAACATCCAGCCACCTACAACAACCGTGGCAACCTCCTTTTAGCCCTTGCCCTGTCGAAAGAAGCGATCCGCGACTTCGACCGCGCCGTCCTGCTAGCCCCCGGTTACGCCGCCGCATACGCGAACCGGGCCGGCGCTTACGACCGCCTGGGTCAACCCGAAGACGCCATCCGCGACTATACCCGCGCGATCGAGCTCATGCCGCAAAGCGCCGTCCCGCTGGCCGGTCGCGGCCGCGTCCTGCTCGCCATCGGCAAACCCCACGCCGCCATTCGCGACTTCGGCCGCGCGGTCTCAGCCGACGCCCGTTTCTCTAACGGTTATCGCGGCCGCGCCGCCGCCAAGCTCAAGATCCGCCGCTACGACGACGCGATCGAAGACCTCTCCCGCGCCATCGCCTTCGACAACGGCAACCCCGAACTCTACATCCTGCGCGGCCACGCCTATCTGGGCGTCCGCAACTTCGCCTCCTCCATCCGCGACTTCTCCCGCGCCATCGAATTGGACGCCAAATCGTCGGCAGCCTACGCCGGTCGCGGCCTCGGCAACGGCTACGTCGAAGCCTACGAAGAAGCCTTCGCCGACCTCAACCGCGCAGTCGAAATCGACCCGCGTAACGCCACGACTTTTGCATACCGCGCCATCGTCTATAACGAAGCCGGCCAGACCGACGTCGGCCTCCAGGACGTCGAAACCGCTTTGAAGCTCGACCCAAAACGTGCCGAAATCTATTGGGCACGCGGCGCGATTAGCGAAGCCCAGGGCCGCACCACCGAGGCAATCTCCGACTATCGCACGGCACTCGGTGGTAATCCTCAGTTGGCGCTGGCCGCTGAAGGCTTGCGCCGGTTGGGCGGTGAACTGCCCGACAGCTCCGATGTGCCCATCGCGGGCCTTGGTATTGACGGTTGGACCGTCGTCTCCCGCGGCACAGAATTCTATGCGGTCATGAACGACATCCCGAATTTGCGCGTTCCATTGGAATCGCCCGGCATTGGCCAACCGCGCCTGATCGACTGGGAGGTGAGAAAAGCCCCGCCAAAAGGTATCGGCATACTTAGGTTCCAAGGCGGAACCATCGCTGGCAAATCCGGCACCCAGGAGGTCGAGTTATCGGCCATCGTTGACATCAACGCCCGCGCCGTGATCGCCGTCGAGCCCCACCGCCTCGGCACGAAAACTGCAACCTGGACCTGGGAGGAAAGCCGCGTCGTCGTCGCAAGCGTTGACGGCGTCACCGACGAATTCAACCTGCGCTCGTCGATTGCCGCAGCCCCCGGTCCGAAAGCGGCCCGCTCTGCCGAGGGCCGAATTGGAGAAGACGGTCAATGGCAGCCCTTCGACCAGGGCGACAAACCCCGCGCCGACCGCCAACAGCGCTCCGCCCAAACCAAAGACCAGGCGCCTCGCCCGTCGAACCAGAAGCCCAAATCCATTTTCGAACTGCTGTTTGGCAATTAGCACGAAGGTCCACCGCGAGGCCTCCTTGGCCAACGGTTGCCAGCAAATCTGACGGGAGAACGTAACAATCGTCGCCTGCCATCGAATTTCAATCAAGCCGAACGAATGATTGGAGACAGCACGATGCTTGGGATGAAGTTGCGCCAAATCCAGATGTCTAGAACCAGAACGCACGTCGCGATGTCCGCTCTGGCCGCTGTGCTTGCCGTTGGTGCCATGAGTATTGGCAGCTCTGCACCCAGCATCGCTGCCAAAGCGATCTCAGCGCCGCCGGTGTTCACCACCACGAAGGAAAAGCTGGCCTTGAACGGCTACGATCCCGTCGCCTATTTCGTCGCTGGTGGGCCCAAGAAGGGGCTTGCTGCCATCACAGCCCAGCACCAAGGCGCAACGTGGCGCTTCGAATCCGAAGCCAACAAGACTTCGTTTTTGGCGCAACCGGAAAAATACGCCCCTCAATACGGCGGCTACTGCGCCTATGCCGTGAGCCAAGGCTACACCGCATCCGCCGACCCGACCGCCTGGGAAATTGTCGATGGCAAGCTCTACGTAAACTACAACCGCTCGGTCGCAGCGTCGTGGTCGAAACAATCGCGTGCCTACATCACCAGCGGCGATGACCATTGGGCCAAGCGAACGCGCCTTGAAGCCAACACCAACTGATCCCGCCGATCCCATCGCTGCGGCGGGCATCAGCCAATTCCCCCTTGATCTGTCGGGGCAGTTGAGGCGTTAACATTCGGCAACTGCGCTTCGCCTGTTTCTCGACCCGAAAGTCCGCCCATGCCGCCCGTCGTCGTCTGGTTCCGCCAGGATCTCCGCTTGGCGGGCCAACTCGCGCTGGCAGCGGCAGCCTCCAGCCGACGCCCCGTCATCCCCGTCTACATCCTCGACGATGAAGCCCCGGGCCTGTGGCGTCCGGGCGGCGCATCCCGTTGGTGGCTGAACCGTTCGCTCGCAGCCCTTGCCGAAAGCCTCGACGCTATCGGCAGCCGCTTGATCCTGCGCAAGGGGTCTTCGCTCGCAGCCCTTACCGAACTCGTCGAACAAACCGGCGCGACGACGATCTACACGCAAGCCGCCTACGAGCCCTGGGCCACCGCGCTGGAACAGCGCCTCCACACGGCCATGACCAAGCGCGGCGTCGAATTCAAACGCATGGCCGGTGGCGTCCTCAAACGGTGCGATACCATCCGCACGAAAACCGGCCAGCCCTTCAAGGTCTACACACCTTATTGGCGCGCCTTCCAGGCATCCGGTCCGGTCGCCGAGCCTGTCGCCGCACCAACCAGCCTTGCCAAACCGGCCCGCTGGCCGAAATCGGACGCACTGGCCGACTGGGACCTCCACCCGACCAAACCCGACTGGTCCCAAGGTCTCGACGCCGAATGGACCCCCGGCGAAGCTGGCGCCCGCCAGCGCCTCGTCACATTCCTCGATCAAGCCCTCGGTGCCTACACCGACGACCGCAACCGTCCCGATCGCCCTGGCACCTCCAAACTCTCGCCCCATCTCCACTTCGGCGAGATCAGCCCGGCCACCTGCTGGTATGCGGCCCTCGACGCCGCTCATCAGGCGGCCGCCAAGGGCAAAAACGTGGACACCGGCTTGGAGACCTTCCAGCGCGAACTCGTCTGGCGCGAATTCTCCATCAATCTGCTGACCATCGCCCCCGACCTGCCGACCGCCCCCTTCAAGCCCGAATTCGCAGCCTTCCCCTGGCGCACGGACCCCACCGGCCTGCGCGCATGGCAACGCGGCCAAACCGGCTTTCCCATCGTCGATGCGGGGATGCGCGAACTCTGGCACACGGGCTGGATGCACAACCGCGTGCGCATGATCACAGCGTCATTCCTGATCAAAGATCTTCTCATTCCTTGGCAGGAGGGCGGAGCCTGGTTCTGGGACACGCTGGTCGACGCCGATCTCGCCAGCAACGCGGCGAGCTGGCAATGGGTCGCTGGCTGCGGCGCCGATGCCGCGCCTTATTTCCGCGTCTTCAACCCAACCCTACAAGGAGCCAAATTCGATCCCGACGGGGCCTACATCCGCCGCTGGGTGCCTGAGCTGGCCCGCCTCCCCGATGCCCATCTGAACGAACCCTGGAATGCCCCGCCCCTGGTCCTGTCGGCCGCTGGCGTTACCCTTGGCAAAACCTATCCAAACCCAATCGTTGACCACGCGAGTGCCCGCGACCGCGCGCTGGCCGCCCTCAAAACCCTGAGCGCATAAGCCGACTTATACCAACGGGCATAAGTTCTGACTTATGCCCGCTGGTATGCGCGCGTGGGGTTGGTGGGGCGGCCACGCCGCAAAGCAAAGAGAATACCGTCGCGCAACCGGCAAAATAGAGAGTCAAAACTTTTGCGCGACGGTATTAGCAAGTCGCTACGCCAGCTCGCCCGCTAAGATCAGCTTCGAGCGTGAGAAGAAATCCCGCCGGATCAAGATCAATCCGACCCAGGTCGTGGCCGCGATAAACGCCAAGGGATGAAAAAACCAGGTCAGAACGGCCGCCGCATAATAGAACGCCCGCAACCCGCCGTTGGCATGCTCTGCCGCCAACCCGCCGATCCGGGCAGCGTTCAGCGCCAGGCGCTCCATCGCCGCGGGCTCGGCATCCCCAGGCTGCGGAATGGCCCCGATAATGATGGCCGTATAGTGCGTCAGCCGGAACGCCCATGCGAACTTGAAAAACGCATAAACGAACACCCCGATCAGCAGCAGAACCTTGATTTCCCATACCAGAGGCGACGCCTTGGCAACCAATGGCAGCCGCTGCAGAAACGCATCGGCCTTATCCCCCGACCCGACGATCGCCGCCAAGCCGCCGATCGCAATCGCGCAGGTCGATGCAAAGAACGCATTCCCCTGACTGAGCGTCCCCAACAGGATCGCATCGCTCGACCGGTTATCGCGCGTCACCATCACCCGCATCCACGTGATCCGGTGCTTTTGCGTGGCCCCTGTCAGACTGCGCTCATAGAGCGATGGCACACGGATGAGCAGCTGATACCCGCCCATCGCGAGAATGAACCAACCCAACGCGACGGCATCAACCCAATCGACCTGATCCAAACCCGCCCCCAAAAACCTGTCATCCCGGGCCAGCGAGGCCACGACGCCGAGTGCGAAACCCGGGCCCCGGCACATGAGCGCCGAGGGCACCATAACCACCAATAACAAGCAAGTCTGACTCGACGACCAGCCCAAAGGGCCAACCCATTGAAACAAAACACTTAGGGTAAGAGGTTAGGCGATGCATCCCCCGGCCTTCACTCATGTGTGTATCATCGACACAGCGTTGGCCAAAGGCCGCCGACAAACTCACTTATTCGTCAGCTTCAACTCAATTCGCCGGTTGCGCCGCAAAGCCTCCTCGGCACCCCCGTCTTCCAGTGGCGCAAACTCACCATGCCCCGCCGGCACCAGCCTGAACGGCGGCACCCCACGGCTGATGAGGTACTTCACGACCGAGACCGCACGCGCCGTCGACAATTCCCAATTCGACGGGAATTGCACGCTCCCGATCGGTCGGCTGTCCGTATGGCCATCCACCTGCAGCACCCAGTCGACCTCCTTGGGGATCGTCCGCTCCAGATCGACAATCGCTTTCGCGAGCGGATCGAGCGCACCCAAACCCTCCGCGCTCATCGTCGCCGACCCTGACGGAAACAAAACTTCCGACTGGAACACGAACCGGTCGCCGACCACGCGAATATCCTTGCGGTCCGCCAGCGCCGTCCGTAAACGCCCGAAGAAGTCCGACCGGTACCGGCGCAACTCCTGCACCTGAACCGCCAGCGCTGCGTTGAGCCGCGCCCCCAGATCCTTGATCGCGGTCTGGCTGTCCTTGTCCTTGACGGCAGACACGTCCAGCGCCTCGTTCAAAGCAGCGATCTGCCGACGTAACGCGAGCAACTGCTGATTGAGAATGTCGATCTTCGACATCGCCTCTGTCGAAAGTTCCTTCTCCTTGGCAAGCTCGCCCGACAGCGTGGCGATCTGCGTCTGCGCACCTTTGATCTTTTCGTCGACCCCAAACCCGCTCGCCGCGAGCTTGTCGTTCTCCGACCGCAGCGAAGAAAGCGTTGCCTGCAACAGCGTCAGGTCGTCTTCGGCTTTTTTGCCTTTGTCTTTTTCCAGGCTGAGAATATTCGTCAGCTCCGAGATTTGCCGCGTCAGCCGCCGCATGACGGAGTCTTTGCCGCTACTTTCCTGAGCGACGAAGAACTGCGCGATCATGAAAATCGACATCAGTAGTGTCACGACCAGCAGCAGCGTCGACAGCACGTCCACGTAGGCTGGCCAAAATTCGTTATACTCGCCTGAACCGCGTCTCGACCGACCGCGCGCCATCGCTACACCTTCCGCTGCTGCAACTGGCTGACGACGTCACGCAGCGAATTGGTGGCCTCGAATTGATGCCCGGCCTGCTCGTCCATCCACTCCCGCACCACCTTCTGCTCGGCCCGCATCTGCCCCGCCAGCGCCGTGACGCCGGCGGTGAGTTCGTCGATCCGATCTTGCCCGCCGTTGGTTCGCTCGACCCGCTCCGCCAGCACCAGCACGGCTTTGTTGAGATCGGTGAGCGTCATGAGCAACCGACGCGTGCCTTCATCGCTAAAGCCGCCAGCACCCGACCCGCCAGCACCCGGCCCACCGTGCGTCAGATCCGTGATCCCCGACAACCACTCTTCGAGTTCGTTATAAAACCGGTTGTGCGCGTGGCTGGCCTGCAGCTCCAAAAACCCGAGCACGAGCGATCCCGACAACCCCAGCAGCGACGCAGCAAATGCCGTACCCATGCCGCGCAAGGGTGCAGCCAACCCAGCCTTCAATTCATCAAACACCGCAACGGTATCGGTCGATTTGTTGTCGAGCGTGGCAATCGCCTTAGCCACCGATGAGATCGTATCGAGCAACCCCCAGAATGTGCCCAGCAGCCCCAAAAACACGAGCAGCCCGACCAGATAACGCCCCGTATCGCGCGCTTCATCGAGCCGCGACCCGATCGAATCCATGATCGACCGCATCGCCGCGGTCGACAGCGAAAGAGCCCCTTTACGATCCCGCAGCATGGTCGCCATGGGTGCCAGCAGCCTGGGCTCATGACCGCTCGACAGCCCAGGATCGGAAATTCGGAACGCGTTGACAAACCTGATTTCGGGGTAAAGGCGGATCACCTGCCGGAACGCGTAGACGATCCCAAGCAACAACACCCCAACGATCAGCCCGTTCAGCCCCGGGTTCGTCATCAACGACGCCTGCAATTGCTCAAACAGGATCGCAGCCAGAAATGCGACCAGAATTAGAAAGATCGTCATCCGCAGCAGAAATACGCCGGGTGTATTGAGGGCGACAACCCGATGTTCGTTCGCCTGTTCGCCATCGCGCTTCCGTGCCATGTCAAAGTCCTCGCGTTGCGCCGTTGTGGCAGTTTTGGGTGCTGTTGCCCCCCGTCCCGCATCACACCCCTAGCGCTTGTGCCACACTCCATGCCGTTCGTGGGATTTTTGGGGCGACAAAAATCCCAGCCGATCGCTATTTCGTTTTCCGCTTCGGCAGCTTTTTGGGCAAGTCCGGCATCACGCGTTTCATATACTGATCAAACAACGACACCGTGAATGCCGTACCGTCGTGATCGAAACCCAAATCGGCCTGCAAACCGCCGCCTTGCCCTACCTTTTCGAACCAACGATCGGAGCTGTGGCATGCGACAGCAGCGGCAGCAACGCGCCGTGAATAGCCTTGTTGCCCACGATGATATCGCCACCATCCAGCATCTGATCGCCCCCATTGAGGTCCGTCACCGTGCCGCCGGACTCGCGGATGAGCACGATACCAGCTGCCATATCCCACGGCTTGATGGTGCGTTCCCAATATGCATCGAACCGCCCCGCAGCCGTCCAGGCAAGGTCGAGCGCCGCCGAGCCGGTCCGCCGCACCCCGGCGACGTGGCCCATCACGGTCTCGATTTCCTTCAAAAACGTCTTATGTCCCGGCCGCCCGCGATGGGGCACCCCTGTGGCGACCACGCAATCATCCAATGACCGCCGCGCCGCGACCCGCAACCGGCGCCGGTCGCTCAAAAACGCACCCTTGCCCTTTTCAGCGGTGAACAACTCGTCAGTGATCGGGTTGTAAATCACCCCGGCCACCAGTTCGCCATCCCGCTCAAGCCCGATCGAGGAACAAAACAGCGGGATCGAGTGCAGAAAATTGGTCGTCCCATCCAGCGGATCGACGATCCAGCGATGCGTCTTGTCGGGACCTGCGACTTCTCCCCGTTCTTCCATCAAGAACCCGTATTCAGGCCGCGCCTTTTTTAGTTCCGCAAAGATGATCGCCTCGGCCTTGTGGTCTGCCTCTGACACGAAGTTCGCTGGCCCCTTGATGGACACCTGCAGCTGTTCGACCTCGCCAAAGTCCCGCGTCAGGCTTTTCCCGGCCTTGCGGGCAGCATTAATCATCACATTCATCAGCGCAGATGCGGGCATATCGGGTCCAATACGGGGTTTCGCGCAGGCCGACACACGAACTGCGCGCAATTCAAAGATCAAGCGGCAGGTCTACCCGCTCGACACCGGATGGACAAGGCGACCGATAAGCTGGCAAACCGGTGTGGTAAACCGCCAGCACAGCAGGGGCACCGATGAGTACGCCAACGGAAGCAACCGGCATCGACGCCGACATCGCCGACGCGATCGAAGGCCACCTGCGCTTCCGCGAACAATTCGCCCGCGAAAAATCGTTCTTCCAAGGGCTATCGGTCAACGCCCAAAAACCGCGCCTGCTTTGGATCGGCTGTTCCGACAGCCGGGTCGTCCCCGCCCAGATCACCGGTGCCGACCCCGGCGAATTGTTCGAAATCCGCAACATCGCAAACGTCGTCCCGCCCGCATCCGCTCACGACGACAGTGTCGGCGCGGCTATCGCCTATGCCTTGCAGCACTTAGGCATCGACGACATCGTTGTGTGCGGCCACACCGGCTGCGGCGGCATTAAGGCCCTTGCCAACATGGCCGACGACACCGACCCATCCCACGTCCTCGATCCCCACTTGGCCCGCTGGGTCGACTACACCCGGCCAGCCCATGCCCTGGTAAAGGCCGCTGGTATCCCGGCTGAGGACCGCCAAGCCGAAGCCGAACGCGCCCACGTCCAGTTCCAGATCGACAATCTGATGACCTACCCCGACGTCGCCCGCCGCGTTTCAGCCGGCACGCTTGGCGTTCACGGCTGGCTCTACGATATGATGACCGGCGACCTTCTCACCTACGACCCCGCCACCGGCACCTGGCCCCGCCTCATCGACAAGACCAGCTAAAGCCCTTCGCAACTTGTCATCCCGGACAAGCGCAGCCTCTTGGCGGAGCGCCGATCCGGGACCCAGCGAATCAGCGCCGAAGGCTCCTGACGCCACCCTACTTCCAAAACTCCGGCTCAATCCCCCGCACATGCGGCCCAGACCGCAGCGGCGAACACGCTGTCGCAAGCCCCGTCTTATCGTCGATCTCGACCGCAAACCCCGCAATCGACCCCGGCCCTTCGGCTGGCTCGAACCGTCCGCGCGGGATCTTCGTGATGAACCGGTTGATCGGCTCCTCGATGGTCATACCGAGCACCGAATTGTAATCCCCGCACATGCCCGCGTCCGACAGATACGCGGTGCCGCCCGGCAAAATCCGGTCATCCGCCGTCGGCGCGTGCGTATGCGTCCCCACAACCGCACTGACGCGACCATCGACAAAATACGCCAGCGCCTGCTTCTCGCTGGTTGCTTCGGCGTGCATGTCGACGAAAATCGCATCCGCCCCCTGCTTGAGACGGCACGCTGTGATCTCATGATCGACCGCTCGGAACGGACAATCGATCTCCGTCATGAACACCCGCCCCATGGCGTTCATGACCAGAACGTCCATCCCGTTCTTCGCCTTGAACAGCCCGGCCCCCTTGCCCGGCGTGCCCTTGGGATAGTTCAGCGGTCGCAGCAACTGCGGACAGCGCTCGATATAGACAAGCGTGTCCTTCTGGTCGAACGAGTGATTGCCCAGCGTGACGCAATCAGCACCAGCATCCAGCAGATCGTTGAAGATCTTCTCGGTAATGCCAAAACCGCCTGCTGCGTTCTCGCCATTGACGATCAGAAAATCGAGTTTGTACTTCGCCCGCAGCTTGGGGATCGCGTCGAACACAGCCGCCCGTCCCGAACTGCCGACCACGTCACCGAGAAATAATAAACGCATCGCGTCACCTGAAAAATCATCACCGGGAACAGGCCAACGGCCCTGATGGCGTCACCACCCAATCGAGCGGCTGGTCGTAGTCGAGATGGGGAACCGCGTCCAGGCGCTGCTCATCATAGGCGATCCCAACCGTTAAAACCGGTCCCAAAAGTCGCAGCTGTTCCAACGTCCGGTCATAAAACCCGCCGCCATAGCCGAGACGATGCCCCGTCGCATCGAACGCCAGCAACGGCACCAGCACGATATCGGGGATCACAATCGGCCGCGACGCGAGTGGCTCGGCAATCCCCCACACGGCGGGCGCCATCTCGTCCCCCGGCGTCCATGCCCGGAAAACCAGCGGCAATCCCTTCCCCTGCATGGCGGGCAGCGCCAATGGATGCCCCTCGCCAGCCAGACGCATCATCAGCGCGAGCGGGTCGATTTCCTCGCCGATCGCCGAAAACCCCGAGACCGCAGCTCCCGGCCTTGCCCCCAAAAACCCCAGTCCATGCCGCGCCAATGCGGCCCCTGCCATTGCCCCATGCCGCGCAAACGCTTCCGCCCGCCGGGCCTTCGCCGCAGCCCTTGCCTGTTTCTTCTCGTCTTGGATGCCAACCATCAGACCAACCCAACAAATGTCATCCCAGCAGAGGCTGGTCTTCAGTCACCTAACGACGAATCACGACCGGTGTAACGACCCACGGCAAAGTCAGCCGAACAGGCGCCAAGCCCCTGGCCTTCCCGTCACTTGCGAAAATTGGGCGCTCGCTTCTGCATGAACGCAGCCACCGCTTCCTTGAACTCCGGCGACCCCAACTGCCGCGAAAACACGTCCACCTCCTCGGCAATTCGCGCCTCGACCGTGCGCGAACTCCCATTCAGCAACCGCCGCGCCGCCAGTAACGCTTCCGGCGGCAAGGCGTCCAACCGGTCAGCAAACGCACGTGCTGCGGCAAGCTGTTCCCCCTCGCCCACCACGCGCGACACCAACCCTAAACGCAGGGCCTCGTCCGCTGGTACTGGCTCGCCCAGCAGCAGCAATTCGGCAGCCTTAAGCCGCCCTACCGCGCGCGGCAGCAGCAGCGAACTCCCAGCCTCCGGCACCAGCGCCATCTTGACGAAGTTGAAAGCCAACCGCGCACTCGCCGCCGCGACAACATGGTCGCAATGCAGCAAAAGCGTCGCGCCGATCCCAACGCACGGCCCCTGCACCGCCGCGATCATCACCTTCGACGTCGATGAAATCGCCCTGAGAAAGGCCAGCACCGGCGCATCCGGTGTCATCGGTGCCGATAAAAAATCCTGGAGGTCGTTGCCCGAGCAAAAACCGTCCCCGCGCCCGGCAAACAATAAGCTGACGACGTCCGCCTGCCCTTCGGCAGCCACCATAGCCGCTGTCATGGCCCCATACATCGCGCCGGTAACGGCGTTCCGCTTGTCTGGCCGGTCGAGATGGATTTCGAGGCTCGCCCCGCGCCGGACGATATCAACGTATACAGTCATGTGCCGCAACTCCGATTAAGCGCGTTGGATGCCCGACCATAAGCCGCTTTCCAAGCTAAACGAGACTTTTGCAGCGCGGCATCAAAACCCATCCAGAACCAACAGGCTACCCCCGTGGCGGCGGCCCGAGGAACCGTTCCGGCAAACCCGGCTCGGCAAAATGATACCCCTGCAGATAATCGATCCCGGCATCGGTCAGAAACTGCGCCGTGGCCGCGTCCCCGACCCATTCCGCAACCGTCTTCATATTGAAAACCTTGGCCAGTTCCACCATCGACTTGATGAACACCTGATCGCCTTTGTCCTGGCAAACGTTCTTCACAAACGCCCCGTCGATTTTGACCAGATAGGCATTCAACAGCTTGAGGTTACGGAAATTCGTATACCCGACGCCGAAGTCGTCAATCGCAGCCTTACAGCCCAAATCCTTGATAGTATCGACGAACACCATCGTCTGGTCGAGGTCGTGCAGCGCCGCCGTCTCCGTGATCTCGATCGTCAGCCGCTGCGTGATCTGTCGGCTTCCCCCGGTCAGACGGTGCAACGATACCAGCCAATCGTTATCTGACGACGTCAGCCCCGAAACGTTGAGCGCGATCTGCAAATCCGGATACCGATTGAGCAGCCCGACCGCCAGCTCCAGCGTCCGCAAATCAATCAGCCGCGCGAGCCCGAGTTGCTCGGCAATCGTCATGAATTCGCCAGCCGAAACCTTGACGCCGTCGGGCGTGATCATGCGCAACAGACATTCATAATGCTCGGGCTTGCCGGTCCTGGCCGACACCATCGGCTGCAGTTCGAGCACCATCCGTTGCTCGTCGAGCGCACTGACAAGTGTATTCGCCAGCGCTGTGTTGCGCCGACGTGCTGTCTCTTCTTCCGGCCCAGGCTCATAAGCGACAAAACCGTCTTGCTTACGCCGCCGCGCCCGCTCCAAGGCCTGCAGCGCGCACGCCATGCCCTGCTCGGCAGTCATCGCACCTTCGGCCAGACCGATCCCGCCAATCGAAATCGTCGCCGCAAGTTTCACGGACGACGTGGCAATTGCCGCCCCGCGCACCGCAGCCGTTAGCCGATCAGCGACGATCCGCATGATCCCCGGCCCGCAATAGTTCAGCACAATCCCGAACTTGTTCGACGCGGTCCGCCCCATTTGATCGCCGGCCCGCAAGTGGCGTTTGATCAACTTGGCGACTTGCGCCAGCATTTCATCGCCAGCCGCAAACCCGAAGGTGTCATTGACGACGTCGAGCCCGTTCACAGATGCAAGTAAAAACGCACAGGGCTTACGAGTGACCGTCGCAGCAGCAATCGAAGCCGTCAACGCTTCCAGCAGTGTCGCGCGATTGAGCTGCCCTGTCAGTTCGTCATGTTCGCCCCGATAGCGCAGCCGCTCCTCCTGCACGTATCGGCCTGTGATGTCGCGGATCACACCTTGCGCATACAGCGGCCGTCCATCTTCACCCGGCCACCAGCACCCAATTTCTTCGATGTAGACCGTCGTTGCCTCGGTCCGCCCGCGCGGATGAAACCGGTATTGCACGCGATAGGGCAACCCCGTGCTGGCCAGCCGCGCTTTGCTGCCCTCGTCCCCTTTTGGCCAGATCATCGCTTTCCGGCGCAACCCCACCGATTCCGGTGCGATCCGCAACTGAAACGCCGCCCCGCTGGAGATGTGCGCGATCTGCGCCACACCGAGCAACCGGGCACCGTGCTGATCCCACGTGATCGTATCGCGGACGAAATCCCACGAAAACGCCGCCTCTCCAGCGAGTTCCATGATCGCCGATACGTCGAGCGGGGGCGGGTTTGGCGCGGCAACCGGCGTTGGCGCGCCAGCGCGACCCGGCCGCAAATCTTGGTATCGTGAAAACTCAGACACCGGGGCTCCTATGGCGGTCGCGGACCTGCTGACCGCATGAAACCATACTAAATCGCCACAAGACGTTAAGGTCCGCTAAATTCTAAAATGCCAAACAAATTAATCCAAATATTGTGTTGATAAAAACGAAAAACGGCCAGTCGATCGACTGGCCGTTAAGTCAGGCAGAGTCGCTGCAATCAACCTCAGTTCTCGCCGCCACCAAACGACACGTCGCGCTTGGCGACGCGGATGCCGATCGTGTAACCGGCGATCACGTCGATAACGGTTGCGAACATGATGATGAAGAACACCGAAGTGGCGGCTTGCTTGACCAGCAAAAACTCGATGAGGCAGACGATCATCAAGACCATCGACAGAGCGTGATCAACCAATGACGACGTGCTCGTGTAGGTCGACTTCAGCAGTTCGATGAACAGCATCAGCAGCGTAACCATGATCAGCAGATCGCCCCAGGTGAACACCCATTTGACAATGCTCTCAGGCGGACGGCTGCTCGGCATTGGCACCGAGAAAATCGCAGCGTTGAAGTCAATGCCGACCAGAGCCAATAGGTTGTAAAGGATGAACGCGATCGCGATCAACGGAATGGAACGCAACGACATCTAGTTTCTCTCTCCCCAAGCATTCAATGACCGCACGGTCTTAACCGGCGGCTATGGGCCCGTGCCCCGTCGTTGGTATACCCCGCATTGATGGCAACGCCAAGACAGCGTGCCGGACGGATTAGACGTCCGATTTCGCTTCGAGGATCTGACGGCCGTTATACATGCCGGTCTTCAAATCAATGTGGTGCGGACGGCGGCGATCGCCGGTCTTCTTGTCTTCGACATGCACAGGCGCCGTCAGACCGTCATGCGCACGGCGCGAATTGCGCTTCATGCGCGATACTTTTTTCCTCGGAACTGCCACGTGTCGTCTCCTGAACGTCGAAAGAGTGATTCAATGAAAGGCCACCAAGATACCGGGTATCTCAATGTGGGATGTTCGTTTTCAAATGTGCATTTTCGACAGGCTCTGTCAGTCGATTTGACGTTCCAGCCGAAAACAGCAACACCGGGGCACAAACCGTCTTGAAAACGGGTGCCATCCGGTGTGTTGGCCGTGCTTATACCCAACCCTTGCAAAAAACGCCAGAACGAAAAACGCGGCCAGACCACCCCATTTTCGATGAACCGAACGGCCCTATCAACCCTCGCCGGGAAAACTCCGCGCAGAGCGTTCAAGCCAGTCCGCACCCCCGATACATCGGCCTGACACTTTGGCCGACGGCTTCCCACCGCTAAGCTTCCCCCCAGAAATGAGCCGCATCCGTTCATCGGACGTCAATTCAGTTCCCGTCCAACTGTCCCGCCCTTTGGCGCGGGCGAGATAGCGGCTACCCACGGATCGTAGAATTTCGGCTGCCTCGCCGAAAGCATTGAGCGAAAAGTCAGCCGTATGCCGCGCGGCAATTCCGATCTGGCTTGCCTGGCTCCAGCTGTCGTGCCCAGCGCCCAGATACACGACGAGCCATCCGTCCTGCGTCTGCTTGCGCTCCAGCAGGCATTTGAGCCTGTCGCGCGTGTATTCTCGCGATGCGTTTTCAAGGCCGTCGGTCACGATCGCCATGATCCGCCGCTCGTCCTTATGCGACAGGCAATCCACGATCCCGACGCTATACCCCACGGCGTCGAGCAGCGGCGTTGACCCCCGCGGCTGGTATTCATCCAATTCGACGTCTTTACATGCCTCAACCGGCACACGATCCCGGATCGTGTCGATCCCATGGCTATCAAACAGCACGACGGACAGCCGCGCCTCCATGCTCTTATCGTCCCTTATGTAGCGCAGATACGTATTGATGGCATCGACCGCATCCGCCCGCGCGTCCCCCATGGATCCCGACCTGTCGAGCACGATCGCAATATGGACTTTGTGCACCATTGTTGTTCTCACCCGTTGAAGTGTTTGCCCCGAAATCGGCGTGAAGCCAAAGTGACGCGTTAAGACTTGCGAGCGGGAGGGGGCCAAGTTGTGTCGGGGGCGTGTCCGAAATGGACAAGCTGGGTCAGAGCCTTACGTTGCATGCTGAGGGCCCCGATGACTGCTGATGGATGACGGCTGATCCAAGATCCCTTTCCGTTAGAAACGCGGTGATAAATTTTTTCGCTCAACTTCCCAGACGACCAACGAACCCGTTAAACATCGCGAACGACCGTAAAGACTATGCAGTATACGCCTCGATTCTGACGGTCCGATGACGGCCCCCCGTGCACTTTTTGCAGCCGCACATGCGCAGACCTGGAATTCCGCGTGACCACCTGCCGCTTGACGGTCTGCAACTTTCAAATCATACGTCATCGCCCCTGCACAATAATGGGTCAGTCGGGCGAATCGGCGCCGCATTATTCAGCGCGCAGCTGTTGCCGGGCCATTGCCACAGCTCGAACTTGGAAACATGACATGCCGAATTCCGCTCGTCGTCCCGGCCGCCACTTCCTTCAGATCCCGGGGCCGACCCCGATCCCCGAGCGGATCCAACAGGCGATGGCGCGTCAAATCCTCGACCATCGCGGCCCGTCGTTCCAAAAGCTCGGCCACCGCGTCCTGACCAACGTCAAATCGTTGTTCAAAACCAAAAGCCACGTCATCATCTATCCCTCATCGGGCACCGGCGCTTGGGAAGCCGCTTTCGCCAATACGCTTTCCCCCGGCGACCATGTCCTGATGTGCGAGACCGGCCAATTCGCGTTGCTTTGGAAGGTGATGGCCGAACGCCTCGGCCTGATCCCTGATGTGATCCCGACCGACTGGCACACCGGGGCCGACGCGGCCCTCGTCGGTGAAAAACTGAACGCCGACAAAGCCCACAAAATCAAAGCTGTCTGCATCGTCCACAATGAGACCTCGACTGGCTGCCGCAGTCATATCGACGAAGTCCGCGCCGCAATGAATGCCGCTGGCCACCCTGCGTTGCTGATGGTCGACACCATTTCCTCTCTTGGCGTCATGGACCTTCGTCACGACGAATGGGGCATCGACGTTACGGTGTCCGGCTCGCAGAAGGGCATGATGCTCCCCCCCGGGTTGTCGTTCACGGCCATCAGTGAAAAAGCGCTCGCCGCCAGCAAAACCGCCAAGCTCCCCCGCGCCTACTGGCATTGGGACGACATGATCGCCAACAACGCGCAGGGCTTCTTCCCCTATACCCCAGCGACCGGCTTGCTATATGGCCTCGACGCTGCCATCGACATGATCAACGAAGAAGGCCTCGACAACGTCTTTGCCCGTCATGAGCGCTTGGCCGAAGCCACCCGCCGCGCTGTCACGGGCTGGGGCCTCGACATCTGGTGCCGCGATCCGCATTATTACTCGGCTGCCGTGACCACGGTCGCCATGCCCGAAGGCCACAACGCCGACGCCTTCCGCAAAATTGCCCTCGACACGTTCGACATGTCGCTGGGAACCGGCCTCAACAAACTCGCGGGCAAAGCCTTCCGCATCGGCCACCTCGGCGACACCAACGAACTGACCGTGATGGGCGCTCTCTCGGGCGTCGAGATGGCCCTCGAAATCGCAGCCGTCCCCCATACCAAAGGCGGCACGCAGGCGGCCATGTCCTACCTCGCCTCCGCCATGAACCAACCCCTCAAACTCGCCGCCGAGTAACCACGACTGTCATCCCGGGCCAGCGAGGCATAGCCGAGCGCCAGACCCGGGACCCAGAAATAAGCGCCGAAGGCTCAACTATTCCCTTACCCCTTGCAGCGAGGGGTTAGGGGTGGGGGTGAACCGCAGGCAAAAAAAGCCCGGCGGCGTTGGGGCCGGAGCGCCATGCCCCCACTTGCGGCATCGCCGCGTAGCTCCACCTACCCAACCCCCATTCCCGCAAACCCGATCTGCACCAAATTGCCGTTTCCGCGCTTGAGCTTTGCCCGCCCCTTCGCCATGGTGCGCCAAACCACCACACTTAGCGCTGAGGATACATGGCACACGTCGGCTTCATCGGTTTGGGCAATATGGGGCTGCCGATGGCAGCAAACCTCGTCAAAGCAGGCCACACCGTCACCGGCTTCGATCTCGTCCCAGCTAACTGCGACGCCGCCCGCGCCCACGGCATCACGGTCGCGATGGACGCAATCGCCGCCTGTAAGGACGCCACCGCCGTCATCACCATGTTGCCGTCCGGCAAGGCGACCCTCTCTGTCTACGATAGCGGAGTCCTGGACGCTGCCGCCCCCGATGCTGTCTTCATCGACTGCTCGACCATCGACGTCGCCTCCGCCCGCGACGCCCATGACCTCGCCGAAAAGGCCGGCCGCCTCTCGCTCGATTGTCCCGTCTCCGGCGGCGTCGGCGGCGCGCAAGCCGCAACCCTCACCCTCATGGCCGGCGGCTCCACGCAGGCTTTCACCACCGCGGAACCCTTCCTGAAGGCCGTCTCCAAAAAAATCGTCCACTGCGGCGAGGCAGGTGCCGGTCAAGCCGCCAAGATCTGCAACAACATGATCCTCGGCATCTCCATGATCGCCGTCAGCGAAGCCTTCGTGCTGGGCGAAAAGCTCGGCCTCTCCCATCAGGCCCTGTTCGATGTCGCCTCGACGTCATCTGGCCAATGCTGGTCGCTGACGAGCTATTGCCCGGTCCCCGGCCCCGTCCCCGCAAGTCCCGCCAACAACGACTTCAAACCGGGCTTCGCCGCAGCCCTGATGCTGAAAGACTTGAAGCTCGCCGTTGAAGCCGCCGAAGACGCAGGCGCAAGCCTCACCCTGGGCCCCCAAGCCGCCCACCTCTACGAAACGTTCGTCGACGGTGGTGCAGCCGGCAAAGACTTCTCCGCCATCATCCAATCCATCCGAACCGCCACAGTCTGAAATCCCAAAAAGAGGGGAGTTCGAGGGGGCACCCCTCGAGCGGGTCAAAGGGCGGCAGCCCTTAACGCGCAGCGCTCCAGCAACAATCCGGAGCCGACCTATGACCGCCGCGACCGCCCCCGTCTACGTTTTCGACGCTTACGGCACACTATTCGACGTCCATTCAGCGGTCGGACGCTACCGCGACGAAGTCGGCCCGCGTGCCGACCTCATGTCGGCAATCTGGCGCGCCAAACAGCTCGAATACACTTGGATTCATGCCCGCGTGGAGCGTCCGGCAACGTTCGCCGCCTTGACCGAACAAAGCCTCGACTTCGCCATCGCCGCCATCGGCGGCATCCAAAAAGGCCTGCGCGAAGAACTCCTGTCCGCTTACCGCTCGCTGAAAGCCTACCCCGAAGTGCCCGGCGTGCTCGATCAACTCAAAGGCCAAGGTGCACGCTTGGCCATCCTGTCCAACGGCGATCCCGAAATGATCGACGCTGCGGTCCACGCCGCAGGGTTCGACGCCATGTTCGACGCCGTGCTCTCGGTGGCCCAGGTTGGCATTTTCAAGCCCGCAATGCCGGTCTACAAACTGGCCTCCGACTTTTTCGCCGTCGCACCTGCGGAAATCTCGTTCCAGTCCTCGAACCGTTGGGACATCGCCGGTGCCCACGTGTTCGGCTTCAAAACCGTCTGGATCAACCGCACCAACGCCCCCGATGAATATCCAACCATGCCCGCTGGCCGCATCGTTGCGAGCCTGAGCGAACTGGCACCACGTCTGGCCAACGACTGAACGTGCCCCACGGTCGTCTCCTCCTCAAAGCCACTTTGCTGCGGGCTCCCTCCGCCCTACAACACGCGACTTGGCAAGCGAGCGGAGACGAAACCATGCCTTGGAATCGGATCGGCTTGGTTATGTTGGTCGCGTGCCTTTTATGTTTGTCAGCGCTAAAAGGAACGGCCCAACAGCCACCTTCCTCCCCTTCAGCCGACGTCGCGCTCGTCCTGTCCGTGGATGTTTCCCAGTCGGTCGATGATGCCCGCTATCAACTCCAGATGGACGGCATCGCCCGGGCACTCGAAGACCCCAACGTGATCACCACCATTACGAGCGGTGCAACCGGCCGTATCCTCCTCGCCATGGTCGTGTGGGCCGATCGTGCCGAACTGGCGATCCCCTGGACGGTGATTGCAACCCGCGCCGATGCCCACGCCCTTGCCGATCGCGTCCGCCACCTCAAGCGTTATGGCGGCGAATTCACCTGCCTCGCGCGCATGCTTGGCACCATTGGCGACACTGTCCTCGCCACGCTTCCAGCGGTCGTGTCTCGCGTGATCGTCGACATCTCCGGCGACGGCATCGACAATTGCAGCCCCGACGAGGTCACTCGCGCAAACCGCGACATCCTCGTCAAGCGCGGCGTGACCATCAACGGCCTGCCGATTATCGAAGACCCAGGCCAGATCGTCGGCGCTGGTGCCTATCGCGCGCCCGGCGAAGCGCTCGAAAACCTCCGCCAGCTCGAATCCCGCGAACAGTTGACCCTCGACGGGTGGTATGGCGACAACGTCATGGGCGGCGAGCTTTCGTTCATCCTGCCAGCCAACGGCTACTCTGATTTTGCCCGCGCCATCCGCCAGAAGTTCGTCACAGAAATCAGCGCCACGCGCCCAAATCCCCCGTCACAACGCCCAGTTCATGACATTGCTATGAAATAGCGCACATGCGACGGTGATGCAGTATATGGTTCACTCGATCATCGGAGGTTGAGCGCGTGAACACTGCGGATGCAACGCCCCCGGCTTGGCCCAGCGAAACGGGGCCAGGACTGGTGCAACCAACAGCGAACAGCACCCAAGCGTTGTCGCCGCTCCTCCTTGCCTCGCGCACCACCTCAAGCGGCATTAAGGTTGCCGCTACCGAACGCCCCGAGATCGACCTCGCAGTGGCAGCTCTTCGGCGCGCCTTGAGCCCAGGCGACTACCAGCACATGCTGGTCTTCTTCGCCGTCCACTATGACGCCGAAAAACTCGCAGGTGCACTTGCCAAGGCGTTTCCAGACGTGGGCATTTCCGGTTGCACGACCTCGGGCGAAATCGTCCCCTCTGGCATGATAGACGGCGGCATCCTGTTGATTGCATTCCCCAAAAGGGGATTCCGTATTCATTCCGAAATCATCGGCGATCTCGGCACCATCGGCGTCGAGCGCGCCAGCGACATTGTCCGCCGCCTCAAGGCCCAACTGCATAACAGCCAGTCCCCCGGCGCGAACTGCTTTGCCATGATGCTCGTCGATGGCCTCTCGAATTCGGAGGAAACCCTGATCGCCGCCGTCCATTGGGCCATCGGCGACATCCAGCTTGTTGGCGGGTCGGCCGGCGACAACCTCGCTTTTGATGAAACGTCGCTCATTCACAACGGTCAGGCCTGGAAGCACGCTGCCCTTTTGATGTTGATCGAAACCGACGTGCCGTTCCGTGTCTTCAAGACCCAGAATTTCGAGCCAACCACAACCAAGCTTGTGGTCACCCAGGCCGACACGACCAACCGCATCGTCTATGAATTAAACGCCGAGCCGGCCGCCCGGGAATACGCAACCGCCATCGGTCTGCTGCCTGCCGACCTCGGGCCCTTCAGCTTTGCGTCCTATCCCCTCGTCGTCAAAGTCGGCGGCGACTACTACTGCCGCTCGATCCGCAACATGAACCCGGACGGCAGCTTGACCTTTTTCTGCGCCATCGACGAAGGACTGGTTTTCACCGTCGCCCGCCCCCAGGACATGGTCAATTCTGCCCAACAAGCCCTTGAAGCCGTCGATCAGTCTCTCGGCGGCATCGACATCGTGCTGGGCTTTGACTGCATTCTGCGCCGTCTTGACGCGGAAAACCGCCAGATCCGTCATCAGGTCGACGCGCTTTATCGCAAATACAGTGTCGTTGGATTCCACACCTACGGCGAACAGTACAACGCCATGCATCTCAACCAAACGCTCACGGGTATTGCCTTTGGCCGCCTCCCAGCGCACGACGAAACGAAGACCCCATGAACGCCCAAGCCCCAGTTTCCTTGTTCGAAGACGACGTTGCCGACCTCGAAACCGCCAAGCGGCAACTCTTCAAACTGCGCAAAATCAATGCCGTCCTGATGCAGCGCGTCGAGCGATCCATGGAGCAACAGGCTAACGCCTATTCGCTGTTCCAAACCGCAATCGGGCTCGAAGGCCAGGTCCGCGTCCGCACCGAAGAGCTGAAAAACGCACTCACCCGCCTGGAGCGAATCAACGACGAACTCGTCACCGCCCGCGACAGCTCCGAACGCGCCAACCGCTTCAAAACCCGCTTTTTTACAGCCGTCGGCCACGACCTCCTGCAACCCCTCCACGCCGCGCGGCTGTCCTTGTCCGGCCTCACCGAAGACGAGACGCCCGCCACCGAACGCGCCATCGCCCACCAGATCGACAATGCCCTCAGTACCGTCGAAGAACTCCTACGCACCATCTTGGACATTTCCCGCTTGGAGGCTGGCGTCATCAAGCCAGACCTGCGCCCCGTGGCACTCGCCGAGCTGTTCGACAGCCTTGTCAGCAGCCTCAGTCCGCTCGCAGTTGCCAAAAACCTGATCATCACCGCCCGCCCAACCGCAGCCGCCGTGATATCCGATCCCGTCATGCTCCGCCGCATCCTCCAAAACCTGCTCGCCAACGCCGTCCACTACACCCAGAGCGGCGGCATCAAAATCGCGGCTCGAAAGCGCGGCGACGACATACTCATCGAAGTCTGGGACACCGGCCCCGGCATTAGTGCCGCCGAACAGCGCTGGATTTTCGAGGAATTCCAGCGGGGCTCCGCGTCCGAAACCTCCCGCCGCGGCGGCTTTGGGCTTGGCCTCTCCATTGCCCAGCGCATGGCCGAAACGCTCAACCATCCCCTTGCCTTGTGTTCCAAACTCGGCCACGGCTCACGGTTCTCGGTATCGGCGCCCTACGCTGGCAGCGCACTCCAGATCGCCGCGCCGCCCTCGCCCGCCCTGATCGGCAAGGCCTACGGTTTCGACGGCGCCCGCGTCCTGGTCATCGACAACGACCAGACCGTTCAAGGTGCCATGCGCACCCTGCTCGACCGCTGGTCGTGCCAGATGCGTTTCGTCAGCGGCCTTGCCGAAATCAGCGCCCTGATCTCAGACCCGCGCTACCGCCCCGACATCATTCTGGCCGACTTCCACCTCGACTTCGGCGACACCGGCCTCACCGCGATCAGCCACATGCGGGCCGTCTGCGGCAATTCACTCCCCGCGATTGTCATCACCGCCAATCACTCCGACGTCATCGCCCAAGCGGTCCAGCAGGCCGGCTGCGAACTCCTGCGCAAACCCGTCCGGCCGGCCGAACTCCGCGCCTTGATGCAACACCTCCTCACCCAAAATCTCTGAGTCAGACCTGACGGGAACCAATCCCGAGGCGCTGCGTTACCTGCACACTGAATGAACGCACGGTGAGCCTTCCGTGATTTAGCCGCGCGCGCTCCCAACCCACCCACAGGACAACTGCCATGAGACAAACCCACATCGCACTCGCGATGGGCCTGACCCTGCTCGCCGGTTCAGCCGCAGCCGAACCCGTCAACGTCACCGGCAACGTGACCGATATCTTCCGAACGCGCTTCGTCCTTGAGTCCCCTGGCGGCAAATACTTGGTTCACATGGGACCGAAAGGTCGCCAGAAATTCAACCTGAAAGTCGGCGACAAGATCGGCGTCGAAGGCAACGCGATCGACCGCGAACTGCGCGCCCGCCGCGTGACCTTGGCCGATGGCCACGCCTACGAAACCGGCCGCAGAAAGGGCGCATGGACCACGTGGTTGATGGGCAGCCCTAAATCGCCCGGCCCCGATTTCACGGCCCAGACCGCAACCAAAATCGCCACCGACAAGGGGTACACTCTTTCGGCCGAACCCACCTCCGACCGCCGACACTACAAGGCCATTGCGACCAAAGCTGGCAACAAGTTCGACCTCGACATCCACCGCGACGGACGCATCGTCGAGCGTCCCGCATTCGGCGTCGATGAGGCCGCAAAGCAAGCTACCGCTCAGGGCTATGCCGTCACGGGCAACGCCCGACCCGTCGGCAAACATTTCCGTACCGCCGCCACCAAGGACGGCAAAGCCTACGACCTCGACATCCATCGCGATGGCAAGATCGTCGCCATGCCGCCGTTCGGCGCTGCCGACGCCAAAAAGCTCGTCTCTGCTAAAGGCTACGAATTGATCGGAGAGCCCCTTCCTGTTGACGAACACTTCGAACTTCTATCCAAAAAAGACGCGAAGTTTTTCGAGGTGCAGGCCCACCGAAACGGTCGCGTGAGCGCTGGACGTCAAGTCGAAGCCAACGACGTGAAATGGAAGTCGGTGGTCCGCTAAACGCGACGAACCAGATCACGCAGACGACCGCGCTGAGGACCCCCGTCCGGCGCGGTCCTAAGCCTGGGGTGTCCGCATGGCGGCGCTCGTCGCCATAACCGTATCGAAATCGATCTTCGACATTTCGATCACGGCCTGGGTGCGCGACGCCACGTGAAGCTTGCGCAGGATTTCCGAGACATGGGCTTTGACGGTCGTTTCGCCGACATCCAACTCGTGTGCAATCTGCTTGTTGAGCATGCCCTGGCGCAGCATCTGCAAAACCCGCTGCTGCTGCGGCGTCAGACTGGCAAACCGCCGTGCCATATCAGCGGCCTCCGCCGCAGCCGTATCGCTGCTCGGCGGCTGATAGCCCGCCGGTAACACAATTGATCCGGCCATCACATCGCTGATGGCTTCCACAAGAGCCGCCTTGCGCGCTGACTTGGCAATAAACCCCGCCGCGCCGCACGTCATGGCTTCATGGACGATACGGCTGTCTTCCAGCGCTGAAACGATGAGAACCGGCAGCTTCGGCTGCAACGTCCTCAACTCGATCAGGCCCTGGAACCCGCGCGTCCCCGGCATACATAGGTCGAGCAGCACAAGATCGAACGTCCGCCGCTCGGCGATGGCCGCTTTCGCTGTTGCAATCGACATCGCTTCAACGATGACGGCGTCAGGGTAAGCCGAATGGATCGCCAATTGCAGAGCTTCCAGAAACAGCGGGTGATCGTCAACAACGAGAAAGCTAGCAGCCACTGTTCGCGCCTCCCAAGGGTCTGCCGAGTGCATCGGAGCGCCATGCTTCATCCTAAACTCCAGCTCGCATGTTGAACAGCCTTCAACTTTTGGCCAACATCGCACATGCGAAATGACAGGAGCCGTCGAGTGCTTCGGAGATTTCCGGCAAAAGCATGCCCCCGTGAAGGCGGCAGTCGACACCGGGTTTGCGATAAGCAGTGCAACGAAACCAAACGCGACGAAAAAAACCGAGAGTCCGTCGGCAATTCCATCAAAGTCGTGCGGCCCCTGTCATTGATGTACCCGGGCATCCCAGGACGTTTGACGAAACGTCGCACCCGAACAAACTGCTCGCAAACGCAGGCGTTGCAGCTGTTCGTCCTAAACGATGCGGGACCGATTCAAAACCAAGGTATGTTTTCGAGCACACCACAGTCGAACGGGTCCTGTTGAAAACGTGCCGTAGACTTTAACGAACAAGGCAGGAAGACGTTTGCCTTCCTACCCTTCTATCCTGTCACACAGAAAATTCGGCCAGCGTCGGTCCGGAGCCCATCCTTGGTTCAACCAAAAGCAGACGAACCCCAGACCAACGGCTAGCCTCCGTGCTTACTTGGAAGCGAGCTTCTTCGGCATCTTAAAGGTCCAGACCATGCCGCCCTGCGGCAGACCTGCAACCGACTTGGCGACTTCGCCACCCCAGAGCGGAACGGCGCCGCCCCAGCCCGACATGACCGAAATCATCTGCTCGCCATCCTGCTCCCAGGTGATCGGCGAACCGACCACGCCCGAACCAGTATTGAAGGCCCACAGTTCTTTGCCGGTCGCTGCATCAAGCGCCTTCAATTCGCCTTCCGGCGTACCAAAGAACACCAGACCGCCAGCCGTCGTCAGAACGCCACCCCACAGAGGGGCCTTGTTCTTATATTCCCAGGCGGTCTTACCCGTGGCTGGGTCCATGGCTTTCAGCGACCCGATGTGGGTGTCGAAGATTGGCTTGATGGTGAAGCCAGCGCCCAGATATGCGCCGCCCTTCTTATAGGCAATCGGCTCGTTCCAGATGTCCATGCCCCACTCGTTCGATGGGATATAGAACAACTTGGTCTGCTGGCTGTATGCCATTGGCATCCAGTTCTTGCCGCCCAGGAAGCTCGGCACTGCGAACACGGACGTGCCCTTCTTGCCGTCTGCCGACTTGGTCGGGTCGCCTGGACGGTTGGCTGGGTCGAACTCAGGACGGCCGTCTTTGCCGATGCCCTTGGCCCAGGTGATGTTCTTCACGAACGGCGTCGCGCTGATGAACTTGCCGTTGGTGCGGTCGAGCACATACAGGAAGCCGTTACGGTCGGCAGTCGCTGCAGCCTTGACGCCGCCCATGTCGAACGAAACGACTTCGTTCACACCGTCGAAGTCCCAGCCGTCGTTCGGGGTCGTCTGAAAGCCCCACTTGATTTCGCCGGTTTCTGGGTCGATTGCGAGACGTGCACACGTCCACTTGTTGTCGCCTGGACGCATGTGCGAGTTCCAGGGAGCAGGGTTGCCCGTCCCGAAGAACAGCAGGTTGGTTTCAGCGTCATATGTGCCGCCGAGCCAGGTCGCACCGCCACCCGTCTGCCACAGGTCGCCCTGCCAGGTTTCGTTCTTCTTGCCGGTCATGGTCGACTCTTTGCCGCCCAAGGTGCCCATGTGACCTTCGATGGTTGGGCGCGACCAGACAATTTCGCCGTCCGAAACCTTACGGGCTTCCACGCGACCGACAACGCCGAACTCACCACCCGAAACGCCGGTCACGATGATCGGACCAAAAGCCTTCGACGGCACGATCAGCGGAGCAGCCGTGTACGAGTAGCCGGCTTTGAAATCGTCGATGGTCTTCGACCAGGTGACTTTACCGGTCTTCGCATTGAGCGAGACAATCTTGGCATCCAGCGTGCCGAAGATCACCTGATCGCCAAACAGCGCGGCGCCACGATTGACGACGTCGCAGCAAGGCACGATGCCTTCAGGCAAACGATGAGCATATTCCCACAGACGCTTGCCGGTCTTGGTGTCGATAGCCCACATGCGGCTGTATGAACCCGTGACGTACATCACGCCGTCTTTGACGAGCGCTTGGCTCTCTTGACCGCGCATTTTCTCGCCGCCCACCGACATGGCCCAGGCTGGCACGAGTGAGCCGACGTTTTCGGTGTTGATGGTTTTGATGTCGGAGTAGCGCTGACCTTGCGTACCCATGCCGTTCGTCACCACGTCGCCGGGAGTCTTGGCGTCGTTGAGAATGTCGTCAATCGTCACGTCTGCCATTGCGGGAGCCGATAGCGTAACAGCCATCGCCGCAACGCTGACTGTCGCAAGCCACTTCAAGCTTTTCATGCAAGTCCCCTTGAACTGTTTCCAGGCAACTCCCACCCTTTTTTTTGCGCTTTGAAAGTGCGCCGAGGGGAATAACACCAGATGCCAAGCTACCGCAGCGGCAATCCGTCTATTATTGCCAAATAGTACACCTCACACCCGCGCCACTCAGCCGCCGTATCCTTGGAAATCGACACGGCGGCGCATCCGCCCGAAGCGTTGCGCTGCACCAATATCTGCGAAAAGAGTGCTGACGGGCGTTTTTGATCGACCCAGAAAAGATCATCGCACAGCCCGCGCACGCGCACGCGCAGCTTTACTTTCGAAGCGCCAAAAGCCGGTCCAACTCCGCTTCGGGAACGCCGTAAAATTTGTCGCAATCTTGAGCAGCCCCTGCCGATCCTCAATCGTAATCGCGCCGCGACGCACGCGAAGCAGACCCTGGACCTGCAATTTCGACAACTCAACGGTCACGCCGGGTCGCCGCACAGCGAGCATCAACGCCAAAAACTCGTGCGTCAGCGGTAAGTCGTCCGACTGCAAGCGGTCCTGTGCCATCAGCAGCCAACGCGCCAACCGCTCTTCGAGCTTGGCACGCCCATTCGCCAGCGCCGTCTGGGAAATCTGTGTAATGAATGCCTGGGAAAACCGGTTCAGTAAATTCGCCAGCGTCGGACTATCGGCGATCGCCCGCTGCAGAGCGTCGACGTCGATTCGATAACCTTGGCCCGCCACCTGAACATAGGTGTCCAGCGGAGATCGATCCCCGCCGAGCACCACAGCAACGCCGGTGAATCCCTCGTAGCCGACCACGGCCACCTCAATCGGCAAGCGCTTGGGCCCCGTTGTGACAACCGAGACAATTCCCCGCTCCACGAAATAAACATGACTGATCGGCTTATTCGGCGTTTCAATTCGAAACCGAACCGGTAGCTCGACGTATTCGAAATGAGCTTGAAGAAGCGCGAGGTCGCGCTCGGTCAAACTCATCAGGACGCGATTGCGCGTATCGAAACTTGCCACGTGAAAAAAGCCCAAAAGAAAGGATGGGCACGAGCGCACGATCACGACCTTAGAATGCTTCCGTTTGAAACAGACGACCAGACCGTCTCAGGGCGTCTTGCACCGGATCATCGGAACTAAGCAAATTCGCTGTTATAAAACAGTTTAGAGACGGTACGTTTCCAGACCGATCTTCTTGATTCAGACCGTCATTTCATCGGCGCGACCTAGCCCCGCCCGCCAGAATTTGGCAACTTGGCTGCTTCCAACTTAGGGTAGAGGTGCATGACGCTACGTTCAAATTCATAACGAGCCAGCGCAATCGACCTCAATCCCTCCGGAAGAGGTTGCGCCATGGCTTCCGTCATGTCGAGACCTCTTTCGAAGCTACGCTGGATATTCGCGTCGACTTCTGTGATCCAGATACGAGTTTGGTCTAGTCCGCGCGTATTGGATTCGGCTGGCCCATGTCCCGGCACAATCAAAGTGTGTGGAATTCCACCCAAAGTAGCTAATGCGACTTTCCATGCTCCGATATCGGCGTGGGGCGTCGTCGGCGCACGATCGAGAAAAACCAGATCGCCCGCAAAAATAATACCCGTCAATTCATCAAAGATTGCCAGATCCGAGCCCGTATGCCCCTTCATCCGCAACAGCCGCAACCGCCGGTCGCCCACGTCTTCAACGCTCGATGAAATCACACGCTTGGGCAGCACGACTTCGGTGCCGCGCATCCAATCGCCCGCCGCCGCATACATCGCTGACGAAAACCCCTCACCAAGTTCCGTCAATCCCTTAACAACACCTTCGGTCGCAGCGATAGAGTCGGCGGAAAATGCCTGACACCCGAACACGTGATCGGGATGGAAATGCGTGAGGTAAACCCGCGCCACATCCCGGCCCGTCAGGGTCTGGGCAAGCGCCCGCAACTGTTCGCCATACTTTTTCGAAGGGCCGCTATCGATGATGACCGCGCCTTCGCTGGTCGCAAGAATACCGATATTGGCAATTGCCCCGCCATTCTTGACGGTAATCGCCTCGGGCACGCCAGCCACCATCCACACGCCTTCCGCAAGCCGCTGGGGCACCAGCGTGTAGGCAAGCGGCGCAGCGTGAACGGAAAACATGGGTAGGATCGGTGCGCCAGCGAGCGCCGACAATCCAACCAACGCCCGTCGCCGGTCGATCTCAATCGTCATAACGCCAGCCCTCTTGACCAAAAACGCGAGGCTCTAGGAAACCAGCATCACCATCAGCGGCAAGAGGTCCCCCGGATGTCCCTTACTTCCTAACGTCAAGGGCGCTGCTCTTCCAAGGCGCGGGCACCAGCGACCTGAAAATTCCGCCGTTATTGTCCCGCCCGTCCACGCTAATGCCCGCGTCTCCCGCTGGCAGCCGCACCAGCATCGTCAGCGTGGGGTCTTCCGACACCGGCTCGAATAGCTCGAGCGTCGCAAGGGCTTCACCCGACGCCGAGCGCAGATCGAACCGTTCGATGAAGAATGCCGGCGTCCCGTCCTTCGCAAGCCCCGTATCCATCGGATGCCGCACCCGCAATCTCAATCGCGCGTTCCCGTCTGCTTCGCGCCACACCCGCCCCTGCGTTTGACCAACGGTTGTCGTCCAGTCTGCATCCTTGCGCGCCATCGCAGGCGCAGAGCATCCCCCGCCCATCGCATCCAGATAAACACCCCCGACATGCCAGACGCCATCCGCGGTCAGAGCTGCCGCCCGCACTGGCGTTCCCTGCTCCACCTTTATGCGCAACGAGATGTACGGCTCGGCCTTGATCACATTCAGCGTCAGCACGTGCTGGATGGGATTGAGGTCGGTGATAATCATCAGCTTCGTTACGCCCGCCAATGCGCGCGCATCGGCCGTCACTGGCACCTGCGCTTGGTTCTCCACAATCCCCGGCACCACGACCTTGACCCGCTCGTCGAACACGAATGACGCCCCCGCAAACGACTTGGCGGCCAAATCGGTCCACACTGGCGAGTTGAGCGGATCGCCACCAGCCATTGCGCCGCCCATCGGGGCGAATGCAATGACCAGTGCCAGTGCAATCAATTTAACGTGGGCGATCATGAGACGTTTCCCATTGCGGTCAAGCGAGAGCCACCCGTCACTTAACGGTCGGCGTGACATACGTTATGCCATATCTTGCACAAATCGAGCGCAATTTTCCATCCGCTATAAACTCCCTGAGCACGTTGCCAATGGCATAGCCCAAGTCGCGGCTTTGATCGTTAACCGCTGTCCCCAGCACCCAATCGGCCCGTGCCAACCCCGGCATTGGCGGCGTCTGCCATTGCGCCACAACACCCCGTGCCTGAAACAGCGACTCGATATGCGACTGTACACCGAGCAACGCCATCGTCTCTTTCGAAATGAACCGATCGACGCCTTGTACGGGCCGAAGGTAGTGGCGCACATTGTTGACCAGAGCGCCGCCTTCGAACCGCATCAAAAAGTAATCCGAAACCGTTCCGAGTTGAACCCCGATTTTCTCACCCTTGAACACGTCGAACGACGCAATCGTCCCCTGTCGATCTGGGTGCACCGCCAAAGCCACCCGTTGCTGAAAATATGGGTTGCTGATCATTACAATGCCCACCCGCACGCCAACCTCGCGGTCGACAGGGATATGAAACATCACGTCAGCCGCGATCCCGCCTCCAAACGTCCCCCGCACAAGGTTAGTCCGCAAATCTTGATCGACCTGTTCGCCCGGCATCCGCAAAGTGATGTCAGCGCCAACTCCGAGTTTTTCAGCAACCGCCTGCGCAAGGTCGACTTCGATCCCGCGCGCTTCACCGTTGTCGTCCCACGAAAACGGCGCGTTATCCTCATAAAGGATCACACGCAGCACCTTCGAGGCCACGACATCGTCGAGCGGACGCGCCACGGCCACAGTCGCTAGCATCGCAGAAAATAACAGCGCAAACAGCGGCTTGAGCACGTTTCACTCCACATGACGTTCCCTCCCGACACGGCGCGTCTGCGGTCGCTGCAGCGCAATGGGGAGGGGGCAAGGGTAGAATATCTCGCAAGGCCAAGCTCAGACAAATCGGGCGCAGTACCCGCGACGTGTGCATGATTCAGCGCCTGCCCGGCAAGCCTGGGCCGCGGGCATCACTCCTGATGCTGCGACTCGACATACGTGCGGATCGCCCACATGGCTTCCTGCTGAAGCAGCCCTTCGAACGCCGGCATGATTGAAGCACCGTCTTGGTTCTTGGCGCCGTGACGGATGCGCTCCATGAACCACTCGTCGCCGAGCGGGCCTTTCTCTAGATAGCGCAGGTCTGGCGCAACCCCGCCTGAAATCACCTGCAAGCCATGGCAGCGGGCGCAGTTCGCACCATATCCCGTTGACCCGACTTCCAATGCGCGCGCATTGCCGGTGTAAGGGTTTGATTTGCGCCACTCGGCACCAAGCGGGTCAAGTCCTGACACATCGACGAGTTGGGGTGTGACGTCGCCATGCGCACGAACATCGCGGGACGCAATTCCAAACAGGCCAATAGTTGCCGCGCCGCAAGCCACAGCTGCGAGCGCCATCCGCATCTTCATCATTGAGCGATCTCTCCACGTAAACGAGATGGTATGCTCCATCTTTGGGAGAAGTCTAACGCGCCTGAACCGCTCTCATAATTGCCAAATGGTACAGCAGACGGACCGCCAAATCCGTGCCATAAAAGCGTCCGTCACCATATTAGGCACGAAACCCGCTCTGTACGTCGGCCGCGGGCATTCTCATCGGCACATGTCCCTCCCATGATTTGGCACCCCATCCCATGATCGCAGCCCGCCTCGCCTTGCTCATCGCAGGCCTTGCCGCACCCGCGCCATCGACCGCCCACGAGGTCTACGTTTCAAGCGAAAAAGACAACACGATCTCGGTCATCGACAGCAAAACTTTGGAAGTCGTCCGCACGTTTCCTGTCGGTCTGCGCCCGCGCGGGATCACCTTCGCCACGGACTTCTCGAAACTCTACGTGTGCGCCAGCGACAGCGACGCGGTCCAGGTGTTCGATGCCACAGGCGCCAAGCACCTCCACGATTTGCCCTCCGGCGACGACCCTGAGTTTTTCGCAGTCTCGCCCGACGGGCAACGCATCTATATCGCCAACGAAGACAACGCGGTCACCACCATCGTCGACCTCGCAACCCGGCAGGTCATCAAGCAGGTGGACGTCGGCGTCGAACCCGAAGGCGTGGCAGTCTCCCCCGACAACTCGCTTGCCGTAACCACGTCGGAAACGACGAACATGGCGCACATCATGGACACCAAGACGTTCGCCAGCGTGGCCGACATCTTAGTCCCGCAACGCCCCCGCTTCGCCAGTTTCACCGCCGACGGCAAAAAACTCTGGGTCACCTCTGAAATCGGCGGCACGGTTTCAATCATCGACGTCGCCACCCGCGCGATCCAACAAACCATTTCCTTCAAAATCGACGGCGTCAGTACCGATTCCATACAGCCGGTCGGCCTCGTCTTTTCCCGCGACAGCACGACCGCTTTCGTCGCGCTCGGCCCCGCCAACCGCGTCGCGGTCATCGACACCCAAACCGGCGAGGTCAAAAAATACATCCTCGTTGGTCAGCGCGTCTGGCACTTGGCTCTCACCCCTGAAAACGACATGCTATTCACCACCAACGGCGTCTCAAACGATGTGACTGTGGTGAACGTCGCAACCTTGAAAGCGATCAAGAGCATCAAGGTCGGCCGCTACCCCTGGGGCATAGCCATCCGCCCCACGCCATGAAATCCGCCCCCCTAAAAGCCTTGGTCCAGACCATATCCAGCCCCCCCCAACGAATGTCATCCCAGCGCAGGCTGGGATCCAGACAACCATCCCCAATTGCACGCACCTTGATCTTGCTCGTCACGACCCTGCTCGCCCTCGCTCCCCCCCCCGTCGTCGCCCAATCATCGGTCGTGATCGACCACCTCGACCCCGCGACCGGCTATCGCATCGCCCAATACCGCGCGCCGACGCCCCAAACCGTCCCCGGCGGGACGCTCGTCACCCTCGAAACCCTGCAGGCCCTCGTCCGCGATCAACGCGCCACCCTGATCGACGTTACGCCGTCTCAAGGCGCCGGTGCTGACCCCGTAACCGGCGCATGGCACTTGCCAAAGCCGCACGCAAACATGGCCGGCACGACTTGGCTACCCGATGTAGGCAAAGGCACCCTCTCCCCGGCCCTCGCGTCTTACTTCAAGCTGAACCTGCGCGCCCTGACCAAAGGCGATCCGGCCCACCCCGTGATCATCTATTGCCAGGCCGACTGCTGGATGTCCTGGAACGCCATCAAACGCGCATCGAGCTACGGATACACGGCCCTCTACTGGTATCCCGACGGCACCGACGGCATGCGCGATTGGGATGTCCCTCTGGTCCCCGCCACGCCCGTCTCTATGAAGCCCTCGCCCCCGTAACCACAAGCTAGCTCGACCGATCTCGACCGAATGAAAACCGGCTCGCCGCATGGCCCAAGTAACGCAGGCCATCGCAACCAGTCGCCCCAAGCGGCAACCGCAAATCAATGCTATGCCATGCTGTCGAACGGCCCCGCAGCTTGGCGCAAAGACGTTGGACCTGACGACACCGCCCAAGCGCCCGGTACACCCCTACAACGAGGAGCATCTCGCATGGCAGAGCAGGGCGGCTGGATCAGGCAATTTCCAGGACTCGAGCGGCTTCCCGCCGACCTCCAGCAAATGCTGATCGCACAAAGCTCTATCGTCTCGTTACCGGCAGGAAGCCGGATCTACGGTCCAGGACAGGCACCAGAGAACTACCTGATGCTTCTCGACGGCGCGATACGGGTTCACCAAGTGTCTGAAAGCGGGCGCGAAATCGTGCTCTACCGCCTAGCGGCCGGCGAAAGCTGCGCGCTGACGACGGCCTGCCTGATGGGCTACGAAGACTACCTCGCCGAAGCCATCGCAGAAACCGATATCCGCGCCGTCGCAATTCCACGCGCGGCCTTCGACGATCTGATCGCGCGCTCCCCGATCTTCCGCCGGTTTGTATTCACAGCCTTCAGCGCCCGCGTCACGGAGCTGTTCCGGATCATCGAGCAGGTCGCCTTCGCGCGCATGGACATTCGGCTCGCACAGCGCTTGCTCGAACTCTCTCAAGGCGGCCCGACGATCTCTGTCACCCAGCAACAGCTCGCATCTGAATTGGGCACGGCCCGCGAAGTGATCAGCCGTATCTTGTCCGAATTCCAACGTTCCAACTGGCTGAAATCCACCCGCGGTAGCATCCACATCGAAAACCGCGCCGGCCTGGAACACTTGGCAAAAGAACACTGACCCGCTCTCAAACAGCGCCCGAAGCTGCAACTAAACCCACCCGTCCAATTGGTGATCCCGGCAGGAATTGAACCTGCGACCTACAGTTTAGGAAACTGCCGCTCTATCCGGCTGAGCTACGGGACCACGATACCGATTTAATAGCCTCGAACGGCACTGTGAAGCGCTAATCGCTCAAGCCAGACCCGAACAGCGAATGCCATTGGAGCCTTCGGGTTCATCCCCTCGCCCCCCTTCCAGCAACGAGAGTGAACCTAAGGTTGCATGATTGGTTAATTGCAACTATTATACAAATTTGCATCATACGCATCAATCTGCGGGGAAAACCACAATGCGGGTCTTGCGACGAACCAAGCCGCCGTACAATTTGCCGTTGCAGATAACCTAATCAGGACTCAAACCATCAGCGAGCAGATAACGAGCGTGCCCCTCCGAGTTCGGACGCAGAATTGAACAATCGAAGGTTCAAACAGCCTCTCCACGACCAGCCAGCGTTCACCCGTCTCGCCGCGTCCAAAGCCCAGTCGACCAGCTCACCACACAACGAAAACAGCCACACAAGAGAGAACGCTCATGCCCACGTTGCGCATCGAATTTGTTCCCATCCAGAAATTTGCGCTCGGCTGGTTCGGCTTCGACCACCTCCAACTCGCCTATGAACCCGACGAAATTCCAATGGTCCCCAACCCGCAAGACGATTGGTACATCCTCGAAGGCGATTCGGAATCGACCGATCACGGCGCTTTTTTGGGAGTCATCGGCGAAAGCGGCGACCTGACCATGGCGGTTGCAAACCTCGCATATGGCCAAGACCTCGTCGACAAAATCGGCACCCCCAATGACCGCGGCAGCCGCATCCTCACACCAAACACCGTGAGCGTCAGCAACGCCTGGATCGCAATGGCAAGTTACGGCGCAGAAATCCAACTCAACGACTTCCCTTATCTGGCCTACGGCGCGCCTTATTCGCCCTACCCCACCTTCAACTCGTCTTCAGTCATCGCGTCTTTGCTGTGGCAGATCGGCATCGACGTAAACAGTGTCATGCCCTACGGCGTCCGCGTCTCACCAGGAACATCGACGCTTCTGGGTACCGAGCACAATGACGTCATGTCGATGCCGACCGCGAACTTCGACACGCTGGCTGGCGGCTACGGCAACGACGTGTTGAACGGAACCAACGTCTGGTATCGCGTCGATAAAATGTATGGAGGCGCTGGCAACGATATCTTCAACTGGTCCACCGGCTTCAACATCATCAACGGCGGCGACCCCGTCCTGCAACGCGACCAAGACGGCTACGACCGCGTCAACTACGAAGGCGCTGGTACGATCATCATCAAGAACCGCAAAGGAAACATCCGCGGTCTCTCGCCAGACTACATCGTAACCTTCACAGGCCTCGGCGACGGCGGCGGCACGGACTGGCTCTACTCGATCGAATCCGTCCTGTGGGATTCACGCAGCGACACGCTCATTTTTGGCCCAGGCGTGACCGGCATTCCCGAAGACTTGAATATCGACATGGGCAACGAGAATTCGGCTGAAGGCGACACAGCCGACTTCAGCCAATCCCAAAGCGGCATCGTCATGCGCGCCAGCTCAGAAGATCAGGTCCACATCTCCCTTGAAAATGGCGAGGGCAGCTCACGCAGCTGGTGGATGTCGAACATGGAATCCATCGTCGGCTCAGAGCAGGACGACGAACTCCACCTCGATACCACCATCACCAGCGCCGAGGGTGGCGCTGGAAACGACATCATCGATAGCCGCAACGTCACGCCCGGAACCGGAGCCAGCCCAGGCGGCTACGACGTCGAACTCGACGGCGGCATCGGACAGGACACGCTAATCGCAGGCGTCGGTCGAACACTCGCCAAAGGCGGCGGTGGCACTGACATTTTCATCCTGGCCGCGCTGTCGGAAAACGGCCACTTGACGGAACTTACTATCGAAGACGCCAGCGCAACCGACCGGCTTTTCATTCCGTTGAACTTTTTCAACGGCTCAATCGGCAGCGCCGATAACTCGTTGCTACTGCCCATTCTTGGCGGCATCGGTGATTGGTCCATCATGGATGCAAACCTCGCCGGGTCGTTCATCCATCAAACCACCGAGCAGTTTGTTGGAGATGACGAGACCGCTGGCATCATCCCATTCACCGGGGAGATCCTATTCTACCGTCATGGAACCGACCTTCTCATCAGCATCGTCCCCGGTCGTCCAGCCACCCGGATCGTCGAGATCGAAGGTATTCCCACCTACACCGTCATCTACGCAGAACTCGACTACAGCCGCGAAACGTTCGTCCGCGTCCGCAATTTCGAGCCCGGCATGCTCGGCATCACATTCGAAAGCTGGATCATTGACGAAGAGTTCCGGTTTGATGCGCACGGCCTTGTTTACGCCGACTACATAAATCGCAACGAGATTGCCAATCGCGTCACCGCCGGCGGAAGTTTCACAATGATCCTGCCGCCCAACCCCATCGGTCCACCGCCACCGACGCCCAGCGAGCAAAGCCGCGTCCAGATCGACGGAACGTCAACCAACGATACGATCGACCTGACCAACAACTCGACCCCGCAAGTCGCAGCGGGCGCGCAAATCCTGATCATGGTCGGCGATGGCAACGATACCGTCATGACGGGTGCAAGCGCCGACACGGTCAACGGCGGCAGCGGCGACGACATCATAACCACGGGCGCTGGAGAGGACATCCTCGATGGCGGCGCGGGCACCGACGTCATGTCGGGCGGCAGTGACGACGACACGTATTTCGTCGACAACGCAGGCGACATCATCATCGAAACAACAAGACAAGGACGCGACACCGTCGTCTCGTCCGTCAACTATGCGCTCGGGGCAAATCTCGAAGATCTGACGCTGACCGGCATTGCAGCGCAAGGCGCCGGAAACGGCGGACGCAACACTCTGATTGGAAACGACGCCGATAACGTGCTGGACGGCGGCGCAGGCGACGACACGCTTTACGGGGGCAACGGCGACGACATTTTGATTGGCGGCACTGGTCACGACGCCTATGTCTACTTCGCCAGCACCGGCCACAAGACCATCATCGATACCGGCCCCAGTTCCGACATCGACACGCTGGTCCTCGAAGGCGGGATCGAGCCCGGTGACATCCGCGCCTACCGCCTCACCTCCGCGCCCAACGATCTGATCATCGGCTTCACCTTCGGCGGCTGGGTCAATCTCGTAGGCCAATTGACCGGTTCTGGCGTCGAAGAAATCATGTTCAGCGATGGCACGATCTGGACCCGCGCCGACATCGACGCCCTGGAAGCCCCTCTGCTCGGCTTCCCGCCGCCAGAGGCCATCGACGACGGCAACATTCTGATCTTTGGAACGCAGGCGACCATCCCGAGCCTCGCCGTCCTAGGCAACGATCAATCGTTCGATGGCAACCTCTCCATCGTTGCCATCAACGACGTCTCCACCGGATCCGTCACCCTCGACACAGATGGCAACCTCGTCGTATCGGCCCCCGATGGCTTCACCGGTTACCTGACCTTCAACTACACCGTCCTCGATGGCCACGGTGAAATCGCGACGGCCACGGCCACGATCTACGTCGACGAACCGCTCCCAGCCCCGGTGAACGCCGCACCAACGGCGACCGCCGACTCCATCGCCTCCAGCTATCGCAATATTGCCATCACGTTGAACCCAACGACCCTATTGGCCAACGACACCGACCCAGACGGCAACCCCCTCACGATCGTCTCCGTTGGCGATGCGACCCACGGCCAAGTCATACAGCAACCCGGCGGCGCAATCGTCTCTACCCCCGCCACGGACTTCGTCGGAACGGCGTCCTTCTCTTACACCGTCTCCGATGGCAATGGCGGCACTGCAATTGCAACCGTCACATTGACCATTCTTGCGCCGCCAGCGGTCACCCTTCAGGGCAGCAACGGCAACGACAATCTGCTCGGCGGCGCAGGCGACGACACGCTCAACGGACAAGGCGGCCAAGACGTCGTCAACGGCGGCCTGGGGTCCGACACGATGAGCGGCGGCGACCAGAACGACGTCTACTATGTCGACCACATCGGCGACCAAGTGCTCGAAACCAACGCCAACCAGACGTCCGGCGGGTTCGACATCGTCCACGCCACGATCGACTACACCCTCACAGCCAACGTCGAGCAACTCGAACTCGAAGGGGCCGCCAGCTATGGCACCGGGAACTCTCTGAACAATGTGCTCTACGGCCTGAACGCCACCCAGCAGTTGTGGCTCGACGGCCGCGAGGGTGATGATGTGCTCTACGGCTCGCTGATGGGGGCCAACACGCTCATCGGCGGCAATGGCAAAGACACGCTCATCGCGGCTGGCGGCAATAACACCTTGATGGGCGGCGACGGCAACGACACCTACATCATCACTGCCGCCACCGATCTCGTGATTGAAGACAACGCCAACCAGACGTCCGGCGGGTTCGACATTGTGCGCTCGACCATCAACACCACGCTGACAGCAAACGTCGAGCAACTGATGTTGGAGGGTGGAGCCGTCACAACGGGAACCGGCCACGATGGCAACAACGTCCTCCACGGCCTCGGCGCATCACAAGCGTTGACGCTCGACGGCGGGCTCGGCAACGACACGCTGTATGGCTCGTTAGCTGGCGGCAATACGTTGATCGGTGGCGCGGGCGAAGACAAACTATTCGCGCGCGGCAACGCCAACACGCTAGTCGGCGGAAGCAACAACGACAGCTATTATTCAGAGAGCGCAACCGACACTATCATCGAGGCCTCAGCGAGCGGCTTTGACACCCTTTACGTGAACTACGCCGTCTCGACGCTGGCAGCCAACCTTGAGCAGATGATCCTGCAAAACAACGCCGTCAGTGCCACCGCCAATAGCCTCGACAACTACATGTCATCGACCGCGACCCACGGCGTCACCATGGACGGCGGCGCGGGAAGCGACGTCATCAACGGCACCGCTTACGATGACATCCTGATCGGCGGCCTCGGCAACGACCAGCTCGATCTGCGCAAAGGCGGCCAAGACACGCTCCGCTATGCCACCGCCGGCTTTGGCCGCGACACGGTCCTCGGCTTCGACGCGACCGCCTCCGCAAGCCGCGATCTGATCGACCTCACCGGTCGCGGCTTTACGGCGACCAGCCTCGGCTCTTCGATCCTGGTGACGGCGTCGGGTTCAGACACCCTCATCTCCATTGGCACCGATCAGATCCGCCTGACGGGTATCGCCCCCTCGCTCATCACCGCCGCCAGCTTCAGGTTTTAATCACCCCGAGGGCACAGACGATAAAGCGAGCAATAAACAGTCGACCAACGTAAGCCAGCGGGGCAGCCAACCAGTCCCCTGGACGTGCGCTGCTATTGAGACACCCAGTGAGGGTCCGCTCAATGCTCCATCGCTTTCCGGCGAACTATTCTGCTAACGTCCGCCCCAAGAAGATCGCAACGCTTGAGACCCGATGTCCCCGCGCGCCCTGCCAGCAATCCTCATCACTTTGACCCTGACCGCGCTTGCCGTGTTATCCAGCACGACATCCCACGCCTGTACCCTGATACCCGAACTCACCCACGTGGTCGCCAAAGTCACGTCCGCCGACACGATAACCCTCGACGACGGTAGCGAAGTCGTCCTGATCGGTGCCCTCCCGCCAATCAATCTCGACACGGCGACACCCACTTGGCCACCTGCCGAACTCTCGCGCAAAGCACTCGAAACGCTCACCATTGGCCAATCTGTTGGCCTCGCCTTCGTCGGCCGCCGCCGCGATCGCTACGGCCGCCATCTCGCCCACGTTTTCCTTGACCGAGAAGGTCAACGCATCTGGGTCCAGGCCAACCTCATCGCATCAGGCCACGCCCGCGCCTATGCGCTACCCGGCAACACCGCTTGCCTGTCGCATTTGCTCGATCACGAACGCTCCGCCCGCGCCGCAAAGGCAGGCCATTGGGCTACCGGCATTTTCCAAGATCGCGACGCCCACACGTCACGGATGCTCGCACGCTACCACGGCACGTTCCAAACCATCGAGGGCCGCGTCGACCATATCTCAAAGGTCCACGGCCATCAGGTCCTCGATTTCAGCGCCGACCACCGCCAGGGTTTCAGCGTCTGGCTGGCCCCCCGCGGCCCGTCCCGCGCAACGCCTGCAACTCTCCCCAAAGAACTCACCGGTCAGCGCGTCCGCGTCCGTGGCTGGATCGAGATGCGCCGCAGCCCACGCTTGACCATCACAAGTCCGGTCGAAATAGAACAACTGGAAGCCCAACCCACACCAACGGACCCCGGCCTTGGTGAAAGCCCACCAACTCGTCCATAACTCCCACAGCAAACACTGTTTGAAGACCCTCAACGCCAAAAACAAGAAAGCCCGGATGCGAACATCCGGGCTCATGTTGGCAAAAATGCTATAAGCTCGTTCGCTTATGCTGCCTTGATGTCGGTGTCTGCGACTTCAACGCCCTCGGCAGCCAGACGGCGACCCTTAGCGCTCTTCGATAGGATTTCAACGATCCGCTGGACCGCACCGCGCTCGTCCAACCGCTCGACCGCCGCCAGTTCGCGCGCCATCCGCTCGAGCGCGTTCTCATACAGCTGACGCTCAGAGTACGACTGTTCCGGCTGTGCTTCCGAGCGATACAGATCGCGGACCACTTCAGCGATTGAGATGAGATCGCCCGAATTGATCTTGGCCACATACTCTTGCGCGCGGCGGCTCCACATCGTCCGCTTCACGCGGGCGCGACCTTTGAGGGTTTCCATCGCCCGCTTCACGACGCTTTCCTCAGCGAGTTTGCGCATCCCGATGCTTGCGAGCTTGCCGGTCGGCACGCGTAAGGTCAGCTTTTCCTTTTCAAAGGTAATCACGAACAGTTCCAGCGACATGCCAGCGATTTCCTGTTCCTCGATACCCACAATCCGACCAACGCCGTGCGCAGGATACACGACGAATTCATTCGTCTTAAAGCCATGCCGTGCCGAAACGGGCTTCTTCTGAGCCGCCATCATGCCGCGCGCGGCCGCTGCCTTTTCGGCCAACGCTTTCGGGCTGGCAGGGGCAGCTTGAACAACCGGCGCCGCAGGCACAGGCGCGGTAATCTTCTGATCGGCAGGCTTGCCGACCGCAGCTGGAACGGCCCGCTGAACGGGAGCAGCAGCCGGAGCGGGCTTCGTCACCTGGGGCTTTGCGGCTGCTAACTTGGCCGCAGCGGCCTGAATTTTCGACGACGCAGATTTCAGCTCGGGCTTTTTGGCACCTAACGTCGGTGTAGAAGCTTTTTTCGCCACTTCGGCCTTGACAGGTTTCTTCGGTGCGGCTTCCTTGGCCTTCATGGGAGCGGTCTTTTTGGCCGAGGCAGCGACTTTAGCTCCGATGGTCCGGGCTCCACTTGGTTTCATGGATGAGGACTTTGCAGATGCGGGCGTCTTAGCCGTTGTCTTCTCTGCCTTTACTGCCACTTTGACTTTCTGCTTCTGAGCCATCAGCGTCGTCTCACTCTCTTAATAAACGCAAGGATCGAATCGGCCGGCTGCCGATACGCACCCGATGTTCGCAGCCAAATGCGAACACAAACTGGAACGCTCGCCTGAGCAGCGGCATCGCAAGGATGCCACCGGAACTTAGTCGAGCTGTGGTGCTGCGCCCGCCGCGAACTCGCGTCGAAAACAGCCATCAAAGCGCGAACGGGCAACCAGACAACACCAAAACGAACCGCCCCCGGCGTGATGAATCACGCCCAATGGCTCTCGAGCCTTGTTCGTTCCTGCTTGTTCTAAGATTGTCCGCCGATTTTGATCACATCAGGAACATATCACAGATTTCGATCAAAAAGAAGCGCAGCCCGCGACCACAGTCACGGCGACGTTAAGATCCATCGTTAGCAATTAGAGCAATTTGGATTGACAGAGGCCCGGAATATCGGGCCCTTGCGCAATGTCAATTATTAATCTCCCGTCCCGGGAGCGGATGAAAAATATTTTTCGTACTTCCCTTTTTCGTCCTTGAACGCATCGGCGTCCGCAAGCCCCGGCTTTTTAGCTGTGATGTTTGGCCAAGCGCCCTCGGAAAATTTCCGGTTCACTTCCAGCCACTTCTCGATGTTGGGTTCGGTATCTGGCTTGATCGCTTCCGCCGGGCATTCCGGTTCGCAAACGCCACAATCAATGCACTCGTCGGGATTGATCACGAGCATGTTCTCGCCCTCGTAGAAGCAGTCCACTGGACACACCTCTACGCAATCCGTGTACTTACACATAATGCACTTATCATTGACGATATACGTCATGGCGATCTTTTCCGTTCTCTTCTGCCCGCAGGCTTGGCCGAAATTAACGCGATCCGCGCTGCCACGCGCGCAACGGGTTGTCGCAGGACAAAAAATCAGTCCCTCGCGACACAAATACAACGCCAGCGACGACTCAGCTATCGGAGTCTGACCTAAATCTGAATCGATCGATCTCGCGCCGTTCCCGTTTGGTTGGACGCCCGCTTCCTGGCTCGCGTCGCGCGTCTGGCAAGCCCGCCATTGCTGCCGCTTCTCCCGCTGGCGTATCGGCTTTCGGCGGCGGCGGAGGCGACAAATCCTCAAACAAACCAGCCGCAACCTCGGCACTTCCGCGCCTCTGAGCCATACCCAGGACCCGCAAGACACGCATCCGTTGGCGCATCACGATCGTCACGGTATCGCCGAGCTTCACGGTATGGGCAGGTTTAGCAACCTTAGCCCCGTTAACCCGCACTTTTCCTTCGGTCACGAGCGTAGCGGAAAGTGTCCGCGACTTGGCAACCCGCGCAAACCAAAGCCATTTGTCGAGCCGCTGGCTACCCGCCTCCAGCCCTGGTTCATCGACCTCGTCGCCACTTCCGGTCATGCGTGTTGACCCCGCCTCTTGAAGCGGCACGCAAACGCGACCTTTGGGGAAATCAACGCCCAGATTGACCTGAGCGCTGACCAAAGATCACGTTCGCCTGCCAGCCATCATCAGGTTGAATTCTTTTCCTTACCGCGTCCCGCGAGTTGCTCGCGAAGCGCGCTCAGCGCTGCGAACGGGCTATCGGGATCGGCCGACTTTTTCGAAGGCGAGGCCGAGATCACCTTCGGCCCCCGGTTGGTGTCGCGATCACGATTGCCGTGCGGACGGTTGCCGCGATCGCCTCGGCTGTCGGGACGTCCGCTGCCATCGCGCCCGCGTCCAGTGCCGCCGCCCTCGTTCGGCCGACCACTACCTTCACCGGCCCGTGCCGCCGGAGGCGTATCGCCGACCCGCTCCGGTCCACGTCCGCTGCGATCACCACCCTGCCGGTTGCGATCGCCGCCACCGCCGCGATCGTTCCGCCCGCCACGGTCACGCCGGGGTTCACCGCCCTCACGCCGGACCTCGCCTTCGACCGGCGCACCGGCAACGGCGGCCACCCCGGCCTCACCTGCAGGCACATCCGCCATAACCGGACGGCGATACCGCGAGCGGTCGCGATTGCCGCCAGCCTCACGGGCTTCCCGCGCCGGACGGTCGCCACGACCATGATGATGAGGGCGTCGCGGACTCCACACGTCTTCGTACTTTGGCTCCTCGGTTACGGCAGCAGCCTTTGCGGCGTCTTCCCCGCTGGCAACTTCGACGGATACTGTCCCGGACGTTGCCGCAAGTGCGGCCTCAGCAGCAGTTTCGGCTCCGGCCACAACCGCGTCAGCCAGAACATCGGTCGGCGGCACCGCGTCTTGCACAGGCGCTGCTGCCACGTCGGCCACATCCGGCTCGATCGGCGCTTCGCCCGTCCCAGGCTCTGCCGCAGGCATCACCTCAGCCACAGCCGGAACGGTCGTCTCAGCCCCTGCAGCCGTCGGAGCCGCAACCTCGGCCACCGTCACCAAAGGAGCTGCAACCACGACCGGTGTCGGCTTCACGACCCGCTTTTCGCTGACAAACCCGAGCGAGCGCAGCACAGCCGACAATTCCTCTGGCGAACAGCCGAGAATCGACATCATCTCGGGCAGCACCGTGAACCCGCCTTCGCCGGTCGATCCGCGCGGCGGAATCTGAGCGACCCCGCCTGCTTCTTTGCTCTGACGCCACGCCAGCAGTGGCCGGATCAAATCCGCCAACCGCTCCAGGATGTCGAGCCGCACCGCGCGCGGTCCACAAAGGTGGTATCCCGCAGCCCGGTAATATGCGTCCGGGATCGTCGCATCGGCAGCAACCGACGTCAGACCAGCACGCGGCGGCTCCGGCAGCGCCTCCTTCGAAAGCCCGTTAGCACCCGCATTTTTGATGCACCAGAGCGACAAAGCCAGGTCAGCCGCAGCCGGCTTCAGCAACGGCGGGAAGAAAATGTTAAACGCCCCAAACCGCACGCCGTACTTGCGTAACTGAGCCCGCGCTGGCTGATCAAGCGACTTGATCTCATCGGCCACTGTATCGCGCTTCAGAATACCAAAATTTTCCCGCAGCCGGAACGCGATGCCTTTAGCAAGCCCGCTCACGTCTTCCGCTTTCGCCAGATCGACCAGCGCCTTCAACTTGTCGTTCGTCATTTCGACGACCCAAGCATCGAGCCGCGCCTGCAGCTTCTCGCGATCGCCCGCAGCCAACGTGTCGTCAACCAGCAGATTGAAGGTCGGCTTCAGCGGATCGTCGCTGGCGACAACCTCCGCAATCTCCTCGTTGCGCCACAACAATTGACCCTTGCGCGTCAGCTTGAAAGCATCCGCTTTCGCCGCCACGACGCGCCGCGTGCGCATACCCAATTCGCGCGACACCACCTGTGCAGCAGCACTCCGCGCGGCCTTCTGGTTCACGCCTTCGACCGTCGGCGCATCGGCAATGAACCGAAACCCCTTGAGACGGCCTACATAATGGCTCTCGACGTTGATCGCCCCATCGTCCGCGATGTCGGCGGTCAACTCGTCCTTTTCGCGCATGCCTTTGACCAGCGCCGACGTCCGCTTGTCGACGAACCGCAGCGTCAACTGCTCATGCAGCGCATCTGACAACTGATCCTCGATCGCGCGCGTCCGCGCCTGCCAATGCGCCGGATCTTTGAGCCATTTTGCGCGGTTCGACACGAACGTCCACGTCCGGATGTGCGCAAGCCGGTTCGACAGCGTATCAATGTCCCCGTCGGTCCGGTCGGAGAATTCGACCTGTTTGGCAAACCAGTCTTCAGGGATGCGCTCGTCTCCCGTACGCAGGAACTTATAAAGCTGCCCGACCATCTCGGAGTGGTTGGTCGCTGAAATCTTGCGATAATCCGGAATCTGGCACACGTCCCACAACAGATCGACCGCGATCCGGCTGTTTGCCAGCGGCGCGAGATCAGCGTCGCTCGCAACCGCTTCGAGGGCGGCCACATCGTCGGCCATCCGCGCCCGTGCAAGACGCGGATTGTTGGGGATCTCGCGCAGGCTTTCGCGCAGCGAAAACAGCGTCGAGAAATCAATCTGCCTGTTGCGCCACTGGAGCGTTCGGATCGGCTCGAACGTATGCGATTCCAAACGCTCGACGAGTTCCGCGTCCATCGGCTCAGCGCCGCCCGTCACCCCGAACGTGCCATCGTTCATATGGCGGCCCGCGCGGCCCGCAATCTGCGCAATCTCCCCTGGCGTCAGATCGCGATGATTCTGCCCGTCGAATTTGCGCAAGCTCGACAACGCAACATGATCGAGATCGAGGTTAAGCCCCATCCCAATCGCGTCCGTCGCAACGATGTAGTCGACATCGCCCGACTGATAGAGGGCCACTTGAGCGTTGCGCGTGCGCGGCGAAAGCGCACCGATCACAACCGCGGCTCCGCCCTGCTGACGCCGGATCAACTCGGCAATAGCGTACACTTCAGACGCCGAAAACGCGACAATCGCCGACCGTTTGGGCAACCGCGTCAGCTTCTTCTGCCCCGCATATGTCAGCTTGGACAACCGTGGCCGGGTGATGAAATTCGCCCCCGGCACGAGGTCGGCGATGGCATCCCGCATCGTGCTCGCGCCCAGCAGCAACGTCTCCTGCCGCCCGCGCGCGTGGAGCAGCCGGTCGGTGAACACATGCCCGCGCTCAGGGTCCGCCGCCAGCTGAACTTCGTCGATCGCGAGAAAATCAACCGTGACGTCGCGCGGCATCGCCTCGACGGTGCACACCCAATAGCGCGCCGACTCGGGCTTGATCTTTTCCTCGCCCGTGATGAGCGCCACATTGCCGATCCCGACCCGGGCAGCAACCTTATCGTAGACTTCCCGCGCAAGTAGCCGCAACGGCAGTCCGATCATCCCGCTTTCATGACCAAGCATACGCTCGATCGCGAGATGGGTTTTGCCCGTATTCGTCGGACCCAGAACCGCGGTGACATTGCGGATGCGGGTATCTGATTCAGTGCCCATGATAGGGTCGGTCTCCAAGGCGTCTGAGAGGTCTCAGCGCTGGTTTGGTCGGCGTCCCCAACGGCATTGCATTGAGGACGTCTGAGATCAAGAGGGTTCATAAAGCCGAATGCGGCCTCCGTCGCCTTTTTTCTCCCACTTCAGTCCTCGCCCGATGCTCCACTCGGGTTCCCCGCCCCCTTGCGCGAAGGAACTTTACTTTTCCCCTGCCCCTTGCCGGGAGGGGTTAGGGGTGGGGGTCGCCCAACGCTCAACAGTGACAGGATCGCACCAACAAGGCGCGGCGTTTCGCGTGCCAAAATTCACTCCGTCAGCGCATACCGCTGGGTTCCCGCCGTCACGTCGATGCGGTCGATCACCATCGACCCGGTCCCCCATCCCGTCGGAACCGTGACCGAATGAGGAATGAGAACTTCCGAATTCGGAAGCTTCCGCAACGTGACCTCTGCGTCCCGATTTGCCGCGTACGACTTCGACGCCTCATTGTTCTTATGTCCAGCAATCGGCTCATACATCGCCCGGCAGACGTACCCCACCGACGACGGAACGCCCGACTTCGACGCGGGAATATGCGCCTTACGCTTGGCCGAAAACACGATGTCGAACCGCTGCTTACCGTCAAACACCCGCACCCGCCGGTCGCACGGATCGGCTTTACCGCCCATCGTCAGTGCCATGATTGCCGACAGCGGATCAATCACGCCGACCTTGTGCGCGTCCGTAATCTTGATCAACTCCGGATTGTCCGATGGCGGCGGCTCGACAGATTGGTTAACGACTTTGCGCCCGGCAAACCCTAGCGTAATCGCGCCGCCCTTTTTATTTTTAGCCCAGTCGAAGGCATAAGACTTGGGTGCGGGTTCAACCCCTTCGACCACGCCCGCGACATTGGACTTCCCCGTCCACTTGATCGCCCCAAACAGCACCGAAACCTCGCCGCGGCTGTCGAGCGTGTAGGCCTGCCCCGCCATCTTCGACGTAAAATGGATCTTGCCGACACCGACCCCATTGAATTTGAGCTTATAATGCGCCTCGACCGTGGACGGCCAAGCCGGGTGAGCCAGCGCCTGCTTGGCACTCCCCTGCGGGGCTTGCGCCTGCGCTGGACCCAAGGCAGCTAACGTGAGCACAACCCCGCCCAGCGCCGTTCGTTTCAATGCAAACATCATCCGCTCCAGGCCAAATGCCCATAAACTCAGAGCGTTCGCCCTACCCACGCAATGCGTCAAGAGTTGGACACGGGTCTGCCCCGCCACCCAACAGCCCGCTTGCGTCCGGGTCCTGCTGGACACAAGCTGCTCCAAGTCCAGGCGCGCTTGGCCCAAACGGTCTGCTCTCCAACAATGCTCACGGCGCGTCCGCGATATCGAAAATGGCCGGATTTAGTCCCAACACGTCGCAGATCTGGATGATAGCCTTGCGCTCTTCGGCGTCGAACCCGCCGTCGGCTGCTGCAATGGAGCAACACGTTTTGACCAGCAAAGCGGGATATCGGGCCGCTCCTTTCACACGGGCCACGGACTTCAGAGCGGTTTCTTCTCCATTAATCGGATCGGCCGCAAAACGCGCCGTGAGGGTTTCAAACGAAACAATCACGTCTTCAAGGCCGAAGACGGCAATCGGCTCGAAGCCCCGAATGAGGCTGATCATCCGGTCGCGCTCCTCGTCCGTCACCCAACCGTCGGCGTAGGCGACAAGTGCGCAACCTGCAACGATGCCCTCCATCAAGTGTTCGTTTTCGGCCTGCTTGATCTCATCGTTGAAATCGTTCCAAGACTGCTTCGTAAATCGGCCAAGGGCACTTCGATACGGCATTATCGACCTCGATGTTTGGGGTGAATAACAGGTGCGATTTGAGACGGCAGACTCGATCAGTCGAAGATATCGAAGATGCTCGAACGCTTCTTTTTGCGCTGGTAATCGTCGTCGCGTTGGTCCCAGTCCCGTCGCTCCTGCGGACGGTGTGGCGGCTGTTGGTGAAGACTGGTTTGTAGCGGCGCTCGGGTGTTGCCGACCACGTCGCCAGCCATGTCCTGGCGAGCCGTTGTCAGCATTTTCTCAAGTTCGCCGCGATCAAGCCAAACCCCTCGACAGGTCGGGCAAATGTCGAACTCGACGCCCGATCGCTGCACCGTTTGCATCGCGCCATTGTCGTTTGGACAAAGAAGTAATGGCATTAGTGGCTTCCTTTCATGTCAGGGTTGGTAGACGGACGGGTCCTCCAGAGCGAATAGCCCACACCGGCCGCCAGAATGGCGAACGTGGCCCCGAGCGACCAGGCGGCGGGAAACTTTTCAAGCCCGAGCAGATCGGCAACGAAAATCTTCGATCCGATAAAAATAAGCAATACGGCCAATGCCTGCTTTAGGTAAGCGAAACGATGCAGGATCGCGTCCAACGCGAAGTAAAGAGCACGCAACCCGAGGATTGCGAAAATATTGGAAGTGTAAACGAGATAGGGATCGGTCGTAATCGCGAAGATGGCTGGCACGGAATCGACCGCAAAAATCACATCGGCAATTTCGATCAAAATGAGGGCAAGCGCCAATGGTGTAAGGAAGCGCACCAACTGGCCGGACTTCGGGTCCGGCAGCGTCACGATAAATCGTTCGCCGTGTAATTCATCGGTGACACGGAAGCGCCTGCGAATGAACTTGAGAACTGCGTTGTCTGAGAGGTCCGTTTTTTTATCTGACATCAAGAGCATCTTGACCCCCGTCAAGACCAAGAAGGCGGCAAAGACGTAAAGGACCCACGAAAACTCAGCGACCAGTGTCGCGCCAACGCCGATCATAACCGCGCGCAATGCGATAACGCCCAGGATGCCCCAGAACAGCACGCGATGCTGATACTGCCGGGGAATGGCGAAAAACCCAAAGATCAATGCGATGACGAACACATTGTCGAGCGCCAGGCTTTTCTCGACGACAAACCCGGTTAAATATTGAATACTGGCTGTACTACCCAATTGCCACCAGACGACTCCGCCAAATCCAGCACCGATTGCCAGATATCCGGCCGATAGCAATAGGCTTTCCCGAACGCCGATTTCGCGCTGTGTGCGATGCAAGACGCCAAGGTCGAAAGCAAGAAGAAGAGCGACGATCGCAAAAAAGCCCAGCCACATCCAGGCAGGCTTACTCAGCCATTCGATAAAAAGAAAATCCACGTGCCGCCTCCGGTTAGGAGTTCGGCTCAATCCCGGCAGGCTAAAGCATAACGGACCCGGGCATCGAGCAAACTCGATGCGGTCCGACATCGCAACCATCAGGGTCGCCAGAGGGGCCCGGCCCGCGACAGGAGAGTTGGGCGCATCGGCCCTGGGCTTCAAGAGGGCGTTGTCCAGGAAAGATAAATGCCAATGCCAAACAGAGGTAACAAGACCGGTAGAGAAGCCCAGCGCTTGAAAACTTATGAAGACATGGGCCAAATAAGCGTTTGGTTCGCTGACGCAGCACCAGGCATCCCAGAGATCATCGTCCGCAATATGCCCGTACCCCCTTCCTTGACACCCAACCCCTTTTCCCGCATACACCTCCGCTAATCCAAGGCCCTGTTCATCAGAGCCACCGCTTTGCACATGGCCATCCCTCACGGGACATGCTGGGAGGCAAGGGGGTCAACGTCCGCCAGCGAGTTTCGCTGCCGGGCGCAAATTGCGTTGTGACTTTGAACGAAGCAAACCGCCCCACGTCACTTGGCGGCCAGCAGCAGTCAAAGCCACTATCACGAATTGCTGGCCGCAAGCAGCCAAAGGCTGTCGGCGCCGGTGCGCCGGACTCGACTGTTTCGCCCCTTCGGCGCAACAGTCGCAAGGAGAGAAACATGACGCTCAAAATCTGGGGCCGCGCGACGTCCGTGAACGTCCAGAAGGTCATGTGGGCCGTCGACGAGATCGGCGTGATGCGCCACCGGATCGACGCAGGCGGAGCGTTCGGCGGCCTCGACGCTGAAGACTTCATCGCCATGAACCCCAACCGGCTCGTCCCCGTGATGGACGACGGCGGCTTTATCCTCTTTGAAAGCAACGCCATCGTCCGCTACCTCGCAAGCACCTACGGTCGCGGCGGCTTTCGCCCCACCGACCGAAAAGAGATCGCCCGCGCCGATCAATGGATGGAGTGGGGCCAGACCTCTCTTTATGCCGACATTATCACCACGTGCTTCATCGGCCTGATCCGCACGCCAGCCACAGACCGTGACACCAAGGCCATCACGGCAGCCAGCCTGCGCGTCGGCCAAAAGCTCGCCATCCTCGACACCCACCTCGCGACTCGAAAGTTCGTCGGCGGCGCGACCCTGACGCTTGCCGACGTCCCTGCTGGCGTCCTGATGTACCGCTATTTCACGCTCCCCATCGAGCGGCCTCGCCTGCCCAACGTCGAGGCATGGTACGCTCGCCTTGCCGAGCGCACGCCCTACCAAAACAACGTGATGATCGACTACGCGAACCTCAAGGTCGCAGGCGCATGACGAACGAAGCGAAACAAATCGTAGGGCGCAATAGCCCCTTGGCGTATTGCGCCGCAGGGCGAGTGGTCAAATCCGGTGCAATACGCTGCGCTATTGCACCCTACGCGGCAACACATGGACCGGTGACCTAACCATGTTCAACACGTTATCCGACCGGCTGAATGGCGTCCTCGATAAGCTGCGCGGACGCGGTGCACTGACCGAAAGCGACGTATCCGAAGCGATGCGCGAAGTCCGCCGCGCCCTGCTCGAAGCCGACGTCGCTCTCGATGTCGTCCGCGACTTCACCGAGAAGGTGAAGGCAAAGGCCGTAGGCCAGGACGTCGTCCGCTCGGTCAAACCGGGCCAGATGGTCATCAAGATCGTCAACGACGAACTCGTCGCCATGCTGGGCTCGACCGCCGACCCGATCGACCTCGCAGCCGCCCCCCCGGTCGGCATCCTGATGGTCGGCCTCCAGGGCTCGGGCAAAACCACCACCACCGCCAAGATCGCCTACCGCCTGACGAACCGCGACCGCCGCAAAGTCCTGATGGCGTCGCTCGACACCCGCCGCCCGGCAGCCCAAGAACAGCTCCGTGTGTTGGGCGAGCAAACCGGCATCGCAACGCTTCCCATTGTCGCCGGCCAGACCCCGGTCCAGATCGCCCGCCGCGCCCAGGACGCCGCCAAACTCGGCGCCTATGATGTCGTCATCTTCGACACCGCAGGCCGCGTCACCGTCGACGAAGAACTGATGGACGAGGTTGTCGAGGTCCGCCGTCTCGTCAACCCCCACGAAGTCCTCCTCGTCGCTGACGCCCTCACCGGCCAGGACGCCGTCGCCACCGCAAAGGCCTTCGATAGCCGCGTCGGCATTACCGGCATCGTCTTGACCCGCGCAGACGGCGACGGCCGCGGCGGAGCAGCACTGTCCATGCGCGCCGTCACCGGCAAGCCGATCAAGCTGCTCGGCGTCGGCGAAAAATGGGACGCGCTGGAAGATTTCGACCCCTCCCGCATCGCTGGCCGCATCCTCGGCATGGGCGACATCGTCGGCCTCGTCGAAAAAGCCGCCCAGACCATCGACGTCGAAAAGGCGCAGAAGATCGCCGAGAAGATGCAGAAGGGCATCTTCGACCTCGACGACTTGGCCGACCAGATCAAGCAGATGCAGCGCATGGGCGGCATGGGCGGCGTCATGGGCATGATGCCCGGCATGGGCAAAATGAAAGACCAGCTCGCCGAGTCTGGCATGGACGACAAGATGCTGAAGCGCCAGCACGCGATCATCACCTCGATGACCGCCAAGGAGCGCCGCAATCCCAAGGTCCTCGACGCACGCCGAAAACGCCGCATTGCCGCCGGCTCGGGCACCAGGGTCGAAGAAATCAACCGCCTCCTCAAGCAGCATCGGCAAATGGCCGACATGATGAAGATGATGGGCAAAAACCCGTCGATGCTGAAGAAGATGGCTGGCGCAATGGGCATGGGCGGCCCCGGCATGGGTGGCGGCGCCCCCAGCGAAGCCGAAATGGCTAAGATGCAGGCCGAATTGGCCAAGCTCGACCCTAAGGCGCTGGAACAGTTGCCCGACGAAGTGAAGGCGATGATTGCAACCAAGCCCGGCGGCGCTCCCGCCGCTGCACCGAAATTACCGGGCCTTCCAGGGCTCGGCGGCGGCCTGCCCGGACTGGGCGGCGGCCTTCCAAAGTTTCCCGGCCTGTTCGGGAAAAAGAAGTAACAGCCAACCAATGATCCGCCGCGAGCGGCGATCAAACACATCAACCTAGGAGAACGTGAATGTCCGTGAAAATGCGCCTCGCCCGTGGCGGCGCCAAAAAGAAGCCTTACTACTACATCGTCATCACGCCCGCCACGACCCCGCGCGACGGCCGCTACATCGAGCAGATCGGCACCTTCGACCCGATGCTCAAGAAGGACGATCCAAACCGCGTGAAGCTCGACCTTGAGCGCGCGAAGTATTGGCTCGGCGTCGGCGCACAGCCAACCGACCGCGTCGCCCGCTTCCTGGATGCCAACGGCCTGCGCACACGCGTCGCCTCCAACAACCCCGACAAGGCAAAGCCCAAGAAGAAGGCCGTCGAACGCGCCGCCGCGAAGGAAAAAGCCGCCGCCGAGCGCAAAGCCGCAGCAGACGCCCCCGCCGCCGAGTAATCGGACTCTTTCCTCTCCCGGTACGGGAGAGGATGTCCAAAGGACAGGTGAGGGACTCGATTACAAGCTCAACAGTAGCGTTTGATCCAAGTCCCTCATCCACCCCTGCGGGACACCTTCTCCCGTTCCGGGAGAAGAAAGTGACGCCCCCATAACACCGAAAAGTCCCGAATCGAGGGGCCAAGCGTGCCCTCGGCGAAGATTGACGGCCCCTAACCCTCCCGTCACATCACTCCCAGCCATACTTGAACGTCCACCACAGCGCCGACAGCGCACCGGCCACAACGAGCGCGCCCATCGCCGACAGCCACACCGTCATGTCGCTCACGCACTGCGGAATGACGGGATGCTCGCGCTCGACATTCAAAACGATGACATTCGGCTTATCGAAATAGATGTGCGGCTTGAAATCGAGCCGGCAGCTCGCCGTGTTGACCCGCCAGATGCGGTCGTCCGCCCACGACCCGGTCTCCGTCACCGTTCGTAGTTCATACCAACTGCTGCATGTCCGCGTTCCTTGCTCGCACCGCACGACGGCCTGCGGCGAATCAAGCTCGGCCTGCACCATGCGCCCCGACGACAACACCGCATGATCGCGCGCGACTACCGTGACTTTTGGCATCTCGAACAATAAGGCAAACACGCCCGTTACAATGAGCACGATCAAAAAGTAACGCATGTCTACCCCGAATCTCTACTGCCGAGTGTCGTTGGACTTCCTCGTCCAAGCCTTATCGACAAAAAAGGTCCAGGGGTCGAGAGGACGGACAAAGCCGTCGGCCCCGTCGACTTCCCTTCACTGGTAGATTGAGTCAAGCTGCTCTTGCAGCGCGCCCCAAACTAAGCTCCAGGCACCACCCGTCCCCACCCTGGCGACCGGGCCAAATCCTCCGCATTGTCCACATCGTCCAGCGTCGCAACCATCGCGACAAGCCCGTCCGCATTGGCGACCGTATCTGCCAAGGCAAACTCACTCGACCACCGAACGCCTTCGAACGGCACGGCCTTCCGCCCTCGCCAATCCAAGCCGACAAGCCAATACCCGCCATCGCCCGCCGGCCCAAACACGGCCCGCTGCCCCCCGAGCGCATCGAACGCATCCGCCACATGCGCGGCCCGCACGCCCGGACAATCGCTCCCGATAATCACCACAGGTCCAGGCGGCAGCGTCTCAAACACGTAGCCCATCCGTGCGCCCAAATCACCCCGGCTCTGCCCAACCACGCGCAGCCCGCGCGGCCATGGTCCCGCGCCCTCCGGCGTCACAGCAAGCCACGTCGTCCATCGCGGATCGCGCGACAGCCGCGCCGCCAAGACCGCCAGCCGCGCCCGCGAAAACCGCACTGCTTGAACGTCGCCGACCCCCGCCGCCAACCGGCGCTTGCCCCGTCCCGCCTGCGGAAACCGGGCAAAAATCACCAGATGGCGCTCCAGCAATCCTGAACGAGCCCTCATGCCCCATAAACCCGCTGAATGATGCGCGGTGGCACGCCCACAAAATACAGCGCGAGGCACGTCACATTGCGCGCGCTCCGCATCATCCACCCGTCCCGCCGCCACTTATGCGCACTGGTCACCGCACGCACCGGCAGCACAACCAGCCGGGCCCGCCCGATACGCCGGACGAGATCGACATCCTCCATCAAAGCCAGAGGCTTGTACCCGCCAAGCTCGTCATAAAACGTCCGCGAAATCAGCAGCCCCTGATCGCCATACGGCAGACAGAGCACGCGCCCGCGCCAGGCGACCATCCGTTCCAACCGCCGCGCCTGAGGCGACACATCATCGAGCGCAAACCGAAACACGGCCGCCCGTCTCAAGTTGGCCGGATCGGCCATAAACGCTGCGCACACATCCAGCCAGTTCGGCTCCAGCACGGTATCGGCATGAAGGAACAGCATCCAGGTAGCCCCCACAGCGTCCGCTCCGGCCCGAAGCTGCACGCCCCGCCCACGCTTCGCCTCGACCACAACGGCACCATGCTCCCGTGCGATGGCGACCGTCTCGTCACGCGAACCGCCATCGACCACCACCAAGGCATCGGCTCGCGCGACCGCATCGAGACACCTTGGCAAACAACACGCAGCATCCAGCGTCGGAACGATGACGCTGACGTCCGTCATTGCGACCGCTCGCGCCACCGCCGGATGGCGATCGGCAACAGCGACAACAGCCCCATACCCACCAGCGCTGCTAGCAGCGTCGGGTTCAACACGCTCTTCAAGCTGACCTCTTCGCCGCGATCGAACACGGCGCCAAGCCCGGCCCCAAACAGCGAGAAGATCGTCGTCCCGGGGATGATCCCGATGGCCGTTGCAATCACATAGGGCGTCAGCTTCATGCCCAGCAACGCAGGCGCAAGATTGACAACCCAGAACGGAAACGCGGGAACCAGTCGCAAGAACAGCAGATAGTTGAATGCATCTTTAGAAAATCCGTCCGCCATCGAGGCCAGAAACGGCCCCGCTTTATCCCGCAGGGTATCCCCAAACGCCGACCGCGCAATCACAAATAAGGCGGTCGCCCCAATCGTCGCGCCGATGATCGCGAGGATCGCCCCCCAGGGCACACCGAACAACAGCCCGCCCGCCAGCGTCAAAACCACGCCCGCTGGCAGCGAGAGCGCAACGACAATCGTATACAGCGCCACATAAATGGCCCCGGCTGTCACGCTATTGGCCGCCACATAGGCCGACAACGCCGCCCGATTATCGCGCAAGGCGTCAAGCGTCAGATACTTATGCAGCCCGAGCGCATAAGCGCCACCCACGGCAGCAATCAAAACAATCAATGGCAACCAGCGTTTGAACGTCATCCGAAAATCCTCAAAAAGCGCACGACAGATTTGGTCCGCGCTGAAAACAGCGTCGGCGTGTAATAGCTACCAGCGGCCCGCTTGCTGATCTCAGACAGCGTCGGATAGGGCGCGATGAGGCTTGCCATTGCGCCGATTTTCAACCCCTGCGAAATCGCCAGCACCCACGGCAGAATCAGTTCGCCCGCATGTGCGCCAACGATGGTGGCACCTAAAATCTTGCCACCCTTGCCAACGATCACCTTGCAGAACCCGTCGGTCTCCGCTTCCGCCTGCGCCCGGTCATTACCGGCGAACTCAGCGCGCAGCACCGTGATCTTGTCGCCATGCGCTGCCCGCGCCTTAACTTCGTTCAGGCCCACGTGCGCAAGTTCTGGATCGGTGTAGGTCACCCACGGCATCGCGGCGGGCTCCGCCTTGGCTGGTATCCGGAACAGAATATTACGGATGATAATCCCGGCGTGATAACCGGCCAGATGCGTGAATTGCAGCCCCCCCGCCACATCGCCAGCCGCATAAACGCGGCTGTTTGTCGACCGCAACCGCGCATCGACCTTGATTCCGCGCGGCGTAAAGTCGATCCCGGCCGCCTCGAGTCCAAGCCCCTCGACGTTGGGCCGGCGTCCAGCCGCCACCAGCAAATGCGACCCCGCCACGATGGTCTCGCTGCCGTCGGCACCCGACAACACCACGCCAACGCCATCGGCATGCGCCTCAACGCGAGCGATTTTGATACCCTCGCGCACGTCCACACCCTCGGCATTGAACCGCCGCCGCACCACATCGACCGCCTCGGGATCGTCGTTGGGCATCATCCGCCCGAGATCGAGCACCGTCACCTTCGCGCCCAAACGCCGGTGCGCCTGCGCCATCTCGCACCCGATCGGACCGGCGCCGATGATGATCAGATGCGCGGGCAAAACCGTGTTTTCAAACACGCTTTCGTTGGTAAAAAACGCTACGTCCTTGAGCCCCGGGATCGGCGGCACGGCAGCACGGCTTCCCGTCGCGATTACGAACCGTCGCGCCTTGATGGTCTGCCCCCCTGCCTCGACGGTCTGTGGCCCGGTAAACGTTGCCCGCGCGTTGATGACGGTGCATCCAAGTCCCGTGAACCGTTCCACCGAGTCGTGCGGCGCAATCCCCGCAATAACCCGATGCACATGGTCATGCACCGCTTTGAAATCGACGTTGGGCTCGCCCAGGTTGACGCCCAGCTTACCCGACGCCCGGGCGACCTTGGCGACTTTCGCTGCAGCCAGCAGAGACTTGGACGGAACGCACCCCGTATTGAGGCAATCCCCACCCATCTTCCCAGCTTCGATTAAAACGACCTTTGCGCCCATCTGCGCTGCACCCGCCGCAACCGACAGGCCCGCCGACCCCGCACCGATAATACAAATGTCTGCCTCGATCACAGTGCTCATGCCGATGAACTCCAAAACGTAAAAAGATGCGCGGCTCCAGGATCGCCCAAAACCTACTGAAAGGGGCTGGGACGAGAGTGAGGCACGTGCTCGAAGTGTAAGTGCTAGAAACTATCGCGCGCTACACGATGCCCCGCCCAGCACACAGAACTTGGCGCAATGGCGATGGTTGAGCGCCACGGAACGCGCCGCCTCTGCAAGCGTCGCCCCCATTTCGAAATCAGCCGCATAGGGCAGCAGCGTGCAAGACACGACTGCCGGGACCACAGCCCCCCGCCTCTTCACGACCATCCGAGACGATGCGCACATTATGTCTTCGGGCCGCAAACGGAGAATGTTCCAGCACCCGTGAGAAATTTCCGGCACGTCCACCGCGTCTTCCATCTCTGGAAACAGCACCAACCGCGCAGGGTCATGCATGTCGAGCCGCACGCCCAGCGCGCCGAAGACCCTGCCATAACCGTCGCGCAATTCCTGCTCGGTCTCGCCCCACAGCTTGCGCCCGGCCAGCGAAAGATCAAAGCCAGCGCCTGCAAGCCACACGATTCCGTCGATGGCCGGTTGCCACGTGCGCACCCCCCGGACGGCCTCGTGCTTGCCCGCCTCATAGTGATCGATCGACACGCGCACGCAAATCTTGCCGGGGAACCGCGTGTTCAAATCGGCGAATGCCGCCTGCTTATGCTGCATCGGCTTCATCGCATTCGTCAGCACCAGCACCTGGAAGCCGCGAACAAGCGCATCCTCGACCATGCCGAGAAAATCCGGGTTCATGAACGGCTCGCCGCCGGTGAAGCCGATCTCGCCCGGCACGACCGGAGCCGTTTGAGCCTGATCCAAAAACCCTGCGACTTCAGCACGCGTCAGATAAGCGAGCGCGTCGTTCTTGGGCGAGCTCTCGATGTAGCAATTGGTGCACGCGATGTTGCACAGCGTCCCGGTATTGAACCACAGCGTCGAGAGCCCCGAAAACGGCACAACGGCCCGCCGCTCCCCCTTGGCCGTCACGGCCGGATCGCTGAATTTCGCTGGCAGGGTCACAGGCAGCGTTATAGCAACCGTCTGGTTCATCTCGTGTCCTTTAGCTTTCGTCAGTTCAAGTGCCATCGCACGACCGTCAAGAAGCCTTACGCGGCCATCGCGTGGATTGTTTCAGCCCGACCTTGAGGAAACCAAAGTCTCGCGTCCAATCACGTACAAGATCTTCGTTCCCGCCCCGATCACGCCCCGAATGGTGCCCGATACCTTCGACACCCCAATCCGTCGCCGATAGCTGACCGGCACCTCGGCCACGACCAGCCCGAGCTTGGCGGCCCGCACCTGCATTTCAACGGTCCACCCATAGTCCATGTCGCTCATAGCCATTCGCCGCAAGGCCCCCGCTTCCACCGCGCGAAATGGTCCCAGATCCGTGTAGCGCTGGCCCCAAACCATTCGGATCAACGCGCACGCCAGCGCATTGCCGAACACCTGCTGCGGCGTCAGCGATCCGCGTTCGCGCTGCCCCATGGTTCGCGATCCAATCACCATCGCCGCATGGCCGTCGGCAATCGGCCCCACGAGCGACCCCATCTCGCCGGGCACATCACTCGCATCCCCGTCGAGAAAAACAACGATGTCGACCGGCGGCATGGCAGCTAGCGCCGTAAGGCACGCCCGTCCATACCCCCGTACCGGCTCGCGCACGACGGTCGCGCCGCACGCCCGCGCCACGTCGCCCGTCCCATCGCTAGACCCGTTATCCGCAACCACCACATGCGCGACCCACGCCGGAATGGCCCGCAGCACGATCGGCAGCGCCTCCGCCTCGTTCAGCGCCGGAATGACGACCCCGACCTTCAAATTTCGTGCAGGGTTACTCATGGATCGACCGTCTCCAGTTTCAATGAACGCGATCGCGCGGGGAACGCCTGCACGGCAAGCCATACCCAAACCGGCACCGCATGAACAAACGCGACTCCGTAAGTGAAAGCCGCACCTTGCCCGCTGTTCCACAACGGAAAGAACAAAAAGTAGGCCGGAAGCGTCACCGCAGACGCGAGCAGCGGCCAGCACCGTGTGACCGCGGAGAACGGCAAAAAGCCGAGCGCATACCAAGGAAACTGCGCTGGCTGCAGATAAAACAGGGTCGCGGTCACCAGCAGCGACAAAGTCGCCATCTGCTCAATCGACCGAACCGGCAGCAAAGCCGCCCAGACCGCAACGCCCGCTGCCATCAACCCCATAGCGACTCGCAATCCCGCCTGCGCAGCGGGGCTATCGCCAGCCAGCAGATACAGCCCGTAACTCGCCCACGCGAACGGCCCGTTATTGTTGGACCACCCGCCCGCATAAGCCGCCAACCCCGACGACGCCGATAGTCCGGCCACAACGACCGGCCCCAGCGCGAGGGCGCAAACCACCACGAAAACCCCAACGCTGAGCCAAATCCGCTCGCCCGATCGCCAGATGTGGGCAAATACCAGCGGCGCTAAAATCACCGGCCAGATTTTCACCCCGACCGCGAGCGCCAACAGCACGGCCGCCACGACAGACCACGCCGAGCTTGCCGCCAAAACGGCACCCGCGAGCAGCCCCACCAGCACGCCATCGACATGCCCCGTGCCAAAAATCATGAACACAACCAGCGGGTTCAGCCAGTACAGTCCAGCCACCAGCACGCTCTGCCCCATCGCCTTGAGCAACGCGGCAAGGACACCCATCGCCGCGAGATCCGCAGCCAGAAACACCACCCGCAATCCATCAAGCGACCAAGGCCGCACCCAGTGGGCGGCAGCAAACACCCCTTGCGCCACGCCGGGATAGATTGTCGTCAATTCGGGGAAATTGATCGCAGCCAGCGTCTGCGCGCCCGGCAGGCGCAACGCGGCGATCGCCTCCGGCAGCTCTCTGCCATCTAAAACCCGCGCAGGCGAGATCGCATAGGGATTGCCGCCCGCTGCAACCACGGCCCCATCCCACAGATAGCGATGGTAATCATCCTCCAGCGGCGCTGGCACGCCAAACCACATGATCCGCATAACCAGACCCGCAGCGACCATCACGCCCACGGCAGTCCGTGACGGCAAGGCCTTGATCGCGAACGGGGCCATGAGCAACGCCGCCGCTGCCGGACCAGCAAGCCACAAAATCAGTGGCATCACCTCTGCGATCGCCATCGGTTTGGCACCCGCCAGCGACGGCGCAATCGACACCAGCCCCGCTTGACCCGCAACCAGCACAAGCACGGCAATCAGCGCCAACAACGCCTGCGTTTGCGCCGTCACGGTCGCTCGCCCATCGTGGTCGCCCGCGCGCTCAGCGTCCGGTCCAGCAGCTGCTTCCACGCCCCGTCATAGGGATGCACGCTTTGGGCAGGTCCCGACTGCGCAACGACCGGCCCGCCGGCTGCATACCACCTGAAAATCCCCCCGCGTAGGTTGTATGCCTTCGAAACACCCACACCCGGCAACGCGCTTTGCACCCGAGCCAGCATAACCCCGCTACGCACACCCACAGCGCAGTAAAACACGACCCGTTTGCCCGCGATCTCGCGCCCATAACGTGCGAGAAAATCCGCAGCGCTCAGGCCCGGATCAATCCGCTTGGCTCCCGAAATGTGGCTTTGGGCAAACTCGTCCGGCTCATGCACGTCAAACAGCACCACGTCGCCGGCCAATCCACTCAACCCGCCGCTGGTGATTTCGGGCACTGCAAACGAGCGGGCAACCGTCGTCTCGATGTCGCCGAGCGTGACCTTCGGGTTCGCCGGATCAAGCCCACTCACGCGCGGCCATACCGTCAACGCGAACACGACAACCGCCGCGGCGATGCCCACCCCCGCCAAAGCTAACCAGCGTGTCGTGACCATCAACCCTTCACCTTCACCTGAGCCGTATCGTTGAGCGACCAATCGTACTGATCGCCAGCCAGCGCCGTGGCTTTCTCAAGCGCCTTCGCCAACTCCGGCCCGGCATACTTTTTCAAATGCGCAATCACGCCGACGTCAGTGCCGCCAAAGTCGACCTTGAACCAATTGTAAATGCTCGACACCGTGACCCGCCCGTCGCCCGAAACGCTGACGCCGCGCGCGTGATTAACGAAGTCCCGCGCTGCCGCATCCAGATCGGCATCGAGCGTGTCGGCCCGCCAACCCTTCAAGCCGATGTTCGGACAGCCGTACGAGGCACAGTTCACTGCGTAATGCACTCGCGCATCGCCAAAGGTCGGCCGCAGGATCGAATGCTCGATGTCATCGAGCGACAGCTCACGGCCCTCGACGGTCACCCGCTTACCGACCCACGGTCCGGTATAGGCTTTGGGATCAAACCAGACCCCCGAACTCTTGATGTCGCGGATCGAGGCGACGGGATACGCGTCCAGCACCACCTTCAACGTGATCGCGTTGTAAAGATTGGCCCAATAGACAAATTGCTCGGCCTTGGCCATTTTCGACGGCTGTATCTTGGCCTCGCCCGCAATGAACATATCCAGCGCTGCACGGTCTGCCGAACTGGCACGCCAGCGGCCATAGTCGACCCGGGTAATACCATCCGCGCTTTTGACAACGTATCGCCCAAGCAACCCGTCGAACGCCGCGTCTGCCCGCGCCCCTGCGCTTGAAAGCCCCAGCGCGACAACCAGCATCAATGCGCGCAACAACCCGGCCATAAGACACCTCGCTCTATCCAACTAGGATCCTATACGAACGCACAGGACGGTTAGTTACACATTGCAAAGGTGCGGAAATCGCCCGAACCTGTCGTCAATCCTGTTAGGCGGCCTCGCCGTTGCCCGACCCATGATCCGGCTTGGACTTATCTCCCGTCTTGCCAGCCTTTGCCCCGCCCGACGACACCACGACCATCGCCGACCGCAAAACGCGATCGTCGATCATGTATCCCTGTTGGAACACCTGCAGCACGGTCCCGGCTGGCACATCAGGATTATGCGTTTCCATCACCGCCTGATGAAAATTCGGATTGAACGCCTCGCCCTGCGGCGACACGCGCTTCACGCCATGCCGTTCCAGCACATTGAGAAACTCGCGCTCGGTCAGCGTCACCCCTTCGATGAGCGCCACCAGAGCCGGATTATCGACCTTGGCGTCCGCTGGCACCGAAGCGACTGCGCGCTCGAAATTGTCCGCAACCCCGACCACATCGCGCGCGAACTTGGCGATCGCATACTTGGCGGTCTCTTCCTTCTCGCGCTCGACCCGCTTGCGCATATTGTCGAGGTCCGCATAAGAGCGCAGAACCTTATCGTTGGCGGCATCCAACTGCGCCTCTTTGGCCTCCACGCGCCCCTGAACCTGCTCAAGCTCGCCCTGCAAGGCAGCGATCATGGCCTTCAACTGCTGCGGCGAAAAATCAGCCGGGGCATCTGCCACAGATGCAGCCGCAGCGTCCGCTTTGCTGACATGAGCAGCACTTGGCGCGACCGGTGCGGCTGCAACCGTTGAAAGGTCTTCGGAGGTCGTGGGCGGGGTCTTGGATTCGTCGGACATTGGTTCTCAAAGGTTGAGTTGGCACGCCTATGCTGCGGTGCAAATGTTCTCGCCTGGGATATCGGCTGGAAAGACGATAAAATCAAGTCAACAGACGGCCCACCAGCTTAGCGGTGTAATCGACCATAGGGATGATCCGCGCGTAGTTGAGCCGCGTCGGCCCGATCACGCCCAATACGCCCACCACCTTGCGCGTGCTGTCCTGGAAGGGTGCAACGATCAGCGACGAACCCGAGAGCGAAAACAGCTTGTTCTCCGATCCGATGAAAATCCGCACACCTTCGGCGGTATCCGACAAGCCCAGCAACTGCACCAGATCGCGCTTGTTTTCCAAATCGTCGAACAGCTGGCGGATGCGCTCCAGGTCTTCGTTGGCGTTGACATCCTTGAGAAGGTTGGATTGCCCGCGCACGATCAGGCTCTGGTGATCGCCCAGCGTGCCGGACCACTCCGCAAGCCCCGCTTTGACGACCTTTTGCGTCAAAACATCCAACTCCGCACGCGCGGCCGACAACTCTGTCTCGATCCGCCCCCGCGCCTCGACGATCGTCAGGCCCCGCACATGCGCATTGAGGTAATTCGACGCTTCCACCAGCGCCGAAGGCGGCAATCCCGGCGGCAGCGCGATTACCCGGTTTTCAACGCTCGAATCCTCCCCGACCAGCACGACGAGCGCTTTCGTCGGCTCCAGCGGCACGAATTCGATGTGCTTGAGCCGCGCAACTTGCTTTTCCGCCAGTACCACGCCCGCGCAATGCGACAGCCCCGAGATCAGTTCACTGGCTTCCGTCAACACCTGATCGACCGATCCACTCGGCCGCACCCCGATCTGCGCTTCGAGCTTCCGCCGCTCCTCGACCGAAATCCCCCCGGTTTCAAGCAATCCGTCCACAAACAGCCGCAGCCCGAGTTGCGTCGGCTGCCGACCCGCAGACGTATGCGGCGCAAAAATCAGCCCGCTCTGTTCAAGATCCGACATCACATTGCGGATCGACGCCGGCGACAGCGCCATCGGGAGCGCGCGCGACAGGTTGCGTGACCCCACGGGTTCGCCGGTTTCCAGGTAACTCTCGACGATCCGCCGCAAAATCGTTCGCGAGCGTTCGTTCAGTTGCGACAATGCGGTCTTAGGTTCTGCCATCATTGCTGAATCTAGAGCCTCGTCGCCCGAACGCAAGCGCGATTCCCTCTCCCACGCGCCGCATCGGCATTGGCAGAGGACTAGGGCGTGTCGTCAGTTATGGATTCGGGCTGGACGCTGGGGAAATTGATCGAGGGGCCGTCACTCGACTGTATCGAGCGCGTTCGCACAGCAAAACCGATTGAACCGGCCCGCCCCCTCGCCTAACGTCCCGCCAGCAAACACAAACTGGAAACCGAATGCGCCCCTCCAAACGACAGCCTGACGAACTGCGCCGTGTCTCGATCGAACGCGCCGTCTCGATGCATGCCGAAGGCTCTTGCCTCATCAAGTTCGGCAACACCCACGTTCTATGCACCGCAAGCCTTGAAGATCGCGTGCCGCCATGGCTGAAAGGTCAAGGCAAAGGCTGGGTCACCGCCGAATACGGTATGTTGCCGCGCGCCACGAACGAGCGCATGCGCCGCGAAGTCACCAAAGGCTCGCCGTCAGGCCGCACCCATGAAATCCAGCGCCTAATCGGCCGATCCTTGCGCGCCGTGGTCGACCTGCAAAAGCTGGGCGAACGCCAGATCAACGTCGACTGCGACGTCATCCAGGCCGATGGCGGCACCCGCACCGCGGCCATCACCGGCGCGTGGGTCGCCCTCCATGACTGCCTGAACTGGATGAAGATGCGCGACATGGTGAAAGACGGCGTCCTGCGCGACAACGTCGCCGCCGTGAGCTGCGGCCTCTACAAAGGCACACCTGTCCTCGACCTCGACTATGCCGAAGACAGCAACGCCGACGCCGACTCAAATTTTGTCATGACCGGCTCCGGCGGCATCTGCGAAATCCAAGGCACCGCCGAAACCACAGCCTTCAGCGAGCCCCAGTTCCTCGAACTCCTGGCGCTTGCCAAAAAAGGCGTCAAGGAACTGGTCCAACTCCAGAAGCTGACGGTGGCCTAAGGAAGAGCCGCCAGTATCATCAGATTTCGAAATCTTGGGGCATGCTCATGTTCGGCCAACTCGCTTTGATCGTCGCCGCGCTGTTTACCGGTGCGGCTGTCTATATCAATTGGGCCGAACAACCCGCCCGTCTTGGTCTCGACGACCACGCCCTGCTCGCTCAATGGAAACCGAGCTATAAGCGTGGTTTCACAATGCAGGCCACGCTAGCCGTCGTCGGGTTCATATTCGGCGTCTTGGCGTGGTACGCGACGGGCAACGGGCTTTATCTGGCCGGCGCCGTAGTCCTACTCGCCAACTGGCCCTTTACGCTTCTGGTGATCATGCCGACAAACCACAAGTTGAATGCCATCCCGTTGACGCAGGCCGACGCTGAATCTCGCGCTCTCATCGTAAAATGGGGCGGACTTCATGCCGTCCGGTCGGCCCTCGGCGGCCTGTCGACAGCGCTGTTTTTCGGAGCGTCCTTGTAATGCGCCGTCTTTCCCCCGACACCAAGCTGGTGGTCGCCAGCCATAACCCCGGCAAGGTGTGGGAAATCCGCAAGCTGATCGCCCCCTATGGCCTTGACGCAATCTCGGCGGGCGACCTCAATCTCCCCGAACCCGAAGAGACCGAAGCGACCTTCGAAGGCAACGCCCGCCTCAAGGCGCTGGCGGCCGCCAGCGGCGCAAATCTTCCAGCGCTTGCCGACGACTCAGGCCTCGAGGTCGACTGCCTTGGCGGCGCTCCGGGGATCTTTTCTGCCCGCTGGGCTGGCCCCACCAAAGACTTCGGCCTCGCCATGAAAAAGGTGGCCGAGGAAATTACTTCCCGCCACGGTTGGTCCCATCCCGGCCCGCGCGCTAATTTTATTTCGGTCTTGAGCCTTGCCTGGCCCGACGGCACCACCCAGGAATATGCAGGCCGCATCCATGGCGTCCTCGTCTGGCCCCCGCGCGGCGCAAATGGCTTTGGCTACGACAGCATGTTCCAGCCCGACGGAGAGGACGTGACGTTTGGCGAAATGGACCCGGCGCGCAAGAACGCCATCTCCCATCGCGCGCAAGCCTTCGCCCTGTTTGAACGCGAAGCCCTCGGCTCCCCCATGACCACGGCGGCCACAACGCCCGGCGCCGCTCCGAACGCCCACGACGGCCTCGACGCCGCCGCCCGTTCGATATCCACCCGCGAAGAATTTATCCGCTTCGTCAGTCATCTCCAGGCCGACCTGAAAACCAACCGCGCCGCTTGGACCAACGACACCCTCGACTCCTACCTCGACGCCATTGGCAACCACGTCACCGATGCCGCGATCCCGGCTGAACCCGTTTGGAGAACCCTGGCCCGCACCCTCCTCGCCGCCAGCCGCAACTAGCCAACGAATAGCGCAACGCCCCTGGGAGCACGCCCTAAGCACGCCCCCCTTCACGGCCAAAGGCTGTAGGGGAGCGACGCGACCCGCGCGTCGTCGCGCGCCCCGCCGGAGCGGCCCTTGCGCAGCAAGGATCAGCCGCGTGAGGCAAACAAACCATATCAAGCCGCGTGTGGAGCCTTCGCACCCGCTGATGCCTTAGGCAGCAGCACCTGCCGCAAACCATCGGCGTCTTTGGCCGCGCGCAACCGCTCGATCGTCGCCGTATCCCGAACGAGACGCGAGATCCGCGCCAACGACTTCAAGTGATCGCCGCTCGCATGCTCCGGCGAGAGCAGTAAAAACAACAGATCGACGGGCTGATTGTCGGGTGCTTCAAACTCAACCGGCGCTGCAAGTTTGACGAACAGACACACGATCCGTTTCAGCCCGCGCACGTGGACGTGTGGAACCGCAATGCCCCGGCCCAGACCGGTCGAGCCGAGGCGTTCGCGCTGCAGCAACGCGTTGAAGAGTTCCTTTGCTTCAATCCCAGTCAGCGGGGCGGCAGCCTGCGCCAACTCTTCGAGCGCCTGCTTCTTGTTTGCCACACGCAGGCAACAGAACACGGCATCCCGTGTCATCAGATCGCCAAGGTCCATCTGTTCTTTCTCGAGTGTTCCCAGTGTCTTTTTCGTCTGCGGTAGCGCACGCAACGGTGAGGCAGTTCTTTTCACCAATAACAGCTTCAACGTTAACGTAACGCATAACTGAGTGCATAATCTGTGCCGCCTGATACTTTTACCGGGCGGCACGTACTCGCATCTCAAAGGTCACCAGCCACAAAATCTTCGTCAGGTCACCCGTCGCGCCGCTTGGACAAGACCACGGAAACGGTCAACGCGCAGTTCCGTCATCCTTGGCATCAATCCAGCCGATATGCCCGTCTTTCCTGCGGTAAACAACGTTCAAACCACCGTGAGCAGCATTTCTGAACACAAAAAACGGCTTATCCGTTACGTCGAGTTGCATCACCGCCTCGCTGACCGGCAGCTCCCGTATACTCCGCTCCTCTTCAGCAATGATGACGGGGTGTTCGCTCAGCGCTTCGTGAACGTCCAGATCCTCTTCGTCCGCCCTCACCGTGAAATCGTTAGCCGCAGTCTCGACCGGGTTTTGATCACGGGAATGACCATTGTGATGACTTTTCAGGCGGCGCTTATACCGGCGCAACCGCTTGTCCATCCGCTCCACGGCCGCATCAGCGCTCGCGTAGGCGTCGTTGCCTTCTCCATGTGATTCCAGCAGCAGGCCCGTTTTCAAGCGGATCGAACAATCGGTACGGAAACGTCCGCGCTCCTTTTCAAGCCGTACGTGACCAGAAATTTCCGGACCGATGTATTTTTCAAGCGAATCACCCAGCTTGCCCGTGATGTAGACCTTGAAAGCTTCGCCAGCTTCGACGTTTTTGCCCGTAACCTGAAGGGTCATGAAGTATCCTAACGCTGCGATGTTGGAGATGATGCCGTTGGAATGGACAGTCGCGGAAGGTGGGGTGGTGTCATCGCGAGCTCGCTAAGCGGGTTTAACAAACCGCGCGAAACCCAGTGTGGGCGCCGCGCGCCGAAAGTCAGCCGGTGTGTTTCAAACTGTGTTGCAATCGCCGACACCTGACAGGTGGGGTGTAGGCCGGGCCAGACCAAGACCCGATGAAACGAAGCACCGTGATGAAAGGCTAGAATGGGTCGTATATCCTGTCAATTCACGCATGTTATGATTTTATGACAGGACCAAATATCAAATAGATCGAATGCCACTACGCCGAACGCACGGCATGCTCCATGATTTTCTTCTCTCGCCGCCGCTGTACAGAAGACGGAATACGCAACGCTTCCCGATACTTGGCAACCGTTCGTCGCGCGATATCAATCCCGTCGCTTTTGAGTTTTTCGACTATTTTATCGTCGGAAAGCACCCCGCGCGCACTCTCCGCTTCGATCATTTGTTTGATGCGGTGCCGCACAGCTTCCGACGAATGAGCTTCCCCATCTCCAGCCGATTGAATAGACGACGTGAAAAAATACTTAAGTTCAAAGATCCCTCGCGGCGTCGCCATGTATTTATTCGACGTCACCCGCGACACGGTCGATTCATGCATTGAAATGGCGTCGGCCACTGTCTTGAGGTTGAGCGGTCGCAGATGCTGCACCCCATACATGAAAAACGCATCCTGCTGCCGCACGATTTCTTCCGACACGCGCAGGATCGTCCGCGCCCGCTGGTCGAGCGATTTCACCAGCCAGTTAGCCGTTTGCAGACATTCGAGCAGATAGGTTTTGTCTTTGTCGGCCGTGGATGTTTTCGACACACGAGCGAAATAGTTGCGGTTGACGAGCACCCGCGGCAGCGTTTCGCTGTTCAACTCGATCAGCCAACTGCCGTCGAATGCAGCCTTCACATAAACATCGGGCACCACCGGCTGCACTTGCACTGACCCGAACTGCAAACCAGGCTTGGGATTGAGCTGTTTGATCTCGCAGATCATGTCTTCGAGTTCGTCCATGTCGCATCCGACCGCTTTGCGCAGGGCTGCCATGTTGTGCGTGGCAAGCAGAGCAAGATTGGCGAGAAACGCCGCGATCTGGGGGTCGTACCGGTTCTGGTCCTTGAGTTGCAGCGCAAGACATTCTGCCAAAGACCGCGCAAAAACCCCAGGCGGATCAAAGGTCTGAAGAACTCCAAGCACGCGCTCGACGTGCGCCCCTTCAGCCCCAAGCCGCTCCCCGATCGTGCCGAGATCCACCGGCAGATACCCCGCCTCGTCGACGAGGTCGACCAGATGCTGTCCAATCATCAGATCGGCGTGGTTCGGCAGTGCTAGCGGCAACTGTTGGGAGAGGTGATCTTTAAGCGACAGCTGGGACGCGACGAACGATTCCAAATTGTAGTCGTCATCGGAAAAGTTCGAGCCCACCTGCCGCGCATTGGCGTAGGTGCTGCCAGCCATCGTCGAACTGCCCGCCTCCTGCGCATAGTCACCCGGCGCCGTATCGGGGCAGATGTTTTCGTGATCGGTATCGAGCGCTGCGGCGGGATCGGCTGCGGGTTTGGCAAGATCGAGCCACCCGGTTTCCGACGCGTCGGCTTCCGGCCGCGTTTCGGCGAGCTCAGGCGCTTCAAATGAAACCTCGGCCCGTTCCAGCGGCGCAGTATTGACGTCATCGCGCTCCAGCAGCGGATTGCGCTCGAGTTCGGTATCGATGAATTGGTTGAGTTCGAGGTTGGACAATTGAAGCAGCCGGATCGCCTGCTGCAGCTGAGGTGTCATCACCAGCTGCTGGCCCTGCCGCATCTCCATTTTAGCCGATAGTGCCATCCTCTCGGACCTTCGAACTTTCCCTAAACCGCGCGGTGTGTGGCCACCGGCCCGCGCTGCAATAATCACGAACCTGCAAGAATTGCAGGGTCACGTGCTTGAGCAAGTAGAATGGGGAGCGCCGCACGAGCAGATGATCTGCAGTTGTCCAGCGCTCGCCAAACGATCTGCTGACCAACCTAATCAACGCCCGTTAACGAACATATCCCCCAGGTACACCCGCTTCACGTCTTCATTATTTATCACTTCCGAAGGCTTACCCTGTGTCAGAACTTGACCATCGTAGATGATGTAGGCGCGGTCGATAAGGTCCAGCGTCTCGCGCACGTTGTGGTCTGTGATGAGAACGCCGATCCCGCGATCCGTCAAGTGCCGCACGAGGTGCTGAATGTCGCCCACCGCAATCGGATCGATCCCCGCGAACGGCTCGTCCAGCAAGATGAACGATGGCCGCGACGCCAGCGCGCGCGCAATCTCGCACCGCCGCCGTTCCCCGCCCGAAAGCGCGATTGACGGCGATTTACGCAGCCGCGTGATGTGGAATTCCTCAAGCAGGCTATCGAGCTGCTCTTGCCGCGCTTTCTTCTTGGGCTCGACCAATTCCAGCACCGCCATGATGTTCTGCTCGACCGTCAGCCCGCGAAAGATCGACTGCTCCTGCGGCAGATACCCGATCCCCAGCCGCGCCCGCCGGTACATCGGCAGCTTCGTCACATTGCGCCCATCGATTGTGATTGCGCCCTTATCGGCTGCAACCAGGCCCGTGATCATGTAAAATACCGTCGTCTTACCGGCCCCGTTTGGCCCCAGCAATCCCACGCTCTCTCCCCGCCCGACCGCAAGGCTGACGCCTTTGACTACCATCCGCTTTTTGTATGATTTCTTGATATCGTGCGCCGTCAGCCAACCATCACCGCCGACAGCCTCATCTAAATACCCCCCGGCCGGCTCGGCATCGCCATAAGCCTCCCCGGACCCACCGCCAAAGCCTTCCCCACCAAGCCCGTCCGGGATCTGCGTCTTCAGCGGAAAAAATCTCACGAACCAGCCCTTCATCCACGATAAGGCCGAAGCCCTGTAAAATCGTCATCCCAGCGCAGGCTGGGATCCAGACAACCATCGGCAAGATCGACCCTTTTCAAGGTCGCTGTCCGTCCCACCTAACGTCATCCCAGCGCAGGCTGGGATCCAGACAACCTTCGGCAAGATCGACCCTTTTCAAGGTCGCCGCCCGCCCGCTCAATTCTTATCACCCGTCGGTGCCACCGACGATTCCCAGCTGCTGGCTGCAGGTTTCACCGGCGCAGCGGGCTTGACGGGCGCAATCGTCCCCTTCTGCCGCTCTTGCGGGTAAAACACCACCGACGCTCGTCCCTTTTTCACCGGCGCAGCCTGTCCGCTGACAGCAACATCTTCCGTGATGCATCGGCTAAGCCCCGTGGCCATATCGATGTGCAGCTTGTTGCACGTGATGATGTTTTTCTCCTGAGTCAGGATGACTTCCTTGCCCGAAACGATCACTGTATTCGCCTTGGTATCAAACACTGCATGATCGCCGGTCACCTGCTGGTTCTGCTTTGATGCCACGATCACCTTGCCTTTAGCTTCGATCTTGGTGAGCTGCGCCGGCGACTTCGGTGCGCCCCCTGCCGCTCCAGGTGCACCCGCCACGTTAACGAGCCCCGCGTCCCCGCTGTAGGTCGCCACCATCTCGATGGTGCGGATCGTGAACTCGCCCTGCGCGGCCTTCACGTCGCCAAAAAACGCCGCCTGCTTCTTCCCATCGTCAACCCGCATCCGATCCGCTTCGATATCCACCGGCGCATTCGGGTCGGTCTTGAACGTCATCATGCCGATCCCGGCCTCGGTGGCAGCCTCCGCCAGCATGGCCTTTTTCGGCGCGGGTTTTCCCGGCTGACCGTCGCCCTGATACAGCCGGGCGAAAATCCGGCTGCGCGGCAAATCCCCCTCTGCCGCAGCCGTCAGATCGGTCGTCCCAGCCTTGCGGTCGACCACCAACTTCCGGCCGCGCAGTTCGTTGCGACCCGCATTGACCACGACATTGCCCGACAGCGTGATCCCGTCGGTCTTCTGGTTAAATTCGGCCTTATCCGCTGTCGCCCGCTTGTCGACGCCCGCCGTCATGACAACGCTTCCCGTCAACGTCGCCATCTCGCCCGCAACGTCGAAATCCGCCGCGTTTCCCGTAACCCGGTCACCCGTCGCCTGTGTCACCACAACGGGCACGATCGAGGCAATTTTCTTGATCTTTGTCGCAGGTACCGACGGATCGCTTCCTCCCGCTGTCGGCGTCCCATCGTACCAGATGTCGAGCGCTGCAGTTTCGATCCGCGCCCCGCCTTGCGACGCCGTCACGTTCCCCGAAAACCGAGCCGTTTTCGACCCATCGCGCACATCCAACCGTTCTGCCACAATGTCGACAGGCGCGGTCGAATTGCCAAATCCGGCAAGGTCTTTTGGCTTGCTTGGCGCTTCTGCGGCAACCGGATTTTGCGGCGGAACCAGACGAGCCACCACGTGCCCGGCAAACGTCACGTCGCGCGTCTTTTGATTGAGGTCGAGCCCGTCGGCTGTGATCATCCCCGCAGGCATCTCGACCTTAACGGGCGCTCGCGACTGCAGCGTCCCTTCCTTCGTCAGCATGGTCGCACTCTGCATTTGCGCACGCATACCCGTCTGCGTCACAACCGTGATGCCTTGCGACAAATCGAGCTTATTGGCCTTGGCGTCATAAATCCCGGCGCCTGCCGCAAAGTCAGTGCGCGACTTGGTGGCGTCAGACATCTCGCCGACTATCGTGTTGAGCGCCACTTGCGTCGGATTGGAAAAATCGGGGATTGCGGTTTGCGCCGTCACCACGAAACTCCCGCCATCCTTCGTGAACCCCTCGTATCGGGGCTTGTCCATCGCGAAATTCTTGGAGATAGTGGGCGCAATACTCGGCGGCACAACAGGGGTTCCGTAGCCCGACTTGACGAGCATCGTCGAGATATAAAGCCCCGTGAGACCCACACACGATAGCGGCAGCCCTACGCGGAGCAGGCCCACCAAGACACTATGGAACCGAGCACGGCGAAACTCGCGCGTCCGATCTCCAGCCAGCACGATCCCACGCCCGGCCTCGCGACCCGAGGTTTCGCGTGCCGCATCGTCAGAAGTCAGGAGTGCAACATTGGCCATGTAAATATCGACTGCGCCGCGAACGGTGAAACGGGTGAAGAATCCAACGACGAATCCCAAGCCCCCAGATGACCGTCAACTTGGTCGATTGTGCGGCTAAACTCAACTGGCAAGATCCTTGCTTGCCCCGACACAGGCAAAAACATCACGCACACACGCAAGGCCACCCCACTCGCTGCCAATGGCGGCAGGGAGCAGCGCGACCCGGCGGTCGTCCGCCGCCCCGCCGGAGCGGCCCGAGCGCCGCGAGGATCAGCCGCGTGAGGCAACTAATGCGCGAAAATGTCGTCCTCTGGAAAGCCCGCCAGGTCGAGTGCGGCCCGCGTCGGCAGAAACCGGAACGCCGCCTCGGCAAACGCCCGCCGCCCGTCGCGATCGAGCATCATATCGAGCTTCGCCATCATCTCATGAAGATAAAGCACATCGCTCGCAGCATACTGCTTTTGCTGTTCTGTCAGGCTTTGAGCCGCCCAATCCGAACTTTGCTGTTGCTTGGATAGCTCAACGCCAACCAATTCCGCGCACAAATCCTTCAGCCCATGCCGGTCGGTATACGTCCGCACCAGCTTGGACGCGATTTTGGTGCAATAAACCGGCGTCGTCGCGACCCCCAGATACTTTTGCAGCACCGCCACATCGAACCGGGCGAAGTGAAAGATCTTCAGCACAGCCGTGTCGGCGAGCAGCGCCTTCAGGTTGGGCGCCGAATAATCCTTCCCATCGAACTGCACCAGATGCGCATGGCCATCCCCCGCCGAAAGCTGCACCAGACAGAGCCGGTCGCGATGCGGATTGAGCCCCAGCGTCTCGCTGTCGACGGCAACGCTACCGCTGAACCTCACGGTCGCAGGCAGATCGCCCTGGTGCAGCGTAATGGTGGGTGAGCCCATGAGGAAACTTGCCTGTGTTATGTGAGATCGCAACTGGCCCGCACCTGCAGACCATATTTACGCCCGCCCTCTTTGGCACATTCAGCGTGGCCCGCGCTACACGAGTGTTGGGAGCAGATGTCAGGGCCGGCCCGTCGTGTCAGCCAACAAATTGACCCTTTCGATTGATTTCGGATGCGCCCAACCATTGCCTCTATGTTAGAGCATCGCCGTACGGCGCGGGAAACATCACGCCGTTCGCGATAGTCTGGAGATGGTTATGGTTGAGAGGGGCACCGGCCTTGCGGTCGATGGACGCGACAGTGTGGATGTCACGATCATCATGCCGTGCCTCAACGAGGTGCGCTGTCTGCCTGCCTGTATCGCCAATGCCCGCGAGGCTCTGGCTCAAATGCACACCCGCCACGGCCTGACCGGCGAAATCGTGATTGCCGACAACGGCAGCACTGACGGTAGCCAAGCGCTGGCAACGAGTCTCGGTGCACGGTGTGTCCCCGTTGCCCGGCGCGGCTATGGCGCCGCACTGGCTGGCGGGGCTAACGCCGCTTACGGCCGCTACCTGGTCATGGGCGACGCCGATGGCTCCTATGACTTCCGCAATGCCGTCGCGATGGTCGCAAAACTGATCGACGGCGCAGACCTCTGCATGGGCTCTCGCTTCAAAGGCGGCATCGAACCCGGCGCCATGCCGTGGAAAAACCGCTACATCGGCAACCCGATCCTGACCGGCATTCTCAACGTCCTGTTTCGACCGGGCATCACGGACGCCCATTGCGGCCTCCGCGCCTTAACCCGCGACTGCTTCGATCAGCTCAGGCTTTCCGGCGAAGGCATGGAATTTGCCAGCGAAATGGTCATCAAGGCAGCCCTGAACGGCAGCACCATCGCCGAGGTGCCAGCAACCCTGTCTCGCGATCTGCGCGACCGCCCCCCGCACCTGCGCCCTTGGCGCGACGGCTGGCGGCATTTGCGTTATCTCTTCATGCTCAGCCCGGTTTGGTTGTACGCGGTGCCCGGTCTGGTGCTGGCCACCATCGCGCTGGTGATTTTAGCGGCCGCCCAAGTCGCCACACTGAACGGCACGTTCCAGACCTCCTTTTTCGGCAACTATTGGGTCATCCTCGCGGGCGGTTTGCTGACCATTGGCCATTCGGCGGGCCTTCTGGCCATTGCCGCAAGCCTCTATGGCATCCGTCAGGGCTACCGCCGCCCCAGTAAGCGTTCGGAGGTGTTTGCACGCTGGGTTTCGCTCGAAGCCATGCTGATCATCGGCCTGATCTGCATTGTGAGTGGCGTTGGCATTCTGGGTGCGGTGCTCGGCTATTGGTCGGCGCACCGGTTCGAGCCGATCATGAACGTCCTTCCCGCCGTATTCGGAACCTCACTCATTGTGATTGGCGCGCAAAACGTCTTGGGTGGATTTCTGTTTGCCATCGTCAACGGCAACGACGCCGAGTTCGCCAAGATGTCACCGGTGCAACCGCCGCGCCGCGAGACGAGCGAACACCAAGACAGCCGTAAGGTCCAGGCCGACGCACGCCTCCCGCAACATGAAGGCGCGCCGTTGCAATGAAGGTGCTGTTGGCCACTGCCTACTTTGACACCCATCGCGGCGGCATCGAACTGGTCGCTGGCCGCCTTGCGCGCGAATTGGCTGAGCGCGATGCAGTCGTCTCCTGGCTCGCAACCAACGCAACGTCGCCGGCCATCGAAGCCGTGTCAGGGGTGACGCCAGTCCCGATACCGGCCTGGAACATCACCGAGCAACGGTTGGGCGTCCCGTTTCCCCTGCCCGGCCCGGCTGGCATTGGCGCCATCTGGCGCGCCGTTTCAGCCGTCGATGCCGTTCTGATGCATGACAGCCTGTATCCGACCAATGTCATCGCCATGCTGGCCGCGCGCTGGCATCGTGTGCCGGTTGTTTTGGTCCAGCACATTGCCGCCGTGCCCTATTCCAACCCGGCCCTGCGACTGCTGATGCAAACAGCCAATGTGGTCATCGCACGGCCCATGCTGCGCTCGGCCGATCAGGTGGTGTTCATCAGCGATGTCGTCGCCCGCCATTTCGCGCAAGTCACCTTCAAATCTCCGCCTCGGCTGATTTTCAATGGCGTCGACACGCAGTGTTTTGCGCTTCCATCCGCGGGCTTCGATAAAGGCCGAACGCGCGCCCAGCTTGGATTGCCAATCGGTCGCCCGATTGTCGCTTTCGTTGGCCGGTTCGTCGAAAAAAAGGGGCTGCACATCATCGAGCGCATGGCACGCCAGCGTCCCGATCTGACCTTCGCGCTCGCAGGCTGGGGACCCATCAACCCAAATGCGTGGGCGCTCCCCAACGTCCACGTGTTCACAAACCTGCAAGGCGCGTCTCTGGTGCCGCTCTATCATGCAAGCGACGTGTTCGTGCTGCCCTCCATCGGCGAAGGCTTACCGCTCGTCATGCAAGAAGCCCTCGCCTGCGGCCTGCCGGTCATCTGCGCCGGCGAAACCGCTACCGCCGATCCAGCCGCAAAATCCCTCATCGAGGGCGTGCCGCTCGACGCAGCCGACCCCGCCAATACGGCGCAGAACTTTGCCGCAGCAATTGATCGCGTGCTGGCAGGACCCACAACCGGCGAGGCGGCGGCCATCGCCCGTCACGCCTACGTCAGCCAACGCTACAGTTGGAGCGACGCGGCATCCCAATATCTGGTGCTCCTCTCCGACCGCATCAAAACCGCGCCCGCCGCTTTGGCCGTGACCACGCCCGCGACGCAACAGGATCGCCCATGACGACCGCCCCCCTTCCGCAAACCTTCGAGCAGCGCAGGCGGCTCAGCCCGCGCCTGTGGGATACCGACTGGCTCGTCCTGCGCGGCATGAGAACCGCCATTGAGGCGACCGCCACGCGCATGTGTCGCCCGGGCTTGGCCATCCTTGATTTCGGCTGCGGAGCCAAACCCTACGCCCTGTTGTTCACCAATCGTGGTGGCCACTATCAAGGCGCCGATCTCGGCGGCACCGCCGACATCAACATCCAACCCGACGGCAAGCTCGACGCACCCGATGCGAGCGCCGATCTGGTCGTCTCGTTCCAGGTCTTGGAGCACGTCCGCGACCTCGACACCTATCTGTTCGAAGCGCGCCGGGTCCTTCGTCCCAACGGCCAGATGCTGCTGTCGACCCACGGCACCTGGCTGTACCATCCCCACCCCGAAGACCACCGGCGCTGGACCCGCGAGGGCCTGATCGGCGAGCTTGGCACCCGTGGCTTCGACGTGACCGAGTGCATCCCCGTCACCGGGCCGCTGGCTTGGACGACCATGGTCCGGTTAACCTGCATCGCCGTTGCCATCCGCCGCGTTCCCGTAATCGGCCATGCGCTTGCCAATACGATCGCCGTCGTCATGAACCTCAAGGCGAGCCTTGAGGATCAGATCACACCGGCCTGGGTCACCAAAGACAACGCCTGCGTCTACGTGACGGTCTCGCGTCTCAAAGTCGCGAGCGTCCCATGACCGCAAGCCTCCCCGTCAGGTTTGCCATTGTCGGGCTCGTCTGTGCGGCAACCCATGTTGCAATCATGCTGGCTGGCGATCAGCTGCAACTCCACTATGCCCTGTCGTGCGCCGTGTCCTATGTGGTGGTGGTTGTGCTGGGCTTTGCCCTCCACGTCCGCTTCACCTTCCAGCAACAGGCGAGCTTTGCCGCGTTCTGGCGCTATGCCGTCAGCATGGCCGCAAACTATCCTCTCACCCTCGCGCTTTTGTTCGGTATGTGCGACATCGCAGGCTGGCCTGTGGCGATTGCCGCTCCCGCCGCCACCGCCCTCATGATCGTTTGGAATTTCATGGCCAGCCGGTGGGCGATCATGCGCACGCCCGGCGAGAGCCAAACAGCAAGGTCGAGCACCCTGTCATGACACAGACCAGTCACACCGCTGCAACGGCCAACCCCACCGAGTTGACCCTCGCGACCGTACAGGAACTGATGGGGCGGCACATCCCGCTCTACCGAACCCACGCCCCCACCTATCAGCTCGAATTGCTGCGATCGCTGCGTTCGGTGTGGAACCCGTCCCACAGCCGTGTCCTGGACGTCGGCGGCGGCACGGGCATTATCGCCCAGGCGATCAAAGACCTGTTTGGCGTAAACGAGGTCACGGCAGTCGACGTCGAGGATCGCTTTCTGAAAACGCTGGACATCAAAACACTCCTCTACGACGGCAACCGTCTCCCCTTCGACGACGGCGCGTTCGACTGCGTGACCATTAGCAACGTGATGCATCACGTTCCCCAAGATATCCGGCAATCCCTGATGCGCGAATGCGCCCGCGCGAGCGGCGGCGGTCCCATCTACATCAAAGACCACGTCGCCGCTTCCCGCTTGGACCATGCGCGCTTGTTCGTGCTCGACGCCTTGGGCAACATCCCCTTTGGCGGCATGGTGAAGGCGAGTTACCTCACCGCCAGCGACTGGCAACAGCTGGCCGACGGGTGCGGCTATACAATCGACACCCGCGTATCGGGCGCCTATCGCGCGGGTCTGTTCGAACGCATCTTCCCCAACCGCCTCGAAACCACCATGCGCCTCGTGCGGACCTAGAGCATTTTCCGACCGAGGTTGTCACCGGTTCGGCGCAGAAAATGCGATAAAGCAAAGACCTAGCGCGTCCGATATAGATCGCGGCATTGCGCACTGTCGATGAACGCCGCCAGCTCGCGCAGCCGGACATAATCGGAATGATTGGCAGCGTCACTCCCCGCAATCCCAAACCGCGCGGCATCCGTTCCCTTGAACAGAGCGATCCGGAACCGCGAACACAGATCGCGCACCAGCGCCTCGTTGAGGTAGGAGATCTCAAACGTCAGCGGACGATTGGCGAGGTCGGGATCGTTGCGGACAAGATCGTTGCCGTAGTAAATCGCAAGCGCCTCGACGATGACGACATCGGCTTTGCTGCGCGTAATCTCAGCGTGCGCACGGGCGTAAGGCGCAATGGTCTGATGCATCTGGTTAGCATGAATGGGCAACAAGATCAGCATCGACGCGGCCGTCGCCGTCAACATCAGCCCCCGGGCGGCCCGGTTTTCCCCAGGCAGCGCCGCCCCCGTCACGCTGAGCCAGCCATACGCCCCCAGCAGCGCCGCATTGCCAATCAAGCCGTGAACGTAGCGATACCCCCATCCGAGATCCTGGTAGGGCAGCAGAATGAACATGGCGGCCAGCGTCAGCAAAATCCCCCCAGCCAGCGACGCAGCAATCCCCCCCACCCGCCACGCAACCGCCAGACCCGGTACGAGCAACACGAGCAGCACAGGGTTCTGCCACGCCCAAAAGCGCAGCAGGTTCTGCGCCATCGTCTCGATCCCAAAGACGCTGAAATTCGCCAGTAACGCCTCGACCCGCGACCCCAGATAAGAGGCCCCCATCGCACCAGCCGCTTCCGGAGCAATGCCGTGGGCGGCCAACAGCAGTTGCCAGTACAGGATCCAGAAGATGCCGATGGCGGCATAACTGACGCTGTAGAAAGCCCCAACACGCCAGCGCCGTTCGATCAGCATTTGCGCAATGAACGGGGCAACAAACAGCGGGTGGAAAACGAACTGATGCAACCCGGTCGCAAGAAACCCAACGCCGACGGCCCCCAAATGACTGAATGGCGTATTGCGCAAAAACAGCCACAACCAGATCAGGTTCAAAGCGAGATGCGCACTCATCGCATAGGGCGTCATGCCCATGAACAGAACCTGCGACGAGGACGCAGCGAGCACCACCGCAACAATCCAAGCCTCTCGCTGCTCCGGCCACAGCTTACGTGCAACGCCGAGCAAAGCCGCAAGGGCCGCAACCACCAAAACGGCGTTGATCATCGCCGACGACAGCGCGAACCCGAGCGCGGCACGGATCGCAGCATTCCCCGGCAGATAGGACGACACCCACGCCACATCACCCGGCACCGGCAGCCTGAATTCTGGTTGCAATGCCGACACGAACGCGCGCCATTCAGCAGCGACAGGTCCGATCAGGCGGCCGCTCGCGATAATTTTGGCATCAAAGACCGCCATGGCTTCATCGCGCGACAACGCAAAGTCGAAGGCAAAAAGGTGGGTCCCCGCTGCGACGATGATGCCAGCCAACAGGATAAATGCGGCAATGCCGGGCGTGCCCATGTCGCGCGTGATGGCCTGAGCCCAGCGCGAGCACACCGCCGGAACGCCCCACGCCGCCCAGCCGATGAACAGCGCGCACACCGCAAGCAAAACGGGTACGTCCTGCGTTTCCATCAGCTTGCGCGTCAGCGGAAACGAAGGCGTGAGTTCGAGTTGCTCGATCGCCATCACAACGCCAAGCCCGACCGCGACGCCAGCGAGCAGCGAGCGCAAGCGCGACGAGAGAACAGTGGTTCCGTCCCCGCCCGTCGCATCGGCTGTCTCAGGTCGTCGCGTCAACGAACCGCTATCGTGTCCCGTCCCACCCGTCATATGTGCTCACTGATCATCCAGCCCTCGCGGTCACCCGCAAGATAGCTTGAGTTGATGGCAAGCGCGATCAGGTTTGAGAATTACGGATTGATAAGTGCTGACGTCACAGCGGCAAGCAACATCGCAGCGCCGGCCAACCCCGAACCACGCAATCGCTACCAGCGACCACGTCTCTCCACCGGCATCGCAAAAAATCGCGAAAAACCGATGAAAATAATTCAATCACGATAAGTTAAGTGGTGCCCAGGAAAGGACTCGAACCTTCACGCCGTTAAGCGCTAGTACCTGAAACTAGTGCGTCTACCAATTCCGCCACCAGGGCAACCAAGCCGCTGTCGATAGAGCTGCCAAGCAGTGTTGTCAATTCCGCAATCACAAAAAACCGCAATCGGTCCCAGTCAATCGCCCAAACGCTGGGACCCCTTGATGCGGCGCACCCATCCCGCCCGCCGGAGCGGCTTATAATACACTGGTCGCCTTCACAGCACGGGCGTGCGTGTGTATTGCTCACGCCAACAGATCACGAACGAATGTAAAGAGGATAGTCCATGACGGGGCGCGCGGGTGACAAGTTAGCGGTGGTCTTTGGCGGATCGGGCTTCGTGGGCCGCCACACCGTCCGCGCGCTTGCCCGCAACGGCTGGCGCGTCCGCGCAGCCGAGCGCCGTCCCGACCTCGCAGGCCACCTCCAGCCTTTGGGCTCCGTCGGCCAGATCATGGCGGTTCAATCCAACCTTCGCTACCCAGCCTCCATCGCCCGCGCCGTCGCGGGTGCGGACTGTGTCGTCATCGCCGTCGGCATCCTGGCCAGTTCCGGCCGCCAGACGTTCGAAGCGCTCCACGTCGAAGGCCCCCGTGCCGTCGCGAAAGCCGCGCGAGAGGCGGGCGTCAAACGCTTGATCCACATCTCGGCCATCGGCGCCGATCTCCAGTCCAAGTCGAACTACGCGCGCAGCAAAGCCGAAGGCGAACGCGCAGTCCTGGAAGAATTCCCCGACGCGATCATTCTGCGTCCGTCCATCGTGTTCGGCCCCGAAGACCAGTTCTTCAACCGTTTTGCCTCCCTTGCTGTCATGTCGCCCCTGCTGCCCCTGATCGGTGGCGGCAAAACCAAGTTCCAGCCCGTCTTCGTCGGCGACCTTGCTGCCGCCATCGAAGCGGCAGCCGATGGTGCCGGCGTTGCTGGCAAGGTCTATGAGATCGGCGGCCCCGCCGTGCTGACGTTCCGCCAGCTCCTCGATAAGACCCAGCAATGGTCTGGACGCACGCGCGCCTACATGTGGCTACCGTTCTGGGCTGCCAAGCTCCAGGCACTCGTCACTTGGCCGTTGCCCAATTCCCTGCGCCCGATCACGGTCGATCAGGTGCGCATGCTGGCCGTCGACAACGTTGTGAGCGAACAGGCCAAAGCCGATGGTCGCACCATCGCGGCCTTCGGCCTCGCGCAGTCGACCCCCATAGAAGCCCAGGTGCCAGCCTACCTCGAACGCTTCAAATCGCGTGGCCAGTTCTCCCACCACCGCGGCTGACCATCACCGACCCCACCCCAGCGCAGGCTGGGGTCCAGACAACGTGACTATTGAGCGAAAACAGCGGCATGACTAGATCCCGGCCTTCGCCGGGATGACGTTTTAGGAGCAGTCATTCCGACAACTCTCCCATGGTCCCAGAAATCAAGGGGAGTTTGAGGGGTCACCCCTCAAATGGGGCCCGGGCGATAGCTCCGCGTCTGCAACGAGTGGCGATAGCCCCGAGTCTTGAAACAACGGCGAGAGCTCTACTCTCGCCCTGACGCACCGTCCATGCTATCCCTCCCCCATGATCCCATCCGACCCCGGTTTCGGCGTTTACGTGCACTGGCCATTCTGCGCAGCCAAATGCCCCTACTGCGACTTCAACAGCCACGTCCGCTTCGGCGGCATCGACGAACAGCGCTTCCTCCAAGCCTACCTCGCCGAACTCGACCACACAGCGAGCCTCACCGGCCCCCGTACTGTCTCGACGATCTTCTTCGGCGGCGGCACCCCGTCCCTGATGGCCCCGGCAACCGTTGGCGCGATCCTCGACCACATTGCCAAGGTCTACACCCTTGCGCCCGATCCCGAGATCACGCTCGAAGCCAACCCGAGCAGCGTCGAAGCCGAGCGCTTCCGAGGCTACCGCGCGGCAGGCGTCAACCGTGTCTCCATGGGCGTCCAATCGCTCCACGATTCGGAGCTGAAAAAACTTGGCCGCATCCACTCCGTCGCGGAAGCCAAAGCCGCCATCGCGATCGCCGCACAGACCTTCGACCGCTACACCTTCGACCTGATCTACGCGCGCCCCGGCCAAACCGTCCCGCAGTGGCGTGCCGAACTCGGCGAAGCGCTCAGTCTCGCTGGCACCCACCTGTCGCTTTACCAACTTTCAATCGAACCAGAGACCCCGTTCGCGACGCTCCACGCCACCGGCAAACTCAACATCCCCGACGCCGACGCGGCTGCCGCCCTCTACGATTTGACTCAGGAGATGACGTCAGCTCGCGGCCTGCCCCAGTACGAAATCTCAAACCACGCAGCGCCCGGCGAGGAAAGCCGTCATAATCTGATCTATTGGCGCTATGGCGAATACGCTGGCATCGGCCCCGGGGCCCACGGACGCATCATGACAGTCTGCGCCGAAGGCGCTTCCTCGGTACAAAAAACTGATGGGTCTGGGACGCTGTGCTTCCCAGCGGAGCGCAAGGCTGGCCTTGCTCGCGGCGCAGCCGCGACTGACGCCCAACGGCACGCCACGATCACCGAGCGCAACCCGGAAGCCTGGCTAGCAGCCGTCGAAACCCACGGCCACGGCCTCACCGAACTAACCCCCGTCACCCCCGCAGAGCAAGCCGATGAGATGCTCCTCATGGGCCTGCGCCTCAACTCAGGCCTCGACCTCACCCGTCTTGCCGACACAACCGGCCAAGTCCCCTCGGCGACCGTAATCGCAGACCTTGAAGACCTCCGCATGATCGAACGCCTCGGCAACCGCCACATCCGCGCAACCGCTCAAGGCCGCTTTATCCTCAACGCCCTTGTCGCGAAATTGTCCGACGGGTTTATCGAAGTCGCGGCATAGCCCGCCCTTCAGCCCCAATCGCGGCATCGCCGCGAACCGTTCATCCGACCTCCATCGGCACCGTTTTAACCCCCATCGGCGAGACAGTCATCAGCCGCTGCGGCGGCACTGCGGTCCACCCGTCCTCCGCGTCATCCAGAGGCTCGGACACGATCAGCGTCCCTTCCCGGTCGATCATTTTCTGCGTGTAAAGCGTGGGTGGCGCATCATCGCTGGAGTAGCGGACCGCGTGCACCACGTCCCCTCGCGTGATGGCCGCAGTAAAACGCAACGGCTCGCTGATCCCTGCCTCGCGCATGGACCCTAATATCAACTCAAGCGTCCGATGAATCGCGCCTGATGCATCGTGCTCCAGCCCATTGGCTAGCATCAGCATGAAGATCAGCTCGCTGTCTGTGGTCCCATGCCGGTGATCGTAGAACTCATCGGGAACCTCCTGCTCAAGCCGCCGCTTAATTTTCGCATAGCCGCCAATCTGGCCGTTGTGCATGAACAGCCATGGCCCGACCGAAAACGGATGGCAATTGGCCCGTGTCGATGGCGTTCCCGTTGACGCCCTCACGTGAGCAAAAAACAGCCTCGACCGGATCTGATGCGAAATCGAATGTAGGTTTTCATCGCTCCAAGCCGGCCGGATGTCGCGAAAAACGCCGGGTTTTGCCCGCTCGCCATACCACCCAAGCCCAAACCCATCGCCGTTGACATCGGTGCGCGACTGCCGGGCGTGGTGGCTTTGCGCCACGAGCGACTGCCGCGGCAACGACACAAAATTCTCAAGAAAAATCGCGTCCCCAATATAGGCAATCCACCGGCACATATCACCCTCCGCTTTGCGCAATAACTAGCCCGCATGGCCGGACAATTTTGTGACGCCTACACCACCTGAAGCCAAGGCCAGCGCGCCTGATAGCTCAGCGCCTTCTCGGCGAAACGGTCGCCCGCTACGTTGCGCGGATTCGCCCCCAGGGTACCAGCATACAGCTCATCAAGACCGAAACTGGCATAAACCGCCCGCGAAGTGCCAGCGCTGCAACCGACACCCACGCAGGTTGACCGCACTAAAAACCGGTCGATCCCATCAGTACTGCATGACAGCGGCGGGTAAGCACGACCAAATCGCAGTGGATACCAGAGGTGAACGCGAGCCTGATTTTTCAGCTCGATCTTAACGTCCAGATCGGCGAGCGCTGCCGCAACCCGCCGGATCTCAACGTCCTCGGCCTCGTACGACATGTCCGCTGGATCGAGATAAAACACGTCATAATCGCTGATGTTTTCACCCGCAGGCCGTCCCGCCTGCCCATTCCAAATGGTCTGGAACAGACATCCCGCCACCAGCCAGCAATCCGGCAAACCCAGCGCGGGAAGCCGCTCGATCAACGCCGCATTGATCGGGTTCGCGCAGACCTCTTCGACAAAGCGCCCCGCCGCCGCGTCATCAATCAGCATGGCCTCAAATCACCCCCATCGCGGCGCGCGCCCGAGCGATAGCGAGGAACCGCGCGTAAGGCGAATCTCCACGTCATGTCCCGCAGGGACATAGGGAGCGCAGTCGCGAACCAGTGCGCATGCGCCGCCCCGCCGGAGCGCCCGCGCGCCAGCGAGGAACAGCGCGCGAGGCCAATTATGGCTCAAGCTCCGTATCCCAATAGAGATAGTCGAGCCAGCTCTCATGGAGATAGTTCGGCGGGAACAGCCGCCCGTTGCGGTGCAACTCAAACACCGTCGGCCGGTAAGGGGCCTGCATCGGGATCATACCGCACGCCTCTGGCATCGCGCCGCCCTTGGCAAGGTTGCACGGCGCACATGCCGTCACAACGTTGTCCCAGCTCGTCAACCCGCCCCGCGAACGCGGAATGAGATGGTCGAACGTCAGGTCGTTGCGATCGCCGCAATACTGGCAGGAAAACCGGTCGCGCAAGAACACGTTAAACCGCGTAAAGGCTGGGTAAAGCGCTGGCTTAACATACGTCTTGAGCGACACCACGCTCGGCAGGCGCATCTCGAAATTGGCGCTGTGCACGTAGGTGTCGTACTCGGAGACGATGTTGACGCGATCCAAAAATACGGCCTTGACCGTGTCCTGCCAGCTCCAGAGCGATAACGGATAATAGCTCAGGGGCCGGAAGTCGGCATTCAAGACCAGGGCCGGACTGTTCTCCGGCGTTCTCGCGTGTGCGTTCAAGATGGTGACTTCCTATAGACGCCCCAGCTATCGTGAACTTCTCCGTGCGAATTCAAATTCCCTCAGCCGGGATACTAGCCCTCCATGTCAACTCTGTGAAGCACCACAAGCTATGCACATAACTGACATATGTGTTCCATGAGTTACGCACACAAGCAACGCTTCGATCCTTGTTCTCCCTCAACTCGGCTCGAAATCGTCACCGCTGATTGAAACCGGCGAGGCCTTGGCGGTGTGAACTGTACCGCCATGAAACCTTTTTCACCCCAAATCGTAAGTATGCTAGGCTTCCGCCATTCTCGAAATTGGCACCCATGATCGTAATCGGGGACCACCCATCATGTTCGGATCAAACACCGTCGCTATCGGCATCGCGGCTGCATTATTGGCGCTGGCACCGTCTGCCGCCTCTGCCGGTCGGTTATCGGACTGGGCAACGATCAACCATAAGCGCTTTGGTTTCCAGATCGCCTATCCAGCCAACCTTCTCTTCCCCGTCCCCACGCCCACCGGCGAAGATGGTCGCGTCCTGAAATCCGCCGACGGTCAGGCCAAAATGTTGGTCGCCACATTTGAAAATACGGACGACCTTTCTCTGAATGCTTACCGGCAGTTCCTGTTGACCGACGTTTATGCCAACACGGCGCTCGATTACGCGCGCCAGAAACCGCGTTGGTTCGTGCTGTCGGGCACTCGCGGCAAAGAAACATTCTACGAGCGCGTGACGTTTTCCTGTGGCGGTAAACTGATCAACAGTTGGGCGATGGTGTACCCGACGGCGCAGAAATCTTTGTATGATCGCGTCGTCGAAGCGGTCGCTAAAACCTACACCGCCGGTTCCGGACCGGATGGAAACTGTGGCGGTTTCGCTGCGGCTGCGGATCAAGCCCGTCCGGAACGCTGAGGTTTTTTGACTTCATTTCTATTTAGAAATGAAGCCATTACACCGTTGTGCTAGGTATAACCTCAGCACTCTGTGCCCGCCGACGCCCGTAGGATTATTGTGTACGCGTGAAAAAGCCAGCCAAGCCGAAAAAGCCGGCCAACCGCAAGCCGTCCAAAGCGCGAGCCCAAGCCGCACAACAGGCAAGTCACACCGCGCGTCCCCAGCCGGTCATTCAGATTGCAAGCGACATCGGCCCGATCACGGCCTTCCTGCTCGCGCTCCCACAACCCACACCGCAACGCTCCCATTCGCGCGCGACCGCACGTACCGGCGCTACCAGCGCCCGCCTGCCCGACAACGCATCCGACTTCCTGCTGCTATCCCTCCCGATCATCGCCCTGTTTCTAAGTCTCGGCATCACTCAGACTTTCAAACCTCTGCGGCGCATCGAACTCGCCGCCGCCCCCGCCACGTGGATTGTTCCCTCACCATCCACAATGCCCAAAACCGCCTTAACCCCACCCGCCATCCCGTCTGTGACGGCAACGCCACCACCGACACCCATGACCGGCACGCAACCATCTCTAATTGCACGTACATCAACCGCTATCGAGGCCCTCCCCACGCACGCAGCGACCCCGCTCGACCAATCCCGTCCGGCCCTGATGATGCCCCGCGAGCCAACACTGACAGATCTATCTGCTGATCAAACAGCATTACTTGGCGCTCGACAGCCTTCGACCCTGGACGCAGGAACTCAGGCACCCCTGCCCCTGGCCCCGGTAACCCTCCGCCCACTTGCCGCCATCCAGCCCCCGCAACTTTTGGCAATACCGGCGCCAGAATTTGCCGCACATGACGCGACACTCGAACCCGGCCCCGCCGTCTGCACGGCACCCGGCCACATCCTGACCCGCAATCGCCCGCCGCTGCCCTCGGATCCGGCCACCGCAACTCTTACGCCTGCAGCGTTTGGCCAGTCCCTCGCCGCCGCAGCCCAAGCCCAGACCAAAGACTTCGTCATCTACAACGACAAATACCGCGCCATTTCCTACCCCAATGGCGATGTCGAGCCCCTCTACGGTGTCTGCACCGACGTTATCATCCGCGCTTACCGCGCGCTCGGCATCGACCTCCAGCAGCTCGTCCAAGAAGCCCGAATCGGCAGCGGAGACGTCAACATCGACCACCGCCGCACGGAGGTCTTGCGCCGCTACTTTGCCCGCTTTGGCGAACAGCGCCCGACCTCAACCTTTGCCGAAGACTTCCAGCCAGGCGATATCGTCACCTACAACCGCCCGCAAAACCGCCACTCCCGCTCCCATATCGCCATGGTCTCCAACACCGTCGGCCCCTCAGGCCGTTACATGATCGTCCACAATCGGGGTTGGGGGCCGCAACTCGAAGACGGGCTGTTCGTCGACGAAATCACCGGCCACTACCGCTATCGCGCGACCCCAGTGCCAGCGGCCGCAGCCGTTGCTGACATCAGCCGTGCCGGTCAGCGTTTAGCAGTCCCCGCGCCTCAAAAGCGCCCAGACGTTGTGGGAGGGGTGACGCCGCGCGATGCTCGTATTGCAGCACTTAAGCGTCGCGACGGTGCTCCCGTGCCGGGACTTGGCCGCTAACGCCCAGGCCGGAGCATCAAAGACCGACACCATATTGCTCCCCGTTCGCAGAGAAACGCCCGCCCGATGACGCCCATAACATTGCCAATCGTTGCAGCACTCGCTTTGGCGTTCACCGCCCCGTCCGCAACTAAAGCCCATGCACAATCATCAGCCAAAGCCGCACCGGCGCCTATGGCCAGCCCGGCCCCAAATCCCCCCGCCGCCCCATCCCAAGCCATCCGCCTCGTCGAAGCGGCCCGCGCCCAGACCGCCACGTTCGCGCTCTACACCCCAGCCTACGTGAAAATCCCTTACCCCGGCGGCGACGTGCCCGCCTCCACCGGCGTCTGCACCGACGTCGTCGTTCGCGCCTATCGCGCCCTTGGCATTGACCTCCAGGTCGAAATCGCCAAATCAGGCGTCGGTTCCGGTGATACCAATATCGACCACCGCCGCGTCGAAGTGCAGCGCAAATTCTTTTCCATGAAAGGCAAAGCCCTGCCAGTCACAAAGAATGCGAAGGACTATAAGCCCGGAAACATTGTCACGTTTCACTTGCCCAACGGCTGGTTTTCAAAAACCCATGTTGCTATCGTCTCCGACAGGCTTTCGTCGAACGGCACCCCGTTGATCATTCACAATCGCGGATTGGGCGTCCAAGAAGAAGACTGGTTGTTTTCCGAAAAGATTACCGGCCATTACGAATATCGCATCACCAGATAATAAAGCTCCCTCATTGATCTCCCGTCGCCGCATCGCAAAAACGATTTTTCCTCCCGCCAGACTTAAACGAAGTTGAGGCAAGAACTAAACAGTCACTTGTTTTTAATGAATAATTTGGATACTCTGCTTCGGCGAGACGGAGCAGCACCCATGATCTTCGAATCCGAATTTCTTATTCTAACAATTGCAATCTTTTCGGTGACGGCCGCCAGCTGGTGGCTTTCGCGCGGCCCATCGTTCACGTTGGCAGATCTGACGATTGTAGAACCGCGCGCGAAATCGCTCAATTCACGTGTTCGGCAGAAATCAACGCATAGCCCGGTTCTATTGCCGGTCTCCGCCGCACCTGCGTCCGCAGCCCTCGCGCAACCTGCAGCCGATCGCCACCCGACCTTCCCCAGCGATAAGCCGCTTGACGCCCAAACACAGTTGAATCGCGTTTCTCATATCTTGCAAAACGCCATTGACGTTGCCGCCAAAGCCGAACGTTTTCACAACGCGGCCCACGAGCAACTGGATTCAGCCCATTACGCGCTGCAAAATTTGCTGAGCGAGCTGTCGGCGGTCATGCCGATCGCTTCCAAGGTGGCCGTCGCCGAGACCACACCGGCCAAAACATTCCCCGCCGAACGTCCTGTCTACATCACCGCTCTCGCGGCCTGAGCGGCGGTCGTTCAAAATTCACTGATGAAACCACGCCAGCAATCCCGCGATCGTAAACGCCGATATCGCCGTCCCAATTGCAACCGCACCTGACGCAGAGTTGACTGCTTTCCCAGCCCTCAATGCATAGAGATACGAGTTGGCCCCGGCCGGCAGAGCCGCCGTCAGCACCACCATTTTGGCCGAAACCGGCGGCAGCTTGAACACCCAGAACGCCAGCATTGCGGCGAACACCGGCAGCATGACAAGCTTTAGCCCGACCATCACCGACAAGGTCGCCGCATCGCCACGAACCTCGAAATTGCGCAACGACAGGCCGAGCGCGACGAGCGCTGCTGGCACCCCAGCTCCTGCCAGCATGTCGAGCATCGACAGCATCGGCTTGGGCAAGTCGACCCCGGTCATGCGCCACATCGCAGCGCAGAAGATCGCCACAATGATCGGTTGCCGCGACAACGTCTGCGCAATCCCGGCAAGGCGAACCAGCAAGGTCGGATCGTCCTGCTTGTCGACGACGGCCGCGTGAAGCGTTGCCGAAAGCAGAAAGACGGGCGCATGGACGGCTAAGATGACCGATAGCGGCGCCAGCGCCTCCGTCCCCCACGTCGCCAAACCAATCGGCAGGCCAAGCATGATCGTGTTGCCGAACACCGCCGACATGGCAATCGAAGGCCCGTCGTCGGCTGGCCTCTTGAGCACGAACCGCGTCGCCAATGCACTGAGCGCCCAGACAACCGCTGCCGAGCCAAAAAAGCTTGCAAGGATACCCAACGGAGCCACCCCTTCAAACCGGGCGAGCAGGATGGTTTTGAACAACAGCGCCGGAATTGAGATATTGAACGCGAAGTCCCCGATTCCGCGCGCCGCCTCGTGGGACAGATATCCCGTCCGCCCGGAGATGCAGCCGATCGCGATGATAGCAAACACCGGCGCGACGATGATAAGAATTGGCAACATTCAGCGCGTGCCCCCGGTTCAATGACCACAGGTCTTAACCCGGCAATCCGGCTCCAGCCAATGCAGCCGTGAGCATCTCGCTTAGTTAACCCGCGGTGACGCAGCAGCGTCCGGCGCTTTGGCGACAACGCCCCCGGCCGCGCCCGGCTCCCGCACAATCGCGCCAGACTTCTGCACTTCGAGGATGGCAAGCTCCCGCTCGGCAACCCCGTTCGCTTGTAGCCGGATCGTCCCGTCGACGCCCGCAAACCCCATTGGCCGCGTCAGGTTCGCCACCCCAAACCGCTGCCCGGCAGGCTCGCCCGCAAGTGACGCCGCCAACATGACGGCATCATAAGCAACGCTCGCCATCCGAGGCGGCGGCGTCCCGAACACCTTGGCAAACCGTCCTGTGAACGCCCGCCAGCCTTGCGGATCGGGCCCGGGATACCACCCACCCACAAACATATCGCTATTACCGATATTGGCGAACTCCCACGCACCAGACCCCAGCAACTGAACCTTTTTGGGATCGAACCCGGCATACGCCAGCAACGGCCCCAACTGCGGCAGCACATCCTGCCCGCCCGGCACGAAAAGCGCCTCGATCGGCTGCCCCGCGCCTTCGCCCGACCGCACGGCTTCGACAATCCGCCGCGAAGGCCCGATCATCGCATTCGCCCCCGCCGGGTACGTCTCGGCAATCACCACCGTACCGCCAGCCTTTGCGACCGCCTCGCGAAACGCCGCCCCGATCACCTGCCCATACCCGTCATCCGGCAACAGCGCGGCAAACCGCTTTTTGCCCTGGCGGCTGGCATAGCCGACGACGGCCTGCGCATCCTGCTCGGGCGAATAGCCCAGCGCATATATGCCCGCCATCGCGATCTGCCGGTCGTTGGAAAATGTCAGCATCGGCACGTTGGCAGCCTTAACCGGCACCGCAGCACCCGGCACCGCGCGCGAAAACAGGGGGCCAAGCACGATCTCGGCACCTTCCTTGATCGCCTCCTCCGCAGCAGCCTTAGCCCCGTCCGCTGTGCCCTTATCGTCCTTGACGATGAGCTGAATATTTTGCCGCTCGCCCTCAAACAGCGCCATCTCGGCAGCTTGTTTCATGCCTTTGGCGATCTGCGCGGTCTGGTCAAACCCACCCAATGGCAACAGCATCCCGATTTTCAGCGCAGCCCCATGCGGCATCGGTTGCGCAGCCGCCATGTCGCCCGGCGTAGACGCACCTAAATCCCCAGTCGCTGGCGTTGCAACCTCGGCCAAGCCGCCGCGCGTCACGGGTGTGATCGCAGCCGTCGCCGGTGCTGGCTTCATCGGCGGTTGGATGATGCTCGACATGTCGCTCGAACATCCAGCTGCACTCACAGCAAGCGCCAGCGCCGCAAGCCGCACCGCGCGCCCTGCCGACCTGTCTATCCACGCCCTCACTGCTTTGAAAGTCATCCCGTCCACGCCTTAATACCCCCGGGTCGCAACGCAGACTAGCGTGTCAAGGCCAGCCTCTGCTGTGGTTCAGCGGGCAGGCTTGAAAGACGCACCTATCCCCTAGAACCCTTTCGCCGGACTGTGAAGCGCTACCAAGTCATAAGCGTCGTAAAACCGCGCCCAATTTCCCTCCCCACCGCAACAACACCTTCTCCCCTTGCCCGCGCAGCACGAGAGGCATTCTCGACTCGCGGCTAACGGCAGAAAGGGCGCAAAGCGCGCCGCGCTCGATGTGCCCCTTCACTCCACGGCCGCAAGGCCGTAATAGCGCTGCAAGCGCGTCGCGCGCAGTCGCGCGCCCCACCGGAGCGCGTTAGCGCGTGAGGTACAAAGAGAGTCACGGGAGAGGTCCAAGGGGCGATTGAATGCTCTTCTTATCGCCCGGCGGCCTCGACATTTAAAAACTAGGATCTGGGCCGGTGCCTTCAGGCTTAACACCATCCAGCACACCCCTCCCGCATCCAAGCACAGCCACCATAATGCCGTCAGGCTGATTCCGCCGCCCAACGGTGCAACCAAGCCCGGAGGGCTCAACTGCCGCATCACAGTCCCGGTCCAGCTGATGGGTTTCCGGCTACTGCACTCAAACCCGCCCCACCCAATCGACCCAGCTCGTCAGCCGTGACCCTCATGTGAGGCGGTACCCCCAATCTCTCATAAACAAACAGGCGCGGGGATAACTTTCTTCCCCCTCTCCCCTCTCCCCGTTCTTCACGGGGAGAGCGACTGTCTTAACTGTCAAGCGGTTTGCCATGGTTTCTGATCCCTGACGATAGCGTTGAGGATGGTGAGGAGTTTGCGGGCAACCGCGATCAGAGCCAC